>Ga0302187_10003588_pt1 | contig 12541 bp, 6 predicted proteins | sample II_Bog_E1_3_FD_202120 | JGI IMG/M metagenome (GOLD analysis project Ga0302187, IMG submission 202120) | Peat permafrost microbial communities from Stordalen Mire near Abisko, Sweden - II_Bog_E1_3 | ecosystem: Environmental > Terrestrial > Soil > Wetlands > Peat | place: Sweden: Abisko, Stordalen...
AACGGCGGCGAGGACGTGAAGCATCGAAGCCCGCAGAAAATCATGGATGAGATTGCCGCGCTGGACGCCGAGAGCGCGAAGGTTCTGAATAATATTAGGGCGCTGCTATGAAGAACGGGTGGAAAACAAGAACACTAGGTGATGTGTTGGAAGTACAAAATGGCTATGCCTTCGACTCCAAGCTTTTTAACTCATCGAAGGGAATGCCGCTCGTTCGAATTCGTAGTCTCAAAGCAGGAGCGGAAACCGAAACACGTTTTAGTGGCGTCTACGACAAAAAGTATTTAGTCAAAGCTGGCGATCTCCTAATCGGAATGGACGGCGAGTTTGGCTGCTACGAGTGGAAGGGTGCCCCAGCGTTGCTCAACCAACGAGTTTGTAGACTTCAAGGATTTGCCTCCGATATTCTGCCGAGGTTTTTGTATTATGGAGTCAACAGCCACTTAAAGGCGATTGAGGATGTTACAGGCTATGCGACGGTTAAACATCTCTCGTCGAAGCAAATCCTCAGTATTAATTTCCCATCACCTCCGCTTCCTGAACAGCACCGGATTATCAACATCCTCGATGCCGCGTTCGAAGGCATTGCCACCGCCAAGGCAAACGCCGCAAAGAATCTTCAAAACGCCCGCGCCCTCTTTGATAGCCATCTTCAATCCGTCTTCACCTCGCGGGGCAAGGGTTGGGTGGATCAAACACTTGATCAGGTGTGCATCGTTGAACGGGGCAGCTCGCCTCGCCCTATCAAGAACTATTTCACTACGAAGCCTGATGGCGTGAATTGGATAAAGATTGGCGACACAGAAGAGGGTGGGAAATATGTATATTCAACCGCTCAGAAAATAACACCGGAAGGTGCGAAGCAGTCACGATTCGTCAAAGAAGGTGATTTTATTTTGACGAACTCCATGTCGTTTGGGCGACCCTACATTATGAAGACCAGCGGCTACATCCATGACGGTTGGTTTGTTCTTCGCCTAAATATCTCAATTGACGCTGATTACCTGTACTACCTGCTTTCGTCCCGCTTCGTCCAAGATCAATTTGCTCGGTTAGCGAGCGGATCGGTTGTTAAGAACATCAGCGGCGACCTCGTGAAGCAGGTGGTCCTGCCGATTCCGCCGTTGGAACACCAGCACGTTATTGTCAAAAAACTTTTGGAGATTTCCACCGAAACCCAACATCTCGCGAACCTGTGCGAGCGCAAGCTCATCGCGCTGGATGCACTAAAAGAGTCGCTTCTGCAGCAATCTTTTACTGGAAATCTTTAGGCCTACTATGAACGAAGCCGAAACCAGAGCCGAATATATTGATCCCGCATTGAAGGCGGCGGGCTGGGGCGTTGTCGAGGGAAGCCGCATCCGGCGCGAGCATCCGATTACACTTGGTCGCATCGAGGGACAGGGGCGGCGCGGCAAGCCGCTCACGGCGGATTACGTGTTGGAATATCGCAACACTAAGCTTGCCGTCGTTGAAGCTAAAGCCTGGAACGAAGCACTGACCGAAGGTGTGGCGCAGGCCAAGAATTATGCCGGGAAGATGGCGATTCGTTACACCTATTCCTCCAATGGTCAGGGCATCTACGGCATTGACATGCAGACCGGCCAAGAAGGCGAGACCCCGAACTATCCGACTCCAGACGAACTGTGGAAGATGACGTTCGCCAAGGCGAACGCGTGGCGGGATCGCTTTGCCGCCGTGCCCTTTCCAGATAAGAGCGGCACATGGTTGATTCGCTTCTATCAGGAGATCGCGGTGAATCGCGTCCTGGAGGCTATCGAGAACGGCAAAGACCGCATCCTCCTGACGCTCGCTACCGGCACCGGGAAAACGTCGATTGCGTTCCAGATCGCCTGGAAACTTTTCAATGCGCGCTGGAATCTGATCGACTGGAAAAGCGACAAAGAACCCGCACGCCGCCCACGCATTCTTTTCCTCGCCGACCGCAATAACCTCGCCGACCAGGCCTATAACGACTTCACGTCATTCACGGCGTTCCCAGAGGACGCACTGGTCCGCATCAAGCCGGAGGACATCCGCAAGAAGGGCAAAGTTCCAAAGAACGCCAGCCTGTTCTTCACCATCTTTCAGACCTTCATGAGCGGTCCGCCGAAGGATGGCAAACCGTCGCCGTATTTCGGCGAGTATCCGCCGGATTTCTTTGATTTCATCGTGATCGACGAGTGCCATCGCGGAGGGGCGAACGATGAAAGCACCTGGCGCGATATTCTCACGTATTTTGCTCCTGCCGTTCAGCTCGGCCTGACGGCCACGCCGAAGCGCCAGGAGAACGTGGATACGTACGCCTACTTCGGCGATCCGGTCTACATCTACTCGCTCAAAGAGGGGATCAATGACGGATTCCTGACGCCGTTCCGCCTGAAGCAGATTTCTACGACCCTCGACGAGTATGTCTATACGCCAGATGACAAGGTTGTGGAGGGCGAAGTTGAGAGCGGAAAGATCTACAAGGAAACCGACTTCAATAAGATCATCGAGATCAAAGAGCGCGAGAAGCACCGCGTCAAAACGTTCATGGAGATGATTGACCAGAAGGAAAAGACACTCGTGTTCTGCGCCACACAAGACCATGCGCTGGCAGTTCGCGACCTCATCAACCAGATGAAGACGAGCACTGACCCGGATTACTGTCACCGGGTCACTGCGAACGATGCTGAACTTGGCAACGAGCATCTCCGCGAGTTCCAGGACAACGAGAGAACAGTCCCGACGATTTTGACCACCTCGCAAAAACTCTCGACCGGCGTGGATGCCCGCAACATTCGCAATATCGTTCTTATGCGTCCGATCGGCACGGTGATTGAGTTCAAGCAGATCATCGGGCGCGGCACCCGGCTTTACGATGGGAAGGATTACTTCACCATCTACGACTTCGTGAAGGCTTACTACCATTTCAGCGATCCGGAATGGGACGGCGAGCCGCTGGAACCGGAACCGTGCGCGAAGTGCGGCTGCTACCCGTGCCAATGCGTGAAGCCGCCGCAGCAGCCGTGTCCGGTGTGCGGGAAGGCCCCTTGCGAATGCCCGAAAGAACCCTGCGAGGTTTGCGGCCAGCGGCCGTGCGTCTGCGAGAGGAAGAAAAAGTTGAAGGTGAAGCTTGCCGACGGCAAGGATCGTGCGATTCAGCACATGGTGAGCACAACGTTCTGGCACCCGGATGGCACTCCCATGTCGGCGCAGCAGTTTATGGAAATGCTGTTTGGCAGACTGCCTGAGTTCTTCAAGAATGAGGCAGAACTGCGGGCGCTATGGAGCGTCCCCGATACAAGAAAGAAGCTGCTGAACGGGCTGGCGGAGAACGGCTTTGGGCACGACCAACTGGCGGAGATGCAGAAGATCATCGATGCCGAGAAGAGTGACCTCTTCGACGTGCTGGCCTACGTTGCCTATGCTTTGCCGACAGTGACACGGGAAGAACGTGCCGGGAGAGCAAAGGTTGCGATCGGTACGCATTTCAACAGCAAGCAGCAGGCCTTCCTGGACTTCGTGCTGGCCCATTACGTGGGTGTTGGGGTGGATGAGCTTGCCCAGGAGAAGTTGACCCCGTTGCTTCGCCTGAAATACTCCAATTCCCTTTCAGACGCCATTTTGGACCTCGGCGTGCCGGAAGAGATAGGCAGGCTGTTTGTGGGATTCCAGAGATTTCTCTATCAAGAGGCGGCGTAGAAGCAGCTGTCAGTTGGGGGCTGCTCTCCGATCACTCTTCGCTGACAACTGCTGCGCCGGCTGCGCAGCTACGGGGCGCTTAGGTGAACGGAGGCGGTGGGGCAATGAGACTTGAGCTTCTGCTCGAGCATTGGCAGGTCGGTGATATGGCCGTCGGGAATGAGAACCCGCTGGGTGATTTGGGTTGACGAAGATCCGTTGAACGATTCAAAAACAAACGTCAGGCGCGGGGGCGGATCGATGGCGGCAGTCGCCTTCAGCAGGTACCTGCCAGAGAGGGTCCAGGGCGTGTACTTTCCATTGCAGAACAAGCCCTCGTCGCCAAACCATGTTTCTGGCTGGGCCGCGAGCAGGCGACGATAACGGCGGTCAAAGTTGGTGCGCTTGAACCAGTAGGCCAGCAGCGCAAGCAAGATGATAAAACCCGACAAACCGCTCACGATGGTCAGGTTTTCCCTGAGGCTTGCGCCGGTAATCAGAGCGCCTAACGCAAACAGCCCGATGCAAAACAAAACAAACAGCGACGCGCCCTTCCAACTCCAGGGACCTTCCTGCGCTTCTTCCCACGCGCGTTGATTCTCAGCCCATTGGGCCCATTGCTGCTGTGTGTATTGCCAGTGCGCCCATGGATTGGCGATGACCGCCGACATACCGCGGTCATTGCGGCGCGCCATCATGTAAGCGATGGAAAGCATGGGACCGCACAAAAACAGCACGAACGCACCCAGCCCCTCTGGCAGCCATTTCCAGTCTGCTGGAAGCACGAGGCATGCGGCTGTGTTGATGAGCAAAAAAACTACGAGACGCCAAATCCACCGGTAGATCTTGTGTCGATTGAAGCTGACCAGCATGGCCGATGGCGGCAGTTGGGCAACATGCTTGTCGGTGATGCGGACGATGAAGATGCTGGATGCGCAGGCCAGCGCCAGCAACGCCACGAAGCCTGCGATGCCTTCGGCGACCGGCGATTTGAGTGGCGATCCGATCAGGGCGCCATTCACGATGGCATACGTTGTGCCCGCAACGATCGCTACGATCAGCAGAAACGTGCCGACCAGCTTGAACGTGGTCTTGAGGGAATAGAGCGGACTTCTGCGCCAGGCGGTGAATGCGCCGGCGATCGAGAGAAAGCAGAAAATCAGCAGAGCAATTTGCATGGTGTGCGCGAACTGGTGTGCGCTGCGATCAGGCTGCGACGATCAGGCTTCCTGGATTGGGAGTCCCGTGCGCTCGGCAATCAGGCGCAGGACGTGCTTGGGACGGAAAAACGTGTACGACGAGAATCTGGCTTCGCTTCCGTCTTTTCCTATCACCCAGTATTGTCGCGCGTTGCCCACGCGTTTGTGCCTGATGGCTGCGATTTGATCCCAGGCAAGAAACAGATCTGAGGGCTGCTTCTTTGTGCCCAGATTGAACATCGCACCCCTACTATCGAGCGTCACTCTGTAATTAGCCATGGCGCGGGACAGTTTCCAAAACCGCCGGCAGCTATATCCGAAAGCCAATGCACCGGCGCCCCACCAGAAGGCGTTGTATAAATTCCCGCCGCTGGCGCCACCGCCCGAAGAAAAAACGGAAAACACCATGAGCGCCATGCAGACCGCAAAAAAAGCAAAGATGATGCTGCAGATCATCATCACTCCTATGAGGAACCGGCTATTGACCAACACCACCGGCGTGGCGCGAAGCATTGCGATCTGGGAAGTGATGCCTGCACCCGGCCCTGGAGCCGGGAATCCTGTTGTACTCATGAACAACCTCCTTCTCGATTCGTTTTTGCCACCCGGGGGTGATGGCTGAAAGCTAACTTTTTTCGGGCCGAATGCGCTTGGCCAAGGCCCATTTGAGTTCGTCGATGCCTTCGCCGGTAACCGCGGAGACAGCGTGGAACTCGAGCTTGCGGCGCTTGGCGTAGGCGGCGAGTTTTTTGAGCTTGGTGGGATTGACGGCGTCGATTTTTGTGGCGACAACGATTGTGGGTTTCTCGGCCAGGGGATGCTCGTCGGCTCGCCCCGGCGCGGTGAAGCTCGAAAGCTCATTCGCGATGACGCGGAAGTCTTCGACCGGATCGGTGCGTCCTGACGCGTCGGACACGTCGACCAGATGGGCGAGGACGCGGGTGCGCTCTATGTGGCGCAAGAACTGGACGCCAAGACCCGCGCCGAGATGCGCGCCTTCAATGAGTCCGGGCATGTCGGCGATGACAAAGGATTGCTGGTCGGGCTCCTCGCCGACGGTGACCACGCCGAGATTGGGCTCGAGGGTGGTGAAAGGGTAGTCGGCGATTTTGGGGCGCGCGGCGGAGATGCGGGAGATGAGCGTGGACTTGCCGGCGTTGGGATAGCCGACGAGGCCGACGTCGGCGAGCAGCTTCAATTCCAAACGATAGCTGCGCTCCTCGCCGGCGCGGCCCAGCTCATGCTCGCGCGGAGCCTGATGCGTGCTGGTGGCGAAATGCTGATTGCCCCGGCCGCCGCGGCCGCCCTTGGCGATGACGATTTGCTCGTCGGGCTCACGAAAGTCGTGGACGAGCTCGCCGGTTTCGGCGTCGAAGAGCGAGGTGCCGACGGGAACCTGGAGGGTGATATCGCGGCCGTCCAGGCCGGTGCAGTTTGAGCCCAGGCCGTGCTCGCCGCGCTGCGCCTTGTGCTCGGGGTTATAGCGAAAATGAATGAGCGTGTTGTGGCGCTGGCTCGACTTCATCAGCACGTCGCCGCCACGGCCGCCGTCGCCACCCGAGGGGCCGCCGCGGGGCACGAACTTCTCGCGGCGGAAGGCCATGCAGCCGTTGCCGCCGTCGCCGGCTTTGACGCGAATTTTGGCTTCGTCAATAAACATGGGAAAGCAGGGACTAAGGGACTAGGGACTAAGGGACTAGGGACTAGGGACTAGGGGGCCGGGAACCGTGGGCCGAACTTAAGATCCCACGCATGAATCTCAGGTGCCGGTCTTTAGTGTATCGGACGGAAGGGGTTAGGCGGGTGGGACCGAGAGACGGAGGGGCGCGAATGGGGGGGAACGTCGATTCGGCCGTTCAAAACGGCACCGGTTCCAAGCATTTTAGGCCAAATGCGGAAATGGATGGAGCACGAATGAAGTTTTTTGTTGCCGGATCAAAAGAATTGTGATGCGGGCTACTTTGCAGCCGCGGCTAGTAGGGATAGAATCGCTGCCTACTTCTTTTGAGACCAACGGGGACGGCGAAAAGGTTTGAATTCGCGCGTCCTGTGCTGGACCCGCCGCAAGAGCGGGCCGGTGGAGTGATTGCTGCATTCTCCCCGCTTTCTCTCAAGATCTGCCGCGGCAGAGTTGGCAATGGCCGAGGCAATGCGGAACTGGAAAACGTGGCTGGCGGCTGGGGCGCTATCGCTTGGCGCCTGCGCGGGTGTGTGCGCGCAAACCGTGCTGGTGGACCCCGCTCCGTTGAAGGGCATTCAGATACAGGCACCGCCGTCGGGCTCGCTTGCCGGGCGGCTCACCGATCTGCGGTCGGCTCCGCTGGCTGGGGTTTCAGTGGTGTTGCACAACCAGGCCACGGGCGCCGAGGTGCGCGTGGTTACGGCTAAAAACGGCGCCTTCCGGATTGCCGAGCTCGATGCCGGCGAGTACACGCTGGAAGCCGATGAGCCGCAATTGGGTCACGGACGGCTCGATGGAATTCTGGTGACCGGCGGCATGGAGGCGCGGGTGCAAGCCGCCATGCAATTTGAGGCTGTTGCGCCGGAATTCCGGCCCGCGGGATGGGTTGAAGTGGCGGCGACGCCGGGTGAGATTGCGGCGCCACCGCGCATGGCAACTGCGCCTGCTGCGGTGCGCTCAGTGGTCGCGGCGACTGAGCCGACGCAAAGCGCGCCTGTTTCGCCTGCGCTTCAGCAGCGCGTACTTGAGAAGCGAGTGTCGGGTTCGCGCGTGCCTGATTCGCGCGTGCCGGGGCCAGCTCCTACCTTGCTGTTGGCCACGGTTTCGCGGGCGGCGCTCAGCACGGCGAGCCCGGAGATGGTTGCGTTGGTTGGCACGGAACCAATGCGGAGGTTGAGGCTCGTACCGCGTGAGGCAGCGGCGGTTCGGCCGCCGAGCGAACTGACCGCACCGCGGGCTCAAGCACCGCAGCCCGTCATACTGCAACCGGCGGTGGTCCGTGCCGAAGGTTTGACTGCGCCGGCCAATCTGCCTACTCCACAACTGCGGGCCGCACTCGAAACACAATCGGTTCCCTTCACGCCTACGCTGGCGGTCACGCTGCCGCGCACGCTCCCGCTCACGCACAGCGCGGCGCCAGCCCTGTTGCCCTTGAGCATGGCAGTTGCAAGCGGCATGAAGGCGGCTCTGCTGCTGGGGCAAACGGCTTTTACACCAGTTGCAGCTGCCGCGCAAAGGGACGACCCGACCACGGTGGTTGTGGCCACTACGGTGACCGCGACGCAACTCGAATCGCTGCCCGCGGGCGGACGGCGCTGGCAGGAGTTTCTGCTGGATACGCCGGTGGCGAGTACTGGCGCCGACGGGACGCAGGCGTCGTACCGCGGTTCGCAGGAATCGGCGGAGATCACGATCGACGGCGCGAGCACGACGCTCAAGTTTGGCGCGGCCGCGGGCTCCGGCTCGGGGTCGGCGTCCCAGGATTCGGCCGGCCAGGGCGCAGATCAGCCGAGCGCAATGGGACAGGCTTGGTCGGGTGGGCGCGGTTTGGGCGTGAGCGAGTCCGCAATCCGCGAGGTGACGGCAGTCTCAGGAAATGTGGAGGCTGAGGGCATGCGCTCTGCCGGCGGGCGCACCAGCATCAACACGGAGCGCGGCGGCGATGCGCTGCACGGCCAGGGATTCTACTTCGACCGGCAGAATACCTGGGGAGCGCGGAACCCATTCACGCAGTGGGTCGAAAACACCGGCACGACGGTAACGCCGGATTTCGCTGCGGCGCCGTATACGCCACCGGACCACGAAACGGTGTGGGGGCTGGGCATGGGCAGCCGCGTTCGCCGCAACAAACTTTTCTGGTTTGGCGCTATCGACAGCAACCGGCGCAACGATCCGGGCGTGGCCATGGTGAAGAATCCCAGCGAGTTTTTCAATCTGCCTGAACCCACTAGCGCCGCTGTTGCGCTGCTGAGCGCGCAACTGGGCGAGAGCGCGAACCAGGCCTACAACGATTACCTGGGCGTGAGTGCGAATGGGTCGGCTTCGGCTGGGGAAGCGGCAGGCCTGGAGCAACTGGCGGGGTTGCTTGGCCCTGCGGCGCGCACGGCTTCGCAGTGGGTGGGGTTCGCGCGCATTGACTGGCAGGCGGCAGAGCGCCACCACTTCACGCTCGAAGGCATCGGCGCCGACTGGAACGCGGCGGGCGGCGGAATGACGCGCGTGTCAGAAAATTATGGCAGCCACAGTTTCGGCTCGAGCGAGGCTAGCCAGCAGTGGCTGCTGGCGCGGTGGGAAGCGTATCTGACGCCGAACCTGCTCGCCGTGACCCAGGGCTCGGCGGGGCGGACGATTTTGAGTGCGCGCCCGGATACGCCGTCCGCATTCGAGCAGACGCTGCTCAATGGAAATTTCTGGGGCCAGTTGCCACAGATCGTTGTGGATTCGCGCTATGGATTCACATTGGGCAATCCGTCGCGCTTCGGACAGGGTAGTTATCCCGACGAAAAACTCTACCACGCCCAGGAAATGGTGGATTGGGTGCACAACAAAGTGCTCATCAGAGCTGGGTTTGAGTTGGATCATAACAATGACGCGACCAGCCTGCTGCGCAATCAGACGGGAACCTATTCCTACTCCACCGTGGCCAGTTTCATCTCCGATGCGCTGGCATTTGAGAGGTTCGGCTTTGCCGGTGCGCTTGATCCGCGTAACCCGCACAACTGCGGCACTTCGAATACAAAATTCGGCAGCCAGCCCTGCTACTCCTATTACTCGCAGACCGTGGGCCCTACGAACTGGCACCTGAGCACGAACGATTGGGCCGGCTACGCAACCGCGCAGTGGCAGGCTGCCAAGTTTGCCGTCTTCTCAGGCGGTTTGCGCTGGGAGCTTGAACAACTGCCGCCTCCCATTGCTGCGCTCGCGAACAGTGAGATTCCGCAGACTGAAAAACTCCCCAGCCTGGGGAGCAACTGGGGTCCGCGCGTGAGTGTTGCCCTTGGCGGCGGAAAACGCTGGCCGGTGCTGCGGCTGGGCTACGGCATGTACTACGGGCGCACGGAAAACGCGACCCTTGAAACCGCGCTGACGCAAACCGGCTCGCTCAAGGGCGACTTGAGCTTCTTTATGCGGCCCCAGGACGATTGCCAGCACTGCTCCGGTGGCGCGCCGCCATTCCCCTACGTATTTGCGGGCCAGCCTGCGAGCGTGGTCAAGCCGGGCGCGGTGGAGTTCGCGCCGGCCTTCCGCAATCCTGAAGTGCACCAGGCCGTTGTCGCCATCGAACAGCCGCTGCCGCTTGGCATAAAGTTAACCGCAGGCGCCATGCTCAGCCTGGGACGCCGCTTGCCCGTCTCCGTCGACACGAATTTCAATTCCGCGGTGAATCCCGGCACCATTACCTACAGCGTGAAAGACCCGACCGGCACGGGGCCGATCAAGTCCACGCAAATTACTGTGCCGTTTTACGCGACGTGGCCTTCGCCCACATCACCCACCGGCACGGCGGGACGACTGAACGCGGATTACCAGCAAATCTCAGAAATCATGAGCCGCGCGAACTCGACGTATGAAGCGCTGATGGTGCGAATCTCGCGCGAAAGCCGGCGCGGCCTGAGCCTGCACGCGCACTACACCTACGCGCACGCGATGGACTGGAATCCGAACAACACTACGCTGGTGGCGGGAAGCGATGTGCTCGATCCCGCGAACTTCAACGCCGAGTACGGCACCAGCAATCTCGATGTGCGCCACTCCGCGGCTGCCATGGTCATTTTTGATACGCCGTGGAGGCTGCGCGGGCTGGCCGGGCGCTTCGGCAACGGCTGGATGATGTCGGGGATCGGACAATTCCGCAGCGGATTACCGTATACGATGCGCACTTCCGGATCGCTCCCGGAAGAGTTCACGGGAAACGGCGCTGCCATCGTGGGCCTGGGGCCGGGCATGAACGGCTCCGGCGGCGACAACCGCGTGTACGGCGTGGGCCGCAACACTTTCCGGTATCCCAATGCGTGGAAGGCCGACATGCGCCTGGGCAAGAAATTCGACCTTGGCGATACGCGGCAACTTGAAGTGCTGGTGGAGAGTTTCAACCTCTTCAACCACCAGAACGTAACGGAGCTGGAGACCACAGGCTATTCGATTGAGTCGGGCGGCACATCGGGCACCTTGCCGACCTTGTGCTACCTCACCATCAACACCAACGGCTACGCGAGCTGCGGAACTGCGACGCTCTCCGGCACGGGAACACCGATTGCGGCTTTCGGCCAGTCGCTCAATGTGAATGCGACGAATTTTTATCGCGAGCGGCAGATCCAGATTGGGGTGAGGATGCGGTTCTAGGGCGCTCCAACTGATGCGGCATAGCGTTTGCGCTCGCTGTTCGGGGGATTTCCGGCGTGCGCTGCACGGGGGAAGAAGCGGCCAGATTCTTACGCCCGCTGAAGCGGGCTGCGCGTGCATGGGGTGGATGGTGTCCCCAGGCTTACGCCTGGGGCTAGCGTCTTTTGCCCGCTACGCGGGCTGGGTTCAAGTTGGTCCACCCCCGTGAATGACCGGAGCAGGTCCCGCGTCCTACAATCTTTCGGGACTCAAGTTTCGATCTTTCGGGAGACTTCTATGCATGGCTGCAACCTTCGCGCGCGTGAGCCTCGCGCCTATTGCTGTATCGTCCTGGCTTTTGCCGCGCTGTTTGTTCTGCTCACTTGTTTTGCTGCGGCGAACGCGCAGGAAAGGAAAGCGCCGGTTGCGGCTCCCGGCGATACGCTGACCACGCCGGGGCCGCTGGCGCAGAACCTTTCGCCCAAGCTCGACAAGCGCGACCTGGCCAAGGCGATGAAGCTGGTGGCCGACTGGCAACTGAGCCGCATGCCGGCCGAGGCGCAGGTGGATTGGACGTGGGCGGCGCTCTACGCCGGATTTATGGGAGTGCCAGAAAAGGTGGCCGGCGACAAATACCGGAAGGCGATGGCCGGAATTGCCGACGAGCTGAAGTGGCAGCCGGGCCCGCGCGTGATTCATGCCGACGACCATGCCGTAGGCCAGATGTATATGGAGCAGTACTTTCTGCACAAGGATCCGAAGATGATGGATGCGATGCGCGCGCGACTCGACTCGGAGATGGCCACGCCTGAATCACAATACGCCAGCGTGCTGCCGGCTCAATGGGATAGTGCCCGCTACCCCAATATGCCGCTTTGGTGGTGGTGCGACGCGCTATTTATGGCGCCGCCGGTGTTTGCGGATATGGCGGCCGCAACCGGCGACAACAAATATCTCGCGTTCATGGATCACGAGTGGGACATTACGACGGCCCTACTCTACGACCGCGAGAAGCATCTCTATTTCCGCGATGCGACTTTCCTCGACAAGCATGAGAAGAATGGCGAACCGCTGTTCTGGTCGCGCGGCAACGGCTGGGTGATGGGCGGCATTGTGCGCGTGCTTGAGCGGCTGCCCGCGGATTCTCCGCTGCGGCCGAAGTATGTGGCTCTGCTGAAGGAGATGGCGGCGGAGATGCTTTCGATCCAGGGCAAAGACGGCTTGTGGCGTCCGGGACTACTCGATGCCGATGCGTATCCGCTGCCAGAGGTTTCGGGCAGCGCCTTTGTGACCTACGCGCTCGCGTACGGGGTGAATGAGGGAATTTTGGATCGCGCTACATATTGGCCGGCCGTCGGAAAGGCGTGGGCGGGAATGCTGACGCATGTTTACG
>Ga0302187_10003596_pt1 | contig 12524 bp, 6 predicted proteins | sample II_Bog_E1_3_FD_202120 | JGI IMG/M metagenome (GOLD analysis project Ga0302187, IMG submission 202120) | Peat permafrost microbial communities from Stordalen Mire near Abisko, Sweden - II_Bog_E1_3 | ecosystem: Environmental > Terrestrial > Soil > Wetlands > Peat | place: Sweden: Abisko, Stordalen...
CGATCAGCTTCGGATATCTGGCGCCAAACACTGCCGAGTCATTGGCGATCTGCGACTGCAGTGTCGCTTCCTGTCCACGCAGCTGTTGGATCAGCGCGAGCGAACTGGCCACCCCCTGGCTTGCGCTTCCGAGTGTCGTTCCGCTCAACTGCGAGATCAGCTCCGCGTCCCCGTTCTCAACGGCATGGTAGACGGAGCCCTTCAGAATCGTGTTCATCTCCGCTTGCGAGAGTGCGGACGCCTTCTGCTGCAACTGGTCAATCGCGGGACTGTAGATGATGGGACGCCCCTGGGGATCCGTCCCCCCAAGCCCGAACAAACCTGTGCTGCGCTCCGTCGCGATCAGCTTGGCTTGCATCGACTCGCTCTGCTTGCGCAAGTCTTCCAGCTGCGACTCCAGCCACTTCGCCGTCTCCGACGTCATCTCGTACTTCGTCTGGAACGTGTAGGAGATCAGCTGTTCGACCAGGGCGTTGGTCACAGCCGCTGCCTGGGCGCGGTCGCGGCTGGTGAAATTGACCTCGATCAGCCGTGTGCCCGGAACCACATTAACGTCCAGGTCAGCCTTGAAACGCGTCAGCAGCCGGTCACGCCGGATCGCCGACATCTCCAGCGGAGCGTTCTTGCCCGAGCCATCCGACACCGAGGGCGACAGCAACCCCAACAACCACGTGAGGGGGTTCGGGTGGGGCTGAAACTCCGAGCTGTCTTCCAGGTTCAGCCGCTTCGCGACCGCCAGGGCAAGTCCCCCGGACTCCAGGATTCCCACCTGTGTCTGAAGGTCAACGTTCACGGAAAGACTGTCCCCGGCGCCGGAGACATCCCCCATCATGCTGTCGAGGCCCAAGCCGCCCGAATCAGACTTCTGCAGCTGCAGGGTGCTCGACGAAGAGTACCGGCGCGTCGTGGTTGCAAGATAGAAGCCTGCCACCACGAATACCACCAGGCAGGTGACGAGGGCCGTAAACCGCCGGCGCCGAATCTTGAGATACAACGCACGCCACCGAGGACGTTCTTCGTTTGTAAGCTGCATACACTCCGCCTGGTTGCGATTCCTCTAGAATATAGCATGCGTTCGAAGGCTCTCTGCCCTCTCGGATATCCTCCACAGGCCCCAGTGCATCAGAGTGATTACGGCATCACGGTTGCATCTAGGAGGTCCTTCACATGAACTCAACGCACCTCTGCAAACGGCTTCTCCGCACGATAAGTCTGGCTTCCCTGCTCCTCTGCGGCGCGGCCGCACAAAGCTCCAGCCGCCCCCAGGTCTGGTTCTCGCCGCTCGACACTCTCCTCCGCCCCGAGGTTGGATATGGAGGAAGTCCGCAATATATGGACCTCTTTCAACCGGCGGCCCCGTGGTCGCACGCCGCTGCCAAGGTGAACGTCTTCAAGATCTACCCGCAATGGATCGGTCACGCCACCGATGAACAGCTCAAAGCGCAGTTCGCCGACCTCAAGCGGCGCGACATCAAGCTCGCGCTCGAGTACGGCGTGCTCTCCGAAGGCCGAGACTGCAGCGTGGGCCTGCTCGGAGAAGGTGCGCAGGGCAATCACCTGCTCAACGCCGCGCGGCGCATCCAGCAGGATGGCGGCGAGCTGGCCTATCTCGCCATGGACGAGCCCTTCTTCTTCTCCACCATGAGTCCCAAGCCCGACGCGTGCCGATGGACGGTCGATCGTGCCGCCGCCGATGCGGCTTCCCACATTCGCGAGGCCATGACCGTCTTCCCAAACCTGCAAGTGGGTGACATCGAGCCCGTCGGCTTCTCCAAACTTCCTCTCGATCAGGAGATGGCCACCTACGCCTCCGGCCTTCTGAAGCTCCAGCAGGCGATCGGGAAGCCGCTCGCCTTCTTCCATGCGGACGTCAACTGGAACACCCGTCCCGAACAGGCTGTCACTGCCGGTCGCGATCTGAGCCAGAAGGTCGGCACCACGTACGGTGTCATCATCGACGGGTTCACCGCCGATCGCACCGACGCCCAGTGGATTCAGGATGCCAAGAGTCATCTTGACCTCGTTCGGGCAAACACCAGCTCATCGACAACGTTGGTGTATCAATCCTGGCATCCCCACCCGCAAAAGCTCATGCCGGATGACGCGCCCGATTCCTTCACGGGCTTTCTGAATAGCACCGCTCCCTAGCTGGACCCCTTCGATCTGAAGACCGAACGGGGGCGCCCGCTATAGTAGACTCGCCGGAGAAGCCACATGAACATGCAGTCCGTCGGGGCTACGCGTCCTGCGTCCCCGCTCAGGAGCGATCGATCCAATGCAATCCGTGCCGTCTGCTCGCGAACCTAGCGTCCTCGTCTTCTCCATGGCTTTCAATGGATATCAGTATCTGTTCCGAAAGACGATCGACTCGCATCGCGCCTACGCCGACAAGCATGGTTTCGCTCACGCTTTCGTCGACCAGCCCTCGTTCACACCCATGCTCCTGGAGTGCACCTGGCTCAAGGTGCCCTTGCTGCTGAGCGCCATGGCCAAGGGTTTTGACTACGTCCTCTTTGTCGATTCGGACGCGGAACTCAAGCCAGACTGCCCGAACGTTCTCGATGTCGTCTCGCCCGGCAAGTCCATTTACATGGTGGATGGCAGGTCCGGACGTGTGAACGCAGGCGTGATCTTCGCCCAGCGCACCGCGGCAGCCGCCCGTATCGTCCAGCTCGTCCTCTCCAACTTCAACATGGCGCTTCCCAAGGAAGACTCGGTTGGCTGGGGCGAAAACGGTCACTGGATTCACTTCACCAAGAACAATCCCGCGCTCGAGAAGCTCGACCTGCGCTGGAACAACACCTTCGATCCCGCGCTCAGTGACTACATCCGCCACTACGCGGGTGGTCCCATGCGTCAGCTCTACCCATGGAACCCCTTGACCCGGCTGGCTGAGAAGATCACGCACATCGCGCAACGCATGGTGCCGGGCTACGGAGAGGCCAAGTACGACGAGAACGACTTCCCTGCTCGCCTGATGTCTCTGTTCCACGGGGCAGTCAACGCCCACCCCGACTGCTTTGCTCCTCTTACCCAGGAGCAGCTCTTTCAACTGGCGCCCGTCGACCTTTTGGTTTGAAGGCCCTTCCGCCTGACCCTGCCGCTTGGCAGGGACTGGCGTCCGCGGCCCGATCGACCATGGCGATGACCCACCCGACCAGGCAGCGCCACAAGTCTGCGCTCCAGGCGGCTGCCACTGATGCGGATGCTGCAGCGTGTGTCTGCGTCGACCCACGTACCTAGCTGCCGCCAGTGCTCGCCGTCAACGCGATCGTGTTCGGTGACGTGGGGGCGTTTGTCAGGATCGTCAAGGTCGCCGCGCTCTCGCCCCCCGATCGTGGGTAGAACCGTAGCCGTATATTGCAGCTTCCTCCCACCGCGAGGATCACAGGACAGTCTGTCCCCAGCTGGAAGTTTGCCGCTTGAGCGCCGGAGAGCGCCATGCTCTTGATCACAAGAGCCTCGGTCCCGCTGCTGGAGAGCGGAACCAGCGTTAGAGCTCCCTGCGTGTTGACTGGAACAGACGCAAACGAGACACGCGTTGTTGCGAGGGTGATGCCCGCAACAGTGCCCGTCCCGCTCAGTGAGATCGTTGCGGGAGTCCCGGAAGCGTTGGTCGCGATCGAGATCGTCGCGCTGCTTGCCCCTGCCGTGCGTGGAGCAAAACGCATCCTGAGGTTGCAGGTACTGCCCGCGGCCACCGTCAAGGGGCAGTCCGTCCCCAGCTGGAAGTTCGCTGCCCCCGTTCCAGTCAGCGTAATGCCCTCGATCGCCAGGGGAAGAGTTCCAGGATTGGTCAGCATCACCACCGTGACAGGATCGGAAACCATATTCACCGAGAGAGGCGCGAAGGCAACGCTGTTCGAAGAAAGCGCGATCTTCGGCACACTCGATGTTCCCGAGAGACTGATCGTCACTGGCGATTTAGGGTCGTCCGACGCCACAATCAGGTTTGCGTTGAAGGTCCCTGCCGTCTGCGGAAAGAAGCGCATGCGCAGGTTGCAGCTTTGACCTACCGCAATCGATCCCGGGCAATCCGTACCGGCCAGAAAGTTCGAGGCGCCCGTCCCGGTCAGGCCGATCCCCTGGAACACCATCGATCCTGAGCCCGTGTTCTTCAGCGTCACGATGACCGCTGGATCCGTCTCGTACTTCACGGCGACCGGGGTGAACGTAACGCTCGTTGACGAAAGCGTCGCCGTCGGGATCGTGACCGTCCCCGACACCGCGATCGTCAGCGGCGTTGTAGAGGCGCTCGTCAACACATTCACCGTGGCGGCAAAAGCACGTTGCGACTTCGGCGCAAACCGCAGCCGGATGTTGCAGGAAACTCCGGTCGCGATCGGGCTCGGACAATCCGTTCCACTCAGGAAGTCCGGCGCATCCGCTCCAGTCAGAGTGACCGAGAGAACCTTGACGGGACTCGTCCCGTTATTCGTGAGGCTCACCAGCGTCGCTGCACTGGACTGCGTATTCACGGCCTGCGCAGGAAACGTAACCGAACTCGCGCCCAGTGTGACGTTCGGTGGCACAAGGCTCAGCACCAGGCCGTCCTGGTGCAGACGGGCCGCCAGCGCGGCGTAGCTCACGTCCTGCACCGACACACCTTCGTCGATCGCCAGGCTTGCCGCCGCGCCCACACTCTGTCCGGTCATCATGAACGTCTGTTCAATCCGCAACGACTCCCACGCAACATATGAGCTGGAGAAATCGACCGGCACCAGCAGGTTCGTCACCTCACTCGCCCGGGGCACCAGGGCCCGGTACGAGATCGGGTACGGCCCGCTCAGCTGGACCGACGGCGACGTCCCTTCCTGAAAGATCGTTCCATTGACGACATACCGATGCACCGCATGCTGATCCAGCTGGTATCCGCCCATCGCGGCGGGATCCTGGATCGACGTCAGACCCAGCACGTCCGCCTCCGTCATCACATAGGGTCCCAGCATGCGCCGCGCGGAGCGCACGTAAATCTGCCGCGGAAAGTTGCCATTGTCCGTAAACTCATCACGGCAATACCCCAATGCCGTGATCTGCGCCTGCAGGCCATGCGGAACCCGCCAGTCTGTTGAGAGAAAGTAAAGGAGCGCACGAATATAGCGCTGATGCTCCTGCTCGATCGAGGCGCGTACCGCGGCTGATCCTTCGACGTATCCTGTGTTCGCGCCCACATCGTCAGTAGAAACAAACCCCGCCGAGTTCACATCGAACTTGTTGTTCGGGAGCGGCTCGGGGTTCAGCAGGCTCTGCATCGTCGTGTTGTAGTTCACCGCGGTGAGCGCCAGCAGAAACCGGCCAAGCACCTCAAACTCAGCAGCCGAGTACCCTGGCGGCGGTGTAAACGGCGTCTGGTTCGACCGGTCTGAGCTTACGCAGAGACGGTAGTTGTATGCCATCACCGCCGGATCCGCGCTCCCCAGCTCAGGAGGCGCCGTCGCGGAAAGATGGGGCAACAGCCCGCTGGACGGGTTTCCTGGCACCACGTACGGGTCCAGCAGACCGCCGAACGGCAGCACCGGGACCGTGACTCCGGCGACGTTCTCGCCATATGCGCTCACACCCTCGCGCCCCGTCACATAGCTCACTCCCGCTCCGGCCATCAGATCGCCCGTATAGCTCGCATCCACAAACTCGTTGCCCGCAAAGGAGTTCTTGCTGCCGTCGACGATCCCCGTAATCTGCCTTCCACTCTTTTGAACGCTGGCCAGCGAAAATCCCGTATACAGCTGGATCGTCGGGTACTGCGCCAGCCACGCTAGAAACGCCGTCTCGGCGACGTGCGGCTCGAAGTGCGTTCCATTCGCCCCCGCCGCCAGGCCACCGTACATCGCGTTGACCCGCTGGAAGTAGTCCAGTGCCTGGCCACTGAGGGCGGAGGTGAAGTAAATATCGGAGTATCCAAGTCCGTTGCTCATCACGCCGCCCACATGTTGTGTCGGCTCCACCAGGGCAACGTGTTTTCCTAGCTTGGCAGCCTCAACTGCGGCGGAAATGCCACCGGGCGTCGCTCCAAACACCACGATGTCGGCCGCATACCCGGCGCCCTGCGCTGTCGTCAGATCCACCGGGACCGGCGTTGCAGGAGCCGCGAAACAAAGCGTCGCGGCCAGCCCGGGCAGCAGCACCCAGAACTTCACACCCGCGCGGATTCGCATTCGCTCCAAGGACTTCCCAATTCTCATGGTTGACAATGCGAACATATCATGCATACCATGTGGCGAATCGCCACACGTCGACATCTTTCGATATTCGCCAAGATCCGACTCCAAACGCAACTGCAGGCCTGTCAAGGGCTGCGAAGGAGAAGGAGCATTCGAGCCTGTCTTTACCTCGCCAGTCGGCTAAGAACTTATTGACAAGATGAAAGGCAGCGTCGTGATCCCGGCATAGCAGCATCTGAACCTACCATTGAGGACCTGGCGGCTACGGAGCCAGTTCATCACCGGCCTTACGCCCCATTGACCAGACCCTGCCGATCGACGAACGTACGCCGGCCACCGCCCAGTTGGGACCAATGGCCGACGCTGCGGTCTAGAGCGGAAGGCCATCCTTCTGGAGCTGGGCAGCCAGCGCGGCATAGGACACATCCTGAACCGCCGCACTCTGATCCACAGCCAGGCTCGCCGCCGCGCCAGCGCTCTGCCCCACGATCATGAACGTCTGCTCCACGCGCAGCGACTCCCAGCCAACATACGAACTCGAGATATCGACGGATACCAGCAGGTTGGTCGCCTCCGAACGCTTGGGCGTGAGCGCCCGGTACGAGATTGGATACGTCGAGGTCAACGTTGCTGGCGAAGGCGGTGCCCCCTCCTGCAACACCTCGCCTCCGGAGACATAGCGATGCACCGCATGCTGATCGAACTGGTAGCCTCCCAGCCCAATCGGATCCGCGACAACAGTCTTGCTTTGCACATCGGCCTGCGTGATCACGTACGAGCCAACCAGCCGCCTTCCAACGCGGACGTACAGCACCCGGGGAAAGTTGTTATTGTCCGTGAACTCGTCACGGCAGTAACCCAGTGCGGAGATCTGGGTCCCAATCGCCTGCGGTACCCGCGTGTCCGTGGTGAGGAAGTAAAGCAGCGCCCGAATGTAACGCTGGTGCTCGTCCTCGATCACCTTTCGTCCGGCGATCGTCGCTCCCACATAGCTACTGTTCGCCGCCACATCGTCCGTGGAAACAAAGCCCGATGAGTTGACATCGTACTTCTGGTTCGGAATCTGCTGCATGTTCAGCACCGTGCTCATGGGCACCGATTGCTTCGCGGCAGTCAGCGCTGCCAGAAATCTGCCCAGCACCTCGAACTCCGCGGCCGAGTATCCGCTGGGCGCGGCGATCGCCACTTGGTTCGCCGGATCCGCCGACAGGCAAAGCCGGTAGTTATACGCCATCACCGCCGTATCCGCCGACCCCACCGCCGGTGGCGCCGACGACTCAATGTGCTGCAGCAGGCCGCTTGACGCAACACCCGGCGTCACATAGGGATCGATCGGAGTGGCGAAGGGATGGATTGCAGCACCCACTCCGGCGTAGCTCTCGCTATAGGTCGCAGCAGCTTCCCGCCCGGTCGCGTAGGTCACACCCGCTGCGGCCATCAGGTCGCCTGTGTACGTCGCATCGATGAACTCTTTGCCCACGTAAAGCTGCCCGCTCGCATCCGTGATCTGCGTGATCACGGCACCGGTCTTTTGCGCCGAAGCCAGAGAAGTACCCAGGTAAACCGTGACGTTCGGCGTCGCAGCCAGCATCTTCAGAAACGCGGTCTCCGCAACATGCGGCTCAAAGTGAGTTCCGTAAAACGAGTCCGCGCTTCCGTTGTATGCCGTCGTGATCTGCGCAAAGAACGACGACAGGAGCCCGCCCATCGCCGACGTGAAGTAGGTATCCGTGAAGCCAAGTCCGCTGCTGCTGAGACCACCCACATGTTGCGTGGGCTCCAGCAAAGCCACTTTCTTGCCAAGCTGGCCGGCTTCAATCGAGGCCATGATCCCGCTCGGCGTTGCCCCGTAAACAACAATGTCTCCGGAAAAGATGGGCGTCACGACGGCGACAGGCGGATTGATCGGGATAGGCGCGACCGCGGTTGTAGAGGAGGTTAGGCCGCTGCCACATCCTGACACTAAAGTGCAGGCAGCAACCATCATTGCTTTTGACAACAGGTTCTTCATATGCATGCCGACCGCTCGACTCTACCACGCGGTCAAGAAATCCCTGCGTTCGCTGAACCACATCTTTGGACATCCTTCGATCGATCGCCTCATCGCTTTACGATGTGCTACCTCGTCGATGAAACATCTCCTGACGGGGACCCATCACCGCACTATCTATATATCGGAGAGCGAAGTCCCATCGTTCATCCCTCGATGGGCCGGCGTTCGTTGTCACGTCGCTTCCCTTCATCGCGAACAAACTCGCGGCCCGAGGTTCACGCGATCCATCGTCACACCGTCCCTCCGTTCGCCAGGACAACTCCTGCCTTCCAGCGTCGTCAAGATGACACACGAAAGTGAAGCAATGTGGGACGTCGCATCTACCCTCCCCTGTTTGTTGCAGGACATACGCTCGTTTCGACACATCTTGAGCCGCCGCCTCTCCCTTGCGGTCACGATGACTCACACCGTCGAATCTCCTTCGCCCATGTCGCATCCACGCACACAGTCCACGCTCCTTCGACGCGATTCATGACCAGAACTCGCCGACTTGCCGCTTCCATCTGCACGTTGCGCTGTTCCTCCTCGCGATAGGGACGTGTAGCGGGAATACACACTTGCAATCCCTTTCCGGCACTCTCCGATAGAGCCCGCATGAATACGGGGCTCTCACACATCAATCTCGTTCGTGGAACAGTGCTCGCAGCAACATTGCTGCAGCTCGTCGGATGTGGATCTGGCATCACCACCGTGCACTCGGCATTCCAAACCACGACAACCACTCAACCTGCACCGACACAGACAGCACCGACGCAGACCGCGACAGCTTCAGGAGCGACCCCCTTCGCCCTCGTCCTTCCGGCACTCGGCAGCGCAGGAAGCCTCGGCAACGTAGCAGCAACAACGCCTTCCGGCGTCCTCACCGTGCTGCGGCCCACGATCAGCACCTCGTCCAGCCCATTGGTCTTCGTCAGTGGCAGCAGCACCAGCACCGCCACCAGTCAGACCGAGACGCTTACCTATACCCTCGGTGGTGCGACCGTCCATGTCACCCTGACCATGGCCTCCACCGCTCAGTCCGCGTCCCTGCACATCACTTCCGACACTACGGCCATCACCGCCGTGGATGCAGGACAGTTCGCTCCTGACGCTCCCAGGAAAGCTCTCCCTGTCCCCTACTTCAGCGGCACCTTCTTCGAGATACAGGAGAGCAACCTGTTCGGAGCGGCGTGGTGGGAAGCTGCAGGGTCCAACGCCAGCAACGCGTCGGGGACTTCCGTTCTCTACGCCCTCAAAACAGATGGCACCCGCAACACCCTCTCGGACACTCTCGATTTCACCCTCGCCTCCGACGCAGATGCCGCCTTGCCCAGCGTTGGCAACGCTCCCTCACCGTTCCGGGCGACCACCGCTGGCCGCCTCGTTCTCGACATCTGGGACTCCGGCTTCACGTCCATCGGACAGTCCTCCGCGAACCTCTCCGCTCTCGGCCTCAAGAACTGCGTTGCCCTCGTTCATGTCTGGCAGAACCAGGGATATGACAACGGTCTTCCCGGGCACGTACCGGCCAACCCCGGGCTGGGTGGCGATACCGACCTCGTTCCTGCGCTGAACGACTTCCGCAATGCAGGATGCCTCGTCGGTCTCCATCAGAACTACACCGACTATTACCCGAACTTCGCCGGCTTCTCCTCCTCGGACCTGGCCCTCACGAGCTCCCGTTCCCCCATCCCGACCTGGCTCAACCCCAATAACGTCCAGGCGACCGAGGCCAAACCCGGCCGCATGGCCGCCCTCGCCGCGCCGCAGCTGGCCATCATGCAAACCGCCTACAAGACCACGGCCTCATTCATTGACGTCAACTCGTCGGTCTCTCCCTGGAGCCGCACGGATATGGACGCGTCAGCTTCCAATGGCGGAAAGGCTCAGGCATGGATGCAGGGCGCCGCCGGTCTCTGGGCTGCCGAGAGATCCTCGAACGCCGGTCCGGTCTTCGGTGAAGGCAATCAGCACTGGTACTACAGCGGCATGCTCGATGGCGTGGAAGCGCAACTCGGCTCCGGCTTCGCCATGAACACCGGACGCAATCTCCCGCTCTTCGTCGACTTCGACATCCTGCGCATCCACTCCCTGCAGAACAACCACGGCATGGGCTACTACTCACGCTGGACATCTTCCGCCTCGTCCTCCATGTCCACCGCCGACTGGGATGCCTACCGCACCCAGGAGATCGCCTTTGGCCATGCTCCTTATCTCCAGACACCGTACTGGAGCGACCCGCGCCAACTCGCCACCGAGCAGGGTCTTGTCTCTCCCGCCGCCACCGCCTACGGCTCCCAGGACGGCACCTCCATCGCGTATCTCAACGGAACCTCCTGGGTTGATACCAGCACCGCGATCCAGCAGTCCTCCCCAATGACTCAGGTCCGCGTGCAATACTCCGCTGGCCTCCAGGTCACCGCCAACAGCGGCGCGGAGGACCTCGCACTCCCCTCCATCACACTGCCCCAGTTCGGCTGGCTGGCGCAGGGCAACAATCTCCTCGCCTACACCGGCTACTGCCAGCAGACCATCTGCGACTACTCGCAGACGCCCACCGCGGTCTTTGCCAACGCACGCAACCAGGCCGATGCGTTGCGCGATGGCGCCGTCGCCGAAGCCGCTGCCTGCGGCACCAGCCTGTCCGTGTCAGGGGGCTTCCAGATGTCGCTGTGCTGGAAGGCACTCGCCAAACTTCCGGCCGGGCTCCATGTCTTCATCCACTACGTCCCCGTCCCCGACGCAGGTGCCGCTCCCGGAGACCCTGTCTTTCAGGGCGACTACACTCCCTCGCCTGACACCTCGTCCTGGGTCCCCGGCAATCCGCTCCTTCCCGAAGTCGTCGCAGGAGCAGCCCCCAGCTCCCTGGCGCCAGGACCATACACCGTCCTCGTTGGTCTCTACTCGCCAACCACCGGCATCCGCTATCCCTTGTACGGTGCCAACGACGGCTCCATGCGTTATACCGTCGCCACACTCACCGTCGACGCCAACCACCACGTCTCCAACATCGTTCCCGTGCCGTTCGTCCCCGCACCTGACCCGCGCATGAATAACGCCGGCGCCGTCCTCAGTTTCCCTGCCCTCTCCACCGATGGCATGGTCAGCATCACCAGGGAAGGTGCCTCCTGGGTGCTCCGCCCGCAACCCACATGGCGCACCGTCACCGTCACTGTCAACTCCAGCGCCTTCCCGCCGCCGAGCTCGATCTATACCGATGGCATTCCGCAGGTCGTCAACCCAATCCTTCATGACGGCACATGGAGCCTCCAGGTGAGCGGAGCGACAAGTTACACGTGGGATGCACCCTAATCGGGTGTAACCAGGGTTCCCCCCTATGCGGACTTACTTTATGTAACTCCGTTGCACGACACGCATGCACTCGGCGCTTGGAAAACCCGAACGTGTCTCTGAGAGGCGGCCGCCCCATAGATCCAGAAGGCCTCGACTTACGTCGCCGGAATGGGAGTTTCTGTATCCACTCCGGCAGCTCGGTGAATGCTGCTCGTGGATCTCGGCCCCACGGCGGTCCGCAGTTGGTCGCCTTAAACGGAAATGACGTTGCAGCTGAAGTGCCAGCTGCAACGCCACAACCTTGATCCAATCCCTCCCGCCATCCGCCCTCGACGAAGAATCGTCTCGGTCTTTCGGCGGTAGTCCACGCGATCGAGCTGCGCTGGCTGGCTTGTCGCAAGAACAGCATCGCGCAGAGGCAATCGAGTGGACTTTCGGTTCTACGTTAAGGCTAGAACAGGTTGGCGCTGCCGCTCCCGGTGCTGCCCGTGATCGCCGGAATCGCATAGACCTTTACGTTGTTGACAGGCAGGCCCAGCGAAGTGGCAGTCGCCCACACACCACCGGTGCTCGTTCCCTTGCCAACGGTAATGGTGAACGTGCTGCTGGCCTGCAAGGTGCCGGTGCAGGTGAACGTCACCACATTCGAGGCATACGCGCTTGGGGCGCAGCCCGCCGCCGGGCTGAACGTGTAGTTGGCTGGATTATAGACGGAGTGAGCATAGTTCGTTCCGCCCGAGTTGGTTGCAACCATGTCGTCACTGAACGTGATCGAGAATGTGCTCACATTCCACGATCCACTGTTATTGGAAGCCAGCGTGCCGACATACTTGATCACCGTCGGGTTATTGATCACAGTGAGGGTCGTCGGCGGTGTGAACCCCGACGGGGTGGCCGTGACAGTCACGCCCGACGCCACGGTGGTGGCACCGCTACTGATCGTGTTCGTCACCAGAGTCGTGTTCGCCGGAGTCAGCAACGTCGACTCCGTCACGGTGGTAGTCGTGCTCACCGGGTTGGAGCTCGTCTGCACGTTG
>Ga0302187_10003597_pt1 | contig 12524 bp, 8 predicted proteins | sample II_Bog_E1_3_FD_202120 | JGI IMG/M metagenome (GOLD analysis project Ga0302187, IMG submission 202120) | Peat permafrost microbial communities from Stordalen Mire near Abisko, Sweden - II_Bog_E1_3 | ecosystem: Environmental > Terrestrial > Soil > Wetlands > Peat | place: Sweden: Abisko, Stordalen...
GTTTATAACTGCTGCAATTCCTGATACATATACAGCATTCCACGCAGCAGCAGTCGTTAAAGATGTAGAAATTACTGTTACTGTCAACTGTGTGTTAGCCGACATCACTTGTATAACGTTACTACCGCTTGATTCAACAGTTACAGTTCCTGTACTATTATTTATAATCTGGAATTGTTGACCTAAGACTAGGGTTGAGGTTACAGGCAATACCACTGTTTGTGTTGACGTTCCTGTGAAATATTGTTGATATGTACTACCAACTACTAATGTGGTAGTTCCTGCTGCCGTCACAGTCGTAGTGTACCCTTCAATTAAATTATTAGCTTGTAAATTTTTGTTGGCGTCCCAAGAAGCAAAACTAGAAGCTGCAGGAGTGGAGCTTGTTGGCGCTAATGCAAGTGTTGGGGTGGTGGTGGAATTTGTTACGGTCCCAGTTACGTTGTCTTGATTAGTGAAGGCAAAGCTAGTGACGGTTCCGTTTGTACCACTGGATGCGGCGGTAATTAATCCCTTTGCGTTGACCGTTATGTTCGCATTAGTAAAACTACCAACATTGGAGTTAACTGTTGCTAATGTTAGGGCAGAACCCGAAGTAGTTGCATCTCCGCTCAATGCAGCTGCAGCAGTTACTAAACCTTTTCCATTTACCGTTACAGACGCAAATGTTCCAACATTGGAGTTAACTGTTGCGAGAGTTAAAGCAGCACTTCCAGGCCCGGAAGCAGTGGCATCTCCGGTTAAGGCCGTTATATAGTTTCCTGATGCTTGTTTACTATTAAACGTTGACCAATCAGTAGAGCTGAGAGCGCCTGTCGTAGACGATGACGATAGAGCTAAACTCAAGGCTTGACCTGATAAACTTAACCCATTTGCTGTAGATAATGTGACATCCCCAGTATTATTACCAGAGTTTGTACCGCTAGTGATACTACCAGCTAACGTAATGCCGCTTGTTCCTGGAGTTATGGTTGCTAGTCCAGCTGTATTTGGTGCTTTAAACTGCCAACTATTACGATCTCCAGAAGTTAAAGCATATCCAGTTGCTATAGAATTTTCTTCAATGTTAATACCAGAACTAGATCCGGAGCCGACACCGCCGGCTGTATTGACATTAATAACAGGATTTGAAACATTTAACGTCGTACTATTTTCAAATATTGTAGTACCTTGGATATTAACAGTTGCACCACTTCGTCCGATATTAATAATGCTCGCATTAACTGTACCAATAGCCATAGTTCCGGAAGCTATTGTATCTGCACCTGAGATAGTTAAAGTACTAGCAGCAAAATTACCAGAAGCATCTCTTTTAACAATAGTATTAGGAGTATTTGCAGACGTAGCTGATGTTACTGAAGAAGCAGCTGTGTTGAAAGTATTCCAGTCAGTAGAGCTTAACGCACCGGTTGTAGAAGTTGAAGAGAGTCCTAAAGAGAGTACTTGATTTGCATCAATACTTAAACCATTTGCTGTAGCATTAATAGTTACTGTACTAATCTGATCAAAGTTACCTGTGAATGGATTAAAATTAAATGATAGCGCCATAAATTAACTCGCTACAACTGTAGATAACCTATTAGAGCTATCATAAGTCAAAGTTAATGTCTTAACAGTTACGGAAGCTAGTTTATAAACTGCTGTTCCAATTTGTCCAGTTCCGTTTCCCGAAGCAATATAAGTTAAATCAACTTCATTGAAGGCTGTAGGAACTAAAGATCCGGTAAGCCGTGCAGTTAATAAGTTAATCTCAGACGTTTGATTCGCAGAAGTTGCAGCTCCAGTAGGTAAAGGTAAACTTTGATCGGAAGCAATAGTTACAGGCAATGATGCGGACATTGTTGTCTGTCCTAATGCAATTGCTGAACCACCGACTTCAGTTAAATTTACATTTCCGATTACAACGTCACCGGCTAAGGATACTTTTAAATTACCGGATGCATCTAACTGTAGTGGTTCCGTATTTCCGCTTGAATTCTCACCACCAACCACAATGCTGGCATTAGGAATAGGTAATCCATTCGTAGAACCCGTTAATGTTACATTGCTGGAACTTGGATAATTATATGATTGACTCATAATTAGCCTCCCAAATTCTTATCTGTAATATAGATAGAGCAAGTTCCCGTTCCAGCAGTTGTGGAGGTATAAGCTAATCTTACAGCATAAAAAGGTAATTGATTTAAATTGATTACAATGGTGTCATTTGCAGCGGCGACGAAAGGAACACCACCGGCTAGGGTTAAACTTGTCCAATTTCCAGGATTGACAACAACACTGTCATTTCCCTCATTGACGTAGTAATCATTGCTGACTTGCACCGCGAAGGTTCCAACTGAATCAGTTGTAGTTACATTAATCTGATAACTACAGTTATCCATGTACCGTACAACTGTAGGTGCTGAATTAAAAGATGCAGATAAACTTTGATTAGTCGCTAATGTGGTAACTAGCGTGTTTTTACGTCCCATTGAACCCTCCTCGTGGGTAAGACAATGTAATGTCTAGGCTTCATACTTAGCGGAATGACCTTATTTGTCCCCTTGGTGCCGAGCTTCTAAGGATTGAGCACTTGTTTGATAGGATTTCGGCATTTTCTGTAATGCCGGCGCGGACTTAACTCCCTTTGAGGGTGCCTGTTGAGCTTGCATCTGTTGCTGCATTGGTTTTGCTTGAGCAGCCATGATAGAAGGCGCGGTCATAGTAGAATCAAGTGGCGATGCCATAAACATAGAGATCCCAACCCTAGTTTTATAGGGTATAACTATATCTTTATGGGACGCATTAGAGATTTCTTCCATCATCTGTGACTTTAAGCCATTGTATAATTGAGGAAACATGGTACCAACATGCTGAATATCTTGAGCCGTAATAGTTCCATTCTTTACCTTTTCAAGTACTAATAAAGGTTGTTGGGCAAGCTGTAAGGCACCATTATAGGTAGCTTTTTGTGTTGTAGAAGGCACCGGTTTACTGTCTAATGGTGCCTTCTTATCTAAATCAGGCCTTAAACTATTGAGGTAATTTACCACCCCGCCAATCATCATACCTCTAGCATTATTGTGATCGGGCATTATGTTTTGCAGAGGATCATCATGTGCGAAGATAGGTCCAGGATTACCTTGAATGCTTCTTAATTGTTTGTTAAGTTTCTCAATCTCTTTATCAGATGGTTTAGCATGCTCGGGAAGTATTGCTACACCTAATTTGAATATGTTCTTAACAGCCTTAGATGCTAATTCTGCTCCTTTAATAGCCGAAGTAGTATGTTCTACAGCAGCTTTAACACCCCGGGCAGTGGCAGCACTTTCAAACAAAGGCTTAGCTAATGCTGATATTAATGGCTTAAAGACTGGTCCAATAGCTTTAGCACCTATAATTGCGCTGATAGAATGCGGTAATCCGATGGAATGGGCCAAACCACCGCCGATAGTAGCTCCTAGGGTTGCACTACCCGCATCTGTTAGCCCGTGGTGGATAAACCAATCCGCGAGTTGGGAGCCCATAGTTTGTTTCTCTAAAGTTGACATTGTCACGTTTAGAGGAGTTTTCATTATAGGAGATTCTAATCCTAAGTTTGCATGTGTGTCTGAAATGACCTTATGATACTTCTGAGAGGCATCTATAAAGTTTTGTAGTTTAGATTGTTTAATCTCGGCACTGGGGTTTCCTAATTGATTCAGATAGGTATTTACCTTACCAGGATTAATGACTTTGTCATCACCGACTTTAGTCATAAAGGTAGATTCAAAGTCTTTAAGAGCAGGTAAGTAGTCTTTAAAGGCTCCATTAATGGCAACTTGACGTTCCGCAGCTTTACCCCAGACTTTAGTATCTTCTAAACTAGTTCTTAGATCATGGGCTAATTCTTTAGCAGCATTACGAAATGGACGCTCCTTAAGAGGTACGATATCTTTATTAAATCTACCCCATTCTTGAAGCTGTTGTTTTAACTCTTGCGTTGCATTAAAGATCTTAGACGGATCATCAGACATGACAGCTTGTTTATACTTAACTGCTTGTTCTTGTAATAATCCGGCGTGCTCATCTTTACTTAACTTCTGTAATACGTTATCAACCTTATCAGTAATTTCATTAACTTGACTACTAATCCCCTGATGCATAGTAGGAACAGCCGATTCAATATCTTTAGCTTTTAAGCCTTTCGGACCATAAACTTCATCAGCAACACCTGTAATACCGGCGTGCAGGTCCTCTAATTCATGTGTCATGGAGGTAACGGGATCGGGGTTCGACATGTGCTCATTAATCCGACCTTTGAAATCTGCCGCTAACTGTGAAGCTTTATTCCCTAGCGTTGCATCCCAAAGACTACTGACAGACTTAGCACCACCGCCGACCATACCGCCTAATACAGCAGCCATGCCTAAATCAGCAACAGCACTCTGAGCGGATTGTTCAGGATCTTTTAATACCATCCTGGAAACTTCATCACTTCCAGTAATTAACATGTTCTCAATAGCACCTTTAGCAGCTGCGGCGCCAATCTTAGACGCTAAGGTTTCTCCTGCAACGGGTGCTAACTTTGCAGCAATATTTTCAACCGCTCCTAATTGCGTAAACTTAGCCAGTTGTGGTATTGCTTCTGATAAACCAGTAAGCCCTGCTTTAGCTGCAGCACTTTCGCCTAAAGTTGCAAGAGCTGGAGCTATAAAACCCGTAGCTTCACCAGCGAAAGCCGTCGCAGGATTCGCTTCAGCTCTGCCACGAATATCTTCTGGGTTTACGCCGAAGGATTCTTCTAACATAGGTGCTATAGGACCTACAAGGCCCTTTCCAGCGCCTTCTGCAAATGTCTTGGCCTGTTCTCCTAAAGAACCATATTTCTCTTCCTGCATCTCCGGAGCAATGAATTCATTGAGGCCGACAGGTTCAGTTTGTGCTGATTGATCGACTGAGGGGCCACTGTCAGGACGGGCGATAAACTCGTCTAAACCTTCGGGTACATCATTCGTAGCCATTTGATTTCCTATTCTACGTTCAATTTTTTCAATACAAGTTTAGCACGACTGTCATTGGGGTTGGCTTTTGCCCATTCAACGTATTTTTTCTGTTGTTGATTTAAACTACCAGGAGCTTGGGTAGACCCAAATTTTTCAAGATCTATACCATAGGTTTTAGCTAATGGAGCAGCAGACTTCTGAGCTAAGAATTCTGTTAATGCTTTTCGTTTCGCCGCAACTGTTGCCGCCTTATCACCTGGTTTAGGTTCTAAGTCCGATGTTGTTTTCTGTTCAAACTCATTAACTCTACCTTCTAAGTCGTGAATTAGTGGTAACATCATGGATCTCATTGCCAGAATCGAGGGGGGGTTAAAGCCCGCTCTACCAATCCTACCACCGATCGTGTTTTCTTTCATCGCTTCATCAAAATGCTGTAGAATCTGATCACTATTCTTCTTGGCGTTCTGCGCAGTTCCAATTTCTTTTGAAACTTCCTTTTGCTTGTCAGGTGGAACAATGCTTTGAATGAGAGAAGCGGGGTCCATTTTCGACAATTGCTCAGGTGTTGAGTTGGCAACCATATCCCGAACTGCCATTTGTTGGACGACAGGAGCAGTTTGCATATGGAGTTGTCCTAGAAGTTGTTGACCTCTAGACTTGGCCAGTGCCGACTGTGATTTACTTGTAGATTCACCAATCTTGGCGGCCATGAGATCCTGCATCTGCATTCTTGTCATCTCAACCGCTGCATTCTCGTCTTTTAGCCTATCTCGATTCATGCTGAGTAGAGTTTGGCGTTTACCGAGGTCCGCCTTCTGTGAGTCAATATCTCTATCAATCTGTCTGTTTAAGAACTCTAATGCTTGGTTAGGTCCACCGGTTAACCCTGAGCCAAGTCCGCCTAATGCAAGACCGACACCGGTCATCAGCTTACCCATGGTATCTTGTTTACCCATAAATCTATTGGGTTCGATGTGACCATTGAGGTAATCCTGCATCATAGCGTTTCTCTCGGTCTCAATCTCGTTAACCTTAGCCTTGTGGTCAATCATCAACTGATTCACTGCTCCGGCTTGGTCCTTCATGATTTGTGCCTGCGCTTTTGCACCTGCCGACTCTGCCGCTGCCTGACCTTGAATACCCGCTTCTGACTCCTTAACACCAGCTCCATAAGATCCAGGTTGCTGTTGGGGTTGTTGACTCTGTGGTTGCGCTGCAATACCGTCAGTTGGCGCTGCTGTGCCAGTTGGCGCTGCTGTGCCAGTTGGCGCTGCTGTGCCAGTTGGCGCTGCTGTGCCAGATTGTGCTGTCATACTTGGCGCTTGTGCGTTTGCTTGTTGAATCTGTTGTGGGTCAAGTCCCATCTGTTGTTGCTGTTCAGGACTGACTGACTGCGAGGGGGGCATGTTGTTGATAACAATAGATTTGTCATCTGACGGATTGGAATCTCCCGCCGCTTCTCCACCCTCTGCCATCTTCTCGTACTGTAGATGTTGTTTAGGTTCTGGCTTATCCAACTTCTCAACTATTGGAGCTTGATATGGTTCGTATTCGATGTGGTGCTTGGGTTCCGGATGCTCTAACTCTTCAACTTCTAACTCACCGCCCTTTGCAGCTCTAACACCGCCGGCTGGCTTCATAGAGGGATCTGGTGACTGCATGGGTCTTGGAACTTTCTTAGACTCCTCAAGCTTCGGATTAGACTGCTTTATTTCACCACCATCTGCCATTGCCGCAGGTAAGGTATCATTACCTTTGAGACTATCTAAATGCTTTCTATTCATAGGGTGCAATGCTTTGATTGCAATCTTGACTTCATGTCCCGAAGGGTGTGTCAATGTTGCCGTATGTTCATCTCGACTCTTAAGCTTAAACTTGGAAAGGTCTACTTTCATCTTCATATACTACTTACCTTTCTTCTTAGCTTTGACAGCCTTGACGAATTTATGTGCCGCTTCTGCTGGGTTTGCAGATTGAGTAACTGATCTTGGGAGTACTATTTCACCAGGGCTTAAGATTGCAGGTACAGTATCGTTAGAGTAGCTATCTTTAGCCCCCCCGACCTTAGCTTTACCGGGGACATGACCGCCGACCTTCATATCTGTAACTTTGCCACCTGACGCATACATCAACTGACCAAGTTTAGACTTACCTTTGTAATTCTCTTTCTTTATAGCATCATAACCTGTTTGAGATGGTATTTCCCCACCTTCAGCATACGACGTCCCAACGCCACTCATATAGTTAGCGGATGCGGGTTGAACAGTAGCCCCCCCGGTTCCGCCCAAAGCTCCAGTAACAGCGGATCCTATCCCACTTGCAATACCGCCGCCAATCTGTCCTATCTGTGCAGCTTGTTGTTGTCCTTGTCCTGCTTGTATCGAATTGATAGCTTGTTGCTGGCTTAACATCTGCTGTTGTTGTTGTAATGCTGTCTGTGCTTGGCTATTAACCGCATTCTGTTGCTGACCTACCTGTGTCCCAGCCAACGATGCCATATTGCTTTGTTGAGCCTGTAATGCGCCAATAGACCCTAACTGTTGTTGAGCTTGCAATGTTGCAGCTTGGCCAACTGCCTGCTGTTGAGTATTAGCACCTTGTTGAGCTGCCTGTCTAGCCATCAAGCCCGCATTAGCACCAGCGCCTCGTTGGCCTGCCATTAACGCAGCTTGTTGATTAACATTGGCGCCTGTAGATTGATTAAGTTGATTTAGCGCTGGTGTAGGTCCTTGCCCTTGTGCCATAGCACCAAGTTGATTGGCTAGCGCTTGTTGTTGATTATATACGGAGGATTCATTCCCAACCCCCCCGGCAGCCTGCAACTGTGATGCCAATTGCCCTTGCCCCCCCTGCGAAGCTGCCAAATTGGCGCTATCGAGGTTGACTTGATTAGCAGCGGGGTTAGATTGTGCCCCCTTTGAAAGTGCATTTATACCAGCTCCAGCTGCTGCTGATGCGATCCCACCAGCTATTGCCGGTATTAAAGGTGCTAAAAAGGGCATAGGATCTCCTAGAATGCATAGTTTACACCAGTAAACTAATGACTAAAGGCACTTATGTACCTCTATTCTTAGCGGAATGACCCCCCTACAATCTCGCCAACCTGCCGACTTGACACCAGTGGGATTGTAAACTGTTGTAATTACAGTCAATTTGTAGACTTATACACCATAGAAACGCAAATAGGGGCCTATTTCACCCCTCAAAATTCGCGGATTGGCCCGATTTGTGCTTAAAAACCTGTCTATGGGGAGTCAACTTGTCAACTTGTTGGGGGAGTCAACTTGTCAACTTGTTGGGGGAGTCAACTTGTTGGGGGTGTTAATTTTTCGGTGTATTAACTTGTCAAATGTTGGGGGTGTTTTTTGTTAAGTCAAGTATTGCTGTGAACATATTCGGGAAATTGGTAAATCCATGCATTAAAGCTCTTTGGTGAGTATTGCGATCTTGACTAAACATTATTAATTTATTTTTACCAAGGGATTTTGAAACCTTGATTAAGGATTCTGTAATCAAGTTTAATGCTTTGTGTCTTTGGATTGGTGAAGCTTCTGGATTAGTGATGTATGAGTCGAGCATTGCATAAGGACCTTCCATATCGCGCATAAAGCCTGCAGCAATGACAATATCGTCTTGGATTACGACTCTCCCTACAACCGGTAAGTCATTTGTTAAATTTGGGTCCATTCCGTGCGCTATAAGTAGTTGTTGTATGAGTCCTTGAGAATTATTGGTATTAGTAACTGTCATTGTCATATAACCCCCTCTAACAGAGCATACGTGTTTCTGAACGTACATCCAATAGATAATCTAATAAACGTTCGACTTGAACATCATCATCAAGATACCTAATCCATTGAGGGTAGGTTAAAGCTAATTGAAATTTTAGATTTACATCCGTCATAATAACCCAAAGTTACCACAATTTTGAATTTGTGTCAAGTTTGGATATGGTATAACGTTAATAACAGTCCATACCATATTATGGTATTAACCGAAGTTACGGCTGGCTTTGGACGTCCTGAATCCGCGTTTAGTTCCAACAATAAGATTCATACCGGTTAAGGTTAACCCAGCTCCTTGATAGTTACCATATTGTGAATTGTAAACTTCAGTTACAGTTACTTGAAATGATTCACATTTTTGTTGTTGCGGAAATACGCGAGCTTCAAAAACGTTTGCTTGGCCTTCCCAACCACCGTCGCCTTGACTTCCCCAAGTAGATCCAGAGCCCCAGAGTTGGTCACTACCCCACGTTACTGGTTGTTGACTTGGTGACACAATCGTTGATTGAGTTGGCGATGGATTATAGTTATACGCTAATTGGACATTTAGGTTAAACGGAGAGAGATATTGTCCTAACAAGTACAGTTGGTAGAATCGTTCGTATCCTTGTACACCAGCTAAGGTAATCCATCCAGTTGTAAAACTCATGGTAACTGGTGTTGAGCCGTCAAGATATACACCATTTGTTTCTTGATATAATTGGCCTAATGATGTTACGTAGGTGTGTAATCCTTGATAAATAGTACTTGATTGCGCATATAGATTAGTGAATGTACCCCATTGAGAGTAGAAATAATCATAAATCAACGTTATGCCGCTATCTAATGTGAACCGGACCTGATTGGTTGCCGGGACGTTTACAGCGGATAATACAGTGGCTCCAGTTGTTAAGCTTTCAACTGGAGCCCCGATGTATTGTGTTGCTAGGTCCCGTCCAACTAGCCATATACCTTTGTTTGATTGAAACATCAGGCCTTGTGGCATAAAAACTATAGATTGTTGATTTGTACAACCAACAACTGAATTGATTAATGTAAAATCTGAATATTGACTATTAGCCCCAGTATTATCTGGTCCTATACCATTGACGTAGCCCAATGCATTCTGTTTAAAGATAATAAGCTTATCGTCCATAGGTGCCATTGCTGTAATGGGACCCGTGGAACCTTCAGATGCGGTTGTTGGAGCTACATACAACGTTAATAGGTCTGAGAACTCAACAGGTGTAGCTTCAATGACTTGCTTAGAAAACCACAATAAGTTTCTATCTTCAGCATCTAATAACCATACTCTGTTATTAAATAGTGTAATCAGGTCCGTTGCGGGGGGCGCAATGTCTTCTAAAACGCCGCCTGTAGTATATATCAGATTATTACCTTGAATTGAAGAATCGTTCAAAGTGTCTACATAAGTTATTGAATCTACTGTAGTATTATTTAACACGGGGGCAGTAATAGAAGTTGTTTGATAATAATTCTGAAATTTAGCCGACCAACGATAAATCACTATAGAAACATTAGTTTTGTAAGTTAATCTTAATGTAGGGATATTCAATATCACAGATCCTGTTCCTGTTTCACCAGTTCCTGTGGTTGTTACTCCGACAGGGATTGATGGTGCACTTCGGAATAGGTTACCTTGATTATCAGTCCATTCATAGGTCACTTGATAGTAATAGGCATTCGTATTGGTGGTATTATCTGGTTGAGGACCCATAGCCCCCCCAGTTGCACTCCACGCGGCTTCAACACTGTCTGGCCATAAGAAGAAGCTTTGCTCGACAGGGGTAACACCATCATACATAGAGAGGTATCCACCCGTATAGTTTAGATTATTACCGATTTCCGCTGTTACGAGTGTTGGTGGAGCAAAGTTGAAGGTTACTAGGTTAATCCCTAACTGAGCGTAGATGCCACCACTTACACTTTGAATGCTATTACCTTGGGTATTTAATGCAGTTATTGAATCTTTATATAAATATGAAATTGTTATTTCATTTGTGTCATTATTTACACTAGTGCTGGGTAAGCCTAATGTGTAATAATTGCCACCATTAGAATACGCTAATTTACTGATAATTATGCCGCTTGCATTTAAGAGAAAGTAGGTGGGTTGATACGGCGATTCGTATATAGATAAAACATATGGTTCAGAGTTATATAGAAATGCTTTAGAAGCTAATCCTACAGAACGTTTTAACACGTTTGGAGTTCCTAACGTCCCTGTTATCGTTAATGTGTTAGTATCAATATAATGGGTTGGTATTGCACTATCATATGAGTAATTATTGGCTACTTCGTAGAATAAGGTACAGACACTATTTGCGCCCCCACCTTGTGCGACAGATGTTAAGTTTAGTATAGTACCACTAGCGATTGTTGCTGTTGGCGCCAAAGCTTGTGCTAATGTACTATAAACTGCAAATGTATAGCCTGTTGTTGTGCCTAAGTTATAGTACGATACATAGATTAGTGGATTAGTGGGATTAGTTTCATCTACTGCTAAACTAAATATTGTCCCAATCTGTCCCGAAAACGTAACGGTTGGTCCCAATGCGAGAGATTGGGACAAATATGTAACTTTAACCGATTGCCCCCCAGAAAGGTTATTATAAGCTATATAAAGATTGCTGTTAGCGACTATACCGTCAAAAGCAACCGTAGTAGACGGGGAATAACCATTGGAGATATCTGTAACAGCGCTCACATAAGTAGGAGTTTGTGTACTAATAGCAATATATGATAAGTGATGCACACCGCCAACGAGGGTTGTATATAATATAATAAAATACGGACCCATTAAGAATACACGGGGGGTCCCATATGTTGGATCGGCATTCGGTAATAAAGTAGGGGCTACAATGTTTTGACCCGTTGTAGCATCTAAAATTACATATTTATAGGCTGGAGTGACAGAACCCCCAGATGGTATATAATCTGTATAGGCTACACAAGCTATGCCATTTGTAGCTGTTACGGAATCTGCTTGCCCTTGATATGTCCCATTTCGGACTGCAGGTAATGTCGTTAAATCACATGGCAGGATCGAGCCTTTATTAACCCAGCTAGAACTTCCTGTTGAATATGATTCTAACGTTGTACCTAAAGCGGTTAAATCTCCATTAAATGTAGTCAAATAAGCAGGTGTTTGCGCAGGGAGTGGGGTTAATGCACCAAAACCATTACGTTTCTTTAGCTGACCGCCTTTGTCGAATACAGAATTTTGCAATGACAAGAATTTGCCAGGTTGAACCCTAAATGGATCAGTCTTGGTATCTAGCCCTTGAGCAAAACTAATGTCGATGGCTTGTTTATTCAACATGAATCCTACAATTCGTATACAATAAGTTGCGCATTCTCTAAGTATGCGGTAGCGAAATTTATATTAGACGAAGATACGTACATATATAAGGTGTAATCATAAGTTCCTGGGGCGGATTGAACACCGTAATCAATGGCAGATAAGTTAATAGGAACAGTGTAAGTATAATTATTATCGTATGTAGAAAACGCAACTTCAGAGAATGATACCTGTCCGAACGCGACATTTCCGAAACCGGCCCTTGTTATTAGATAAAAAGCGCTCATGGCCCATGATTGTGGAGCTCCTGTACCGTTTACGGTTCCAGATACGCCCATAAATCCAGCAGTTAGCGCAGAAAATTGTGACTGTAAGCTGATGGAAACAGGTCGTCCGCTTGTAACTATCTGAAGGGTAGCTAAATTAACGGGGGAGGTACTTGCAGTAGAAGCATTAACATTTACTACGCCGATC
>Ga0302187_10003598_pt1 | contig 12521 bp, 10 predicted proteins | sample II_Bog_E1_3_FD_202120 | JGI IMG/M metagenome (GOLD analysis project Ga0302187, IMG submission 202120) | Peat permafrost microbial communities from Stordalen Mire near Abisko, Sweden - II_Bog_E1_3 | ecosystem: Environmental > Terrestrial > Soil > Wetlands > Peat | place: Sweden: Abisko...
CAACGACACGCTGCGCCGAATTCTTGATAACCCGGAGGCAATGGCCGCTGTGGAACGTATCGAGGGCTGGCGGGCGCTGGGCGACAACATCATTGAGACCATCATCAACAAGAGCGAGAAGGTCAAGTAACTCAAGAACAAGGCTAAGAGTAAGGATCTAACCGAGAAGCAAAAGACGCAGCTCACCGAGGAAGAAAAGGAATACAAGTCCAAGCGCAAGCTGGTGCAAGAAAAGCTGATCAAGTTTGCAACGCGCATCCCCGCGTTCATGTACCTGACAGATTTTCGCGAGAACACGCTGCAAGACGTGATTACCAAGTTGGAGCCGGACTTGTTCCTGTCCGTAACTGGTTTGACAGTGAAGGACTTTCACTTGCTCGTGAAACTGAAGGTTTTCAATACCGAGCAGATGAATCAAGCTGTCTTTGCTTTTCGGCGTTATGAAGACGCCTCGCTACAGTACACGGGCATCCCAAGCCACGAGGGGCTGTCTCACTATGGGCTGTACGATACTGTGGTCGGAAGACCATAAGACAGCAGAGCTAGACGTTAGTCATAATCACGCCAGCGATCCATGAACCGCGCGAAACAGACTTGATACTGTGGATTGCCGCAACAGCAATCTCGTTGCTCCTTGTTTCTGGCATTGATTGCTGTGTTCAAGCTGACCTCTTTTCTGTGACCCAAGAAACGGCGGGCGGATGGCACTTTAGCTGCCGCCGCTTGCCGTCAATGACGCTGTTTTGGCTCCCCCATGCCCTGCGGTCACGGTCCCCCCAAAAAGCTATGACTGCTGCGCTTTGCTCGGCAGCATTTTGTGCCTCTCTTGCCCCCGCCGTTGGGGTCACTTCAAGGAAAAGAGGCATAACATGATGAACACAGCAACACTCTCCGAAAATCAACTCCGCCAGTTCACCGGCTCCGAGAACTGGTATCGCCACGGAATCAATCGCGCAGTCCTTTTTACTGATGGCGCAAAGTTCCTTGCCGACCAGGGCGGCGCTTACTGGCTGCTCGACATCATCGCAATCGCCCAGCAACATGATGCCAGCGTTTCCGGCGAAGAGTTCCAAGTCTGGAACTTGAAAGTTCACTCCGACCGTAGCGCGACCGTGTTCTGCGATGACGGCAACGGGAACCCGGTCTACACGCAGGAGATCCCCTTCACGGATTTCCCGCTTGACGAAGTGAAGCTCTACTTCGCCAACAACGTGATCCATCTGCCCAGCGAGTATTAGCTGGGCACGCCCGCGTCGGCAATCGTCTGCGCGGGCGCTTCAATTGTCGCAGTACGTTAGCGGAATGCACATTTCGGTGTGAATCACAAAAGTTTTCCACGCATAAACGGTCTATCTTTTTACGCATAAACGGTCTATCCTGGGCGGTTTTCCACGCATAAACGGTCTACATATACGCATAAACGGTCTACCAACCGACTGTAATGAATTGATTACGCTATGGTTATAGAACCGCCTGTAGTACCTGTATGAAAACCTATATGGATAGCCTGTAGTCGCGCCAACGCTCTGTGGCAATCTGCATGGGCGCGACGAACGATTGCGAGAACCTCCGCCCCCTCGGCGGGGGAAAGGCGCTACGCGCATTCGTGTCTATCGCGATGTTTTCGGGATGTGCGAGCCTGAAGGACGCAGAAGCAGTCCCTTCTCCAGGATTTCGATCTTCAGTTCCGGGTACACCATGACTACCTTGCGGAGGGTTTCGATGGCATTGCCGCGAAAGCTCACGCGGCCTTGCGGCGTGTCGGCGTAACCAGTTCCGAAGCACTGCCGCATCGACTCCCACGAAATCAGAGTTGGGTACGACAGGTAGCTGACGCGGCGCGTCGCCCAGGCATAGAGATCGAGCGCCAGAGGTGACTTCTTGAGAGCCTTAACGGCCCTCAAGTCGAGTGGCACCGGAGCGGCAACAAGTTGGTCAAAGAAATTCGCTGACAGGGTCACTGAGGACTTCGCTAGTCTTTGGTCTGGCAGGATCTGCGGCGTCCACCAAAGATGGAATCTGTCTGCCACAAGCAGATTCTCTCCACTGGAGTGATTCTGCCCGTTGGCATCACTCGACCAGCGGGTCGATATTGCAGCGCCGACCAGACGTTGCATCTGATTGCGGAAGCGCGGTATGGTTCCCCAGTGGCCACCTGTAGCTTGGAGTCCCAGTTGCGCCATGAAGCTCGAAAGCGAGGAGCCAAGCTCCAGCTCTCGATTTCCAGTTCGGACGGCCTCGGTTGTCATCCAGATGAGTATCAGACGTGGATAGCTGCCGTATGGCAGGCCAGTCCCGCCGACATCGGAGATGCGAAGTGTGAGATTGCCGTCAGTGCGGACAAATTGAGTGCCGGTTTGCTCACTGTGCGGCAGAGTGGTTTGGACAAGAAACTTTGCCATGAAGCCGAGAGCGCCGGCATCGACGGCGCTCTCGATGGGAAAGGCCTGCACGATCGATAGCAGGGGACGAGGTCGCCGGGAAACAACGCCTTGTTTCTGGCTCCTGCCAGGGCGATGATTTGCGTTCGATTCATCGCTTGAACGCGATGAGGAGCCAGCCGCGTTAACCCGCGATGCTGGCGACAGCCGATCAGCAGACGAGATCGCATTCAATCCAAGAATCGACCTTACGGATGTGAGTTCTGAACCCACTCGTTGATTTACCGGATTCCAAGTACATCGGCAACTTCAGTCGTACGAAAGTAAACGCGGCGTCCGAGTCGTAGGCGGGTTGCGTTGATTTTGCTGACCCACTCTCCCGAAGATCGGAGCGTGATGCGCAAGCCGTCCGGGCAGCGATCCAGCAGGGTTGCCAATTGGGTAATGCTGAGCAAGGGTCCATACTGCCTGGTCAAAGTTTCTTCAACAGTCTTCATTTTGAGTTCCTCACCTCTTCTGTGGAATGTGTATCGCTTCTGTCAGAATGTTTATTTCAATATTCCGTTGCTTTCTTGTATACATTAGTGGCGTGTACATTTCAATGTAAATAGCCATGTTTCCCGTATTTCGATAATGCTGTATCTTCTCTGATCTAATTCTCTTCAATTCACAAGTCCGGTTCTTTCCCATAAAGGCCGATCTTTGGTGGGAGGAAGACTCCTCCCTGTCTACGGCCGCAAATGCACGTCCTCCGCCACCCACCTCAGCGGGGCCGTTCCTTCCCCGCAACGCCCCTCCCTGATTGGCTGAAAAGCAACGGCAACAACAAAAGCTGCTAAGGGGTGTTTCCCCCTCGCGCCCGCAAGGGGTGTCCCCAGGCTTCCGCGCTCCGCTTGTGCAGCCCTTCGCCCTCTCCGCTGCGCTACGCGGGTGGGAGATACCCCTCCCCTTGCACTTGCTACCCCCCACCTTCGCCAGGAGGCGTTCGGCATGTATGTCACATGCCACTGCCAATCAAACGGCAAGAGCAAAAACCAAGGAGGAAGTACCCATGAGCAGCGCAGTCGCTACCATCAACAACCCCGTTCAGTCGTCCACCTATCAGCCCAAACCGCAGCAGCGTCCGACGGCAAAAGACGTGATTGCCGAGAACGTCAAAGCCCTCATTGCCCAGCTAGAAGCTGGCAAGAGCGATGCACTTACCGCGTACCTTGACGCAATGGCCCGGTTCCACAACTACAGTTTCGGCAACATACTTCAGATCGCCAGACAGCGCCCCGACGCAACCAACGTTGCCGGATTGTACACATGGAACCAGTTTGGACGCCGCGTGAAGAAAGGCGAGAAAGGCATTCAGATCTTCGCGCCCATGATCGGCAAGAACCGCAAGAAGCAAGAGGAGGCCGAGCAGAATCGAGATGAAAAGAGCACCTCTATTCTGGTTGGTTTTCGCGCCGTCTATGTCTTCGACGTGGCGCAGACTGAAGGAGCCGAGCTTCCCGCACCCGCCGCAGTCACCGGCGAAGCAGGAGCGCATCTTGACCGTCTTATCGAGTTCGTACAGCAGCAGGGCATCGAGCTTGAATACAACGAGCGCATTGCGCCAGCGCAGGGCGCAAGCTACGGGGGCAAGATCGTACTTTTGCCGGGGCAGTCGAAGGCGGAAACTTTCGCAACTTTAGTACATGAGTTAGGCCACGAAATGTTGCACAGGGCCGACCGGCGCACAGCGACAACCAAAGTTGTGCGGGAGACCGAAGCCGAGTCCATCGCTTTTATCGTGGGCAAAGCAATCGGACTCCAAACCGGCACCGCTTCCGCCGATTACATCCAGCTTTACCACGGCAACGCCGCATTGCTGGCAGAAAGCCTTGAAGTCATCCAACGCACTTCCGCCGTGATTCTCGCAGCACTGGAAGAGCAAATCACAAACGAAACATCCAAACAGCCCACGGAGGAGGCGGCTTAGCCGTCTCTGCCAGCGCTAATCGGCGGACAGGGCGACCGCCCCTGTCCGCACAGACCGTCACCGCCTCATTTGAAACCCGCTCAAAAGGAGAGCATCCATGAAGAACACGAGCACCACAGAATACCGCGACCTGCCACTGTCCAGCCTGATCGAATCAAAGACAAACCCGCGCCGATTCTTCGAAGATTCAGCGCTCAGAGAATTGGCAGCAAGCATCCGCAGCCAGGGCGTTCTCTCGCCCTTGCTTGTGCGGTCACTGACCGAGCGCAGCTTCGAGATTGTCGCCGGAGCCAGACGCTACCGCGCCGCCCAGCTTGCCGAGGCGGAAACTGTGCCCGTCCGCATTGTCAACCTCACCGACGCGGAATCTTTGGAGGCTCAGCTAATTGAAAACCTTCAACGCCGCGACGTTCACCCACTGGAGGAGGCGCAGGGGTTCCGCGCCCTGCTCAATCTTGACGAGCCGAAATACTCGATTGAACAGATCAGCGCCAAGACTGGAAAATCCGCCTCCTATTGCGCCCAGCGCATCAAGTTGACGGAACTCACCGCCGCCGTTACCGAGGCATTCGCCAAAGACGAAATCGGCGTAGGCCACGCCCTGCTACTCGCAAAGCTACAGCCAGCCGAGCAGGAGCAAGCGCTCTCCGCTTGCTTCCGCGAGGATTGGAACGGCGGCCAGGGCAAGGCCAAGCGCATCTTGCTCCCCGTCCGGCATCTTCACCAGTGGATTGAGCAGAACATCTTGCTCATTCTGAAAGATGCGCCGTTCTCAAAGACCGACCCCAACGTCAACCCCGCCGCCGGAGCCTGTGTCGATTGCCCCAAGCGCACTGGAGGAAACGCGCTGCTCTTCGCAGATATTGCCGAGGACGCTTGCACCGACCCAGCTTGCTACCAATCCAAGATGGACGGATTCGTAGCGCAGACCATCGCGGCCAAGCCGAAGCTGGTACAAATCTCATCGGCCTTTGGACCGGCCACAACCGCCACCGTTGGAGGCAGCGCGGCGCTGCCCCGAAACAAGTACATCGAAATCAAGCCGCAAGACCCCAACGGGAAGAAGCACAGGGATTGGCCGGAGTACCAGACCTGCAAATCCATGACCGAGGCCATCGTCACCGAAGGCACCGAGAAAGGGGAGCTTCGGAAAATCTGCGCTGACCCCGAATGCCCCGTACACCGCCCGAAGAAGCAGCGGCCAGCCGGAGACCAGCGCATCAAGGCCGAGCAGGAAAAGCAGCGCCGCGAGGAGGCGATTGCCAACGCCGTAGGCTTGCGCGTTCTTTCCGCCATCGTCGCCGCTGTGCCGGTGCGCCTCACCAAGCGCGACCTGATCTTCATTGTCGAGCGGTTACTGCCTCAGTTGGAGGAACGGCGCATCGAGGTTCTTGCCCGAAATCATGGCATCAAGAAGGCGCAAGGCTCCGATTCCATCGGGAAGCTGATGGGCGCATTTATCCGCAAGGCCGAGGAAGGCGAACTCGGACAGCTATTGGTTGAGACGGTCATTCTTCACTCAGCCCGGACGCAATCGGAGACCGGCAAGGCGCTCAAAGACGCCGCCCTGCATTACAAAGTGGACACCGACGCCATTGCCCAGAAGGTTAAAGCTGAGATTGCCGCGAAAGAGAAGGCGCAAGCCGTCAAAAAGACGGCCACCAAAGCCCAATCAAAACCGGCGCGGCCCACGGTAACCAAAAAGGCCAAAGCCGCGTAGCGCACAACTTCCAAGCCTTCCAATCGGGGTCTGCCGACGCAGGCCCCGTCCTTTTTCGCCCGTCTTCCCGCCCTGTGAGGTGCTGCCGCTTCGCGCCAGTCTCGGTTTGGCCCACCCGACGGGATTGAACGCACTGCTCGATGGCAAGGTGAGGTTCTCCGACTTGCTTGGAAGCGATGGCAGAGTAGTCAGTCTTGACCCGATATTGCAGTCATGTATAATGCCTACTATGAACAAGGATGCATTCTCGATCACTTCGCCATTGACATCCACTCTGGCTGGACGCGGCTCCTCGCTGCGCGCTGAGTTGGACGCGAAGTGTTGTCGGGCCTGCTAAGCATCTTCCAGAAAATAGTCGTCTGATCTTTTGTGGGACGCTTGTCTCTGGAATTCTGTGCGCTCTATTGGGTTAAGGCCCAGCCACCAATTCAATTTGATTGAGATCACTCCAGGACACGTGTCTCTGCGCGTGCGCGAGAGTGCCTCATGCGTTCTATTCAGAGGAGAACTGCACTATGTATGTCATCTATCCCAGTGTCCGCAAACATCTAAATCTTGCAGGTGCCCTGTTCTTATCGTTGTCGTTTTCAGCGCCTGCAATGAGTCAAACTGCTGGAGGCGCAATTCAGGGATTCGCCTCCGATCCATCCGGAGCCGCGATTACAGGGGCTCAAGTAACGCTCACTGAAGACGCTACCGGCGTGACGCGAACGGTGCGCACAAACGCTGCCGGACTCTACGCCGTTGCCAATCTACAGCCGTCCACATACTCGGAAAGCATCACGGCAAGCGGTTTTTCAAGCGAACATGCTGAACGCCTCTCCCTGACCGTCGGCGCGAATCTAACGGTGAACTTTGTTCTTAAGGTGGGCGCGGCCAATGAGCAAGTTGAAGTGCGAGACACTTCGGCTCAAATCGATCTGGTCTCATCGAACCTCAGCGAAGTGGTGGATAGCACTACCATCCGCGAACTTCCCTTGAACGGGCGCGACTGGTCGCAATTGATTACACTGCAGCCGGGCGCCGACGAAGTGCGCAATCAGTCCACCATCGGCGGAGCAGGAACTTCCGATGTCAATCGTGTGTTGCGCGGATTCGGCAACCAGATGAGCATCTCCGGTACGCGCCCGCAGCAGAACAATTACCGACTCGACGGTGTCAGCTTCAACGACTATACCAACGGTGCTCCGGGCGGCGTGCTGGGCACAATCACGGGCGTCGATGCTGTTCAAGAATTCTCGGTCATCACGACAAACTATTCCGCGGAGTATGGAAAAACCTCCGGCGGTGTAATCAATGCCATCACTCGCTCTGGTACCAACCAGTTTCACGGCAGCGGCTATGAATTCCTGCGCAACAGCGCCCTGGACGCAAGAAACTATTTCGACGCCGCCACCATCGCGCCCTTCCGCCGCAATCAGTTCGGCGGCACAGTGGGCGGTCCGGTTCATCGCGACAAGACCTTCTTCTTCTTCAACTATGAAGGTCTGCGCCAAGCGCTTGGAGTATCGGAGTCGGACCGTGTGCCGACACAAAATGCGCGTAAGGGCCTTCTTTCCTCGGGCACTGTCACGGTTGACCCCGCTGTGACGCGCTATCTGGGCTTCTGGCCGCTTCCGAATGGCGGCGTGGATGCTTCGGGAGATGTCGGTAATTATCGTGTCGCTACCAATCAGATTGGAAATGAAAACTTCTACACCGGAAAAATTGATCATCACTTTTCCGCGCGCGACAGCGTGGCTGGCACCTTTCTCTATGACAGCACCGATCTCTCGCAGCCCGATGCACTCAATAATCTGCACTTCGTCAACAAGGACGCACGCACATTCACCAGCATCGAAGAAACGCACGTATTCAGTCCCACGTTCTTGAATACGGTCCGTTTCGGATTCAGCCGTAACCATGCAATCTCGAACACTTCCGATCCCATCAATGCGTTGGCGGCGGATACTTCGTTGGGATCTGTCCCAGGACGTCCCGCTCCGTTTCTGATTGTGCCGACATGGTCAACATTCTATGGCGGTGTGGGCGGCTTTCCGAACTTTGTCATTGGTTGGAACTCCTTCCAGCTATATGATGACGCCTTCGTGAATCGCGGTAGACACACCTTCAAGTTCGGTCTGGCGCTAGAGCGGATGCAGTCGAACAACTTCATGCACTTCACGCAAAACGGACGCTTCGTATTTGCCAGCGTGCAGGACTTCCTGACCAACGTTCCGCGTGCCTATAGCGTTCAATTGCCGAGTGGAGAATCTGAGCGAGGCCTGCGGGAGACACTCTTCGGCGGTTATGCTCAGGACGATTGGCGCATTCGCCACAACCTGACGCTCAACTATGGCGTGCGCTACGAGGCAACGACGGTACCCACAGAAGTGCATGGGCGGCTTTCCACGCTGCGCAACATGACAGACACACAAATGCACCTCGGCAGCCCCTACTTCAACAACCCGACGCTGAAGGATTTCTCGCCGCGCGTTGGAGTTTCCTGGGATCCGTTCGGCACCGGCAAGACTGCCATTCGTTCCGGCTTCGGCATCTACGATGTGCTGCCCTTGCCTTACACGATCTTGATCAGCGGCGCTGGATCGGCCCCCTATACGACCGCACCAACACTGGTTCATCCGGGAGCGGGAACGTTCGCCACCTCTGCCTATAACCTTGCTCTGAACGCGGTGGCCCAAGGCCCATTGGTGAGCGAGCGCGTATCCTACTTCCAACCCAGTCCGCCGCGTAGTCTCACTTACAATTGGAACCTGAATGTGCAGCAGGAAGTTGCGGCAACCGGAAAACTCACAATCGCCTATGTCGGATCGCGCGGGGCTCATCTGCCGTACCACACCGATGACGCCAACATCGTATTGCCTACCAAGACGGATGCAGGCTACATCTGGCCCTCGGGAGATGCCTATCAGAATGGAACCGTGCTGAACCCAAGTGTGGGCGACATCAATCGCACCGCCTATGACGCGGACTCGTACTATCACAGTCTGCAAGCAGGATATGAGCAGCAGTTCCGTCATGGATTGCAAATCCGTGGCGCGTATACCTGGGGTCGCAGTATCGACACAGGATCTTCGACCATCGCAGGCGACCAATTCGCGAACTCGCCTTCCAGCCTGCCACTGTGGTTCGATCCAAAGACGCGGCGCGGCCTTTCCGACTTCAATCTAAGCCATGACGGTGTCATCAGTCTTCTCTGGGATACGCCAGAGTTGAAGACAGGTTCTGCATGGGCTCGTTGGGCGGCGAATGGATGGCAGGCCGGCTCTATCTACCAGGCTAGCAGCGGCTCTCCCTTCTCCGTGCTGATCGCGGGTGATCCACTGGGTATGAACAGCACCGACCCATGGGACTATCCCGATCGCTTGCGCAATCCTGGCTGCAAGTCGCTGGTCAATCCCGGCAATCCCAACAACTACATCAAACTGCAATGCTTCTCCGCTCCAGTGCAAACGTTCCAGACCTCTACTGGTCCGCAACAGCAGATCGTGCGGCTTGGAAACGAAGGGCGCAATGCACTGGTTGGGCCAGGCCTTTCCAACCTCGATCTCTCGTTCGTGAAGAATTCCAAGCTCGCGGGCCTTGACCGCGGCAGTGTGCAGTTCCGCGCGGAACTCTTCAACATTCTCAACAAGAGCAACTTCGCCGCTCCACTCGATAACAGCACCATCTTCAATCAAGATGGCTCCGCAGCCGATGGAGCGGGCGTGGTGGACCAGACACAAACCACCTCTCGTCAAATTCAGTTTGGCTTGAAGATTCTATTTTAAGCAAAGTGTGCCTGGCCGGTTGGCCTTAATGGTGAGCAACCGGCCAGCCGTTAAACATCAAAAAGAGAACAAGGAGACAGAATGCTTACGAAGACTCGCAAAACAGCTCTGTGGTTATTGATGGTCGTTGTCATGCTACCAACAGTCCTTTCCTCCTTTGCCCGTGCGCAGGCGACGATTGGTGCAGGAGATGGAAAGAACACCGTGTCGGTGGATTTCTACAAGGTTCCTCCCGGCAAGCAGGATGAATGGCTTGCGTTGTATAAGAAATTTCACTATCCCATCATGCAATATCAGAAGGCCCACGGGCAGGTCATCAGCGAAACGGTCTATACGCGGGCTATTCATCAGTTGAGCCCCTCTTGGGATTTTGCGATCGTCATCGTGGCACCGCCCGCCGAGAAGCGGCCCAAGCCGGAGTACACTCGCAGCCAGCTCATTCGCAAACTCTTTCCGGATATCGAAGAATACGTGAAGGGCGAGAAAGCGCGTTGGTCGCTTACTGTAGAACATTGGGATGAGAGCTGGACAGAAGTGGACATCGATAACCATCCTTCCCTTTACGAGCCGTTCTAAGAAGACTGTTGGCATACACAGATGCGGCGCAAACCAAACTGCGCCGCATCTCAAGAGGACATTTGAATGTATCTACGCAGTAGTATGTTGCTAGCATCCAGCCTGTTGGTCGCTTCTTTCACACTAGCCCAACAGCCGTTGACACTGGTGCAATCCATCGAGATGCCTGAGGTGCCCGCTGGTCCTTATGCGGATCACATGGCGCTGGACCTGAAGGGCCAGCGCTTGTTTACCACGCCTCAAGCCAACAAGGCTGTGGATGTGCTGGATCTGAAGACGGGAAAGGTGCTGCACACGATTCCCGGTTTTGGCAATCCTCATGCGGTCTTCTATCGGGCAGATAGAAACCGTCTCTTTGTGACAGATGGTGGACTAGGTTTGCTGCGCATCTTCGATGCCACAACCTTCCGCGAAGTGAAATCGATCAAGCTCGAACTCGATGCGGATGGCATCGGCTATGAGGAACAGACGGGATACCTCTATGTGAGCAATGGCGGAGATGAAGCTGGCAAAGAGTATTCCTTGATTTCGATCATCGACACGGTGCGCGAAGAGAAAGTCGGCGACATTCGCGTAGAGGCTCCAGGCCTTGAGGCGATGACTTTCGACCATGCAAAGGGAAGGCTCTACATCAATCTTCCTGAATCGAATTCCATTGCGGTGATCGACCTGAAGCAGAAGGCAGTCATTGCAACCTGGCCGCTGTCAAAGGGTAAAAAGAACATGGCCTCCGCGCTCGATGTTGAACACCATAGGCTCTTCGTCGGCTGCCGCGATACGGATGTACGCGGAAGCATCGTTGTTGTTGACACTGATACCGGCAAAGAGTTGAATCGATTGCCAATCGGCGGCTGGGTAGATTCTCTCTTCTACGATGCGGCAAAGGGTCGCATCTATGCTTCCGCAGGTGTGGGCGAAGTTTACACCTACCAGCCGCAGATAGATGGTAGCTACAAGCAGCTTGAACCGGTGGACACGGCAGTGCTTGCCAAGACGGCGTTTTACTCTTCCGAATTGAATCGTCTCTTTGTGGCAGTACCTCATCTTGGAGGAACAACGGCAAAGGTGCTGGTATTCAAGCCGGAGTAGGTTATTCATCGTTTGTGGTTATATTTTGCGGCCAGTTGCAAAGAATGGTGTGCTTTTGCAGCCGGATGTCATTGCTCAATCGCAGTCAATTTCAGTTTGCTCATGAGTTCCGTTCCTATAGGGGCGAAACGCATGAGCAAATGCAGCAAACCGCTTAGTTGTGCTTTAGCATAAGTGTTTCAGCTTGGCATAAACCCGCGGTGTGCTCGAATCTCCAGCCGCAGTTCTTCCCGAAGCGCCTTGCTCTTCTTGAGGCGCTTGAAGAACTCTTCGAGGACGCTGACGACTATGGCGTTGACGCTGACGCCTTCCGCTTCAGCCCATTCCCGGAGTTTGTTGCGGGCTTCTGCGCCGACATGGAGGAGCTGGGGGTTGGTGAGTTCCATGCCGGCCTTGCGGGTCTGCATGATGTCAACTTTGTCGCGCTCAACATGGCTCAACGCAAAAAGGACGATCCTGGCCAGATCGCCCTTTACGCGAGACTCTTCGGTGACTGCTTCACGCAGATCAATGGGGAGGCGTAGCGTCATTCCCGGACGGTCGTCCGTCCACCGCTGCCCCTCGCGGTTCACTTTCCGCGCTGCCGTCTTCGCTGCCTTCTTGACTGCCACTGTATACCCTTCCAAGGCTGAATTCTGATCTCTGTCGAGACCCACTTTCTGCTCTCGGCAATGAGTCCCTCGCCGGAGAGTAAGGGCCGTTGAACGGAATATCCTTCTCAACCCTTACAAAGAACCTGTAACCCGTCCTGACGACAATCGTCGGCTGAATGTTCAGGTTCCGGCGCGTTACCTCGACTCCCAGTTGGCCGACCTGCTGACCGACCGCCTGGCCCACCGTCTGGCCGACGCTGGGTGATTGCAAAACCGAGGAGTTCGTCCCCTGGCTCACCTCGATCCCGGCAGAGAAAAGCGACGTGAGCAGAGCGCCTGAAAGGATTCGGCCCCAGTGGTTATTCACTTGGTCTCGAAACCCTGCCGCGCCAGTGCTGTCGTCCCCTTCAAAGCCGCCGAGCG
>Ga0302187_10003614_pt1 | contig 12492 bp, 8 predicted proteins | sample II_Bog_E1_3_FD_202120 | JGI IMG/M metagenome (GOLD analysis project Ga0302187, IMG submission 202120) | Peat permafrost microbial communities from Stordalen Mire near Abisko, Sweden - II_Bog_E1_3 | ecosystem: Environmental > Terrestrial > Soil > Wetlands > Peat | place: Sweden: Abisko, Stordalen...
CCGGCCGCGCGGTGAGCCTGGAAGAGAAGCCGGCCAAGCCCAAGTCGCGCTATGCGGTGACAGGGCTTTACTTCTACGATCGCGATGTGGTGCGGATTGCGGCGGAGTTGAAGCCCTCGGCGCGCGGCGAGCTGGAGATTACCGATCTGAACCGTAAATATTTGGAAGCGGGCCGGCTGAATGTGGAGATCATGAGCCGCGGCATGGCGTGGCTGGATACAGGGACGCACGAATCGCTGCTTGAGGCGGGGCTGTTTGTGCACACGATCGAACGGCGGCAGGGGTTGAGCATTGCCTGCCCGGAGGAGATTGCGTATCGGCAGGGATTCATTACGGCCGAGCAGCTGGAGGCGCTGGCACAGCCGGTGATCAAGAGCGGATACGGGCAATATCTGCTGGCGCTGTTGCGTGAACCGCACTTTGCAGCGCGGGCGGGTGAGCTGTGAAGGTCACCGAGACGGCGCTGCCCGGGGTGCTGCTGCTGAGCCCGAAGATTTACAGGGATGAACGCGGCGCGTTTTTAGAAACATTCAACAGCCGCGCGATGGCTGAGGCTGGCTTGCCGACGGAGTGGGTGCAGGATAATTTCTCCTTGTCGAAAAAAAATGTGCTGCGCGGGATTCACTACCAGATTACGCAGCCGCAGGGAAAGCTGGTGCGGGTGACGCACGGCGCGGTGCTCGATGTGGTTGTGGACCTGCGGCGGAGTTCGGCGGCGTTTGGAAAGCACGTTGCTGTCGAACTGAGCGCGGAGACGGGCGAGATGCTGTGGATTCCTGCGGGGTTCGGGCATGGTTTTCTAGCGCTGACGGATGGGGTCGGGTTTGCCTATAAAGTGACGGATTATTATTCACCTGCGGCGGAGCGGACGATTGCTTGGAACGATGCGGAGATCGGGATTGCGTGGCCGATCGATGCGGCGGATGCGATTGTCTCGGAGAAAGATCGGGCCGGGGCGCGGCTGCGCGATGCGGAAGTGTTTGCTTAGAACGCGCGTCAGATGCGCCCCTTGACCGCCGCTGTGGCCTGTGACAGGATGATCGGTATGTTTGCTCGGCACATTACCGCTGTTGCTCTGTCGCTCTTTGGGTGCGCAGCCCTTTCACAAGGGCCTGCAAGAGCGACATTGAGTGTGATGGTCACGGATCAAACGGGCGCATGGGTTCCGGGAGCGCACGTGGTTGCCTTGAACGGAGCGACTGGCGCACACTTCGAGGCAAGGACCAATACAACCGGGGAGGCCGCTATCCAGGTGGGTGAAGAGATCTACAGCCTTGAGGTGCGGGAGCCGGGTTTTGAGGTTTGGCAGGAGTCGGGAATTCATCTGAGAGGTGAGATGCACAGACACGTCACCCTTCGAGTTGCCAGCGGCGGCGATCTTTGGCCCGTCGAGGGCCCCGTGATGCCGCTGGACCACCAGCCTCTTGTAGTACAAATATCTCTGATTCCCGCAGGACTGTTGGCCTTGCCTTCGAGGCCGGTTCGCCGTAAGCTGCACTGGTTCTGAACTCACCCAGACTTAGGCTGAACTTCTCCTTTCATCGCGCAGGTGTGTGCTTTAGAGTTCTATGCGTAGGCGAGGGGACTCGGATTGCGCGTTGCGATTGATACGGGCGGCACATTTACTGACTGCGTGACGCTGGCGGATGGCGAACTGCTGGTGCTGAAGCTGTTCTCCACGCCGGACGATCCGTCGCGCGCTGTGCTTGATGGTGTGCGCCAACTGCGGGCGCAGAGTGCCGGTGAAGCTCATGTGCTTGATCTGCGGCATGGAACGACGGTGGGCACGAACACCATGCTGGAGCGGACCGGAGCGCGCGTGGCGTTTGTCACCACAGCGGGTTTTGAAGACACCATCGCCATTGGCCGGCAGACGCGCGAGCGGCTCTATGACTGGTTTGCGCCGGTGCCCGTATGCCTGGTGCCGCGTGCGTTGCGCTTCGGCGTGCGCGAGCGGGTGAGCGCGGAGGGCGAGATTCTGCTGGCGCCTTCGGAAGATGAGCTTGCTGCGCTGGCCGAGCGCGTGCGTGCGAGCGGCGCTGAGGCTGTGGCTGTCTCACTGCTGTTTGCGTTTGCGAATCCGGAGACGGAGCGGCGCGTCGAGGCGGCATTGCTGCCGCTTGGCATTCCGGTTTCGGTGTCGCACCGGATTCTGCCGGAGTTTCGCGAATACGAGCGGGCATCGACCGCGGTGGTGAATGCGTACCTGGCGCCGCGCATCGCGAGTTATCTGGGGCAGCTCGAACGGCGCGTCATCGCTGAACACGCGGGTGGACGCATGCAAGTGATGCAGTCGTCGGGCGGAATCATTTCTGCGAGCGTCGCGGCGCGGGAGCCGGTGCGGACGGTGTTGTCAGGGCCGGCGGGCGGCGTGGTGGGCGCGTGCCGCGTGGCGAAGGGTGCGGGCTTCAACAAGATCATCGGCTTCGACATGGGCGGGACTTCGACAGATGTTTTTCTCGCGGATGCAGGTGCGGGCGGAGCGCGACTGACGCGCGAGGCTGTTGTCGCCCGCGTGCCGATTGGCGTGCCCATGTTGGAGATTCATACGGCTGGTGCGGGCGGCGGATCGATTGCGCGCTTTGATGCGGGCGGAATGCTGCGTGTGGGGCCCGAGTCGGCGGGCGCAGAACCGGGGCCGATCTGCTTTGGACGCGGCGTGCGGGCGACGGTAACGGATGCGAACTTTCTGCTGGGCCGGTTGGACGCGGAAAGTTTTCTGGGCGGCGGCGTGGAGCTCAAGCGCGAGCGTGCGGAGCAGCTGTTGCACGAGCAGAGAGGGTGGCTGAAGACGGTTGAAGAGTTTGCGGCGGGGATTTTGCGCGTGGTTGAAACGGAGATGGAGAAGGCCATTCGCGTGATCTCGATTGAGCGCGGGCACGATCCGCGGGAGTGCGCACTGGTGGCATATGGCGGCGGCGGCCCGCTGCACGCGTGCGCTCTGGCGCGGGCGCTGCGCATTCCAACCGTCCTGATTCCGGCCATGCCGGGAGCTCTCTCTGCAGTTGGGATTCTGCTGGCGGACACTGTGCGCGACTACTCGCGGACGCTGATGGTGAGCTGCGATGCGATGGTGCAGGTGCATGAAGCGTTCGCGGAACTTGAGGCGCAGGGTCGCAAAGAGTTTACGGCGGAGGGGCTTGACGGCGCTGTGCAGCGGACGCTCGACATGCGCTATCGGCGGCAGGGATATGAACTGAACGTCGTGTGGGACGAGGCGAATCCGCGCGCCGCAATCGATGCGTTTCATAAAGAGCATGCACTGCGATATGGATTCTGCGATGCGGAGCGGCCGGTGGAGATTGTGAACGTGCGCCTGCGCATGGTTTCTGCGGGGGAGCGCTATGAACCGGCACAGCGCGAGGTTGTTGATGGCGATGGAAACGCGGCGTGCTACGACGAGCGTGACGTGTGGTTTGATGGGCGCTTCATTTCGACGCGGTTCTACAAGCGCGATAAGCTACAGCCCGGCGACGCGTTTGCGGGGCCGGCAATGGTGACCGAATATACCTCTGCGACGGTGCTGCCGCCGGGAGACAGGCTGCGCGTGGATGGGTTTGGCAACCTGGTTGTGACGGTCGGAGCGGGCGCATGAGGAATCGCATGGTTGATCCGGTGGAGTTGGCGATCTTTCAGAGCGCGATGCATTCCATTGCTGAAGAGATGGGCGCGGCGCTCAGGCGGACGGCGCTGTCGCCGAACATCAAGGAGCGGCGCGACTACTCGTGCGCGGTGTTCGACGGGCAGGGTCGGGTGATTGCGATGGGCGACCACATGCCGGTGCATCTGGGGTCGATGCCCATGTCGGTGGAGGCGGCAATTGCAGCCATTGATTTTGCGCGGGGTGACATTGCGATTGTGAATGATCCGTACGCTGGCGGGACGCATCTGCCGGACATCACTATGGTCTTGCCGGTGTTTGCGGCAGGCGGTGAGAAGCCGATGTTTTATGTGTCGAATCGCGCGCACCATGCGGATGTTGGGGGAAGGTTTGCGGGATCGATGGGGCCGGCAGAGGAGATTTTTCAGGAGGGAATTCGCATTCCTCCGGTGCGGATTGTGCGCGGCGGCAAGCTGGACCGCGAGATGCTCGATCTGATTCTGCTGAACGTTCGGACGCCGCGGGAGCGCGAAGGGGATTTGCAGGCGCAGATGGGTGCTTGTCGCGTGGGCGAGCGGCGCATGCTGGAGGCTGCGGAGAAGTACGGCGCGGCGCGCGTCGAAGAACTGGTTGGCGAGTTGCTCGACTACTCGGAGCGGCTGGTGCGGGCCGAGTTGCGCACCATGCCTGCGGGCGTTTTTGCGGCGGAAGATTGGCTGGACGATGATGGCATGAAGAATGAGCCGATCAGGATTGCGGTGCGAGTGGAGCTTGACCCCGAGGCGGGCGCGATGCGTGTGGACTTCGCCGGCACATCGGCACAGGTGGCGGGGAGCGTGAACGCGGTCCGGGCCATTACGCTGTCTGCGTGCTTTTATGTGCTGCGGTGCCTGTTGCAGGAAGACGCGCCGGCGACGGCGGGAATTTTGCGGCCTCTGGTGCTGTACACGCCGTGGGGTAGCGTGGTGGATGCGATGTCGCCGGCGGCAGTGGCGGGCGGGAATGTGGAGACATCGCAGCGGATTGTGGATGTGCTGCTGAAGGCGCTTGCCGCAGCGATTCCGGAACGCGTGCCGGCGGCGAGCGCGGGGACGATGAGCAACCTGACGGTGGGCGGCGTCGATGGGCGCACGGGAGAGGCGTTCACGTACTACGAGACGGCGGCGGGCGGCATGGGCGCGCGGCCGGGGTTGGATGGAATTGCGGGCGTGCAGACGCACATGACCAACTCGCTGAATACGCCGGTGGAGGCGCTCGAATACGCGTATCCGTTTCGTGTGCGGCGGTATGGGTATCGCGCGGGATCGGGTGGGGCAGGGCAGTTTCGCGGAGGCGAGGGGCTGGTGCGCGAGGTGGAGATGCTCGCCGCCGCGCGGGTTACGCTGCTGGCGGATCGAAGGCGGTTCAGGCCATACGGGCTGGCCGGGGGCGGCGAGGGCGCGGCGGGCGCGGCGTGGGTCGTGCGAGCGAACGGCGGCGAAGAGCGGCTGCCTGGTAAATGCAGTCGCCAGCTTGAGGCGGGCGATGCGATCCGGATTGAGACGCCGGGCGGTGGTGGGTGGGCCGCGTTGTAGGGGCTTGGATTCCCAGGCCTCAGAAACGAGACCTGGGGCACCCGGCACCTGGCGCCATGCGCAGTGCATGCGGCATTCACAGTTTCACATTTTCACTGTTGCAGAGGGGGGACCCTTTTCATACCTGCGGCGGGGTTGGCGATGGGGGACGGACTGCGAGTTCGTGGGCTTCGCGTTCACGGTCAAGCTCGGCTTGCTTTGGGATTTCGAACAAGTCCTGATTGTGTGCGCCGCGATGTACTTCTGCGAGTGCCTTCTGAAGTGGATTCGTAACAAGTTGCTGCATGGTCTTGCTCCTTGTGTTGCGGTTGTGGTGGCCTGGCTGCGGCGGGGCACGGTTGGTGGGATTGCCGCGCAGGGCCTCGCTTGGAACCATCGAGATCAGGTTCTTTTGACTGCGCGGAACGCAGGGCTTCGCTGCAGTTACTCGGATGGAGTGAAGTTCTGAAGTGGAACAGCGGGTCCTTCAACTCCGGTCGCAGCGGCGACCTTGGCTCAGGATGACAATCTGCCTTTTTGACAGCTTCTTAAGCCAAGTGTCAGCGCGACTTGATGAAGGCTTTGCGGCGGAAGCGGAGGCCGGTCCAGTCTTCATCGATGGCGATGGAGCGGACGGTGTCAAAGCCGGCGGCGTGGAGCGCGGCCCAGCCGGTGTCGCGGTTGAAATCACACTTATGTTTCTTGGATGTGCCTTTGGGATAGGCGAACCACAGGGCGGCATCACCGGGGGCGCGCGGGACGAGCTTTGCCGCGAGGGCGTCAACCTCTTCCTGTTTGGTGACGAAGGCGAGCGCGAAGGCGATGACGGGCAGGGCCTCAATGGAGCGGTGGAGGTGCAGAACGGGCAGGCGGGAGAACTCGCTGTCGAGGTTCGCCGGGGCGTTGAGGATGAGGATCTCCAGGTGATCTTTGAGCTGGAGTTTCTCGTAGAGGGTCGCCATGGGTTTTTATGGTAGTCGATTTCGGAAAATAATCTGCAAATGTTTTTCGAAGCGGGCTGTGGTGGTCTCCCACCCATTTCACGATGGGACCGTGAAATGGATGGGGCGCGGGGGATTTCTGATTTTGCTGAACGATTCGGCGCGAAGGTTAGAAGGTGAACCTGGAGCCGAATTGGAACTGGCGGGGTGTGTTGGAGTCGCTCAGGATCTGGCCGAAGTTGACGTAGCCGGAGCCGAGCGAGCTGACATTCGGCGCCCCAAGCTGCACCCGGTTGGCGATGTTGTAGGAGGAGACCTCCAGGCGCAGGTCTCGCTCCTTGCCGAGGGAGAAGTTCTTGTACAAGGAGACGTCGAGCTCGTCGGCGCCCATGGTGCGGACGTTGCCGAGGTAAGCAGGCGCGGTGCCAGCGACGAAGGGGCTGGCGGGATTGGTGAAGCAGTTGGGGAGGAACCACTGGCTGGCGGTGTGCGGCGCGCCGACGGCGGGGTTGCAGCTGAGGTTGGTGCGCTGGTTGAAGTAGGAGGTTCCGGCGCCGACGCCCGGCGAGGCGATCGGCACGCCATCGCTGAGATACAGGACGCCGTTGATGGTCCAGCCACCGAGGGCCTGGTTGGCGGGGCCGCTGAGATTGAGCGCGCGGCCTTTGCCGACGGGCAGATCGTAAGAGACCTGGGAGGTGAACTGGAACTTGACGTCCTGGGGGCTGACGGAGTGTTCGTAGTTGAGGTTCTTCCAGTCCTGGGCTGCGCCGGCGTGGAAGCCGACGAAGCCGAGGGGAGGATTGCCGTCGTCGCTCATGATCTTGCCCCAGGTGAAGGTGGTCAGGGTGGTGAAGTGGGCGGTGAGGCGCTTCTGGAGCTTGGTCTGGAGCGAGTTGTACTCCGAGTCACCGCCGGGGTAGCCGTGGATGGTAACGCCTCCACCGCAGCAGCCGCCGTCCTGGCCGAACTGGGGGAACTGCTGGAGGGCAACCCACAAGGGCACGGTAGGCGAGCCGTAGTAGGCGTTGGTGGCGGGCATGATGGGGCCCCAGATGTTGGGCACTAAGGTGTTGATGAGCGCGTCTTTGTACTTGGCGATGGTGCCGAGATCGAGTTGATTCAGGTCAGGACCGGCGAGGGGCAGGAACAAGCCGCGGCTGCCGACGTAACCGGCGCTGAGGACAAGGCCGTGGGAAAAGCTTGCTTCCCAGCCCACGTTGTAGTTGTAGGTGGTTTGAGTGCGCTGGGAGTGGAGCATGGTGCTGAGCGGGGAGCCGAGATAGGTTGCCAGACCCTGCGTGGCGCCGATCAGCGGCGTGACGCCGTTGGGGAACGGATTGCTGACCGTGTAGGGGCTGGTGCTGGTGGGGGTGGGTCCGCCGGTGAAGTTGGGGTCGAGGCTGCTGCCGTAAAGGACGGAGTTGCCGGAGCCGCCGCCGTCAAAGGCGATGGTGTTGGGGTCGTTGTTCCAGTCGGCGGAGTTCCAGTTGGTGGCGGAAGAGTAGCCGTCGCTGTCCTGGCCGGCGCCGGAGACCATCTGCACGCTGGGGCCGTAGTAGAAACCGCCGCCGGCGTGGATGACGAAATCCTTGCTGGCCTGATAGGCAAGTCCTACGCGCGGGCCGAGGTCTTTCCAGTTGGTGAGGAAGGGTGTGCGGTTGCTGTCGCTGGCAAAGACCTCGCCGCCGGTGAAGTTGACTCCGTTGGAGGAGCCTGCGGCGTTGGGATCGAAGTATTCCAGGCGATTGTGGCGCTCGGTTTTGCCGCCGAAGATATCCCAGCGCAGGCCGGCCGTGATGGTGAAGGTCGGCGTCACATGGTACGTATCCTCGACGAAGGCGGCGTAGTAAGGACTGGCTGAGGCGACGAACAGGTCCTTGGTGAAGTCAGTGGATTCGCCGCCGGGCGCGGTACCCATGCCCAGCAGGAAGGAGGCGAAGTCATTGCCGCCGACGGGCGAGGCCGCGCCCGTGGTCTGGTCGGTGGCCGACATGTCGAAGTAATAGTTGCCGGAGGGGAAGGGCGGCTGGCCGACATTCATGAAGCGCTTCATGTATTCAAAGCCGGTGCTGAGCTCGTGGCGGCCCTTGACCTTGGTGAGCGTGGCGATCACGTCGCTGTTTTCGCTGGCGTACTGGAAGGTGTTGTAGCAGCAGGTGCCGCCGACCACGCTGCCGAGATCGTTGAAGTTCATCAGCGGCAGAATTTTGTAGACCTCCTCGGCGGCGAGCGAGCCTGGGAAGCCGAGGGTGGTGATGTCGAAGCCGTTCTCGGCCGGATCTCCGCCCTGGTTTTCAAAGTGACGGGTAAAGGAATAACGCAGTTGCAACACGGTGGTGGGACTGAGGGTGAGGTCGTCGGCGGCGATGAGGTTGCGCGCGTTGGTGATGTTCTGTGCGTAGTTCGGGTCCCACATGGTACCGAACGCGTTGAAGCTCGAAGTCAGTGTGCGCGTAAAGGAGAAGCGGCCAAAGATGCGCTGCTTCTCGCTCTGGTAGTAGTCCATGCGGACATCGAACTTCTGCCCGGTAGTGGGGTCAACGCCGGGAACGTAGAGATTATTTGCGTCTCCATAAGGGGAGCCGGTTCCGGCCGTATCGCAGCTTGTGGGCGAGGGATTGTTGCACTTCGGGAACTCGGACAGGAATTTCAGCGCGGTGGGACTGGGGTTGGTGATCTTGTTGCCCGCGATCGGCTGACGGGTTCCATCCGGGTTGTCGGGCTGGGTGGGGTCGTAGATGGTGTAGGCGTCATTGGAGAAGTCGCCGGTGCGCTCGGCGCTGGAGGGCACGGAGAAGTAATTGCTGCCATCGAACTGCTCCTGCTGCGTGGCTTCATAGTCGCCGAAGAAGAAGAGTTTCTTGTGCAGGATGGGGCCGCTGATCGCTCCGCCTTCCTGGTAGCGATGGAAGGCCGGCGGCGTGTTCGCGGTGCCGGACGAGATCTGGCTTTGCTTGTTGAAGTAGTCGTTGGCGGCGAGGATGTTGGGGCGGAAGATGCCGAAAGCATCGCCATGGAACTGGTCGCCGCCGGATTTGCTCACCAGGCTGATGACGCCGGCGGCGCCGCTCTGGTAGGAGGCGGGGGTGTTCTGGGTTTCGACGCGATACTCGTCTACGCCGTCTTCTGGAATTTCAGCCATGGGGATGATGGCGGCGATATTGTTTTCCGCGATGCCCAGCGGACTGCCGTCGAGCATGTAGTAGACCGACCCGAGAATGGCGCCGTTGATGCTGTAGGAAGAGACGTCGACGCCGGGCCGGCCGCTGGAAATATTGATGATGGGCTCGGAGTTGGACGAGTTAGGGGAACCATTGGCTGGAGCCACTCCGGCGCTCAACTGGACGAGATCGTAGACGTTGCGGTTGACGAGCGGAACGCGGTCGATGGTTTCGGCGGAGATGAGCTGGCCGACGGTGGAGTTGCTGGTATCGATGAGATCTGTGCCGCTGGTGACGGTGACCGTGTCAGTGATCTTGCCGACTTGCAGCGCGATGTTGAGCGTCGTACTCTGGTCAACGCTCACCGTGACATGGTCGCGGGCCACACTCTCAAAGCCCTCTCGCGAAGCGGTCACTTCATAGGTTCCTGGATTGAGGGAGACAAAGGAGTAGAGGCCGGCCGCGGTGGAGACGGTGGACTGGGCGATGCCGGTGGCGTGATTGAGCGCGGTAACTTTGGCGCCGGGGACGATGGCGCCGGTAGGATCGGAGATCAGGCCGGAGATGCTTCCGCGCCCCGCCTGGGCCCCGGCGTCGGGAGCTGCCACGAGCAAAAGCATCGAGATACAGAGTGCGGCAAGGAGGGAACTGGAAGTCTTTATTGTGTTCATTCTGGCCATCTCCAATCAAAATGTTGACATTCAAACGTTTGAATAGTAGAAGCTAATCTAGGATTAAAGCTTTCGCATGTCAAGCGAAAAATCGGGGCGTCGGGTTTGCTCGATCTTCGCTGCAGGCGCGCGACAGCTCCTTGATGATTCCGCGCAAAGGCGGCGGAGCGACTCGGAACGCAGGAGGGGGAAGCCTTGGGACAGCGCAAGTCCGGTCATGTGACGCTGATGGATGTGGCCCGTGCGTGCGGGTTCTCGGTGTCGACCGTGTCGATTGTGCTGAGCGAAGCGCCCCTGTCGCAGAACGTGGCGGAGAAGACGAGGCTGCAGATTCGCGCCATGGCACAGCAACTGGGCTACCACCCGGATGCGTTTGCGCGCTCGCTGCGCAGACGGCGCAGCCAGACCATTGGCGTGCTGGCCTATGACCTTTCCGACCCGTATTGCATTCCGGTGGTGCGCGGGATTCAACAGGGCTTGCAGCCGGCCAGCTATCTGCCGCTGCTGATGGATGCCCAGACGCAGCGCGCGCTGTTTGACAACTATTTGCAGATGATCTTGGAACGGCGCGCCGAAGGTGTGATCGTGATTGCCAGCTGGGTGTTCGACGAGACGAATCTGCTCAGCGATATCCAGAAGAACAACGTGCCGATCGTGATTGTGAGCCGCGATCTGACGGGACGTGGGGTGAGCTCGGTGCTGGTGGACAACCATGCCGGCGGAGCTCTGGCCATGCGCCATCTGCTGGAGCTGGGACACCGGCGGATCGCGGTGATTCGCGGGCCGGAAGAGATGTTTGACAGCGCGCCGCGCTGGGAAGGCGTGCAGAGCGCCGCGGCGGAAGCAGGCGTGCGACTGGAGCGCAAGCTGGTGTATCAGCTGCCCAATCTGGTTGATCCGACGTCAGGCTTTCAAGGGGGACTGGACTGCGCGCGGCGCATGTTGAAAGCCGCGCGGCCGTTCACAGCAGTTCTGGCGTTCGACGATCTGACCGCGCTGGGTGTGGTGCGCGGGTTGCTGGATGCAGGTGTGCACGTGCCGGAAGACTGTACGGTAGTGGGGTTTGACGATGTGCTGCCGGCGGCCGTGGCCACGCCGGCGATGACGACGGTGCGCCAGCCCCTGCGCGAGATGGGACTGCTGGCGGCGGAGTGGGTGCTGTCTGCGATTGATGCGCGCGACCAGAAGCGGGAGAAGACGCCGCGCTTGCATCACGCGCTGCCGGAACTGGTGGCGCGCATGTCGTCGTCGGCTCCGGCAATTGGGCGCGGACGTGGAAAATGAACCAAGCCTGAAGAAGTTGCTCTGCGTTGAGAGAGCGGGAAGTGCGGGTGGATATGTCGAGACGAGTGGTGCTTGCTGGTTTGATGGCGCTGGCTGTTTTGCCCGTGCTGCATGCGGGAACGGTGACCGGATTGCGCGAAGGTTGGCAGTTGCAATCGGCATGCAAGCTGCAGGCCGGGGGCGAGACAATCGCTATAAACGGATTTGATGCACAGGGCTGGCTGAAGACGGCGGTGCCGAGCACGGTGCTTGCCTCGCAGGCGGCGGCGGGCATTTATCCCGATCCGTATTACGGCATGAATCTGCGGCAGATTCCTGGCACCACGTATCCGATCGGCGGCGTCTTCGCCAACCTGCCCATGGCGCAGGACAGCCCTTACCGCTGCGGCTGGTGGTATCGCACCGAGTTCAACGCGCCAGCCGCGCAACATACCGGTGAGCGCGCGTGGCTGCACTTTGGGGGCATCAATTATCGTGGCGACGTTTGGGTGAATGGGCACAAGGTCGCCGACACGACGCAGGTAGCGGGCGCGTATCGGACCTATGACTTCGATGTGACGGAGTTTCTCAAGCCGGGCAAAAACGTGCTGGCTGTCGAGACGTTTGCGCCGACGGAAAAAGACCTGGGCATCAACTGGGTGGATTGGAACCCCTGCCCGCCGGATAAGGACATGGGGTTGTGGGGCGCAGTAGATCTGGTGACGACCGGCGCGGTGACGCTGCGTTCGCCGCTGGCGGCCACGCATTTTCCCGATGCATCGCTCGGCACGGCGGAGCTGACCGTCTATGCGGAGTTGCACAACGCCAGTGACCATACGGTGAAGGGCGTTGTGGAAGGCACGGCGGCGGGAGTGAAGTTTGAGCAGCCAGTTGAACTGGGTGCTCACGAAGACAAGACGGTGACTTTTGCACCGGAGCAGTTTCCGCAACTGCGTGTTCACGATCCCAAGCCGTGGTGGCCGCGCCAGATGGGCGATCCGCACCTGGAGCGGATGACGATGCGCTTCCGTGACCAGGGCGAAGTAACAGACGAACAGAGCGTGGACTTCGGCATCCGCGAGATTACGTCGGAACTCACAGCGAATGGGAGCCGGCTGTTTCGCGTGAATGGCAAGCCGATCCTGATTCGCGGCGCGGGGTGGTCGCAGGACATGCTGTTGCGCACCGATGAACACAGGCTGCGCGATCAGTTCGGGCTGGTGGAAGACATGAATTTGAATACGATTCGGCTGGAAGGAAAGCTCGAGACCGAGGACTTTTTCCAGCTTGCGGATCACG
>Ga0302187_10003626_pt1 | contig 12464 bp, 9 predicted proteins | sample II_Bog_E1_3_FD_202120 | JGI IMG/M metagenome (GOLD analysis project Ga0302187, IMG submission 202120) | Peat permafrost microbial communities from Stordalen Mire near Abisko, Sweden - II_Bog_E1_3 | ecosystem: Environmental > Terrestrial > Soil > Wetlands > Peat | place: Sweden: Abisko, Stordalen...
GCAGGTTGGCTCTGGCATATCGCCGCCGGGTGATATCGGTCCACATGTCCCGTTCCGTCGTTGTCTCGCAAACGCGGCTGAATCACATGTCGCTGATATTGCCCACCTTCTTTTTCGGTCAGCCTCTAAGAATTTGCATTCAGCCAATGCAGGCAAAATCACGGGCGATCGGCCGTGATCTCGCTGCCAGATGCCGAGAATGGGCCACCACGGATGGCGAGAGGCTGGCGGAAAACCTCTACGCCGTCGGCTGCCCAAGACAGCCTTTTATGGGATCGTTAGGTGTGCGTCGGCATCATGGCTGCCGCCGCGTCGATCGGGTTGACAGTGTAACCGAACTCCCGATAGACAAAATCCATGCGAGAGATAGAGACGCCCCCCCCGCCACCGCGCCTTTTGCCCGCGGCCGGCGAAAGCGGTGCTGATGTGCGGGGACCTGCGCTACGTTCGCAGATTTTTATCACGCTCAGCCGAACCTTTGAATTTTTGTTGTTCGTCGAAATTTTCGTTGGTGGCTTCATCGCTCTCGGGCCCTTATTTAACGTAAATGGCGACAGCTCTGATAAAAATTTGATGTATCCTATTCGCACCGTAACTTCAGTCGCGATTCTGGTGTTCTTGTTGGCCGCCCGGGGCCTGATCCCGATAAATCTGCGGGTTGGTGTGGTTTTTGCCTATGCAGGACTGCTGGCCGCGTCGGCCTTGTGGTCGCCTGATCCAGCAAGCACTTTTCGATCGGCGTTCGATTTCCTGATCTTTCTCGCGGATGTGCTGCTACTCACCAGCGCGCTGCCGCTCACCAGGGTCGTCAATGTCCTGATCAACGTGTTGGCGCTGACCTGCACTCTTTCGTTTCTGTTGGCTGTTTTCCTTCCCACGTATGGGACTGCGGGGAGAGACAGTGTGTGGACGACGGATCAGGTCGGTGCGTGGCGCGGTGTGTTTGCCGAGAAAAACGGCCTGGGTGGTACTGCCTTGATCGCTGTCCTAACGATGATCACCTACTGGCGTTACTGGACGCCGCCGGTTCTAGTCAGAGCCGCTGCGTTGCTGTGTTCGGTGGCCTGTCTCGTACTGTCGCGATCCGCCAATCCCATCGTTGGAGGCGCTTTCGCGTTGGCGCTTGCGGCCTTGCTCGGCAGGCGCCCCGGGGTGATCCGGGTGGTCGCTTCCATGATTGTTGCCGGCACGATTGCCGCAATCATCGTGCTGACGCCTGCGGTTGGTGCCGTTCTCGCGCTGATCGGGCGGGATCCGGGCTTCAATGGCCGATCCGGCATCTGGTCGACGGCGATCGAATTCTGGCAGCAAAAGTGGTGGCTAGGCCACGGCTACGTTGCTGGGACGACAAAGGATCTGGAACCGGTTCTGTTGCGGACGATCGGCTCTTCAGCAAGGCATTCGCACAGCAACTATCTCGAGGCGCTTGTGGAGACAGGGACCGTCGGATTCGTCCTGTTCTGCCTCGTGCTAGTGGTCGGGCTGTTCAATGTTTGCTATCGGCCATGGGATGTGAGCGTCGAAGATCGGCGGTCGACGCGGGCGTTGTTTTTCGTCATTGCGAGTTCGATAGAGATGGCTGGCGGTGATGTCACGCCGCTACGCTTGGTAGGCGGCTGGGGGGCGGTGAGCTGGGCAGCAATCCTGACAAGCCTCACGCTTTTCCAATTCAGGGTGTCGCCAGACGAACCAGCCGCCTTGCGAGCTATGGATTTCGCCGCATCTGCCGGGGGCGATGCTGCACCTGCTCACAAAACCGTACCTAGAGGGCCGCCTTTGGTATAAGGAAAATACCGAGTGATGCGTCGACTCAGGCGGGAGATGACAGGGCATGCCGGGAAACCCAATGTCTGTATGTGTCCTGTTCCTCGCGGATCGGGGTTAAAATGCGGTTAATCTTTATCGATTTCACCATTCCTCATCTCTTCGCGGATGCCGATTTCCCGGTGGGCGGTTGGGCAGTCGAACTGCGGACTTGGTTAGGGGGCTTCCGCAAGATCGGAGTTGAGACGGCGATCTTGACAAAAACTGACATTGCTTACAGCGCGATAGGCACCGAGGAGACGCATCTGCTACCGGTTTATGCGCCGAGAGGCCGAATTCCGGGGGTTGCCTATCTTTTCGGCTTTTTGCCGCGCATGTTTCGGTCCGCATATGCCTATAATCCGGATATTGTGATACAAGCGGTCGCGGGGATCAACACCGGGCTAATGGCTCTGCTGGCGCGGTTTCTATGTCGACCGTTCGTTTATCGTTGCGCTAACGACATCGAGGTCGATCAACGCTTCCGCGAGAGAATGGGGTGGCTGCCAGCAGTACTTTACAGTTGGGGCTTCGCGAGGGCGGACGCCTACATCGCGCAGAACGGATATCAGCTTACGGAGATCCGAAAGCGTTTTCCCAACAAGCCGGCGATTGTCCTGCACAATCCGTTTCAGCAGCGCTCTGACATGCCTCTCCTTCCGCGCGAAACACGCGGTTATGTAGCGTGGCTCGGGGTGTTTCAGCCGCAGAAGAACTTGCCGCTGCTGGCCAAGGTCGCCGCCGCTTTGCCCGATATCGCGTTCCATATCGGCGGCAAGCTCGAAGTGGTGATGAATGATGGCGCAACCCTCGCGGCAATTGAGCGGCTTAAGTCCCTGCCCAACGTAAACTTTGTCGGCTATTTAGGTCGCGCCGACGTGCCGGCGTTTCTGTCACATGCCATTCTTTTGCTCAGCACGTCACACTACGAAGGTTTCTCGAACACATTTCTCGAGGCGTGGAGCACGGGGACGCCGTTGGTAGCCCCCATCCGGGTCGATCCAGACGGTTTGATCGCCAAAGAAGGTCTAGGCTGTGCCGTCTCCGAGGAAGCAGAAATCGTAGGTGCAGTACGTTCATTAATCGACCTGCCTCTGGCAGATTACAGTACGCTTTCCGCGCGATGTAAGAACTATGTACGCAATGCCCACGATCCTGAATTTCTGGCTCGACGCTTTGTAGATTTCTTGCACAATGAGGTGCAATCGTGAAAATCCTTCACGTTATCGAAACGCTGCAATCGGGGGGTAAAGAGAGGCAGCTTCTTGAACTTGTGCGTGGGCTGATCAAAGCCGGACATGATCCGCAGATCCTCGTGCAGGCCGATGCAATAGAATATGAGATAACCGACATCGCGGATCGCGTCCACGTGCTGGCGCGGCGTTCTCGTTGGGATCTGGGCTTGATTGGGCGGACAAGGCGATTCGTCACCCAGCAAAGGCCCGACGTGATCCATAGTTGGGGGACTATGTGTTCTGTCTATTGTGTGCCAGTGTCGGGTTTCGGGAAGATACCTTTTGTCGCCGGACATATTCGCGACGCGCCGTCACGTCTTAACTGGCTTGATAAACGGTTGGTCCATGGTCGCATCTCTGAACCGTTCGCGGCCGCAGTGGTGGCAAATTCGCAAGCGGGATTGGCTGCCTATGGTGTGCGCAGCCAACGGGCTCATTATATCTATAATGGCTTTGACTTCGCTGGCCGTATGGCGGCGCCCGATCCGGCCATTTTGGCCGAACTCGGCATAACGACCCGCCATGTGGTGGCGATGGTCGCTCGTTTTGGTAGCCATAAGGATCACGCGACGTTCTTCGCTGCCGCGGATCAACTCTTGGCAGAGCGCGCTGATGTCAGTTTCATCGCGATCGGTCATGGGCCCGGGCTTGAGGATTGGCGCGCGCGCTATGCTGGCGAACCGCGCGTCAAGCTGCTCGGGCGTCGCGCGGACGTCGAAAGGATCATTGCAAACATCTCGATCGGCGTGCTGTTGACGAAAGTGGGTCACCACGGTGAAGGCATCTCGAATGCATTGACGGAGATGCTGGCGGCAAGCAAGCCAGTGATTGCCACGGACGACGGCGGTAATCGTGAATTGGTTGGCAACCATGCCTGTGGCATCCTCGTGCCTTCGGATGACGCCGCTGCTGTGGTGGTGGCAATTACTTCGCTGCTTGCCGATCCGGCGTGCGCTATTGCGCTTGGTGCAGCGGGCCGTGAGGCAGTCATGACGTATTTCACGTGTGACGCAATGGTAGCCGCCTACTTGGATTTGTATGCAAACATTAGGCGCGATGCCGATTGAGCATTACCAAGCCGATAATTTGCCGTTGTAGGGGGAGCCGATACGATTTTTTGATAATTGCATGGATATGCCAGCCGCGTGACGGGCTTGAGTATTGCCATGATACGTTGTGTCTCGCTCTAGCAAGTCAAATTACGCCCGAAGTTAGAAAGATGGTGAATAATGCGACCCATCGCCTCGGCCCAGGAACTGCAAACAAGTGCTGTTATTTGGTCATTTGCTGAATATACATAGATATAATCCACCACGTTGCCAGATCTTATGCTGGATTTGTTGTCGATGCGGTGAATTGGCAGGTTGATCGGAGGGGTATTATTTGCAAGATTGTCGTAATTGAGGAAAACGCGCGGATCGCGTATGATATATTGCTCGCTGTGGGTACCAAGTCGGAAGGCTGCAATCATCTTGATTGATCGGTCCTGCATTGCGGTCGGCGTATCACAGTACGCATCGTCGATCAGTGCGTGTCCGCCTTCGAGGTCATAACAGATCGCTAGCGGGCCATAGCCGTCGGTTCGTTCGCCGGCTGTATAGATGTGAGCGTCTCGTAAATCATTGTTCTGACCGGCATCGCGGTATCCAATACGATAGCCGACGACAACCACGTCATGAATTAGATTGTCCGTCGTGCGTTCGAGTTCCAAACCAACCCCTTCGGGATCGTTTGTCGCAGGCCAGCGGCCACGCTGTGCATACCCGTTGAAAGGCCCGATCACGTTCTCGAATGGCGGGATGAGAGCGGTCTTGCTGCCAATATGCAAGGCCCCGCGCGGAGCGTGGATCACTTGCCCCGGGACAGTGACCGATACTTTTGTGGCCGAGCGCAATAAGATGCCAAAGGGTGCGTTGCTGTTGGCGTTTAAGGTGCCGTCGATTTCGATCCGAGCGCCTACACATTGCCATGCGCAATCGTCGGCCGATGCGACGATTGCCTGCCCCTTGAAATGCGGTGCAGCCAGTATTTCCGCCCCCTGCTGAACAATGATCGCCACGCCCGGCTGTAAGCGGATTTCGTTACTTACGACGTAAGCGCCGCCGGAGCGCGGAAAGGGCGGGATCATCCGCGGAGCGGAGAACACGATGGTTCGCCCGCCAGCACGGGTCTCGCCTGGCAAGCCGCCGTTGGCGAGCGACAGCGCTTCGGCTATCGCAGTGTCGGAACGGCGCACCCGATCATCGTTGCGCCCGCCGAGCATGCTCGGGTTGATGACGGTTTCGGCTAATGCCCACGCGGTGCCATTGGCCGACCGCCGAATACCTGGTCCGTGGCTGCCGCGCGCCGCGCGTATCCACGTCGCGGCGGCCCCACTGTCGGCCAGATCGCGGTAATAGCTCTGAACTCGCACCGCGCGCACCGCTGCTGGCACCATCGCCCGTTCAAGGTCCTCGATCGAAACAAGGTCGATGATTGAGCCATTGGGGATCCAGATCGACCGACTCTCATTCGCTTGGACCCGATCCCTTAGGAGAAAGGATAGCGCACATATGGTCAAAACAATGCCGGTTTTTCCTTTGCGCGTCCTCATAGTAGGGTGCCCACTTTGCCTGCCCGTCCGCGCGGAGATGCGGCGATTAGCGGACGATAGATGTCAAGCATATTTTGGTAGTAGACATCGGCAGCATAGTCTGCGCGCGCGCGCATGTGGGTTTCGCGGTGCATGTCGGCGAGCGTTGCGTCCGGCGTCTCCATCACGCGGGTCATTGCTGCAGCCAGATCGCCAACGTCGCCGGAACGAAAAGTCCACCCCGTAACGCCCTCGGCGATGAGTTCAGGAATGCCGCCGATCGCTGCGCCGAGCAGTGGCTTGCCTCGCCCGAAGGCCTCGATCGCGCTCATCGGCCCATTCTCGTACCATTCAGACGGCAGCACCGTGGCCCGCGCTGCATCTACCTCCGCCCACAAGTCGTCATCCGAGCGGAAGCCTAGGAACGTGACTGGAGCGCCTGTTTCCGCGACGAGTGCACGCAGTCGCTCTTCCTCAGGGCCACGTCCAGCGATTCGCACCGGCACGCCGGAAGCGGCAGCGGCGCGAACCAGCGTTGCCAAGCCCTTCTCATGCGATAGCCGGCCGAAGTAAAGCAGGTAGCCGCCCCCCGTGAACGGCGGCGGTGTCGGTGCGATTGACACGAAATTGCGAACATGAACGATTTTATGCGGTGCCCAACCCCATTCGATTAGCTTGTTGCGATAAAAGGCACTGGGCGTGATGATACGGTCGGTGAATCTGTTATAGATGCGCAGCGCCTTGTGAACTGCGGATTCAATCATGATCAGCGCGCTGGCTGCGCGGTTGTCTTTGATGCACTTGTGAGTGAGGACATTCCATATCTTGCCGCCTCGGCACCGTTCACAGAGCTTGCCTTGCGCCATCATAGTATAGGCTGGACAGGCCAGCTTGAGGTCGTGCGCGGTCAGTACCACCGGAATGTCGTGGCGCCTCAGTTCAGCCAGTACCGAAGGCGATTGGTGGTGATAGACGCTGTGGACATGGGCGATGTCGATCTCGCGTGAAGCGAGCAAGCCGCGCATCTTCAACTGCGCCTCACGCGACCAAATGATACGCTTGGCCTCGACCAGCCTTTTGCCCAGCGGCTTGGGCACAGTCATATCGACCGTCGCGGCGAACCACTGGGAATCCGGCGATGGTTCATTGAGCGGGTAGTCCATTGAGGACCAAGATGTCGCCCAGCCGTGCGCGCCGAACAACTCGCCATGGCTCAGGTAAACATTGTCTGCCCCGCCGCGATGATAATGATAAGCATTGATCGAAAGAAGGCTTGGGCGGCGTTTTAAGCTGTTATAATTTGCGGCATCATTCAATATTTCCATGGTATTTTCCCAAATTTAATTTTCCTACATAGGGCGATTGGATATTATCAGGAAATCAATTGTAATTGAACATGCTTCTGTGCAAGAATTTAGCACCTGGCTACGAAAAACGTTCGATCTCGCGTTGCACGTGCGCGAGTGAGCGATCACCAGAACGACGAAATCGAGCGTCGGCAGACAGGAATTCCACTGTTTCTGGTTCAAATTCCATGCGTGCCTCTGTATGGCGCAGCAATGCCTTTTGACTAGATAGTCTGCAGTAAATTACATCGCGAAGGGTTTGCCAGTAGCAGGTTGGCCGGTTCAAAAAACGAAGGGCGAGAGACGAGGCAGCGTGATCTATTGGCGTCGATTTATCTGGACCCCGTGGGCAAGATATTAGCGGTGCAGGCGCTCTGATCGCTCTTTGAGCGCGCTGGTCGCAATCTCCCCAAGCGTACGGGTTAAAAATTCGCTGTATTGACTGGTGCGGCATCGGGCAGCGCATAGGCCCAGACTGATGCCCAATGAAGGGCGGTCAGATGATCGGACTGTAGGCGGTCGCCTTGATCTAAGTGGGGGCGGCAAAAGTCTGTTGGTAACGTGACCGCGCGTCAGACAGGGCTGGATCATGAGGGGATACGCCAATATTTGGTTCGGAGGGTCTGTGAGGCTTCCATCTAGTCGTTCATCGGATCAGGTTCGTTTGGCCAACCAGAAATCCTTGTGGAGCTAGGAGGTGCTCATCAGCGTTCGATACGCATTTAAGATTGCCGGCCATGTGAAGTTGCTTAGCCATCGCTCGCGTGCTGCGGAGGAAAGCCGCCTTTGCAATGTCGGATCGCTGATGATGGCATCGATATGATTAGCCACGTCGTCAGATCCTGAAAACCATAACCCGGCCTCACCTGCGACCCAGCGGTTGAATGCGTTATCATGCGCGATCACTGGGTTGCCCGCGCCGAGTGCCTCAACCAAGGATGGATTGGTTCCACCAACTTGATGTCCGTGGATATAACACATGCTGTAAAATCGTAGCGTTTGAACCCTGGATGCGTCATAAACTGGCCCAATAAATTTAACCTCACCGCTAGCAGCAGCTAGAACCTGCCTTTGATAATCGTGCTCTTGCGAGTATTTACCAAGCACGACCAATTGGATGCCACGTTTTTTGGCGGAAAAGCCGCGCACGATTTCAAGAATCGAATTTTCCGGTTCGGCCCGTGCGATCAATGTCATGTAGCGGAACGGCACTAACTCGTAATGATCGAGCAACGTAGGATCTGCTGTTGCAATCTCAGGTGCACCGTATGGAATGACGGTAATCTTGTCTCGGCGCACGCGGGTTGCGAGATGATCACCGATAGCCGGATGGTCTGCAATGAGCTGCGTACCGGTCCAAGCCGCGATACGCTCATTAAGCCACAGGTACGCGCGCGCACCACTGCCATACTTAGCACGCTTCCACTCGATTCCATCCATGTTGATGATATTTTTACGCCCGTAAATAGCTAATAACCCGCAGAGAAAGCCAGTGTTATAACCTAGCGTCAGGATCGTACCGGGAATCTTGAGCACATCGACCGTGGCGCGGGTATCAAAGAAAACAGATGCAAGCGAAGTATCACCCTTAGCAGGAATATGGATGCGGTTGATGCCCTGCCATTCGTCAACTTTGCGTTTTCCTGTGTCCGACCCTTGGCAGTAAACAGTCACTTTCCATCCAATTTCAGTCAGGTAGAGTGCCAACCGCTCAGCGAAAGTCTCAAACCCGCCGTGGGCCGCAGGGATGCCCCTGATTCCCATGATAATAAGGTGTTGGGGCGCTAACTGTGTTTTGGGCATTTTCATGTGTTTAACTCCGTGTGCCCAATGTGCGCTTGAGATACTTCGGATAATCGCCCTTGCCGAGCTTGGCGATGGCGCTTTGGAGGCCGGCATCGTCGATGAAGCCCTGCCGCCAGGCGATTTCCTCGGGGCAGGCGATCTTCATGCCCTGGCGCTTTTCGAGCGTGGCAACGAACGATCCGGCTTCCAGCAGGCTGTCGGGCGTGCCGGTATCGAGCCAAGCATAACCGCGCCCCATGACCTCGACCGCGAGGCGGCCCTGTTCGAGGTAGATGCGGTTGACGTCGGTGATCTCCAACTCGCCGCGCGGGCTGGGGGCGATGTTGGCGGCGATCTCGACCACCGAGGCGTCGTAGAAATAGAGCCCGGTCACCGCAAAGTCGGACTTGGGCGCGGCGGGCTTTTCCTCGATGGAGACGGCGATGTTCTGCTCGTCGAACGCCACCACGCCATAGCGCTCGGGGTCCGCGACCTGATAGGCAAACACCGTCGCCCCGGTGCCCGCTTCCAGCCGATCGCGCGCCGATTGCATCAAGCCCGGCAACCCGTGTCCGAAGTAGATGTTGTCGCCCAGCACCAGGCACGAGGGGCCCCCGCGCACGAAATCCGCGCCGATGGTATAGGCCTGCGCGAGGCCCTTGGGCTCGGGCTGCACGGCGTACTCGATCTGCATGCCCCACTGGCTGCCATCGCCCAGGAGGCTGCGGAACTGCTCGGCATCGTGCGGGGTGGTGATGATCAGCACCTCGCGAATGCCGGCCAGCATCAGCGTGGTCAGCGGGTAATAGATCATCGGCTTGTCGTAGACCGGCATCAACTGCTTCGAGACCGCCAGCGTCATCGGATAGAGCCGGGTGCCGCTGCCCCCGGCGAGAATGATGCCCTTCACTTCGACGTCTCCTGAAGTTCTGCGACCAGACGCGCCACCACCGGCGGCAGGCTGCTCCGCCACGCGGGCAGGCGGATGCCATGCGCGCTGGCCAGTTTGTCGCCCGAGAGCCGCGAGTTGGCCGGGCGCCGGGCGGGGGTGGGGTATTCGGCGGTGGTGATGCGTTTCACGCGCGCCACCGGCCCGCCGTTGGTGGCGCTGGCGGCAAAGATCGCCTCGGCAAAATCGGCCCACGAGCCTTCGCCTTGGCCGGTCGCGTGGAACACACCCCGGTGCGCCGGGTCATGGCCCTCGGCCAGATGGCGCGCCACGGCGATGCACGCGTCGGCCAGATCGAGCGCATTGGTCGGGCAGCCGCGCTGGTCATCGACCACGCCCAGTTCCTCGCGCTGGCCGGCGACGCGCAACATCGTCTTCACGAAGTTCGCGCCGAACGGCGAGTAGACCCACGCGGTGCGCAGGATCGCGGCATCGGCGCCGCTGGCCAGCACCTGCTGTTCGCCTGCCAGCTTCGAGGCGCCATAGACCCCGGTCGGCCCGGTGGGATCGGTTTCGAGGTAAGCCTCGGCCTTGTCGCCGGCGAAGACGTAATCGGTCGAGACATGCACCACCGGCACGCCCAGCCTTTTGGCCGCACGCGCCACAGCGCCCGCCCCATCGGCGTTGATCGCAAACGCCAGGTCACGCTCCGATTCGGCCTTGTCGACGGCGGTATGCGCGGCGGCGTTGATGATCGCATCCGGCCGGGCGGCGGCGAGCGCGGCATAGACCGCGTCATCTCCGGCGGAGAGGTCCAGCGCCGGCGGGCCGACGGCGACGAACGAATCGCCCGTCCCCGCCAGTCGCTCGCCCAGCGACAGCACCAGTTGCCCCGGCCCGCCTGTGGCGACGAAGCGCATCAGTGCGCCGCCACCGGCGTGGCGCTCAGGCCCAGCCGTTCGCCGTCGTATTTGTCCTGCAAGGGCCGCCACCACCATTCGTTGTCGAGATACCACTGCACGGTCTTGGCGATGCCGCTGTCGAAATCCTCCTGCGCGCGCCAGCCGAGTTCGTCCTCCAGCTTGGTCGCATCGATCGCATAGCGCGCATCGTGCCCGGGGCGGTCGGTGACGAAGCGGATCTGAGCCTCGCGCGGGGCATTGCCAGGGCGCAGTTCGTCGAGCACCGCGCAGATGCGCTTGACCACGTCGATGTTGCGCCGCTCGTTGCGCCCGCCAACGTTGTAGGTCTCGCCCGGCCGGCCCTTGGCGGCGATCAGGTCCAGCGCGCGGGCGTGATCCTCGACATAGAGCCAGTCGCGGATGTTCTCGCCCTTGCCATAGACCGGCAGATCCTTGCCCGCGAGCGCGTTGAGGATGGTCAGCGGAATCAGCTTCTCGGGGAAGTGATAAGGCCCGTAGTTGTTCGAGCAATTGCTCACCACCACCGGCAACCCGTACGTGCGGTGCCAGGCCTTGGCGAGATGGTCGCTTGCCGCCTTCGACGCCGAATAGGGCGAGGACGGATCGTAGGGCGTATCCTCGCGGAACAGCGCCGTCGGATCGTGATCGAGCGACCCATAGACCTCGTCGGTGCTCACATGCAGGAAGCGGAACGCCGCCTTCTCCGCCGCGCCGAGCCCGTTCCAGTAAACCCGCGCCGCCTCGAGCAGCGCGAAGGTGCCCATCACATTGGTGGTGACGAAATCCGCCGCCCCGGTGATCGAGCGGTCGACATGGCTCTCCGCCGCCAGATGCATGATCCGCTCCGGGCGAAATTCCGCCACCGCCGCGGTCATCGCTGCGCCATCGCGGATATCGGCCTTCAGGAACCGGTGCCGCGGGTTGCCCTCGACCGCGCGCAGCGACGCCAGGTTCCCCGCATAAGTCAGCGCATCGATCGTCAGCACCTCATGGCCCTCCGCCACCAGATGCCGCACCACCGCCGAGCCAATGAAACCCGCCCCGCCCGTTACAACCATGCGCATTACGACAATCCTTATACCCGCCCGATGCTGGTGTAGCTGAACCCCTTGGCGCGCACATCGGCGGGATCATAGACATTGCGCAGGTCCACCAACACCGGTGCCTTGGCCAGCCCGCGGATGCGCTCGAAATCGAGCGCGCGGAAGGCGTCCCACTCGGTGACGATCACGACGGCATCCGCGCCCTCGATGGCGGCATAGGCGCTGTCCTTCATCACCACGCCGGGCATCAAGGGCAGGGCCATCTCCATGCCCTCCGGGTCATAGGCGGTGACCGACACGCCGGCATCCTGCAAAGCTTGCGCAATGGCGATCGACGGTGCATCGCGCATGTCGTCGGTGTTGGGCTTGAACGTCAGCCCCAGCAGCGCGACCTGCTTGCCGCGTGCCTGGGCGGGGCCACCCAGCGCCTCGATCACCTTGCGGCCCATGGCGCGCTTGCGGGTTTCGTTGGTTTTGACCGTCGCCTCGACGATGCGCACCGGTGAATCGTAGTCCTCGGCGGTCTTCAGCAACGCCAGCGTGTCCTTGGGGAAGCACGAACCGCCATACCCCGGCCCCGCGTGCAGGAACTTCGATCCGATCCGCCCATCCATGCCGATCCCGCGCGCGACATCCTGCACGTTCCCGCCGACCTTCTCGCAAAGATCCGCCATCTCGTTGATAAACGTGATCTTCACCGCCAGAAACGCATTGGCCGCATACTTGATCAGCTCCGACGAGCGCCGCGCCACGAACAGGATCGGCGACTTGTTGAGGAACAGCGGGCGATAGACCTCGTTCATCACCCCCTTGGCCCATTCGTCCTCGGTGCCGATGACGATGCGGTCGGGGTGTTTGAAGTCGCCGA
>Ga0302187_10003633_pt1 | contig 12459 bp, 9 predicted proteins | sample II_Bog_E1_3_FD_202120 | JGI IMG/M metagenome (GOLD analysis project Ga0302187, IMG submission 202120) | Peat permafrost microbial communities from Stordalen Mire near Abisko, Sweden - II_Bog_E1_3 | ecosystem: Environmental > Terrestrial > Soil > Wetlands > Peat | place: Sweden: Abisko, Stordalen...
CGAACTCGACCGACGCAAAGCGCGGGGCGAGAAAATCGACAACAAGGCCGGCTGGCTTTGGGAGGCAATTCGGCATGGATGGTTTGCCGATAGCATCGAGGAAGAGGCACGGCGCGAACGCCTCAAACAGAAACACGCCCGACGCGAGGCCCGCCGGGAAACCCTGGAAACGGCCATCAAAAAAATCAAAGCCGATTATCGCGACTACACCAAGACGGCCATTGCCCAATATATCGAAATGCTCGCCCCAGAAGACCGCGAAGCCCTGGAGACTGCTTTCCGGAAATTCGTTGAAGACCAACCGGGCGGCGGCTTTGCCGAGGTTCGCTTCGACAATGTGGCCGAGTGGTACACCAACCCATATATCCGCGTTGCTGCTCTGCAATACCTTCCCAAGAACCGGGAGGATTTCCTGTTGCTGTCTGTGGCGGACTTCGCAAAACAGCAGGGCATCCGGGATTTCGAGGGGATGGAGCGGGAGTTTAAGGAATTGGAGGGATAGTCTGGAAAAGGAAATGGCCGGCTGTGCACACCGGCTATTTCCCGCTGAGCGAAATCCACAAATCTACTAAAATTATCACATCTTGCTAATTCTGATTTTAAAAAATCTCTCCAGTAAGAATATGTATGCGATGCAATGGTTTGTATAAAGTAGCATTTTATATACAATATACCCTCATTGAGAGGCGTCTGAGTGAATCATTCATGAAAAAGGAGAGTCAAGAAGTGAAGATTGGTCGTAATGATAAATGTTATTGTGGTAGTGGTGTTAAATACAAAAACTGTCATCTTGAGGTTGATGTGGCAATTTCAGAAAATAAATACGATGTATCTCAGCGCATATATTTAAAAAGATGGGGTGCGACGTCGGAATTTTTTCATAAAAAAGATTACTATCATTGGATGGAGAGGGGGTTATTAAATAGCAAGCCAAAGCGAATTCTCGATATTGGATGCGGAAGTGGGCGTGGTATTTGCGCTCTTTATGATGTATTGGGGCCGGAAATCCAGGTTATCTCATCTCGATGAGAATGGATCATGCATTGATGCGGCATTCAGTGAAATTTCTGGCCACGGTATACAAACCACAAAAATAAAGAGGTTATCGACATCGTTGACACCGTTCGGATACGTTACTGAATCTAAGGAAATAAATGGTGCCAACAACGCTGCTTGTTCATTGGTGGAGTCTGATGTTTGTAATGATCGGTATCTAAAAGAATACCTGCTGCGCGACGGTAAATTTGATGCCATTACAGTATGGCTTGTCGGGACGCATATGATGCGGCAGTTCAATGCGACAATCGCTAAGCAAACGTGGATACAAAATGACGTTGGAATGCGCCTTTTTGTCCAAAATTCAGTATACGAGTTAGCCGATGAGTTGCTGCGCCCCGGTGGAACCTTGCAGATTATTGATAGGGGCGAGGTTCCATCAACAGATGAGTTGCGGGCTGATTTTATCAATGCACATAAAGATCAGGCGTCGGTGACATCCCTAAATGTGGCGGATCTAAGTTATCTTATTTACGAAGAGCCTGAAGGTAATTACATGCCTATGAAGGTGTCTTCGGGTACATCGGGACGGACCCCCGATATGAGCCAGCGAGCCTTCATTTCGGTGGTTTCAGTTAAGCCTTGAACGAAAGAAAATGGCCGGCTGTGCACACCGGCCATTTCCCGCCCCTTCAAAAGGAAGCCTCGTCAAATGGACGCACTGCGAATTGCAATGCGCTCGCTCAACCACGCATCCACCTCAGACAGCAGCCATGCGACATGATTAGGGCCGAGACGAACCCGCTTGGGAAATTGCCCGGCTGCTTCAAGTCGCCCGATGTGCTGGGGCGTGTACGGGATGCCGCAGACGCTTTTAAGCTCCTTCTTCGATACGAGCCGCTTTTCGTACTGAGCCATCGGATTTCTCCCTTTCGGGAGGCATCGCGATGCCTCGGTTGCAATAAGCCGCACCGGTAGGCGGAAAAATGTTACCGCCACACTAGAAGCGTGTCGAGGGCTTCTTGCGCCTTCATCTGATAGGCAACGGGCAGGCGAGGGGAGGGGTGTTTTCGGGGCAACAAGGCGATAAAAAAGTTCGGCGCGAAAACAGACGTTTGTTGCCCCAGTTGTTGTCCCAGCTCTGAAAAGCATCAAGGGCTTAGACGATTTTCGCGTCTAAGCCCTTGATTTTATTGGCTCCCAGGGAGGGATTCGAACCCCCGACCAAGCGGTTAACAGCCGCTTGCTCTACCACTGAGCTACCTGGGAATAAAGAGCGTGGTGGCTCTTTGAATTCCGTTGTTTTTCACGACCGGGTGACTTGCGTTTCGCGTCGTCTGTCCGGCAGGGCCCGCCTTATAGCAAGGTCGGGATGGTCACGCAAACCCTTTTTTTAGGGTTCTTGAAACATCCCCTCGAGCGGCGGGATTTGGAGGCCGAGACCGGAATCGAACCGATGTACGAGGATTTGCAGTCCTCTGCATGACCACTCTGCCACCCGGCCCCTGCTCGAACGAAAGCGCCGAATTTCACAACCACCCGGTCGTGAGGGGGCGGTTATACGGGATGGCTGACGACAGGTCAAGATGCTCGTTACAGGATTTTGAAAGAGGTGCCGGTAGGGGCTTCGAAGCGCATTTTTTCGCCTTATTGTGCCTGGGTTCAGACAGCGCGGCATTGTCATCGCCTCGGGGCGTGGGTATAACTCGGCATGGCTTGGAGCTTTTGCCCGGCCAAAGCTTTTACCGAGCGCCTTTTTTGGGGAGCCTCAGAAGATGACCTACGCTGCCGCCCGGCATAACATGGTGGAAAATCAGATCCGCACCAACCGCGTCACTGATCCGGCCGTGCTGCGGGCCATGGAAGACACCCCCCGCGAAGTGTTCGTGCCCAAGCAGTTGCGCGGCGTCGCTTATGTTGATGAAGCCATCGATCTCGGCAATGGCCGGGTTCTGATGGAGCCCTTGATCTTCGCCCGTCTGCTGCAGGCCGCTGAAATCCTGGAAACCGAAGTGGTTCTGGATGTGGGCTGTGCTTCCGGCTATTCCGCTGCAGTGCTGTCTCATCTGGCCAGCACCGTCGTCGCCGTTGAGAGTGACGCCGATCTGTCCGAGCAGGCCAAGTCCCGTCTGAACGAGTTGTCGGTGGATAACGTCGCCCTGGTCTCTGGGCCTTTGGCTGCCGGTGATGCTACCCATGGCCCCTATGACGTGATCGTCTTGGAAGGCGCCGTGGCCGAGGTTCCCGCCAGCCTGACCGCCCAACTGGCCGATGGCGGTCGTTTGGTGGCCGTGGTCGCTGGTGAATCCGGCCTGGGTCGCGCCACTCTGGTCGCTCGTGTCGGCGACATCTTCTCCAGCCGCGTGGTTTTCGACACCACGGCGGCCCTGCTGCCCGGCTTTCAGGCCAAGAGCAGTTTTCGCTTCTAAGGATATTTGCGGGCTGGCCGGGGTGGCCGGCCCGCGACATCCCGAAGCGTCTTCCTCTGCGTCATTCATGGTACATCGCCGCATTTCTCAGCAAATGCGGCAAAGTGCTTGATTTTTCTCGATTGATCGATATCGTATCCCCTTGGGATAGTGCTTGGTTTGTTGTCTGGAATAGGCGGGGTGCCTTTTCTACTAAGGTGTCGAATGCACAAAAGAACGTTGCTGACCGCCGGATTTATTTGTGCCGCTCTCGGCTTGCCGAGCGTGGCAAGCGCCGAGACGATGGAGCAGGCTCTGGCTGCCGCCTATGCCAGCAATCCCGCACTCATGGCCGAACGGGCCAAGTTGCGGGCTCAGGACGAACTGGTTCCCCAGGCTTTGTCCGGCTGGCATCCCTCGGTTTCCTTGGCCGGTTCGACCGGCAAGCAGTACGAATCCTCGAATTCCATCAGCGGCTATAACCAGCACAGCACGCCGACCACGGGCACGGCCACCATCAGCCAGCCGATCTATCGCGGCGGTCAGACCTCCGCCCAGACGGCCCAGGCCATGGCTCAGGTCCAGGCCGAGCGGGCTCAGTTGGTCGCCACCGAGCAGACCGTCCTGTTGAACGTGGTCACCGCCTATATGGATGTGGTGCAGTACCAGGCCGTGGTTGATCTGAACATCAACAACGAGCAGGTTCTGCAGCGTCAGCTGGATGCCACCAATGACCGCTTCCGGGTGGGCGAAGTGACGCGTACCGACGTTGCCCAGTCGGAATCCCGCCTGTCGGAGGCTCATGCCGACCGCACCTCTGCCGAAGGCAATCTTAAGACGGCGCGGGCCCAGTATGTCTCTTACGTCGGTCATGCTCCCGAAGGCTTGGCCCAGCCCGAGAATTTGCCGCAGATCCCCGGCTCGGTCGAGCAGGCCAAGCAGCTGGCTTTGCAGAGCAATCCCCAGGTGATCGCTCAGCAGTTCACCTATAAGGCCGCCGAGGCCGGGGCCGATCTGGCGTTTGACAAGCTTCTGCCGACCGTGTCTTTGAACGGCAGCTATGCCAAGGATATGGGCGGCGCTCAAGCTGCCGGCACTGTGGCCGCCAGCAGCCGCACTTATCTCGCCACCTTGAATTTGACCGTCCCGGTCTATCAGCAGGGTGCGGAATATTCGGCCATCCGTCAGCAAAAGCATGTGGCCGGCCAGGCCTTGACCACTTTGGATCAGACTCGCCGCGACGCCATTGAAAGCACCACCAGTGCTTGGGAAAACCTTCAGACGGCCCGCGCCCGCATATCGTCCTATACGGACCAGATCAAGGCTGCCCAGGTTGCCCTTGAGGGTGTCCGCAAGGAATCTCAGGTTGGCTCGCGCACTGTTCTCGATGTGCTGAATGCCGAGCAGGAATACCTGCAGGCCCAGGTCAGTCTGGTGCAGGCTAAACATGATGAAGCCGTGGCCAATTACACCCTTCGTGGCGCCATCGGTCAGCTGACCGCGCAAGGACTGGGGCTGCCGGTCGAAGTCTATGATCCGGTCAAGCATTACGACGAGGTCCGCGATAAGTGGATCGGTACCGGCATTTCGCCAAAATATGGCGAGACGCAGAAATAAAATGTTAGGGGGTCGGGCTTCATCCTTGGGGGATGGACGGCTCAGTTTGGGAATGGTTGAACCATGAGCGACGACAAGGCGCAGCAAGAACCATCAATGGAGGACATTTTGGCCTCCATCAGGCGGATTCTGTCGGAGGATGACGCCGAGGAAGCGGTCAAGGCTGCGCCTGAGCCGCCGCCTCCGCCTCCGCCGCCACCCCCTCCGCCTCCGCCGCCCCCTCCGCCGCCGGAACCCGAGCCGGAGTCTGAACCTGAGCCGGAGCCTGAACCCGAGCCGGAGCCCGAGCCGGAGCCCGAACCTATTTTCGTGCCCGAGCCGGAACCCGAACCGGAAGAGGAAGAAGAAGAGGAGGAAGATATCCTTGAGCTGACCGACGATATGGTCGACGAGCCCGAGGAAGATCTGCCGCCCATCGATCTGAACTATGATCCGGAGCCTGAGCCCGAACCGGCGCCGCGGATGATGCCGCGCTTCGATCCGGCTGATCTGGTTGATGACGTGGAAAGCCTGCTGGCTCCGCCGGTTCAGGCCGCTTCCACCAGCACCCTGGCCGAACTGGCCCGTGCCGTGGCCCGCGAACGTGGGCTGGGTTTGGGCAATGGTGGTCTGACCCTGGAAGACATCACCCGCGAGATCTTGCGGGCTTTGATCAAGGACTGGCTGGACCAAAACCTGCCCTACATGATCGAGCGCATTGTGAAAAAAGAGATCGAAAAAATGGTCAATAGAGCCGAAAAGCTCTAAAACCATTCTTCTGGCCGGTCCCCATCGTGAGCCCGTGCGCTCCGGTAGGGGCCGGCCTTTTCATTTTTAAGACCCTTAAAGCGGAGCGGCAGCAGCCCATGCTCGACAAGACCTATAACCCCGCCGAGATCGAGCCGAAGCACTATCAGGATTGGGAGAAGTCCGGCGTATTCGCCGCCGACGAGGGCTCAAGCGACAAGCCCTATACCATCATGATGCCGCCGCCGAACGTCACCGGCAGCCTGCATATGGGCCATGCCCTGACCTTCACCCTACAGGACATCCTGACCCGCTATCACCGCATGAAGGGGCGCGATGCGCTTTGGCAGCCGGGCACCGACCATGCCGGCATCGCCACCCAGATGGTGGTCGAGCGCCAGATGGCCGCCGAGAGCCTGACCCGCCATGATTTGGGCCGTGCCAAGTTCATCGAGCGCGTCTGGGAATGGAAGGCCGAATCCGGCGGCACCATCACTCGCCAGCTGCGCCGTCTGGGTGCTTCGCCCGATTGGGCTCGCGAACGCTTCACCATGGACGAAGGTTTGTCAGCGGCGGTGCGCAAGGTCTTCGTGCAGCTCTACAAGGAGAAGCTGATCTACCGCGACAAGCGCCTGGTCAATTGGGACCCCAAGCTGCATACGGCCATTTCCGATCTGGAAGTGGAGCAGCGCGAGGTCAAGGGCTCCATGTGGTACCTGAAGTACCCGGTGGAAGGTGAGGAGGGTCGCTTCGTCACGGTGGCCACCACCCGCCCCGAGACCATGCTGGGCGATACCGGCGTCGCCGTTCATCCCGAAGATGACCGCTATAAGGATCTGGTGGGCAAGATGCTGCGCCTGCCCATCGTCGACCGTCTGATCCCGGTGGTCGCTGACGAATATTCCGACCCCGAGAAGGGTACCGGCTGCGTCAAGATCACGCCGGCCCATGACTTCAACGACTTCGAGGTCGGCAAGCGCAATAATTTGCCGATGATCAACATCCTGGACCGGGATGCCAGGATCAACGAGAACGCCCCCACCGCATATCAGGGCATGGATCGCTTTGACGCCCGTAAGAAGGTGGTCGAGGAATTCGAGGCTCTGGGTCTGTTGGAAAAGATCGAGCCCCACACCCTGCAGCAGCCCTTTGGCGATCGCTCAGGGGTGGTGATCGAGCCCTGGCTGACCGACCAGTGGTTCGTCGATGCCCTGACCATGGCCAAGCCGGCCATCGAGGCGGTGGAAAGCGGCAAGACCCGCTTCGTGCCCAAACATTGGGAAAACACCTATTACGAGTGGATGCGAAACATCCAGCCTTGGTGCATTTCCCGTCAGATCTGGTGGGGCCATCAGGTTCCGGCCTGGTACGGCCCCGACGGCCTGTTCTTCGTCGAAGAAACTGAGGCCGAGGCTCAGGCTGCCGCCAATGCCCATTATGGCAAGCAAGTTGAGCTGGTGCGCGACACCGACGTGCTCGACACTTGGTTCAGTTCGGCTCTATGGCCGTTCTCGACCCTGGGCTGGCCCGAGCAGACTCCGGCTTTGGATCGCTATTATCCCACCGATGTGCTGGTGACCGGCTTTGACATCATCTTCTTCTGGGTCGCCCGGATGATGATGATGGGCCTGCATTTCATGGGTGATGTGCCTTTCAAGGACATCTATATCCACGCCCTGGTCCGCGACGAGAAGGGCCAGAAGATGTCCAAGTCCAAGGGCAACGTCATGGACCCCCTGGACCTGATCGACAAATATGGCTGCGATTCCCTGCGCTTCACTCTGACGGCTTTGGCGGCGCAAGGTCGCGATATCAAGCTGGCCGAGGGACGGGTCGAGGGCTATCGCAACTTCACCACCAAGCTGTGGAACGCGGCGCGCTTCTGTCAGATGAACCAATGTTCGCCGGTCGAGGGATTTGATCCGGCAGCGGTCAAGGAGACCGTCAACCGCTGGATTGTCGGCAAGCTAGGCGAGGCCTCGGACCGCATCGCCCTGTCCCTGGACGGCTATCGCTTCAATGACGCCGCCAATGCCGCCTATCAGTTCGTCTGGAACGGCTTCTGCGACTGGTATCTGGAGTTCGCCAAGCCGATCTTCCAGGGCGATGACGAAGCCGCCAAGGCCGAGACCCGCGCCACCACCGCCTGGGTTCTGGATCAGATCCTGCATCTTTTGCATCCCTTCATGCCCTTCATCACCGAGGAGCTGTGGGAACAGTTGGCCGAGGGACGCGCCACCAAGCTGATCTCGTCCTTCTGGCCGGAACAGCGCTCCAAGGACGCCGATGCCGACGCCGAGATGGAATGGCTGGTCAAGCTGATCTCGTCGGTGCGCGCCGTCCGCGCCGAGATGAACGTTCCGCCGTCGGCCAAGATGCCTCTGCTGATCAAGGGCGCATCCGAGCAGACCAAGGCCCGTTTGGCCACCCACGACAATATCATCCTGACCATGGCCCGTTCCTCGGGCGTGCAGTTGGTGGAAGACGCTCCGACCAAGGGGACCGTTCAGGTGGTGGTGGATGAAGCCACGGTGCTGCTGCCTCTGGCCGATGTCATTGATCTGGCTCAGGAAAAGAACCGTTTGGCCAAGGAAGTCGCCAAGCTGGTGGCCGAGATCGAGAAGGTGGACAAGAAGCTCTCTAACGAGGCCTTCATCGCCAAGGCTAACCCCGAGGTTGTGGAGGAGCAGCGCGAGCGCCGCAGCGAATGGGACGCCGCCAAAGCCAAGTTGGAAGAGGCTCTAAGTCGTTTGGCAGATGCCTGACCTTTCGATATAATGACCTGTCATAGAAAGGGGAGCTTCGGCTCCCCTTTTTCATTGTGCAATATCGGTTACAACGCCTATCCACACTGGCTGTAGCGCGAAAATTCCCTAAAGTAATTTGCGTAATCGGAGTAATATGACTTTTGGGTGAAGGAAGCATTTACAGGGATTGGCCGGTTAACAAAGCCGTCTCTGAAGAGGGGAACGTTGATGACTGGATGGGCCGCAAGCCATGGCGAGACAGCCGTGCGCGTGCTCCTAGTTGAGGACAATCCGGGCGATGCTCGCCTGGTGCGGATTCTTTTGACCGAAAACAACGATCGTCCTTATCTGGTTACCCATGTCACCAGTCTGCACGAGGCTTTGGCCTTAGCCGGCAATGGTGCCGCTTTCGATGTTGTTTTGACCGATCTTGGCTTGCCCGACAGCAGCGGCACCGACACCGTCGATGCTTTGCTGGGTGGTTGGAGCGATTGCCCCCTGGTGGTGTTGACCGGCCTGGCCGACCATGAGACCGGCATCCGAGCCGTGCAGCGGGGCTGCCAGGATTATCTGGTCAAAGGCTTCGATGATCCCGAGCTGCTTCAGCGCACCATCCGCTACGCCATCGAGCGCAGCACCGTGGCCCGCGAACTGCGGGAAAGCGAAGAACGTTTCCGCACCCTGATCGAGGTCTCGCCCGAGGCCATCCTTCTCTGCACCGGCCATAAGGTGGTCTTTGCCAATCCGGCGGCGGTCGCCACCTTTCGGGCTGGGCGTCGCCAGGATTTGATGGGCATGGATTTGCACCGTCTGTTCTCCGACGGCAGTCTGGATAAAATCACTGCGGCAGTCGAAGGCGTGCATCGGGCTGCCGTCCGTTTCGAATGTTCGCTTCAGCGCATGGATGAAGACGGTTTCGAAGCCGAACTGACGGTGGCCGCCATTACCCATCGCGGCCATCCTGCCGCCGAATTGTTCGTCCGCGACATCACCGAGCGCAAATTGGCCGAACGGCAATATCGCCTGACGGCGGCGGTCTTCGAGACCACCGACGAAGCCATGATGGTCACCGATGCCGACAATCGTATCGTTACCGTCAATCCCGCCTTCGAGCGCGTCACCGGCTATAGCGCTGCCGAGGTTCTGGGGGAAACCCCGCATATTCTCTCGTCGGGCCGCCATAGTCCGCCTTTCTATAGCGAGATGTGGAACCAGCTTTTGGGCTCGGGCCATTGGCATGGCGAAGTCTGGAACCGCCGCAAGAATGGCGAAGTCTATGTCCAGCGCGTGACCCTGTCCCTGATCCGCGACGCCGAGGGCAAGCTGATCAATCATGTGGGCGTCTTCAGCGACGTCACCGATGAAAAGCAGGAAGCCGAGCGCATCCGTTACCGTGCCAGCTACGATGCCCTGACCGGCCTACCCAATCGGTCCTTGCTCCATGATCGATTGCAACAGGCCCTGGCTAAGGCGGTGCGCGAGCAAGGCATGCTGGCGGTGCTGTTCCTTGATCTCGACGGTTTCAAGCCGGTCAACGACCGCCTGGGCCATCTGGCTGGTGATCAGTTGCTGATGGCGGTGGCCGAGCGTCTGCATGGCTGCGTCCGCGAATCCGACACGGTGGCCCGCTTAGGCGGCGACGAGTTCGTGATCGTCCTGCCCGATGTGGCCGCACCCGAGGATGCCGCCATCGTCGCCGGCAAGGTGGTGCAAAGCCTGCAAGAACCCTTTGAGCTGGAAAAAGCCACGGCCCAAATCGGCACCAGCATCGGCATCGCCTTGTTCCCCGAAAACGGAACCACCTCGGAAGACCTTATCGCCGCGGCTGATCGTGCTATGTATCTGGCCAAACAAGCCGGCAAAGCCCGCTATGTGATGGCGCAAGGGGCGGAGTAGGGGCCTTTACGGGAAGAGGAGATGTGGAAGGCACGGCCTCCCGCAAACCCCCTTTAATTCGCCTTGGCGCTGATGGCCATGGCGTCGGCGGCCAGCATGGACAGGGCGCGGTCGACGGCGACGCGGGCCTGGGCGTCCTTGATCCAGGGGGCGGCCTTTTCGGCGGATGCGCCGCTTAAGGTCGAGAGCTCCAAGATGGCCTTGTTCAGATCGCCGTCACGGACGGCAGACTGGGCGCGGGCCAGGACCGAGGCGGTGTCGTTGCCGGTGCCATCGATGCGGCGCACCACTACCAGCGAGGCAAGGCGGTTCAGCGCGCGCTGCCAGAGGGAGCCGTTCTCCTGGACCAGGCCCGCTCGCAGGATGGCCGGGACCATCAAGGGCAGGCTGTTGAGCAGAGCGGCACGGCGCGGCAGGCCGGTGGTGGCCGAGACGTCGAGGGCGTCCAACTGCGGGGCTTCCTCAGGCGGAGCGACCCGGCGGGCGGCATGCAGCTCGAAGTCATAGGGGTCGCCCCGATCGATGGCGTCACGCAATTGTCCGACCACCAGCAGCAAGGCCTGAGCCTGGGCATGCTGGCTGGAGATATCGCGGGCGGCCTTTTCGGCGGATTCGGCCCGCTCGGCCAGACGCAGGATCAGGCCTTCGGGAGGAATGGAATTGCGCAGCTGGCCCATCTCGTCGCGCAAATGGGCGTTGTCGGCGGTGGTCTGGTCCATCTTCTGGGACAGGCTGCTCAGGCGCGGGTCTTCGTCGGCGCTGCTGAGGCGCTGCTCCAGCGAGGTCAGGCGCTGGTTCAGGCTGTTGGACAGAGTGGCCCCAGCTCCTTCGGACTGGTTCGAGACCTGACCTTGCAGCAGGGCGACCTTTTGGCTCAGCTCGTCGCTTTGGCGTTCCAGCAGGGACAGGCGGTTGCCATCGGCTCCCAGAAGCTGGTCACGCACCAGCGGCCAGGCGACGGTCACCGTGGCCAGGGTCACCAGGGTGACGGCGGCGCCGCCCAACAGTCCGGCCATGAACCCGCTGACCGGCTTGGCGGCGGGTTTGCTTTCGGGAACGACAGAGGCAGCGGTTTCCTCGACCGGAGCGTCGGTGTCGAGGGCGGCGGGAGAGGGGGCGGCAGAGGACGGTTCCCCGGCGGTCTGGTCCTGGACGTGGACGGCGGTTTCGGCGGAATGGTCCTGGCTCATGATGGCTCCCCAAATCAGAGCCGCGACTATAGCAAAGCCCGCCTCTGCCTGTGAGCCCGAAAATGCGGGCATCTGACCTTCGGCTTCGTAAGGCGTAGATAGCCCCCTAATAGCCATGCAATGTTGCAGGGCTTCTAAAGTTGCGAATGGGTCGCATTAACCCTTGCAAGTGATTCTCAGTTCGGATTATGGTTATTCCATCGCCGGCGGCCAATTTGCCGGCTCCGGCAAAGGGTTGGCAGCATGAATTTTCACCGCACTCCTCTCCTGTCTCCTGGCCTGACAGCGGTGTTCATACGGTTCGCCGTGCTGGTTCTGCTCTTCCCTTTGCCGGCTGCGGCTTCTGAAGCTCATTGGGCCGGCGTTGCCGGGACCATCATCAAGACGCTGGACGAGGCCGAGGCTAAAGCCGCCAAGGGCCAAGCCGACGAGGCTCGCGAGGCCATCGAGGGCGCTTATTTCGATATCTTCGAAGAAAGCCGCATGGAGGTGGTCGAGCGTCTGCATCTGGGCATGGAGCGGGTGACGGCGGTGGAAGATCTGTTCCATCAGGCCCAGGATGCCACCAATGACCCCAAGGCTCTGTTCAAGCCCCTGGCCGCCTTACGCAAGGCCCTGAAGTCTGATGCCGCCAAGCTGGACCACGACCATGTCCAGCCTGACCGAAAGACGGGGCCATGAAAACAGTTGCCTCTCTGATCGAAACTGTCTTCGTCCGCCATCGTGACCGGCTGCGTTATCTGCATGCCGCCATGTTCTGCGGCTTTCTGTCCATTATCGTCGTGCCGCTGTTCCTGCCGACGCCCACCGGCAAGACCTCGCCGCTGTCCGACTATGTCAGCTTCGCCAATTACGCTTTGTGGGGGCTGTGGTTCCCCT
>Ga0302187_10003636_pt1 | contig 12453 bp, 6 predicted proteins | sample II_Bog_E1_3_FD_202120 | JGI IMG/M metagenome (GOLD analysis project Ga0302187, IMG submission 202120) | Peat permafrost microbial communities from Stordalen Mire near Abisko, Sweden - II_Bog_E1_3 | ecosystem: Environmental > Terrestrial > Soil > Wetlands > Peat | place: Sweden: Abisko, Stordalen...
TGCCTGGCCGCGCATGGCGCCGATGTATCCCGGCTGGGCGAAGCGTTCCGCCTGTCGGTCGAAGGCACCAGCGATTTCACCATCGGCGAAGTCCGGCTGGGCAACGATGCGGAGACTTTGCTGCCATGTCCCAATCCATAACATCCGAATTGATGAGCACCAACCGTCGCACCGTGCTGGCCGGGCTGGCCGCGAGTCCGCTCGCCATCGGCACGGCGCGTGCTGCCACCGCAGCGCCCGGCTTTGTGCGGCGCGAAGGCATCGGACTGATGCGCGACGGGCGTCCGTGGCGGCACACCGGCGCCAATGCCTGGTACCTGGCCTGGCTGGGCGCCGATCCGGCTGGCCGCGCGCGGCTGGGACGCGAACTCGACCGGTTGCAGGCGATCGGCGTGCGCAATGTGCGGCTGCTCGCCTGGGCCGAGGAAGGGCCATTGCGCGCCAGTGTCACCCCCGGTTTTGTCAACCGTGCGGGGCAGCGCAACGCGGCGCTGCTGATCGGGCTCGACCATGCCATGGCCGAACTGGCGCGGCGCGACATGACCGGTGTGCTCTATCTGACCAACAACTGGGAATGGTCGGGGGGGATGATGACCCGGCTGTGGTATGAAACCGGGCACTATCTCGACAACAACGATCCCGCGCACCCCTGGCCCGCGTTTCCCGACGCGGCCGCGCAATTCTATGCCAACCGCCCGGCGGTGGCGCGCTTTTTCGACGATGTGCGCGCGCTGGTCGGGCGAGTCAACAGCGTGACGGGCCGGGCCTATCGCGATGACCCGGCGATCCTGTCATGGCAATTGTGCAACGAACCGCGCCCGGGCGTCAGCCCCGAGGTGATGGCGCGCGTGCTGCCCGACTATTACGCGTGGATCGACGCCACCGCGGAGCTGATCCGCAGCATCGATCCCAACCATCTGGTCTCGCTGGGCATGGAAGGCACGATCGCCAGCGCCGGGCGCGAAGACATCGTCGTGCGCGCGCACCAATCGATCGATTATCTGACCGCACACGTCTGGCCGCTCAACTGGGGCTGGGTCGATGGCAAGAACCTGGCCGGAACCTGGGACGCCGGGCGCGCCAAAGTCGAAGCCTATGTGGCCACGCATGTCCGCCTTGCCAAAGCGCTGAACAAGCCGCTGGTGATCGAGGAATTCGGCTTTCCCCGCGATGGCGAATTGTATGACCCCACGGTGCCGACCACCTTCCGCCAGCGCTATTACCGGCTGATCTATGCCGCCGCCGAGGCGAGCCTGGCCGAGGGCGGCCCGATCGCGGGCACCAATTTCTGGGGCTGGAACGGCGAAGCGCGCACCACGCGCCCCGATCACCGCTGGCACGCGGGCGACCCGCTGATGGGCGACCCGCCCCACGAACCCCAGGGCTGGTACGGCAATTTCGACAGCGACGCGCCGATGATCGCGGTCATCCGCGACCACGCCGCCCGGTTCGCCACACGCGCCTGAGCGGGCCTAACCGCGCGGTGCCGCCGTGGATTGGCGGATCAGCAGTTCGTGGCGGTGCAGCACGGGGGCGGGTACGGGTTCTCCGGCCAGCAGTTTGAGCAGGCCTTCGGTGGCCGACACCGCCATGTCGAACACCGGTTGGCGCACGGTGGTCAGTTTGGGCATGATCAGGCGCGAGATGTCGGAATCGTCGAAACCGACCACCGACAGGTCGTCGGGGGTGGCCAGGCCCGCATCGCGGGCCACGGTGATTGCGCCCACCGCCATGTCGTCGTTCTGGGCCAGCACGGCGGTCGGGCGCGGGCCGGGCCGGGCCAGAATGCGCTGCATCGCGGCTTCGCCGCTGGCCAGCGTGAAATCGCCCGGTTCGACCGCGACCGTCTCGATCGCGATGCCGTGCGCGGCGAACGCCTGGGCATAGCCAGCGCTGCGCGCCGCGCTGGCACGGTGGGTGGGATCGCCCAGGATCACCGCCAGCCGCCGGTGCCCCAGCGTCAGCAGGTGTTCCGCCGCCTCGCGCGCGGCGGCCGTGTCGTCGAGCAGCGAACAGGCCCCCCGCCCCGGTTCAAGCTGCGGCGCGATCCGGCCATAGGGAATGCCCGCCGCGTCTAGCCGGTCGAGCACCGCAATCTCGTCGCTGCCCGGCGGGGCCAGCACCACACCATCGAGCGCGGCCGAGCGCAGAAAGGTGAAGAACGCCTCGGGCTGGGCACAGACATCGCGAAACGGCAGGATGATCATCCGCCAGCGTTCGTCGGCCAGCCGTTCCAGCACACCGCGCTGCAATTCGACGACATAGCTAGGGCTGGGGCGTTCATACGTCAGCCCCAGCATGAAACTGCGCCGCGTGATCAACCCTTTGGCGGTGATATTGGGCTGATAGTTCAGCTCTTTGGCGACCGCCTTGACGCGGTCGCGCACGGCATCCTTGACGAACGGTTCGTCATTCAGAACACGCGACACGGTCTTGGGAGACACCCCGGCGGCAGTCGCGATTTCGTAGATCGTGGCGCGGCGCGAAATGGCAGGTCTCCGAAAAATTACCCCAGCTTTGCGCGAAAGGCGCCCGCTTGACAAGCGCCTACCCGATCAAGGGTAGCGGGCCCGTGCCGACTTCAAAATTCGCCTCTTTCGGCGAATTTTCAAACGAAACGCTAAAGCGCGCGGACGAGGGCCTGGAGCGCGGCGGAGAAATAGTCGGTATCAATCGCCTCGGGCGCAGGGGGCAGGCCCAGCGTCCGACGCAGGATCGCCATGCCCCCCGCCGACAGCGGATAAGGCGCGCGTTCGCCGCTGGTCACGTCGATCCATGCCGGGGGGTGGCCGCCCGCGCCGCCTTCGGCGCGCCAGAAATCGGCCATCGGTTGCGCCAGCGAGGCGCGGCGCCCGGCCATGGCATAGAGCGGGATGCGGATTGCATCATAGCCAAAGCGTGGCGGATGGTCGGCCGCCGGGACGACTTTGCCATCGGCGCCGATCTCGATCCAGTCGCACGGCAGCCCCGCTGCACCGAACCGCGCCTCGCGCAGCACGCCTTGCGCATCGTCGATCACCGCGCTCCACGCGCCATCGCCGTCGAGCGCGGCAAAGGCATCGAGCGCGGGCCAGATGAAGTACGACGGGTTGAGCGTGACTTTGTCGGCCTGCGCAAAGCCGATCCGGCCCGGCAGCAGCAAGTGCCGACCATGGCGGGTGATCACCAGATGGTCGCGAATGGCGGCGCGGATCGCGGCGCTGCGGCCGGCCCAGCCCTGCCCGCCCCAGCGCCGGGCGGCCTCTGCCAGCGCCCAGGCGATCAGGATATCGCCATCGGTGGCGTTGTTCGGATCGGCCACCGGATCGCTTTGGCGCGGATCGTATTTCCAGGTGAACAGCGCCACATCGCTGCGCGCCAGATTGGCCTCGGTCCAGTTGAGGATCGTTTCGAACCCGGCGCGATCGCCCGCCAGCACGGCCAGGATCAGGCCATAGCCCTGCCCTTCGCTGTGGCTGATATTGCCGTTGCCGCTGTCGATCACCCGGCCCGCGCCATCGACAAAGGCGCCGCGAAACAGCGCCCAGAACGGGTCGGCCGCCGGTTCGCGCCCTTCGCCTGGACGTGAACAGCCGATCACCAGCGCACAGCCGAGCGAAACCAGCAGCGAGCGCCGGTTGAACCTGCCAAAATCAGATACCATGGTGCAACTCGATCACATCGCCATGCTGGCGCAAAATGCGCGTGGACAGCGCCGGGCCGCTGCCCAGTGCGCGAAACCAGGCGTCATAGGCGCCTTCGATCATGGCCGGAAACAACCGCGCCCAATAGTGGTCCTGATCGCCCAGCAGCAGGACCGGCGCCCCGCTGTGCACGATCTTCAGCCCGGTTTCGACCGCGCTGATCCGGGCATGGCCGCACCCGCACGACGACCACAACGCGTTTATGCGTTCGGCCAGCGCGTCGATATCGTGCACTTGCGCCAGATCGACCAGCCCGGCCACGCGCCGCCCCACCGCCAGGTAAAAGCCGCGCGCCGCCTCGGGGCTGGCCTGTGCAAACACTTCCGCCGCGGTCATCGCGGTCAGCACCGCCAGCCCGAATTCACGCGCGGGCGCACTGGCCCGTTCGCGCACCCGTGCCAGCAGGTCCAGCGTCATTTGCCACCACCGAGCGACTGGCGAATGCCGACCAGCGCGCGGAATTCGTCAAAGCTGCCAAAGGTGTTGTAGCTGACTTCGCCGCCGACCCGCGTCAGTGGCGATATCCGGTAATAGGCCGATCCGCTGGCCGACCAGGCAAAGCCGGTCTGGCTGAGGCTGTCATAATAGTTGCGCACATCGCTGTCCTTTGCCTTGAGCGTGTCGAGCAACGCCTGTGCGGAAGGATCGGTGGGATAGAGATTGGCCTGATCCTCCAGATAGCTCTGGAAGCCGGGCGTCACCGAACCCTTGAGGTCGAAATGGTCGTTCTGATAGGTATACGTGATCGGCATGCCCACCGCGAGAAAGCTCTGAGGGCTGAAATAGCCGCCCATGCCGTACGTGAAATAGTCCTGCGCGTTGGCATAGGACTGGTAATTGACGTTGAACCCGGCGGTCAGGTTCGAATGCACGGTATGGCGCACGCGCAGATAGGCGCCGATGTTGGCCTCGACATTGTGGTTGGTCGGCACCGCGACACCGGCATAGGCATTGTAGGTGACATCGCCATAGACACCGTTGCCGTCGCGATCATACGACAGGCCCGCACCGCCACCGGTGCGCATGACATGACCCCACAATTCGCCCGTTACCGGATCGCGCGTGCCCGCATAGGACACCACACTGTCGGTCACCGGTTTGCGTTCGAACCAAGCGCGCGCGGCCACGTTGGGCGTGACTTGCGGGGTCACCGCCACACGCCAGGTGGCGCGCGTTTCGCCAAACCCGATCGGCGTGGCGCCGACTTCGGCCTGCACAACCTTGCCGGTATAGCCCACCGCCGGGGCGACCCCAGCGGCGCGCTGGGTATCGGCCTGGACAAATTGCGCCGCCACTGCGTTGACGATCGATTGCGCCTCGATCGTGGCATCGCGGCCAAACCGTTGGAGGCTGTCGCCGGTCGGGCGGCCCGCATCGATCACCACTTCATCGGCGCGCGCATAGACGCGGCCCCCGGCCAACCCGGTCGAAATCTGCGCCGACCCCTTCAACTCATTGAGTTGCGACAGCCCGGTTTCGCCCGAGCGTGAGCGATAGCCGGTGCCAACCTCGACGCGCGGACCATCGTCCTGCGCCAGATTGGCAATGTCGGTCTGGATTTCGGCCAGCACCGGATCGGCCGGAACCGAAGGTTGCGCCGCGCCGCCGGACACCACGGCAGCGGCTTCGGGAACGCGCCCGCCCCATTCGTTCGACAGGCCCGCCGGATTGGCCCCCGCCGTCCATGGTGCCGCATCGGGAGCGGGAGCGGGAGCCGCCGCCACCGGGGCCGGGTTGTCGAGCGCAATTGTCCCCATTGCGGGCAGCCGGGTGCCGGTGCCCAGGCTGAACGGATTGACCGGTTGCGGCGCCGGCGCTGCCGCCGAGGCGCGGAACGGATTGCCGCCCAGCGCTTCGCCACCGTTGCCAAAGGGGTTGCCGCCGAACGGATTGCCGCCCGATCCGCTGGCCATCTGGCGATTGTAGAGATCGCGCGCCTGCTTGAAATAGCGCGCCGCCTGCCCGCCATTGCCGCGTGTCTGTTCGGTCCTGGCCGCCGCCAGATAGACGTCATAGCTTTGCGGGAACGTCTGGATCAGCCGGGCCTCGGCCTGTTGCGACAGCGCGCGGTCGCCGGCCGCCTGTGCGGTCTGCATCAGCCCGGTCAGCGCGTCCTTGTCGCCTGGCTTGTGCGTCAGGATGATCTGGAACGTCTGCGCGGCGCGCGCCGCCATCTGTCCCGACTGATAGAGCCGGGCCAATGCGCTCAACACCTCGATATTGTCGGGCGCCGCGCTCCAGCCGCGCTGCAGCACGTCGAACGCTTCGGCATATTGGCCATGCAGACGCAGCCGGTTGGCCTGCGTCGCGGCCATCGCTGCGCTGATCCGCCCCAGCGCCCGTTGTCCGTCGGTTGACGATCCCGCCAACAGGCTGGCCTTTTGCAAGGCCGCCTGCGCCAGATCGTCGCGCCCGGTGCGGGTGGCCACGCGGATCACCGCTTCATACCCGCCCAGATCGGTGATCGACCCGGCCATTGCCGCCTGGGCCAGCGAGGCGGCATCGACCGCATCGCCCATGTCATAAAGCGCGTCGGCCACCGCCGCCTGCCGCGCGGCGGGCAGGCCCTTGGCCTGACCAATCTGGCGCAGCGCGGCAACCGCCTCGGCCTTTTGCCCGCCCGCTGCCAGCGCCTTGGCACGCGCGATCGCGGCCTCGGTTTTCAGCCCCATCGCCAGCGCGCGCATCGGCTGCGTGCGGTACGTATCGGGGATGCGCTGGAGCAGCGCCTCGGCCGCAGCCGGATGCCCCATGTCGGAATCGAGCATGGCCGCGGCATAGAGCGCATCGGGGTTGGTCGAAGCCGACAGCGACTGCACCAGCGATTCCGCTTCGGGCAGGCGCCCGCGCGCAAACATGAAGCGCGCGAATTCATAGCGGATCCACGGATCATCGGCATCGAGCATCAGGCCCTGCTGAAACTCCTGCTCGGCGGCCAGATCGTCACCGCGGGCCGCCGCCGCCAGAGCGCGACCGCGCGCCGCCCGGCTGGCCAGCCGCTTGTCGTCGGCGCCCGCCTTGCCGCCATCGAGATCCGCCGCCTGGCGATAGAGATCGGCCGAATCCGCATAACGTCCCTGCCGGTCATAGATATCGGCCAGCAGTTCCAGCGCGGCGCGATCCTTGCCCCCGTCAGACCGCAGCAAGTCCTCGGCCACTTTCTGCGCCGCGGCAAGCTGCCCGTGCGCGACCAGATCGCGCGCTTCGCCAACGCCTGCGAAATAGCGCGCAGAGGCCAGCGCCTGCGCCCATTTGACCGCATTGCCACCTTGCGAGGCCTGTTCGAGCAGATCGCGCGCTCGCCCAAAATTGCCCTGTTTCAGCGCCACCAGGCCCAACCCGCCCTGCGCATCGGCATCGCGCCGATTGCGCGCCAGCGCCGCATCGAATTCGCGCGTGGCAGTGGTCAGATCGTTGTCCTGCAGCGCGGCAAACCCGGCCACACGCGCCCGCCCGGCCAGATCTGCCGCCGCGACCGGTGCGGGCCGCGCGCGCGCCGGTTCGCGCTCCGGCGCAGGCGTGGCGGCGGGCTTCGCCGCCACCGCCTTTGGCGCCGTTGGTTTTGGTGCAGGCGCGGGGCCGGCCAGCGCGCGCTTCACTTCCGCATTGTCGGGCTCGATCGCCTGGGCACGGTGCAACGCCTGATAGGCCAGATCGCCGCGCCCTTTCGACTGCCAGTACTGCGCCTGCTGCAACAGCGCGCGCACCGCCGGATTTTCCGCCATGGCGCATGTCGGCCACAGGCATGCGCCTGCCAGCAACAGCGCCAGAGTCTGGTGCAAACGCGTCACTTGTCGTCTCCCGCACTGTCAAGGCGACGACGCGCCTGACGGCTGAAATAGAGGTAGACTGGGCCGGTCAGCAGCAGTGCGACGATCAGCGCGCTCAACGCCATGAGCAAGGGATGTTGCGCGAACCAGTAGCCCAGTTTCATCCAGGCCGGCAGGCTGCCCACCCAATATTGTGGCTGGATGGCAAAGCTGGTCATGCCATCGCCGGTCACCACCGACAGATCGCCCTGCACTTGCGCATTGGTCTTTTCATCGTTCAGCCCATCGACCAGCGCGGGCAGCGTGGCGGGCTGATCGGCCAGCAGTGCGACCACCGTGCGCCCCGCGGTGAACGGCGACTGGAACGATACGATCCCCGAAAAACCCTTGGCGGCATAGACCACGCTTTGCGCGTCATCGCTGCTGCCATGCCATTCCGACCCGCCCAGCAGGGCTTCGAGATATTGCAGCGGCGTTCGCTCGTTGACCCGCAGCGCCCCGTTTTCAAAGCGTACCGGCGCGCCGCCGAACAGCGCCTCGGTTCCGGCCAGCGCCGAACTGCCGATCACCAGGATATCCTGTTCGTGCAACTGGTCGGGATCGATCTCGCTGACCACGGTCACACCCGTGGTGGCGACGCCGGTGGCATCGCCCATCCGGCCCATCACGTTCAGAAACGCCTCGATCGCCTCGGCCGACGGGTTGGCGTCCATCACCACGGTGGTTTCGGCAAGGTCAGGCCGCACCGTGAACGGATAGCCGGCGCCCGCAAACGTCGCCAGATTGGGCATCTGCAACGCGTGCCAGGCCTGCGTCAGGTCGATCGTGCTGTTGGGATCGAGCGCAACCCGCACGTTTTCGGGCAACGTGCCGGTGCACTTCTTCTTGTCCGCCAGGATCAGGTTGTAATCGAACACCAGTTCATTCTGGCCGAACAGCGTATAGCGCGGCAGCACCACGCTCTGCCGCCCCACCGAATCGTGCGCCGATCCGGTGCCGAACGGTCCACCATCGAGCAGCCATTGCCACCAGTTGCCGGTCAGCGGCAGCGTGCGCAGATACGTCCCGTTCAGCGACACATCGAGCCGCGAGCCCTTGCGGTCGAGCCAGGGTGCGGTGGGATAGCGATAGGTCAGATCGACCGAGCCGCCATCGTGGGGCCAGAAGAACAAGTCGGGCGCGACGCGAAAACGTGCGGTCAACGGCCCGGGCGGCAGGCCCATGCCCTGCAAGGCATAAGCCGGCATGACTTCGCCCAGCTTGACCGGGCGATCGGTGGTGATCCAGCGCGGCGCGCCATAGCGCGGCCAGGTCGGAATGCGCGCACCGTCAAACGCCATGTGCGCACCGCCCACCACGCCATGCCCCGATGCCAGCGCGCCCGCGGCCAGCCGGATTTCATCATCGTTGCGCCCGGTCAGCACCAGCAACGTGCCCGACGCATCGACCGGATTGCGCACCAGCGTCGCCCCAGGCCCGGTCACCGGCACGTCGACACCGGGCAGCGAGGCCCCCGCGCGCAGGAACACCACCGCATTGCCTTGTGGCAACTGACCCACCATCGGCTTGAAGCCATAGCCGCGATACGACGCCAGGCTGCCCATCCACGACGCGATCGAGGCTGCCGCCGCCAGATCGCCATGATCGGGCTTGCCCGCGAACACAAACGGCAGTTTCAACGCGCCATTGTCAAACCGGTCGAAGAAAGGCCCCGGCAGACGCGCCAGATCGAGCGCTTGCGCGGTCGGCTGCACGGTCAGGTCCAACCAGCTTTGCGTGTTGCTGATGTTCGCCCACAGCGAGGAATGGAACGGATCCTCGCAATCGCGCGCATAGTGGCCGAGCAGGCGGAAATTGAGCTGGTTGTCGCCAGGCAGGAACAGCGCGGGATTGATCGCGATCTTCAGGTCCTGACCGCCCGAATCCGACGGGCGTAGCGCCACCGTCTGCACCACTTCGCCGTTGACCAGCACGACCAACTGGCTGAGATCGCCCAGCAGCGCGGGTGACCAGGCGAAATGCAGCGTCAGTGTGGCATCGGTCACCACATCGCTTTGCCGCATGCCGAACGGAATGCCGATCTCGCCGCGCGTACCCGCCAGCCGGATCGGAGTCTTGATCCGCAAGTCCTTGAGCGACAAGTGCAGATGCCGGGTGCCATTGCCCGCCTTGGCCGGATCGATCAGCGGCGCGGGCGTGCCGGCCACCGCCGTCACCGGCTGGGCCTGGGCCTGTACCGCGCGCGGCTGTGCCACCAGGCCCAGCCCCAGCGCCATCAGCGCAATCGCCGCCGCACGGGCCAGCGGGCCCTTGCCCGGCTTGGCGTTGTCACGTTCGGTGCTTTCCGCCTCTGCACGGGCGGCGGCGGCGCGCTTTTGCGCCTCGACACGCTGGGCGCGCAACAGGCGCCGTTCGGCAAAGTTCAGGCGCAGGATGCGTTTCATGGTAACCCGGTCGACCCTGATGATATCGCCGATCGATCGCAGGCCGGACACCACCGGATGCGGCGCGGGCAATTGCCAGGCATCGGCACGCCCCATCACCGCGCGCACCAGTTGGCGCGAGGCGGTCATGTCCATCGGCCGGAACCGCAGATAGCTGGCGCCCGCCACCGAACGGACGGTTTCCACCGGCACGGCGAGCGTTTCGTCGCCCATCGCCAGCGTGATATGGGTGACTTTCAGATCGCGCACCGGCATTTCGCGCGGCAGCGTCACCGCCGCGCCGCCCATCGAGATGTTGATCGTAGTGCCCGCCACGACATGGCCTGACGCGAGATAGATCATCACCGGCAATTCGGCGGGAATGCGGATATCGGTGCGGGTCTGGCGCGATTCACGCGCGACCGAGACCGCCGCCAGCAGGATGATCAGGCTGAACGTGGCCCAGGCGGTGTTGAGCACCAGCGAATCGAGCTGGATGTTGAACATCTGCGGGAACAGCAACAGCTTGGCAAAACCCAGCAGCACCGAACCGACGATCAGCGCGATGCAGATCAGATGCGGGCGCACGATCGCCCAGTCGAAAAACGTCTGGTCGAGCAAGTCGCCCTTGTCGGTCACGTTGAATTTGCCCTTGCGCGGCTGAAACCAGGTCATCACCGTCGGCTTGACCAGGTGGAACGCCAGGATCGTTTCGTAGACTTCGCCCCAGAACGGGCGCCGGTCGCCCCGGTGCATGCGCTTGCTCGCCGCCGACGAACAAAACAGGTGCGGCAGGGCATAGGCAAAGATCTGTCCCGCCGAGGCATGGATGATGTTCTGCCCGAACAGCAGATAGGCCAGCGGGCTGGTCAGGAACACGATGCGCGGCAGCGGAAACTGGAAATGCAGCATCGCGTTGAGATAGCAAAGCCGCTGCTGCCACTTGAGCCCCGGCCCGGTCAGCGGATTGTCGATGCGCAGGATCTGCGTCATCCCGCGCGCCCAGCGCACGCGCTGACCGATGTGCACCACCAGCCGTTCGGTGGCGAGGCCTGCGGACAGGCGCGCGTTGATATAGGCGGTGTTCCACCCGGTGCGTTGCAGTTTCAGCGCGGTATGCGCGTCTTCGGTGACGGTTTCACCGGCAAAGCCGTTGGTTTCTTCCAGCGCGGCACGCCGGATAATCGCGCACGATCCGCAAAAGAACGTGGCGTTCCACAAGTCGTTGCCTTCCTGCACCGGGCCATAGAACAGCTCGCCCTCGCCAGGCATGTCCTTGACCGTGCCCAGGTTGCGCTGGATCGGATCGGGCGAATAGAAATAGTGCGGCGTCTGCAACAGGGCCAGCCGCTGGTCCTTTTGAAACCAGCCCACCGTCAGTTGCAGGAAAGCGCGCGTGGGCACGTGGTCGCAATCGAAAATGGCGATCAGTTCGCCATCGGTGCGCTTCATCGCGGCGTTGAGGTTGCCCGCCTTGGCATGCAGATTGTTGTCACGGGTGATATAGCCGCAGCCCGCTGCCCGCGCAAAGGCGCGGAATTCGGGCCGACGCCCGTCATCGAGAATGAACACCCGGAACCGCCCGGCCGGATAGTCCATGTCCATTGCCGCGTAGACCGTGTTGCGCACGATCGCCAGGCTTTCGTTATACGTCGGGACATAGACGTCGACCATCGGCCAGGCTTCGGGCGCGCCGGTGATTTCCACCACCGGACGCGTCAATGGCCAACTGGTCTGCACCACACCCAGCAGCAGGATCACCCAGGCATAGACTTCGGCCAGGTACAGCGTGCTGCCCAGCAGGAATTCCAGCGGCGTGCCGAACGACAGCGTCTGAGTGGTGCGCCAGAACAGATAGCGCGTCGATACCAGCACCGACAACAGCGCCAGCGTGATCGTGGTCCGACGGCTCTTGCCGCGCGCCAGCACCAGCGCGCCGACAATCGTCGCGCCCGCGCATTGCCATTGCTCCCGGCCATCGAGCGGCACGCCGACAGTCAGCACGATCAGCGGCAGCAACAGCACGACCGAAGCCAGCCGCATGGCCCATGAACGCCAGGTATTGCTCATGCCGCCGCACTTTTCCCGGCCCGTGCTGCCGTGGCTTCGGGCTGTTCAACGGGGGCAACGCCTGCTTTGCAGCGGGCCTCGACCAAAGTCACCAGCGCCTGCATGCCGATCAGCGCGGCGCTCGCCGGGGCATAGCGAGACAGCGTCTGCTGCATGCCGACCGCTTCGTTGACGGCTTCGTCGCGATGGATCTGCGCGACCAGGTTTTCGCCCAGCAATTCGCGCAGGAACAGCGTGGCATGGCGCGCAAAGCGCCGCGTTTCATCAAGCTGGTTGAGAACGAACATGGTGCCGGTCAATGCGTCGAGCGGCCGGCCCGGGCTGATGCGCGGCAATTGCGCCAGCGCCATCGCGGTCGGGCTCAGCGTGCAGATGTGCAACAGCGCATAGCGGCGCAAGATCTGCGCCAACGCCACGTCGGTCGACGCGACATCAGCAATATACACGGTTTCGCCATCGAACGGCAGATCGCCAGCCCGCAGATCCTGCGCAAAATCAACGCTGTGC
>Ga0302187_10003647_pt1 | contig 12443 bp, 16 predicted proteins | sample II_Bog_E1_3_FD_202120 | JGI IMG/M metagenome (GOLD analysis project Ga0302187, IMG submission 202120) | Peat permafrost microbial communities from Stordalen Mire near Abisko, Sweden - II_Bog_E1_3 | ecosystem: Environmental > Terrestrial > Soil > Wetlands > Peat | place: Sweden: Abisko...
TAATTCCTCTATGGACACCCTTAACGCTGCGGATAACGAAAAGCGGAGCAACCTGCTGAAGGTGATGCTCGCGAACCAGATCGTCAATCAATCAACCGACCTCCACATCAGCAAGGAGGGGCGCATGATGTACCGCTGCCGTGGCAACATGGTGCTGGCTGCCAATTGGGAACGCCTGACCGACCCAAAGGGATTCCTTCTCCCGGAGTTCTCGTTCGACAAGGTCCGCGAGCTTCTGATCGGAGAGGAGAGCGAGATCGGCGGTGTGACGAAGGTCCACCGCGGCCAAACCACGCAGGTGCGCGTGCAGGGGCTCCGCACCGCCTCCGGAGACAAGATATTCATCCGCGTTCAACCGCTTGAGCCGCCGAAGTTGGTCAGCACCTTGGCGTCCCAGATGTACAATCCGCTGAGGACGGCCCTGACCAATGCCAGCGGTTTGGTCCTAGTATGCGGCCCCATCGGCTCCGGAAAGACAACTCTCGCGGCCGCGCTCGTCGAGCACTGGGCCAGCAACCGCGCGCGCCACATTGCGACCATCGAGGACCCGACCGAATACCTCCTCTCGCCGAAGTCGGGAGAGGTCTCCTCGGTAAACGCCAACCTGCTGCGGGGGCTTCCCGGCAAGGGGGCGGCCTTCACGGAGGTACTCCGCGACCTACTGCGCTCCGACATCGACGGGCTGTTCATCGGCGAGGCCCGCGACCCATCGACCAGGAACGCATGCCTGGACTTCGCAGCTACGGAGGAGCCTGTGGTCACAACGGTCCACGCCGGCGGCTTGGCCGACGCGATCCTGCGGCTCACGCACAGCGAAGATGGTCGTGACACAGCCTCACTCCGCCACGTGCTTTCGCAGTGCTTGCACTCCATTGTCTACGTGAAGCTTGCCTACACCAGCGACGGGAAGCCGGTCCCCGTCATTACGGCGCTCCCCGGGCACATCCCGGCTGTACGCAACGCCATCGCTACCGGCAACCCAGCCACCATCTCAACGAGCCTCTCCCAGGCTCTCGCAGGTTGCGAAGAGCAGGGAGGCGCCTCTGGTGGCAAAGCCCTGCAATCCGCAACGGAACGCCAGGCGACAGAAGCTTCTGCGAAGGAAGCCCTGCCTCCTGAGGCCCGTCAGCAGAAGACCTGACCGGTCGTCACAGGTCCGGTTTACGTCGGTTGCCATACCCCCCGGGGGGCCTCCTACGAGGGAGGCTCGGGGAGTTTGAGCGCTTCCGGCATAGAGGGCAGGTGGGCTCGGTATTCGAAATGAGGCTGCCGTCGTCCAGAAGGCTCTTTCTCTGGACGCCCCGACACAGGGGTTTGTCCGTCTCCAGGTCCACGGCATGCGTCCGGAATGCCGCCTGGTGCCCCTTAACGCGTCCGTAGGCAGCTTCGCTATAGGCAGAGGCCGCGACCTCGAAGGTGAGGTACTGGAAGCCCGTAGAACGGGCAGGAACGATACCCCAGTCGCGGGCCTTCATGGCGCGGCGGTAACTTTCGGCGCCACAATGCGGCTCCTAGCCGCCCGGTCGGCCGTTCGCATCGCCTGGTCGTCGTCCGCGCTCCGCAGGAACCAGTCTTGCGTGGCCGCCCAAGCGTAGATCGCCAACAGATCCTTGGGGGTGCGGACGGTCTCGTAGCGCCCGACGGCAGCCTGGCAGGCTCTGTGAGTGCGTTCTTCCGCAACCTGGGTCCCTGCAATGGCTTTTCGGGTACTACGGCTCATTCTAAGCCAAGTTGGCGCAGGCAGTAGCGGCCGCAAGGGTCACTTCGGGTAGTGGGGCGGCTTTGGACCGATATAGACTGGGGGGAGGGTAGGATACCCGTGCTCGGCCATCTGGTCGGCCGTGGCGTCGATGATCGTCCCGTCTGGCATCTCCAGCCACACGTGCTCCAATTCGCCCCCGGCGATCTTGAAGAAGCGGGATACGACCTCGGTCTTGATGTTCTCGGCAAATGACAGGTATCCCTGGAGGGGGAGACTGACTGCATCGCACATCCTAGCCGAGGGGCGTCCGTCCAGTATTCCCGCGCGGAATTCGGACACCGTTTCATGGATAGAGTTAAGTGCCGCCGGCGTTAAGGGGGCAACTTGCACAATCAGTAACCCCTGAAGGCGATCTGCCTGCGTCGCACAGCGACATCCATGTCCGCTTCAGCTGCCTGGACGTGCCGCCTGCTCCGTGAAATGTACATGGCGCCCATGACCACGGCTAGCATCACGCCGCCATAAGCCAAATAGATGCGGGAGAAGAGGGGCACGGAATACACGCCGATGAAAACCCCGAGAAATAGCGCGACCAAGATTGAGGCGCCCCAAGCCCCCAAAACCGCCCTTTGCCTCTTGCGAAGCCTCCGAACCCGAAAAGTCATGAACTGCGCCCGGACAGACTCAGCGTTGGGGGACATTCGCGGTGATTCGTTCATGCCGCGGTGGTTGCAGGGAGGGGGATGGTCCGGTCATTGCGCCGGTCGAGCAAGGGGAACTCGTTGCCCCAGGCTTCGAGAACTGAGTCGAAATGTTCGCGGTCCTCTGTCGAGACAGACCGGCACGGGGAGAATCGCGCCCCGTCGGTGCGGTAGAGCACGACCTCGCCCGCGCCTTCGTCGTCGAAGACGGCCGTGTGGGTCACCTGGTCCTTTGAGAGCGGCCGGATCTGTGTCGCATGTTTCCAGTCGTAGCCCTTGGCATCGGTCAGCATAGTGGTACCTCAAGATGGAGGGTTAGTCCGTCCAGTCCGTCGTTGCAAACCGCCAGACGGCATACGGGGAAAGATTCGCCTCCTCGGCCGCGTACCGAATCGCGAGGCTACTGCCGGCATAGAGGAGACCCGAGGCGCGGGCATAGCCAGGTTGCTCCGGTGTCGGCATCCGAAAGCATTCGCCTGGAGCCAGAGGGGTTTCACTATCAAGGGAGATGATCCCCATATCCAGCATCTTGGATGCGAGTTCCGGGGACCACGGAGGCGGGATCGACCACCGTGCAGAAGAGAACACCCCAAGTCTCGTCCAGAGGAGGTAGGTAAACATGTTGCCGCGCGCCCGTGCGACATCGTCTCTGACACCAGGGAGTGTCGAGAACACGGTCCATGCCTTAAAGGACTCGTCCTCCATGGCGAAGCGAGTGAGGTTTCCGTAGGACGATTCCAACTCGGCCGAGAGCAGGAGCGCTTCCCTGAGAAGCCCGTTGTCGCTCATTGGGACAAAGCTTAGCGCATGGGTGAAGTGGGAAAACACTGAAGGCCCCTGCGCCTTCATCGTCCGGGCAATCGCGGTCAATACGGACACGTCCTTTGCTCCATAGGGGGCTCCTCCCGGAGAGGTTTGGGTCAGTGCCTCAAGGGCGCACATGAGCAATCCATTCTGAGACCATGTCGGTTCGGGAATCTGCTCCCTTTCCAGAAGCAAGGCGTAGGAGATGGCCGTATTGAGAACCCTGAGGCGGGTGTGATTGATTCGCACCCCACCCCCTGATTCGCCCTCCGCTGGGAGAATCATATTCTCCATCATGGGCCAGACGCTACGGGTACTCATCGAGATTGGGTGAGTCGAGTAGATGCCAGCTTGTGCAGTCATGGGCGAGAGATTAGTAAGACGTGCTCTTCGGGGTCGTAGGGTGGGAACCGGTCCTGCCTTAGGTGAGTGGTGCGGGCCGAGACTTGGGCTTCGGGCCTGCCGGCGCGGCATTTGGCTGAGCGCTCGTTGCCTGCCGGGGGCGGCCCTTCAGATCCAGTCCGCATTCGAGGCGCTGGGCGGGGGTCCATGCCTCGATAGGCACCTCTTCGAAGCCCATGAATTGGATGCTGTAGCGCGAGGTCCCTAGCAGCGCATTGAGCGTTTCGAGCGCCGCGTCCTCGGAAAGGGCGGCAAAGCTGGCTTCGGATATTACCCGTGCGCCAGAGATTCGCGAGGTTGTAAACCGGAAGTGGTACTTCCCGAACCAAGGTTGGGAAGTTGGGCATTTAAGCAGTTGTGGCATAAAGTAATTATGGGTTGGGCGGGGGAGAGGAACCGTCAGCCGGGGGGTCGTCTTTCTTCTCTTCCTCAGGGTCCTTCTGCCAGTCGGTGAAGGCACCAAGGAAGCCCTCGGCGTCGTCCGACCCGGCAGGGTCCTTGTCGGCCACGGCAGTCGAGGCGGTCGATGAAAGCCCAAGGATGTTGTCGCCGCCAATCTCGGGCTGCGGGGCGTCGCCGGCCTCGACGACCTGGAACTCGTCAGCAAGCTCGGCAACTCGCTCGGCGAGATAACCGACTGAGCCGTAATTGCGGATCACCCAGTCGGCGTCCCCAATTCCGACCTCGGTGTTGTCGCGGACAACCCCCCTGCGGTCCATCCACACGATCACGGGCACGAGCCCGCAATCCCGGATGTGCTGGCGGGCCGCGCGAAGCTCCACCCTGCGGCGAACCCCAGAGATGACCCGCACCCCGCGCTTGAGCAGGGGGGCGACCAGGGCCGTGGGCGTATTGGCGCACAGGGCGTTCCCCACGCGAACCAAATCAGGAACCAGATCGTCCTTTTCGAGGGACTCCAATTCCCAGGGGCGTACCCCGCGCTCCTTCGCAAGCTCCTCGTAAACAATGGATGAGGTGGCCGCGTGCGTGACCCTGGCCGCGTGCGAGAACAGCTGCCCCGCGAGCTTCTTCCCGGACTTCGGCCATCCAATGAAGATGAAGACGTAGTTGAATGGTGTGGTCCGTTTCATGGGTCAAGATGGCTGGATCTTACTTGAATGGGGCGGTAAAATTGAGTGCCACTGACAGGGTGAAGTTCTTGCCGAACTAAGATTGTCGCCAGTTAGCGCCGAACCGGAGGGCCATGGCCCGTTCGAAAACACTATGCATGTGCGCATTGTAGCGTTCCGCTGGGGAGCGGTAGCGGCGAGGTTTGCGAACGGGCGCCTGTGGTGGGTTACCGACAGGTTGTTCGTGGCAGGATGGGGAGGGCATAGGTGGCCGAGTTGGTTGTTGGAGAAATACGGTTGTGCGATGCGGAAACAGACAGATTGCGGCAAGCAGCGGCATATCCCATTACTTGAAAGCCAACGTCGCTGCGTGCTCGATGCACCGCACTTGAGCCGCGTTCGGGGAACCGTCTGTGTTAAGTCCAACCCAACTCGCGGCCATATCCTTGAGAGTCCCGGGAAGCCCTCGGACGCTATCCGCAACGTGCAGGGCTCGCACAAGCTCCCGAAGTGAAGGGGCCTGCTTCGCCTGCCCGTCCTCCTTGAGCTTCCGGACCATTTTGCCAAACTTCACAAGTGATTCCGCTGCGCTCGGGGCAAATCCAAGTGCCTTGCACTCGCTCTTGAGGATGCCGAGTTTGCGGGGGTCAGGCATCTTGTAGTAGACTTGGTGCCAGCGGGAAGCCTCGGCGGGATCATCTTCCTCTACGTCATAGCTGCCGCCAGCGTTGGTCGTGCCGATGATCGACAGATGGGACTCGGGGCATTCCAGGGTCTCAATAACCGGGGGAAGGTCCTTGAAGCTGGAGAACACGGGCCGACCAGACTTCATCCGATAGATGATCTTACCGTCCTTCGTCGTCGCCGGGGAGAGCGCACTGAGGAATACGCTGCGCTCACGGCGGGGGACACGGCGTATTTCGTCCACAATGAGAAGGACCCTGCGTCCTGCGGCGGCGTGCCGAAAAGCCTCGGTGACGGGACCGTCAACCCACGCAAGACCTTCCTTGCCCGGGAGGGCCAGTGTGCCACCAAGGAAATCAATGGCCTCCATCCCTGCGTGTCCGTGACACTCGATCACTACGTCGAATTTATCCTTCTCCGCGAAGGCTCGCGCATCCGTGGTCTTGCCTTCGCCGAACTCGCCGAAAACAAGCACAGGAAACTTGCGGTGTTTCCCGGGATTGGCAGGGCACACCCGCTCAAAAGTTTCCATCAACTCAGTGAGCGCGGCCACTTGCGTGGATGTGCCAGGGCCAGAGGTCAGCAAGTCGAGGACGGAATCGACACCCCCGGTTTGCGTTAGGTGGAAGGCGACAGTCGCCACATGCTTGCAACCAAGCTCGCGCCCGCCTGCTGCGTTGTACTCTCGCCAAAAACCGCAAACCGAGTCGCCTTTGGCGAAATCGACGCCATCGCGGGCCTGCTTCTTGAATTCCGCAGCGGTAAACCCGCTTGTGCGACCCAGGCCGGACACGGCCTCGGCCAAGGAATTCGTCATCTTAGCGGCATCCCACTCCCCCTTCATGTAGGCCGGACCGCAAATCGGAAACCAGCAGTCGGTCGTAAGGTCGATGCGTCGGCAAAACCCGACCGTGTGCTGTTTACTCCCCGCCCGAAGCGTCCAGAAAGCGCCCACCGCGGGGTAGGAGGTTCCTGTCCCGGTTTCCGGGAACGGGAACGTAAGGACCTTGGGGTCGCCAGTGACGGAATATGCAGTGTCCGTGTCGCTGCGCATAACCCTCCCCATGGCCTCCTTGAGCGCATCTTTGGAAAAGTATCGCATAGGGCAAGATGGGGAGGCTATTTCCTGGCGAAACTCTTGAAGTCCACCGTTGCGACTATGGCTTCAAGCAGATCCATCGGTTGCTCGCGTATCAGTGCGAGTGGGAACCATGACTTGAGTGTGGGGGCCATGCTTTCATCCCCGCAGTAGAGGCCGATGGGCCGGATATTGTGGGACGCTAGCCACGCCCTGTCCACCGGGGCGTCCGTGATCCGCCCGTCGGTGTAGCAGAACACGAAATCGCACTTGAGAAGCGTGGGGAGGCTAAGTTTCAGCGCCGGTTCAATGCCCTCTGCGCCGCCGTTATTCGGGATGCGCTCAAAAAACGAATCGGGAAGCGGAAACGCGTAGCTCGCGCAACGGCTCTTGCCTCCCACAATCTGGTGAAGAATGACGTGTCCCGTTACCAGCCCCCGCCGAGCCATGAGGTTAAGCCCCATGGCTATGGCGATACCTATAGCAATGACCCCTCTCATGCTCCCGGAGCAGTCGATGAGATATGCGATTTCAACGGGACGGCCCTTCCCTCCACTAATGGGACATGTGCGTCGGCGGTAAAAGTCGCTTCGACCCGCAATGTAGGCCCGCGTGGAAAGTCGCTTCGAGGCGTGACAGGTCCTCTCCTTGGTTTCTGTGGGGGCCAGGAGCGAGGAAAGTCGGTCGGCAACTCTGCCGGCCAAGTCGTGGTCCAGCGTCTGGACTGGACCTGAGGCGATGATTCCATGATTGGAAGTGTCGGGCTCGCTCTCGACGGATTCCTCATCGACCTCCTCTCTCGGCCCGCCGCCTTCACCCTCTTCCCCCGACTGTAGCTGCGCAAGCTGCACGAGCGCATCAAACACCTCCTGGGTCAGCCCGAGACTCATCGCGAGGTCCATTGGGAGCCCGTCTTCCTTTTTGCCAAACTCAGCTTTCCACTCCTTCATCAGCGGAATCAGGCCCGCCGAGGTCTTCGTCGCTATGGTCTTGGCGTAGTAGTAATCCCGCACCCGCTTGACCCAAGCCTCCCCAAGAACCGCCTCGATTAGAAGGTCGTCGCTATGAATGCCCCGGTTCTGGATCAGGTTAAAGTAATAGCCATTCGGGTCGGAGGCGGGGGTCAGCGTTTCATAGTCCAGCCACTTCATCGGGAAACCGAACTTTTCGCGTCCGTAATGCTCGATTCTCGCGTCCTCGAATATGTTGAACAAACGGAACGGGAGCCCGTGCTTTTCGAGAAGCTTGTTCATCTTGCGAAGGTCCCGAACCGTCAGGCATGCATGGCAAAACTCGTGGTGGGCGTAGCACGTGATATAGCCCTGCCAACCGCTGCCCGGGACCAGTTTGTTGAGTGCCGTGAGGCAGAAGTGGATCAGGTGTGCCCCAGGTACGCCACGGAAAGACCAGCAAGCAGTGCCGGGGGACGGGTTGCTCTGTGTGCGGGGGGCCGCAATCCCTCTGACGACAAACCGGAGCGCCTCGCCGACAAAGCGGTCGAACCGCTCGTCAAAGCGCAATTCCCTGCGAAGGTTTTCCAGGAACTCAATCGCTTCCTCCGTTGTCGGAAGCTCCGCAGTGGGCGATATGGCGACGGCAAGCGGCATGATCCAAGATGGGAAGGTCCTTCCCTAAGCAGGCTCGACCTCGGAGATTGCGACCTTGTGTCCGACCCGAGCCTCAAGAGCCGTCCACGCTGCGTGGAGCTGGCGCGCACGGTTTGCCACCACACCCTTTCGGGTCTCACCATCGGAGGACAGGTTTTCAGGAGAAAGCTGGTCGGCTAACTCCTGAAACTCCTTCCGTTGGGAATCGGAGAGCGTGGATCGCGAAGGGGGCATTCCCCCCAAGATGGAGCCTCAAAAACCGAAACTGCCCTGCGCTGGCGGAGTCGGAGATGTATGCATCCGGTACCTCACCTGGACCCCGTCCTGACGACCTCGCCCCATCAGGAAGTCGAGGAACTCAGGAGCCCAACCCTCGGCCATTGACCATGCCTCGCGGTCTATCTCGCTCAGTAGGACCCTTCGCGGGGCTTCCGTGACCTCGATCAGACACGAGTCCCCCTTGAACGCCCCTTCCTTGAACGGTCCTGACCAAATCCGCACGAGATCACCGGGCCTAAGAGCACGCCACCTTGCGAACTGCTCGGGACCGTCCTGAGGAAATCGGGTGGTGGAAGTCCGCTCGCCTTTGACGACCGCCTCAAAGCATGTCTTGGCCGTCACACCATGCCTCTGACTTTTCCCGAAGCGGAAGTACATCGAGGCGTCGAGGCGCACGTGGGTAGCCGGCTCCATAGGGAGGTTTGTCTACGAAAGATTGCAGACGACGAACACGACGGAGCCGATGGCAAGGAACCATAGGGAAAGCTCCAACCGGTAGGCGCGAATGTAGTCGCGAAGGCCACGGCCAACGGCATGACGACCGCCTCCACGCCTGTGCTGTCGGGTGGAACAGGGCCGGACGATGAGGGGGCCGCTCATTGGGGAATTGGGGAGGGGGCCGGCGTTTGCGAACTGCTCGCTGCGCAGTCCGGGATGGTCTGCCGGGGTTCGTACATGTGCCGCGGTATCATTCCCTGGGGGCATTCACGCCATGCCTTCTTCCGTTCAAGCCCAACGAGCTTGTTGTCGATGACCTTTAGGGCCGTTCGAAATTGAGGGGACTCAGCCTGCTGCGCGGTTACCGCTGCGTTGCGGATGATCGAGAGAGCTGTGTAGAGGTTCATGCGAGGTCGCCCGTCAACGGATTGTCCGGCCGGCGCTGGGGATGGTCGCTATGTGTGAAGATACGATTCGCCGTAGGAATAGGTCGCAGCTGTCAAGGTAGTCTCCTGCAACCTGGGTCAGGCCGCCTCCGTTGAGCGCCGCAGTGGCGAACTCGTGAAGCCCGCTTTGGTTCACAAGCCACGGGAGCCCGTCGGGGCGAACCGCGTCCGCCGGCGGCCGAAGCGTTTTGATAGATTTGTCGGCAACGCGCACGTCGTTGTAGACGTGTACGCGGAGCTGGGTCTCGGCCCATTCGTAGAAGTCATCGGAGATCCTGGTCATCTTGGTGGCAAGGCCCGGACGCTTGCGGACGCACTCAAAAGTGAAGTCCCGGAGCTGTGTCTTGTTAAGGAGTGAAGTGCTCATGATCGCGCCTATTATACCAGTCGGGAAAATGGGACACGACCGTTTGTTTCGATTTTCAGGAACTTACAAAACGCCGCGCTCCGAGAGAAATACATGTTGACAGAAAAACGAGAACCCGAGGCTTCTCCTCTGAAACGCGGGGTCCGGGCTTGTTCTGGGAGCGTTGTCATCAGTCTAAGTATGGGGAGGATCAAAGGCTCTTTTGTTGCTGGAGCGACGGCCTAGACCAGGGTTGTTTCCCTGTGGAAGGGGTTCTGCATAACGCCCTCCCGCAGTCGGGGAATCTCCGGCTTGTAGGGTTTCACCTGGACCTCAAAGGAGTCAGGGACGACAGAAGGATGACGAAACATGGTGCGCAGCGCTGCGAGGCTCATCTTTACCTTCCCCTTGAACTTCTTGCCGGAATCGGTGTTCGTGACCTCAAGAACCGTGCCGCCCTTTTGCCGTTGTTCGAGGGACCGCGCCCTTTCCTCGAAGTCGCCAGCCTCGGGTCCGGCCACACTCGCCGTCGTGCCCAGAACGACTGCGGCCGTCATGTCTTCGAGCAGGACCATGTCATTCATGCTGAGGCGGACGCCGTCCTCCCCTTTTAGGACCCGTCCGGACATCACCACCGGCTTGTCGCCGCGAATGATCTCGTACGCCTTTTCGAAGCTGTCGGAATAGCAATGGACAGGATACCCCCCGTGGGGGGTGTCGAGGACAAAGGCCGCCCATTGGCGACCGTCTTTCTTGGCGTTCTTGATCGTGAGTTCGGAGACCAAGCCGCAAAGCCTGAAGTGGGTGTTCCCGTGTGTCGTTTGCAACTCGGACGGTTCGTGCGAGGAGAGCGCTGACACAAGGGGGATGATGTCGTCCAGAGGGTGCCCCGAAAGGTAGAAGCCGAAGTAGAGCTTTTCTGCCGCCAAAGCCTCAGAACGGGGAAAATCCGCCTCGGCCGGGCCGGTAACGAAGACCGGGGCGGGCTCCGGCATGTCAAAAAGGAGCCCTTGTCCGGAGCGTTCGGCCTGGCGGGCGTCCTCTGCATTCGCAACGACGGTATCGAGGCGAGCGAGGAGCCTCCCCTGGTTCGTCTCCACGGAATTGAACGCCCCGGTCTTAATCAGGGCTTCCAGAGCCCTCCGGTTGACCTCCCTTTTGTCCACACGGGCCGCGAGGTCATCAATCGAGGCAAAGGGGCCATGTTCGTCCCGAGCCCGCACAATGGCCTCTGCTGCGGACTCTCCCATGGTCTTAATCCCGCTTAGACCGTACCGGACCCCTCGGCCTTCGGGGGTGAAGCAGGCTTTCGAGTGGTTTACGTCCGGCCCCAGTAGGTCGAGCCCCATGGCCCTCACTTCCTGGCAGAACTTCGCGCACTTTTCCGTGGACCCGATTTCCGAGGTCAGCAGCGCGGACATGTACTCTGCCGGGTGATGCTGTTTCAGGTAGGCCGTCTGGTAGGCGAGCAGTGCATACCCTACCGAGTGAGACTTGTTGAATCCGTAGCCGGCGAAGCGTTCAAGTACGTCGAAAATCTTGTTCGCGTCCTCGGCCTTGATGCCGTTCACACGGGCCGCCCCCTCGACGAACACGTCGCGCTGCTTGACCATCTCCTCCAGTTTCTTTTTCCCCATGGCCCGGCGCAGCAGATCCGCTTGCCCAAGCGAGAAGCCTGCGACCGCCTGGGCTGCCTGCATAACTTGCTCCTGGTACACCATGATGCCATAGGTCTCCCGGCAAATCGGCTCCAATAGCGGGTGCATGTACGTTACGGAGGAGGGGTCGTTCTTCCCCTGGATGTATTCCGGGATCAGGTCCATCGGGCCAGGCCGGAACAAGGCGTTGGCGGCGGCAATCTCCTCGAACTTGGTGATATGGATCTGCCGACACAGAGACTGCATTCCCGTGCTTTCCAGCTGAAACACGCCCACTGTCCTTCCGGTGCGGATCAGTTTCAGGGTATCCTCGTCATCGAGGGGGGCTGTCTCGATGCTGAACTTCTCAAACCCTTCCTTCTCGCGGATGAACCGTTGCGCGTGGTTGATGACCGTGAGCGTCTTTAGGCCAAGGAAGTCCATCTTCAGCAAGCCAAGGTCGCTCACGATGTTCATGTCGTAGGCTGACAGCATCTCCTCGCCCTGGCGCGCTAGCGGTACGGCAAGCTCAAGCGGCTTGTCGGAGATGAGCACCCCCGACGCGTGCTTGCTCGGGTTGCGCACCATCCCCTCGATGATCCCCGCCTGCTCGTAAATCGTGCGGAACGTGGGGGAAGATGCCACTATCCCACGGAACTCCGCGTTGTAGTCGTAGGTGTGCTGGAGGTCGTCAGTCGCGTCGTCGGAAACGAGCTTCGCCAGCTTGTCGGCGTCGGCTAGGGGGATCGAATGGACGCGGCAGAGGTCCCGGAGCGCCCCGCGCGGGCCGAGAGTATTGAAGGTGATGATCCCCGAAACACACTGTTCGCCGTACTTTTGGCGCACGTATTCGATAACCTCGCCCCTGCGGTCTTCCGCGAAGTCTATGTCGAGGTCAGGCGGAGAAACGCGCTCCGGGTTGAGGAACCGCTCGAACAGCAGACCGTACTTGTACGGGTCGATTGCCGTGATCCCAAGAGAGTAGGCCACCATGCACCCGGCGCCGGAGCCACGCCCGGGGCCAACCGAGATTTCCTTCGACTTTGCGTGGTCCACAAAGTCGGAGACGATCAGGAAGTAATCCGTGAAGCCGGTCTTCGCGATGACATCAAGCTCGTGCTTGAGCCGGTCCGCTACCTTCTGCGCCTCGGGGTGAGGAATGCCCTTGGGTTCGATGGCGAGGCCGGCAAGGGGAACGCTTGCCCCTGAGAGCGAGTAATAGTCGATCCCGTACAGCTTGGCCACTCCC
>Ga0302187_10003650_pt1 | contig 12439 bp, 14 predicted proteins | sample II_Bog_E1_3_FD_202120 | JGI IMG/M metagenome (GOLD analysis project Ga0302187, IMG submission 202120) | Peat permafrost microbial communities from Stordalen Mire near Abisko, Sweden - II_Bog_E1_3 | ecosystem: Environmental > Terrestrial > Soil > Wetlands > Peat | place: Sweden: Abisko...
CGCGCCGCTCTGGGTCTGCGTCTCCTGCTGGATTTGGGTTTGAACCAGTTCGTCCCGTACGCTCTGAAATCCCTCAAGCACAACGCCGTTGCCGATACTGTATCCACCATAGTTTGTGGCTGCGGCCTCTTGCAGGATTGCAACCTGGCGGGAATACCCCGGCGTGTTTGCATTGGCGATGTTGTTATTGGTCACTTGCAGGGCGCCGCTCGCAGCGTCCAGCGATTGCACGGCTGTCAGCAAGGATGTACTTAAAGATGCCATAGTCTACATCTCGCAAGACCAGGTCTTTTGCTTCAACCTGGGCCCGCGAGCCTCCTGGGATCGTCCCGTGTGGCTTCTGCACAACGAAAGGAGAAGGGCGATTGTCCTCCCGGAGTGTTTGAGCAGGGCTCCGTACTGCAGGTTCAACTCGAGAATCGCGCCACGTGCCGCGCGAATCTTTGCTTCCACTGGTGTCTCCGCTGGAACCAGGGGCTGCTCGGGCGCCGGGCTTCTGTGGCCAAATGCATGCGCCACCATTGCCACTTCGGCGCACAGCATCTCCTGTCTCGCAACGCTCTCCTGAAGGGCGGTCAACGAATTGGAGGAAATCGCCTCCATTGCGCCGCAGATCTCGCTGGCCAGAGCCTGCAATTGCTGCAGATAGGTGGCAGCGAGCTCATCGCGCGTCTCGACAGGCTCGATATTCATTTGCAAGTCCTTCCGGCAAAAGCCTCATCGTGGTTCGATCAAGACCTCGCTCCGGCCTTTCTTGCCGGTTTAAATGCTTTCGCTGGCGAAAATGCCGCCGGCAGTTTCCACTGCATTTGCCTTGTACTCCCCGCTGCTCACCGACTGGCTCAGAGCATCCACTTTGACCTGGCGGATCTCGGGGGTCTGCATCGCCTGGTTGGTAAGCGCTTGAACCGAAGCGCTGTCGGAATGGAACGTTGTCCGGTCTTCAGTTGCACTCTCACTAACCGCAAGCTTGCTGGTTGAAACTTGTTTTGCTCCCCGGTCGGTTATCAGTTGACTCAAAACCGGACTGTTCACATCAATCTTCATCGCCGCTTCTCCTGTCTCATCGGTGCTGTTATCGGCGATTCCGCGAAAACATTTCAATCAGCCGTCTAACCATGCAGAAACAAGAGAGTTACATCACGAGGCCGCTATTGAGGGTGCGCCGGATGAAGCTTCGCGGCAAGCGCTATCCGGGCATCTTCAGCTTTGTGAAGATGGGTTGAAATCATTTTCGCTATCCCGATGCCGCCAGACGCGGTCATCGATGTACCAAGCGACTGCATGGCCATTCCCTGAAACTGGTCCTTGCCGGCGTCTGCATCGTCCTCGTCGTCTCCGCCCGGCAGGGAGCCAAAGCTCTTTTCAGCCTGCTGAAGCCAGCTCCCCAGAAGAATGGACTCGAACTCCTTTGCCGACTTCTCGATCTTCTGATCCGTTGTCTTCGCCGCACTTCCCTCTCGCGAAATCCCTGCGGTCTTGGTCTCCAGGGGGCTCGCGGCCGCTCCAGCTATACTTCCACCCATAGAAATATTCGACACTAGATGACCTCCAGATCGGCTTGCAACCCGCCTGCCGCCTTGATCGCCTGCAGAATTGAAATAATGTCGTGAGAGGTTGCGCCAATGGCATGCAATCCCTTGATCAGTTCATCGACATTGGCTCCTTCTTCCAGCTCGATCGATTGCGCTGGCGCATCGCTCACCGTCAGTTTCGTTTCCGTTACCGTTTCCGTCTTGCCATTGGACTGGGGCGCAGGTTCCACAACAACATGTGCGGTCTGCACATCGATGGTCAGGCTGCCGTGAATCACTGAAACCGGCGAGAGCCTCACGTCGCCTCCCATCACAATCGTGCCTGTGCGCTCGTTCACCACCACTTTGGCCGGAGAGCGGAAACTGATGGAAAGATTTTGAATGCGCGAAATGAGGATCGGGACCGACGTCTGACCGCTCTTGGCCACACTCACATCAATACGGCGGCTGTCGATTGCGGTCGCAATCGTGTTGCCAAACTCCTTGTCAATGGCGTCTGCAATGTCACGTGCCGCGGTAAAGTCCGAGTTAAGAAGCAGCAAGGACACAGTCTCAAAGCGGCTCAGGTCCACCGCCGCATCCCGCTCTACAATTGCGCCCTCGGCGATCCGGGCTACCGTCAGGTGATTTACGCTCTTGACGTTTCCCGATGCGCCCTGCGAGTAGCCTCCAATCACCAGCGGCCCCTGCGCCTCCGCGTATACTTCTCCATTGGCTGCACGCAGAGCCGTAAATAAGAGGACGCCGCCTTCAATGCTCTGCGCATCGCCCACCGTGGAGACGGTTACATCGATCTTCATTCCCGGACGGGAGAACGGCGGAAGAGTCGCTGTAACAAACACCGCTGCCACATCCTTGACTACCACCACGCCGGGCGCAATCTGTACGCCCATCCGCTGCAGCGTATTGGCAAGCGTCTGTACTGTAAAAAAGGTCTGCTGCGTATCTCCGGTGCGGGTCAATCCGATCACCAGCCCAAATCCGACCAGCTGATTGTCGCGCACGCCTTGAATCTGCGTTACATCGCGAATGAGAACCTTGCGGTCGGCATTTGACCCGAAAGCCGCTTGCACGAAGAACGGCAACATCGCAACGAACAGGATGAGCCGGCTCGCCGAGTGAAGCCGTCTTCTGCGCATAAGCCGATACACGTTTCCGATTAGAAGTTCAATAGCCATAGGATCGCCCTGGATATGGGATTCAAAGGACGGACACCGTCTGAAATGATTCCCTTTCCCTTCATTTCTATTTCAAGGTTGCTGAGCGCTGCTGAGGACACGGTGTTATTTGGACCAATGTCGCCTGGCCTCACCATGCCCCGCACAATTACGTTCTCGTGTTGGTTGTTCATGAAAATCTGGCGTCCTGCTTCCACCACCAGGTTGCCGTTTGGAAGCACAGCGATCACCTGGCCCGTGAGACTGGTCGCGAACAGCGTGTTTGACGCCGTCGAACCTTGGCCCTTGAGCACCGAAGACGAATTGGCCGCAAGCAGAGGATTGGTCGCAGCCGGAGCCCGGCCCATAATGCCCGTAATGGCGGAGTTTGTAGTAAAGGTTCGTTCACTGTCCATGCTGCCCGACTGCGCCGCGGTGGTCTGAACAGCCACCTGGATGGTGATCGTGTCGTTCAGGTGGTGCGCCTTGTAGTCCACCGAGAAATCACCCAACGGGCTTTGGGCAGTCCATAGACTACCCACCGTGTGTTCATCGCTCAGCGGAACATAGTGCTCCTGCAATCGTGTGATGTAGTCTGCCCGGAGCTGCACTGGACTCTTGGGATGCGGCTTCAAAGGGTTCGCGCCGAATGCCAGAAGCGACGACATCCCAATCAGCGCAAGGGTGAGGGTTCGCTTGAGACTTAGCCGTTTCAATGACATCTCAGTAACTCCTCTTGAGAAGATTTGCGCCGATCACTTCAGCCGTAAAGATCTGTTTGCGGTCTGGGCTCGCAACGCGAATTCGATCCCCTGCGCTGCCGTCCTCAAGAGAGATGACGGCCATCTGGACGTGAGAGCGGCTATCGTCCATCAGCAGAACCGCGTGCGTGCCAGATCGAATTGTGATCGCGGCATTCTTTCCGGCCCTGAGCTTCGGCGATGCAAGTGGAGTACCTGCCGGCCCGGAAACCGAGCCCCCTTTTTCTTCCTTGACGAACACGTAAAAAGGCAGACAAGCGCCCGGCCTGCGGCACCCCAGCTTGACCAGAGACTGTGCTTCAGAGTGCTTCGTGTTCGACAGGACGCCGAACGGTGCAACTGACAAGATATCCAGTTGAGGATGCGCATCCGTTGCCACTACTCTGGCAAGCAGAGACACCTGGTCGTCCGAAATCCGAATCCCCTGGTCAGAGAGAGCCTGTGCGATTTCCACCCCGCTGACAGCAAATCGCTGCTGCGACTGTCCCTGCGCACCAAAGGGAAGACCGGCTGCCACTACCAATACAATCGCCAAGTGCTTCGCCGTCATATAAGCTCTCCCCCCTGTCCTGCAACTTTGCAACAGCAACTACTGAGCCAGCTGGTTCAGCTGCTGCAGCATCTCATCCGCCGCTTTAACCACGCGCGAATTCGATTCATAGGACCGCTGGGCTAGGATCATCGCCACGAACTGGTTGACCACGCTGACGTTCGACTGCTCCAGCATTCCCTGCTGCAGAGTCCCCAGCCCTTCCGCGCCGCCAGGCGTTCCCACAATCGGTTGACCGGAAGCGGTCGTAGGCAGGTAAATATTGTTTCCAACACTGTTCAGCCCGCCTGCATTGACGAACAACGCGGTCTGGATGCTGCCCACCTGCGTGGCCGCTGTCTGTCCCGGTTGGGTTACGCTGACGGTCCCATCGCTGCCCACAGTCACGCTCAATGCGTCGGCCGGAATCGTGATCGCCGGTTGTACTGGATTGCCGTCGGCCGTGACAAGTTGCCCCTGCGCATTAGGCGTGAATGATCCATCGCGGGTATAACCTGTCTGTCCGTTCGGCATCAGGATCTGGAAGAAACCCGCGCCGGAGATGGCCAGGTCGAGAGGGTTTCCGGTTGTGGCGAAATCGCCTTGCGTCTGGATGATCTCAGTCTGCCCGGGCCGTGTTCCCAAACCGATCTGCAGGCCCGCGGTCACAGTCGTCTGCTGCGTTGCTGCGGCGCCCGGCATAATCTCGTTCTGGTACAACAGATCTGTAAAATTGACTTGCCGTTGTTGAAAACCAGTCGTGCTGGAATTGGCAAGATTATTGGCGATGTTATCAAGATTCAACTGCTGGGCCGACATTCCGCTGGCAGCCGTATAGAGAGCACGAAACATATGTTGATTCCTTTCGAGACGGGGTCAATTCATTTGCAATCGCGTGTTAGCTGACGCGAGGTAAGTCCTGCGCTGCAGCCTTGTCCATCTCAGTGCTGAACATCGTCAGCACGCGGCGCATGGTCTCAACCTCGCGCTGCGCGGTAATCAGCTCCACTACGCTGGTGACGGGATTTACGTTTGAGCTTTCCAGAGTCCCCTGACGAACCTGCGAACTCTGCGCAGCAACTGCGGTACCGGCAGGCGCTGTGTAATACGTGCCTCCTGCGCTCTGTATCTGCGTCGAGGCTGCAAACTCCACCATCTTCAGTCTTCCTGAGATAGCGCCGTTCGTTGAGATTGTCCCGTCGGGACTGATGGAGACCGGATCTCCCACAATCGAGATCGGCCCATTTTCGCCCAACACAGGGTCACCCGCTGCCGTGATCAATTGTCCTTGTGGCGATACGCGGAAGTTTCCACCCCGCGTGTAGACCGGGCCGGCCGCGGTCTGTACCGCGAAGTAACCAGGCCCTTCCATGGCCACATCGAGATCGTTCCCGGTCCGTACCAGAGCGCCCTGCGAGGTGTCCAACTGCGTCCCGCTCAAAACACCATAGTCGTTTGCATCCTGGTTAAGAACAGAAAGGGGGGTGTTGCCCGTAGTCGCGAGAACAGAGCTGAAAATATTGTGGCTGGCGCGGAAGCCGGCAGTGCTCACATTTGCCAGGTTGTTCGCGATGGTATCAAGAGCTGCTGTACGGGACATGAGTCCAGTGCAGGCTGCATAGTATCCGCTACTCATTGTGTATGTGGCCTCGGCCATCTATTGTGCACGTACGTGGCCAATCGAGAAGTACCGTCTTTATCTCTGCGTTTGCTTCATATCCTTGGAAAGTCAAGGAGCAGGCGGCTGAAACCGCATTGCAGATGAGCCGTCGATAAGAGGCACATAAGTGCGCCTGCCTCATTGGCTGTGTTCCCGCCATGTACCGGCTTGATCCGGCATCAATGCGAAATGCGCATCATCTTCCCGCCCAAAGCCGATGGCGCAAAGCAGTCCAGAGGGGCGCCGGCGAATTCATGTGCCGCGATGAGCAGAAAGCCCCAGTCGGACGAGAAGCCGAATTCGGTCACGCTTCGCATGGCATTGTGGACGAACAACGGAAGCACTCCCTCCATGGCGCGCATCGCGCCGGGAGCGATGTCTCGCCAGTCCAGGACGGTTGGAATACCACCTATCCCGTGAAGCAGGCCAACCATATAGGCATCTTCCGGTGATACGCAATCAAGCCATTCAGAGAGAAGCTGCGTGTGCTGCGCAACCAGACGGCAATGCCTCCAAAGCGCAGTCACTTCCGCATGTTCTTGATCGCAGGGGAACGTCCAGCGGCAAATCGCGCCAAACCAATCAGCCGAATCCAGGCTCGCCAGGCAGTCGCTCATCCTATAAGGCCGCTCGCCGTCGCAGTCAAATTCCCTTTCAATCAGGCGCAGAACCTGGATTGTCGCTCCAACATCGCTCAGCACCAGTTCGCAAGCCGCGCTTAGATCGAGGACAGGCTCATGGAGAATAATCTCCAAACCAAGTACCGTTGCCGACATTACGGGGACTTCATCTAATAGTCTCTCGTCCATCCGAGTAATGTCATCGCGTTCACTACAATGGAGGTTCTGCCGCGAGGAAAGCGGATTTGAGCCGTTAAGCGATATCTCTTCGCAAATATGATTGAGCAATTGCATCCACCTGATGCGTTTCTATCGGCGTCACCAAGAGATTCGTTCAAATTGGCGCAATGGTTCACTGTATCTCCGGTTAGCAACAACGCAACAGACTGCGAAGGCCTACCCGCCCGAAGGCACTTACCGAACCACTGACTGAGGGCGCAGTTTTACCTCCGCCGCCTGACACTTGACAGCAGGCTGCAGCAAGCTGCGTAAATACTCATTCGCAATAGCAAGAAGTGTCATAGCTCGACTTCCCTCGTGCCGTCAGGGCAATACCTCAAAGGGAGCTTCATCCCCTGAAGGGCGCTTTTCCGAACGATTGTCACAACAACGGTCCACTTCCGCAAATTGCTCCTGCCATTCACCCCGTCTTGAAGATGACGTCAACTTTCCTGTCGTTAGAGGACAGACGCGCCCATATATGTTCTTTGCACCGTGCCAGAGCGACCTCGTCGGCCTCGAGATCCACGCCAAAGCTACACAAGCTGCTCGCTATCTCCTCCACGGTATGAACGCTATCGTAATTCACTTCGTACGGGATCGATTCGTCGCAGCTCTTATCGAATTCTGCAAGTCGGCGCATCTGTAGTTGAAAGTCACTCTCCGTGACGAAGCAGGGCTGGGTCTTGCATCCGGTGATCTGCTCGATCGCATATAAGAGTCCATAGTCGATACCATGAACAAAGCCCACAAGCAGCACTTTTGCCGTGTTAACCAGATGGACTGGAACCGCGGAGCATAGCTGAATGAATGTGGATGGAACGCGAATATGTGTACGCGCCAGATGCTTGGGCATTGCAAAGAGTGGACAACCCCATTGCGAAGCACGGACCGCGGCTATCTGGCCTTCACTTACTGACCCGCTCCGCACCAGCAGATCCCCAATCTCCCCTCCAACCTCCTTCTGCTCACTTGTCACATCTCTCAACTGGGTCCTCGTCAACAGTCCCCTGCTCATCAGAATGAGTCCCAGCGGCATTCTCGCAACGTGACTTCCGTTTCCCCAGCTTGACTTAAGAAGTTCCGAAACTTCCACCCCCGCGGCCGATGTAAAGCATGCAGAACTGCAATACCAGGCATCGCGCATCCTGATTCCCGCTTTTCGGTCGGACAACTGCCGTAGGGAAAGCGATCGTTGGCAGGTCCCGCATTTCGTTTTGTTCGCTATCCAGCCGGTAATCCAAGCCGGCGTTTTGATCGAATGGATCAGATTCATGCATTCCTTCCACCCGGGCTCACGGTTTGACAGGCCCCGTCCGCGATCGCCACGTTCAGCGCAGCAGCGCGGAAGAAATAGGCTGCGATACTTCGGTCACGCGAAGGCCATAGTTGCCGTCTATAACCACCGCTTCTCCCCGCGCAATCAAAATGCCATCGAGGAGAAGTTCAACTGGCTCCTCAACCTGGCGATCGAGTTCAACAACAGATCCGCTGGTCAACTCAAGCACCTCGCGCAGTGTTAGCTGCCGTTTTCCGAAGCGGAGCGTGACATTTAACTCCACATCCAAAACCAGATCAAGGTTCACCTGCTCTGCAAGCCCCGCTGTTCCCCCTGTCTTGCCCAATATCCCCGCATTCGCGGCCACACTGCGCGCCACGGAATGAGCCGATAGTTGGCTCATCAGCAAGGAATCGGTGTACATGCAGACCGCAATGTGATTGCCGGCCTCGTTCGATGCCGTCCGCTGCACTGTATTCGCTCGATCCTGCATTGTTTCAATGGCGGCACAGGCATTGATTGTGACGTTTCCGTACTCTTGCTGAAGCTCTGCACAAAACGCACTTGCTCCCGATGTAACCAGCGTCACCAGGGCAACTTGTTGTTCCTCTCCAAACTCGGTAACCGTCTCCCGAAGCAGCGCTGAAGCCAAAGTGTTCGCTTCTGCACGAGGGAACTCCAGCAGGACTTTGCCGCGCAGACTCCCGGCTACATCCAGCATGATTCGAATTGGCTCCGCCCCATTGGGAGACCCATCGGCCTCTTGAGGATCGATTGCTTCCCAGAGCGAACCGCTGGCATCGGTCAGGACGCGAAGCAGCGCGTTGAAGAAGCTATTCGAGAATGACTCATCATCTCTTCCGACTGACATTTCCGTCGTCATATTACTCCTTCTTTCCGGATGGTTCCTGCGACCGCGATGAGAGCTGGGCTGCCTTGCGGATGCCATTGCGGACTGGTAACGCTTCAAATATCTCAACGTCTTCCACGGTGAGTCGCCCGGGATTCTTTACCGGCGCTCTCAGCTTCAGGACCATTCCTACCTTAACGTCAATCAGGTCCTTCACAAGCACTCGCATCTGAGTTATGTCCGCAGCCACGACGAATTCACAATCAAGAATTCGCTCACGTAGACTAGGATTCCGCGTCAACCGAAGGCTCGATATCTTCTTCGACTGTGCGGCTTTCAAGTGCCTTAGTAGAAACCCCACGAAAGACGTGGGTAACACAAGGTTGAAGCATCCGGAGGTGTCTCCAATTGTCATCTCGAACATCAGAAGGACAAGCTTCTCATTTGCCAGGAATACCTGTTGTATCTGTCCCGGCTTGATGCAGCGACCGAGCGACAGCGATAGCTTCAGTGTCCGCCACGATGACTCTATCTCTTTTACAATCAATGCGGTAACACTCTGCATAATCTCTTCATCAATCTCTGTTAACTCATGCGAATCCTGCCATGCCGCGCCCGCTCCGCCGAGCAGAAGGTCGATAATCGGGAATACCAGCGAACCGTCCATCTCTAGGAGGCAGTTGTTCTCCATGACATTGAGTGCGCACGGCAGAAGGTAACTGTTTGCAGCCATGCCGCCAATGTAGTCCACGATCGCCATCTGTTCCAGAGACAGGAGCTTCAGATGCAGAGACGTGCCCAGATAAAGTTCCAGGGAAGTGGTCACATTCAGGGCAAATTTCTCGTGAAGGGACGTCAAGGCCCGCGCGTTCTCGTTCGAAAGGCGCCCCGCATATCGAAAGTTGCATGAATGAATGGTCCGCTGTTTCGCTCCCTTGCTCACGCTCGTCTTTGTCCTTTTCATCTCGCCTACATTCCGCGATGCATTCATTGCTGCCCGCTTGACTGCTGGTAATTCCCGGCACAGTTAGCTCCATGCATGTAGGCTGGTGGCGCTGCCGGATTCTCGCGAAGATGACCCAGCGAGGCGCGAAGCTTGATCATCGCAGCCGCGTGGATCTGTGAGACCCGCGAAACAGCGTTTCCAACCACCTGTCCGATCTCTTTCATGGTCAGCTCTTCTTTGTAATAAAGCGAAAGTATCAGCTGTTCTCTCTCTGAAAGCCGGGAGACAGCCTCTTCAAGCTGATCCTTCCTTTCAGTTTCTAAACACAGGTCAAAGGGATTATCCCCACCGGCACTCTGAGCGGATTCGATCAGATCGTGGGCTTCTGCATGGCCACGGGACGAGTTCGCCAATTGGCCGACCAGGCAAAGGCCATCGAGCTCCGTCATTGCGCTCTGCAGCTCATCCAGGGACACCTGCAGTTCCTCCGCAATCTCCTCTTCCAGTGGAGGCCGTCCCAGCAACGATTCGAGCTTCGCGATTGCCTCGGAAATTTCACGCCCCTTCCGCCGCATTTTCCGTGACCCCCAATCCAACTTGCGAAGACTATCCAGGATTGCACCGCGAATGCGAAACTTGGCGAACGTGGAGAACTGGGCATCTTTTGCGCTATCGTAACTTCGGCAAGCCTCAATCAGACCGATAACACCAGCCTGCACCAGGTCTTTCAATTCCACGGTTCTCGGCATCCGCTCGCGAATCCGAGAAGCCAGATAGTACACTTGCGGCAACTCCTGAATCACCAGATCGTTGCGCTCATCAAAGCTATCAATGTTCGCGCGGTAGGCTAGTTCTGCTGTTGTCATTCATCACTCCCTCTGTAGTGCCTTGATGCGGTTCTGCTGACCTATCCACGGTCAAGTAACTTTCCAATTCTTGCTTGCAAGTCTCTGCTCTACTCTTTGCCTGTCTCAGTGGAGAACCCCCACGGACTGCACCGGCGTCAATGCCGGAATCTCACCCGGAGATATGACAACGATTCTGGGCAGGAACGGCTCGAGCAATCGACGCAAGTAGTAGCGGCCGGGAGATGAGCAAAGCAGGATAGGTGGCGCCGATCCGATCTCCTTGCCGAAGTTGGTCCGCAATCCATCGATCACGCGGCGCGCCAAGCCCATTTGCTGCGGCGTCGAATTTGCCTGATTCGGCTGCAGGTTTGACCCGCGCGTACATTCATCCTCAATTGCGGAGTCAAGCGTAACCACTGTCAACTCACCCTGCTCGTTCAGGAGCGGCCTGATCAGCGAACGACCCAGTGTGTGGCGTACCGCTTCGACCAGCGCAATCGGATTCTTGTTGTACGAAGCTGTATCGAGGAGCGTTTCCAGGATCGTTCCGAGATCGCGGATTGACACTTGCTCGCGGAGCAGCTGCTGCAGAACCTTCTGAACTTCTCCGAGGCTCATCAGTTTCGGAGTCAACTCTTCGGAGAGCTTCGGGTGAGATTCTGCAAGCCGGTCAATTAATCTTTTCGTTTCGTGCCGCGACAGCAGTTCGTGAGCATTGTTCTTGATTACTTCCGCTAGATGAGCGGCAAGTAAGGAGGTCGGATCAACAACTGCATATCCTGCTGAGATCGCTTGCCCCTGTATCTGAGGAGAAATCCATTTCGCCGGCACATCGAACGCCGGCTCGCGGGTATCCTGCCCGGGAATATCCGGCGCATTCGGATTGGAACTGATGGCCAGGAGGCAATCCTTCTGCAGTTCCCAACGGGCAATCTCGACGCCGCGCAAATAGACCACGTACTCTCTCTCGCGCAGAGAAAGGTCATCGGTGATGTGAATCGATGGAACCAGGAAACCCAGTTGCTGGGCGAGGTTCTTCCGCATTGACTTAACCCGAGCAAGGAGTTGTCCGCCCTTTTGCGCATCGACAAGAGGCACAAGACCGATTCCAACCTCAAGCATGAGTTCGTCGAGCTTGAGAACAGCATCCATCGGATCCACTGCTGGCGCGGCCGCTCCTCCGGGCACAACGTTCTTGGCTGCCGACTCCAATTCGTCCACTTCATCCATGAGAGTTTTTGGCTTCATCTTCCAGGCCGCGAACATCAGCACGCCAGCAAGGCTGAAGAACGACAGCTTCGGCAATCCTGGGATCAGACCCAGAGCAGCCAGTGCCCCGCCCGCGATCCACAAAAGTCGAGGACTATTAAAGAGCTGCTTGCCAACGTTTATGCCGAGAGATTCCTTCGAGGCGGCCCGCGTAACCACAATGCCTCCAGCGACCGATACAAGCAAGGAGGGCAGAATGGTTACCAGGCCGTCGCCAACCGTCAGAATCGTATAAGTCTTCAGAGCGTCCTGGATTGGGACGCCTTGCTGAAAGACGCCAATCAGGATGCCGGCGATGATGTTGATGGCCATGATCAGAATCGTGGCAAGAGAGTCGCGTTGACTGAAGCGAGCCGCTCCGTCCATTGCTCCGCAAAACTCAGCTTCCCGGGCAACGCGCTCCCTGCGTGCACGTGCCTGTTGCTCATTGATGATCCCGGCATTCAGATCGGCGTCAATTGCCATTTGTTTACCAGGCATGGCATCAAGCGTAAAGCGAGCCGTAACCTCAGCAGTCCTTACCGCACCATGGCTGATTACGAGAAACTGAATTGCGATCAGGGCGAGAAACAGGACGAAGCCAACAATGTAATTTCCACCAACAACAAATTGACCAAACGCTTCAATTACCTTGCCAGCTGCACCGGTGCCTTCATTGCCATGAAGGAGAATGCGCCGCGTGCTTGCCAGATCCAGTGACAGCCGAAGCAATGTAAGTAACAGCAATAAACTCGGGAACACGGAGAATTGCACCGGGCGTAGAATC
>Ga0302187_10003654_pt1 | contig 12433 bp, 13 predicted proteins | sample II_Bog_E1_3_FD_202120 | JGI IMG/M metagenome (GOLD analysis project Ga0302187, IMG submission 202120) | Peat permafrost microbial communities from Stordalen Mire near Abisko, Sweden - II_Bog_E1_3 | ecosystem: Environmental > Terrestrial > Soil > Wetlands > Peat | place: Sweden: Abisko...
CGCGGTGGGCGAATCGATCGTCCAGGGCGCGCCGCTGGGGGTGGCCGAACCGGGCCATCCGCGCATGACGGTCGAATTGCGCAAGGATGGCGCCCCGGTCAACCCGATGGAATACCTGCATCCCTGATCGCAGGGGCGTGCCTAAACCGATCGAATGCACGCTTACCCAATCGCCTATCTGGTATTCATGCGATTGCAGCGTTACATGCATGGGACGAAGCGCCCCAATGCAGCGACAGACGTGCTGCGACAGAACTTTATCGAAAGTCCCCCATGGCGAAACGCCTTACGCTTGCCTTGCGTGCCACTGCCCTTGCCACTGCCATTGCGCTCGTTCCGGTGGCGACCGCCGGGCTGGCGGCGATCGATGCGCGATCGGGTCCGGGATTTGGCCGCCTGATCGCGGTCTACGACAAAGTCAAAGCCGACTATGTCGACCCGGTCGATGATGACAAGCTGATCAAGGGCGCGATCAACGGCATGCTGGCCTCGCTCGATCCGCACAGTTCCTATCTCGATGCGCGCGATTTCACCAATCTCAAGACCCAGACCGAAGGGTCCTACGGCGGTCTGGGGCTGACCGTGTCGATGGAAGACGGCGCGGTAAAGGTGATCGCGCCGACCAAGGGCAGCCCCGCCGACAAGGCCGGGGTGAAGGCTGGCGATTTCATCACCCACCTCGATGGCAAGCTGATCTATGGCGGCACGCTGGACGATGCGGTCGATCAGATGCGCGGTGCGCCCGGCACGTCGGTGCGGCTGACTCTCTATCGCGCCGGCCGCGACGATCCCATCGATGTGACCATCACGCGCCAGATCATCGAGCTGCGTCCGGTCGATTTCAAGGTGGTGAACGGCGTCGGCGTGATCTCGGTGTCAAGCTTCAGCGCCAATGTCGCAACGCAAGTCAACGATGCCTGGGCCAAAGTGCGGGCCGAGACCGGTGGCAAACCGGCGGGGCTGATCCTCGATCTGCGCGGCAACCCCGGTGGCCTGCTCGATGAAGCGGTGGCGCTGTCCGACTTGTTCCTCGATCACGGCACGATCGTGTCGCAGCGCGGCCGGTACGCGCGCGATACCGAGACCTATACCGCCACCCCCGGCGATATCGCGCGGGATCTGCCGCTGGTCGTGCTGATCGACGAAGGGTCGGCCTCTGCCTCGGAAATCGTCGCCGGGGCGCTGCAGGACCAGCACCGCGCGGTGATCATGGGGCAGCGCAGTTTCGGCAAGGGCAGCGTGCAGACGCTGATCCCGCTCGACAAGGACACCGCGTTGAAATTGACCACCGCGCGCTATTACACCCCGTCGGGCCGCTCGGTGCAGGAAGGCGGGATTACCCCCGATATCGCCGTGCCGCAGATTTCCGACCCCGATCTGCGCAAACGCGCGGCGCGGTCCTATCGCGAAAGCGATCTGCGCGGGCACCTGGTCAACGAGATCAAGGACGACAAGGAACTGGAAAAGGACACCATTGACGATCCCCGGTTCAAGATGACGCCCGAACAGCTCAAGGCCAAGTCGATCGACGATTTCCAACTGTGGTACGCGCTGCAGACGATCGGCCGCACCACTCCGGCGGCGCTTGCCGCGCGCAAGCACTAGGGCGGGGCCGATGACGCTGCGTCTTTCGCGCACGCTGGCCGTGCTCGTGCCCGCAGGGGCGATGGCGACCGCGCTGGTCGCGCAATATGGCTATGGCCTGGCGCCGTGCGAGATGTGCTGGTGGCAGCGTTATGCGCATATTGCCGCGCTGGTGCTGGCGCTGGGCGCCTGGATCGCGCGCGATGCGCGCGCGGGGCGCACGCTGGTCTGGCTGGCGGTGCTGGCAATTGCGGTCAGCGGGTTGATCGGCGGCTTTCACGCCGGGGTCGAATACCACTGGTGGCAGGGGCTGACGAGCTGTTCGACCTCGCGGCTCAGCGGCGATCCGCTCGATGCGATCATGAATGCGCCCGTCATCCGGTGCGATGTGGCGGCCTGGACGCTGTTCGGGATCAGCATGGCGGGATACAACTGCATTGGATCGCTGGCGGCGGCGGCGGTCATTGCCGGGCTTATCCGGCGGGGACGGTGAACAGCATGACGCAGCAGCAGCACAAGGCGATGATCCGGGTCGATCAGGCAGGCGAATATGGCGCCACGCGGATCTATGCGGGGCAACTGGCGGTGATGGGCGACCGCGCGCCGCATTCGGCCGAAATCCTGCACATGGCCCAGCAGGAAGAGGCGCATCGTGCGCGGTTTGACGCGATGATCGTCGAACGCGGGGTGCGCCCGACCTTGTTGCAACCGTTGTGGTCGGTGGCGGGCTTTGCGCTGGGCGCGGCCACCGCGCTGATCGGGCCGGAGGCGGCGATGGCCTGCACCGCCGCGATCGAAACCGAGATCGACCGGCACTATACCGAACAGCTTGACGAACTGGGCGACGACGATCCTGAACTTGGCGCGGTGATCCGCGAGTTCCGCGATGACGAACGCGAACATCGCGATGCGGCCTTTGCCGCCGGGGCGGAACGTGCACCGGCCTATCCGTTGCTGTTCCACGCCATCCGGCTGGGGTGCCGCACCGCGATCCGGCTGTCCGCCAAAATTTGATTGGCCGCAAGGCCCGTACTTCAGCTACCGTTAAAGGCAGGAAGTGCCTATAGAGATGGTGGTTTCCGCCTGGAGTTTGCCGTGATGAAGCGCTTGATCCCGTTCGCCGCCCTTGCAGTCTGGGCGCTGGCCGCGCCGCAGCCGGTGCTGGCCGCGGATTCCAGTGGGGAAAAAGTCAACCAGTTGATCGTGTTCGGCAGCGACCCGTGCCCGCCATCGACCAGCAACGAGATCACCGTCTGCGCGCGCAAGGATGAAGGCGAACGCTTTCGCATTCCCGAACCATTGCGCGATGATCCCAACAAGATTTCGAACCAGGCCTGGACCGAGCGGGTCAAGGCCTATGAAACGGTGGGCGCATTCGGCACCAATTCGTGTTCGCCGGTCGGATCGGGCGGCGACACCGGCTGCCTGGCCAAGCTGATCAACAACGCCTATGCCGAAAAGAAGCAGTCGACCGACGTACACTTTGCCAAGCTGATCGAGGCCGAACGCGCCAAGCGGCTGGAATCGGTCGATGCCGATGCCGCCGCCGAACAGGCGCGCGTCGAATCGCTGGAAAAGGAATACGAGGCCCGGCTGGCCAAGGAACGCACCTCTGACGATGTGCAATCCGGCGCGGCGCCTGCGCCCAATGCGCTGGCCATTCCGCCCGCCGATGTCGATCCGCCCTCACACCAGTAACCGGTCGGGCATCCTCCCCGTTGCCGGGGAGGATGGTCTCCGCTCCGGACTAGCCCAGCGCGATGTCGGGCGCGTCTTCCTGCTTCATGCCGACGGTGTGATACCCGCCATCGACATGGTGCACTTCGCCGGTCACGCCCGACGACAGGTCTGACAGAAAATAGAGCCCGGACCCGCCAACATCCTCGATCGTGACATTGCGGCGCAGCGGCGAATTGAGCTCGTTCCATTTGAGGATATAGCGGAAATCGCCGATCCCGCTGGCCGCCAGGGTTTTGATCGGCCCCGCCGAAATGGCATTGACGCGCACGCCCGCCGGGCCGCAGTCGTTGGCCAGATAGCGCACGCTGGCCTCCAGCGCGGCCTTGGCCACGCCCATCACGTTGTAATGCGGCACGACCTTTTCCGACCCGTAATACGTCAGCGTCAGGATCGATCCGCCCTGCGTCATCAGCGGCAGCGCGCGCTTGGTCACCGCCACCAGGCTATAGGCGGAAATGTTCATCGTCATCAGAAAGTTGTCGAGCGTGGTGTCGTAATAGCGCCCGCGCAACTGGTTCTTGTCCGAATAGCCGATGGCGTGGACGATGAAATCGATCGTCGGCCAGCGTTCGGCCAGCGTGGCGAATGTGGCATCCAGCGCGTCCATATCGGACACGTCGCACGGGATCAGGAAATCGCTGCCCAGGCTTGCCGCCAGAGGACGCACGCGCTTTTCCAACGCTTCGCCCTGGTACGAAAACGCCAGTTCCGCTCCTGCTTCGTGCAGTCGCTTGGCAATTCCCCAGGCCAGCGACTTGTCATTGGCCAGGCCCATGATCAGGCCTCGCTTTCCCTCCATCAGTCCGGTCATGCGCCCTCGGTTCGCTTGAAATCAGTCAACATTGTATCGGCCTGGCTTACCACATCGTGCTCTTCCGGCGTTTCGGCCAGCGCGGCGTTAAGTTCGGCTCCTATCACCATCCCTAAGCCGACCAGCCAGAAAAAGAAAAGCGCGATCATCACGCCAGCCATGCTGCCGTACGTCAGATCGTAGGTAAAAAGATAGCGCAACAGCTTTGGCAAGAGGATGGCGATCCCTTGCCACCACGCGGTCACAAACAGCGCGCCCGGCCATTTGGGATAGCGCGCGGCGCCATAGGCGCCGGGGCTGAGGCTGACAAACAGCACCCACAGGGCACCAAACAGCAAAGGCGCGGGCGCAAATCGCGACAGCGTCAGCCCGGCAATCCACCCGTGCAATTCGGGCGCCAGCGCAAACAGCGTCTCCAGCGTGGCGCCCAGCGCGACTTGCACGGTGATCGCCAGCAGGATCAGCACGACCGAGGCGATGATCAGCCCGGTCGAGCCGAGCCGCCGCACCCAATAGGCCCGGGTGATCGGCGTGCCATAGGCACGGCGCAGCATGTCGCGGATGGTTTCAACCAGGCTGCCCACGGTCCACAACCCGACCGCGCCGCCGATCCACAGCAGCGATCCGGTGCGCGCGGCCAGCACTTTGCGCGCCACCGGGCCCAGCACGCTGGCGACATCGGGGGGCAGGGCTGCCAGCACCGTGCCGATCGCGGCGCCGCGCTCGCTTGCTTCGCCCACCAGCGAAAACAGCGCGGCGGCGGTGATGCAGAACGGGAACAGCGAAATCAGCACCATATAGGCAAAGTTGCCGGCATGGATGGTGCCGTCGTTGATCACCCCGGCCCATACCCGGCGCACCACCCGCACCACCCGGCGCCGCGATCGCGCGCGCAACCGCGTGGCATCGAACTGGTCGAGCAGGCGCAGTGCCAGTTGCCGACGCGCCTCTGGCGACAGGCTGGTGACGGGCACGTCGGGTACCGGCGGGCCGAACAGTCCGGAGGAATTGTCTGCCATGTCGCTGGTGGGCCCGGTGGCCGCGTGGTCACCGGGCGCCATCGCTCAGACCCCGAGGCGGGCGCGTGGATTGCGCGTGTCGTGCCAGCCTTCGAGCCGGCGGCGCAAGTCTTCGTCATCGGGGGGCAGATCGATCTGCAGCGTTACAAGCTGGTCGCCGCGTTCGCCGTCCTTGCGCGAAAAACCCTTGCCCTTGAGCCGCAGCGTCTTGCCCCCGGTGGTGCCGGGCGCAACCGTCAGCATGACCGCCCCATCGACCGTCGGCACCTTGATCCGCGCGCCGCCAACCGCTTCGTCGAGCGTGATCGGCACTTCGATGCGGATATTGTCGCCATCGCGTTCGAATACCGCGTGCGCGGCGATCTCGATGGTCACCGTGGCATCACCGGCCCCGCCCGGGCCCGCATCGCCCTTGCCGGGCAGACGCACCTGCTGGCCATGTTCGACCCCTGCGGGCAGTTTCAGGTCGATGGTCTTGCCATCTTTGAGCGTGATCCGTTGCGGCGCGCGGGTGGCCGCATCGACAAACGGTACCACCAGCCGATAGGCCACGTTGGCCCCGCGTGGCGGTGCGCCGCGCCGACCGCCAAACCCGCCCGCCGCGCCGCCGCGCCCGCCGAACAGCCCTTCGAACAAGTCACCCAGATCGGGGCCCGCGCCATCGCCGGGTCGCGCGGCAAAGCCTTCGAAGCCGTCGTGCCGGTAACCGCCCTGACCACCGCCGCCGCCAAAGCCGAACGGGGCGGCGGGGTTGCCGTCGCCATCGATTTCGCCACGGTCGAATTGCGCGCGCTTGTCCTTGTCGGACAACAGGTCATAGGCGCGGGTAACCTCGCCAAACCGTTCGGATGCGTCGGGCTTGCCCTGATTGCGATCGGGGTGAAGGTCTTTGGCCAGCCGCCGATAGGCCGCTTTGATGTCCTTTTCGCTGGCACTGCGACTGACGCCAAGGATGGTATAAGGGTCTGCCATAAGCTGCTAGCTAGGCCCCCACCCCGTTTCCTGCAAGGAATAGACTGCGCTTTTCTTGGGCCGATCGCACTCTTGTCCTGCTGGGCATGGCACTACCAGGTGGCTAACAGCCCGACTTGATCGCGATCATGGCCGATCCCGGCCCGGTCTGTCAGCACAACGATCCCGCAACGAACCAGTGAAAGCCAGCCTGATGTCCCAAACCCAGTCCGATGCCGACACCATCTCCGATGGCGATCCGTTCGCCCTGTTCCAGACCTGGTTTGATGCGGCGCGCGTCAGCGAACCCAGCGATCCCAACGCGATGGCGCTGGCGACGGCGACACCCGACGGGTTGCCGTCGGTGCGGATGGTGCTGCTGAAAGGCCACGGGCCCGACGGTTTCGTGTTCTACACCAATTTCCACAGCCGCAAGGGCGGCGAACTGGCGTCCAACCCGCACGTAGCGCTGCTGTTCCACTGGAAAAGCCTGCATCGCCAGATCCGCATCGAAGGGCCGATCCGCGAAGTGACCCCGGCCGAAGCCGACGCCTATTTCGCCAGCCGCCATCCCGAATCGCGGCTGGGTTCGGCAGGGTCCGACCAGTCGCGCCCGCTCGATGCCCGCGAAACCTATCTCGATCGGGTGGCCGCGCTGCGCGCGCAATATCCCGATGGCGCGGTGCCGCGTCCGGCGCACTGGTCAGGCTATCGCGTGCGGCCCGAACGGATCGAATTCTGGCAGGACCGCGCGTTCCGGCTGCACGAACGGCGCCAGTTTGTGCGTGTCGGCGATCAGGACTGGACCAGCACCCTGCTCTATCCGTAAACGTCGGGTCGATGATGACCGTGATTCACGCCGCCAATACGGAAACCAGCCTGGACCGGGGCGCGCTCAACCGTCGCGCCGCGCTGGCCTCGATCGGCGTGGCGACGCTGCTGTTTGCGTTAAAGGGCTGGGCGGTGCTGTCGACCGGCTCGCTGGCCATGCTGGGCAGTCTGGCCGACACGGCGCTCGATCTGATTGCCAGCCTGATGACGCTGCTGGGGGTGTGGATCGCGGCGATCCCCGATGACGACAACCACCGCTTCGGCCACGGCAAGGCCGAAGCGCTGGCGGCGATGTTCCAGGTCGTGCTGATCTCGCTATCGGCGTTTGGCCTGGCGATTCGCGCGATCGGGCAATTGTTCACGCCCGGCGGCGTGGCCGATCCGGGTGATGGCATCGTGGTGTCGGTGATTGCGATCATCGCCACGCTGGCGCTGGTGACCTATCAGACCCACGTGATCCGCCGCACCGGCAGTCTGGCGATCAGCACCGACCATGTGCATTACCGCGCCGATCTGGTGCTCAACCTGGCGGTGATCGCCGCGCTGGCGCTTGATCACTGGGGGCATGTGCGCGGGGTCGATGCCGGGTTTGCGCTGGCGATTGCCGGATGGCTGGGCTGGGGCGCGTGGGGCGCTTCGCAGGACGCGATCGAACAGTTGATGGATCACGAATGGCCGCTGGAAAAGCGCGAGCGGTTTCTGGCCGTCGCGGCATGCCATCCCGCGCTGAAGGGCATTCACGATCTGCGCACGCGCACCAGCGGCAACCGCGATTTCGTGCAGTTCCACGTGTGGGTCGATGGCGCGATGACGGTGACGGCGGCACACAACGTGATGGACGAGATCGAGGCGCTGCTGGCGCGCGAGTTTCCCGACACCGAAATCCTGATCCACCCCGATCCCGAAGGCCACGTCGATCAGGCCCTGCTGGGCGCGCCCGACCTGTTGACCGAAAGCACCGCCGTGCTGGCACAGGGACGTCCCAGGGGGTAGGCCCCTATCCGAACAACCCCACAATATCGCCCAGCTTCGCCGTCACTTTGTCGAGGTGATCCTCGGGCGTCATGCCCAGGCGCACCACCACCAGCTTGCGCGAGGGGGACACCAGCACATATTGGCCGAGATGGCCTTCGCAGGCGAACAAGTCGGCGGGGCCGCGTTCGGGGAACAGCGAGGCGCCACCGGTGGTCGGGCGGCGATTGAGCCAGATCTGCGCGCCATATTGCGCCTCGCGCGGGGAGGGCGTGGTCATGAATTCGATCCACTGGCGTGGCACCAATTGCACCCCGCCCGCTTCGCCGCGATGGCGCAGGAATTCGCCGAACAGCGCCCATTCGCGCGCGGTGGCGTGGATCGCGCTGCCCCCGACCATCGTCCCGGCGGCGTCGAATTCGGGCGTGGCCGACCGCATGCCGACCGGATCGAACAGCCGCGTGTGCAGATATTCGAGCACCGCGCGCCGCCGCATGTCGGGCGTGCCGCCCGGCGCCAGCACGCGCGCGGCCAGATCGGCCAGGATCACCGCGGTGTTGGTCGAATAGACCCATTTGCTGCCGGCGTCATATTCCAGGGGCTGCGCCTCGGCATAGCGCGCCATGTCGTCGCGCCCGTCGAGGAACAGCATGCGCACTTCGTCCGACTGGTACGGCGGATCGCCGCCTTCGACATGGTGCAGGCCCGAACGCATCTGCAACAGTTGTCGCAGGGTGATTTCGCCACGCGGGTCGCCGGGGCGCTGCCACAGCGGGATCGGCACCGAATCGTCGAGCCGCAGCCGGCCGTCGGATACCAGCATGCCGATTAGCACTCCGGTCACCGATTTGGCCATCGACCAACTGATGAAGCGGGTGTTGCGGTCATAGCCGGGGGCATAGCGTTCGGCGACCAGTTTGCCGTCGTGCCACACCACCACCGCGCGGGTTTCGCCCGCATCGGGCGCGGTGAACAGCGGGTCGATCGCCTGCGCCAGATCGGCACGCGTGGTGTCGCCGGGATCGGCCACCACCGCCGACAGCGCAGCGGCCGACAACGGGGTGGCCACCGGTGCGGGATGGCAACCGATCAACGCTGGCACGAGCGCGAGCGGGGCGATAAAGGCAAGACGGTCGGGAATCATCGTTGCCGACCTTTCAGGCAGATCGATCCGGCGGGCAATGACAAATACAACCACCGACCAAGCTTCTTCGCGGCAACCGCGTCCCCGCCGCTGGCCGCAGGCGCTGGCACTGCTGCTGGCGGTGGCGGTGATCGCCGCGCTGGCGTGGGTGTGGGCCCCGGCCCGGCGCTATGCGGTGACCGGCGCAGCCTATGGCGCGCGGGTCGCCTGTTCGTGCCGCTATATCGGCGGGCGCAGCCTGGCCGATTGCCACAAGGACCTCGAACGCCAGACCGCCTGGGCCAGCCTGAGCGAAGACCCCGCCACGCGCAGCGTTACCGCCAGCTATCCTCTGCTGGCCAGCCAGACCGCAACATTCCACGATGGCTGGGGATGCCAGTTGCAACCCTGGACCGGTTCGCGGTAATCTGATCCGCACGCGAAGCGGAAGGCTGCCGGATGGCAATGCTCGTCTACGCCATGAACCTGTCGCTCGACGGCTATGTCGATCATCTGCGCATGCGGCCCGATGCCGCGCTGTTTGCGCATTGGACCGACTATGTCGCCAGCCTTGCCGGCTGTATCTATGGCCGCCACGTCTACCAGATCATGCAATATTGGGACGAGGATCAGCCCGGCTGGGGCGATCAGGAACGGGCCTATGCCGCGGTGTGGCGGCGTCAGCGCAAATGGGTGGTGTCGCGCACGCTCGCCGCGGTCGGCCCCAATGCGACCCTGCTGACCGGGGATCTGGAGACCGCGATCCGCGCGCTGAAGGCCGGGAATGACGGCGAATTGTCGGTTTCCGGGCCGGCTATTGCGCAGAGCCTGGGCGATCTGGGCCTGATCGATGAATACCGGCTCTATTATCATCCTGTCGTGATGGGGCACGGCACACCGTTCTTCGCCGGATCGCCGCCGCCGCTGCGCCTGATCGGCAGCGACCGGATCGGGCCGGAAACGGTGCGGCTGGCCTACGTGCCCGTTTAGACCCGAAATCAACCACATTTGCACACCGTGATTGCCTTCAGAAGCTCCGTGGCAGCGTCGCAGCGTCCTTCGTCGGGCACAATGTCCCCGCATTGCACCCTCCTCTATCCCGACAAGGAACGCTTTGCGTTCCGCAAAGCTTGGGGCGCTGGGCCAAAATCGGCTCCGTCACGGTGTGCAAATGTGGTCGATTTCGGGTCTAGATCCAGCCCGCCAGTTCACGCCGGACCAGCGCTTCGAGCAAGTCCATGCCCACTTCGCCCGCGTTCAGGCAATCGAGTGCGGCAAATTCGCTGCCGCCCGAGCCCAGAAATTCCTCGCGGCCACGAATCGCCAGTTCCTCCAGCGTTTCCAGGCAATCTGCGGAAAAACCGGGCGCGGCGATCGCCACGCGGCGGGTTCCGGCCTTTGCTTCGGCCATCAGCGTGACATCGGTTGCGGGTTCGAGCCATTTGGCGCGGCCAAACCGCGACTGGAACGTGGTGCTCAGGCGCAAGTCTGGGTGGCTGACGGCAAACGCTTCACCCAGCAGGCGCGACGTCTTGCGGCAATGGCAGTGATAGGGATCGCCCAGATGCAGCGTGCGTTCGGGCATGCCGTGATAGCTCAGCATCAGCAGTTCGGGCACAAATTCCAGCGCGCCGATCTGCCGCGACAAGTCGCGGTGCAGCGCGCCGATATAGCCGGGATCGTCGTGGTAGGCGGGCAACGTGCGCAGCGCAGGCAGGCGGCGCGTGCGCAAGATCCAGCGCGCCGCATCGTCGAGCACACTGGCGGTGGTGGCTGCGGAATAGTGCGGATAGAGCGGCGCGATCAGGATGCGTTCGCACCCTTCGCCAACCAGCGCGTCGAGCTGTTCGGCAATCGCCGGTTTGCCATAGCGCATGGCATGGCGAACCACTGCGACCCCGCCCAGCCGTTCGTCCAGCGCGCGGGTCTGCGCCTTGGTGATCGCGGCCAGCGGTGATCCTTCGGCGGTCCACACCTGACCATAGGCATGGGCCGATTTCTGCGGGCGGGTGTTCAGGATGATCCCGCGCAGGATCGGCTGCCACACCAGCGGAGAAATTTCCACCACGCGCCGGTCGGACAGGAACTGCTTGAGATAGCGTTTGACCGACAGCGTATCCGGGGCATCGGGAGTGCCCAGATTGACCAGCAGCACACCCACGCGCCCGGTGGCGACCGGGGGATGATCGAGCGGCCAGTGCGGTGGATTGGGATCGGGCATCAGAATCCTTGTTGTCGCGTGATCTTGGTCAAACACCGGTACCCACTTTGTGGCATCACGCGTTAGAGACCTTCAGACAGGAGTGGCAGGCGACGAAATCGCATGCCGCTGGCAGAAAACAGTGCATTGCCGATTGCTGGCGCGACGGCAACCATTCCCAGTTCGCCTGGGTCGAACGGTTCGGCGTCGCTGGGTGCAAAGGCAACCTCGATTTTGGGGCAATCGGCCAGCACGGGCAGGCCGAGCCCGGCCAGTCGTCCGGCGAGCGGCAGGCCCGCGTTCCAGCGCGTGCTTCCCCCCACCGCATAAGCCAGTCCGAACAGCAGTCCGCCTTCGATCTGCTGGCGCGCGATGTCGCGATTGATGATTCGCCCGATGTCGCAATAGGCCGACAGGCTTTCGACGCGAATCGCGCCCGCCGCCGCGCGGGCGGTGGCGACCACCGCGATATGGCCCGCGCGCGCGCCTTCGGGCGCGGCCAGTGTCATGGTGTGGCAGGCAATGCCCTGCCCCGATCCACCGCCCCCGCCGCCCCACATTGCCAGATGCGCCGCCCCTTCCAGGCAGGCGACCAGGCGCGGTTGATCGCCGAGCATCGCCACCCGGAATGACAAGGGTTCGGCGCCTGCAAAATGCGCGCATTCGTCGAGGAAGCTTTCGGTAAAGAACGCCGTATAGCCATGCGCCCCGCCGCGCATCCGTCCGGTCGGCAGGCTGATCGCCACCGGCACATGGTCGGCTGCGCGCTCGGGAATGGCATAGACCGGCAGCGCGCCCGCCAGCGCCAGCGGATCGGCGGCGCCCGCCGCATGGTCCTGCGCGCTCTGGGCATCCTGGCCGCCGAACAGCCGTGCGCCGGTTTCGATCCCGCTCGATGGTGTGGCGATGCGTGCGCGCCAGCCGATCAGCCGCGCCTTCGCCGGATCGAACGCGGCGCTCATGGTGGCGCTGACCGGGGCACGGGGATAAGCGCCCAGCGTTTCCTGCCAGCGGGACCATGTCAATTGTACCGGCCGGGCAACCTGCCGCGCAATCACCGCGACCTGTTCGGCGATCCGCGTGTCGAGCCGCGCGTCAAAGCTGCCCCCGGCGGGCAGCGGATAGACCGTGACCGCGCCGCGCGCGACCGCGGCGCCGCGCGCGGCAGCGTGGGCGGCGGCTTCAGGGGCCTGCGTTGCGAT
>Ga0302187_10003658_pt1 | contig 12426 bp, 11 predicted proteins | sample II_Bog_E1_3_FD_202120 | JGI IMG/M metagenome (GOLD analysis project Ga0302187, IMG submission 202120) | Peat permafrost microbial communities from Stordalen Mire near Abisko, Sweden - II_Bog_E1_3 | ecosystem: Environmental > Terrestrial > Soil > Wetlands > Peat | place: Sweden: Abisko...
TTCTTTGCAGAGATGGGGGGGAGGGGTAGAAACAGCAGTGGTATAAACCGGGGGCATCTCCGACGAAACAGACCGGGCGCATATCCGACACTGCGACGAGTGGCAGAATCCGGCTGTCAAGGCTGGGCTCCGTACCACCGGGTGGGGGGAGGGGCAATCGTTACTAAGCGAGATTCGTCCGCGCGGCGCCATGCCTCGGACGCATTCCGTCCGGCTCGCGCGGGAAAGCCTACCGGGACAGCGAAAATGTCGACTGGGAAGAGACTTCCCACAACTTCCGGAACACGTCGTCCTCGGCAATGGGGGCAGCTATGTGCCTGTCAGCAGAGGCTTTCTGCTCACGGTGAAAGGCGATCAGGGCCGCCGCTACAAGTTCGTTCGTGCTCTCAAAGCGTCCGCTTTCAACGCTGGAAAGGACATATTCGTCCAAATCGGGTGGCAGGCTTACAATGCGATTAGGCATAAAAACTCCTTGCACATATTAGAACCCCTTCTAACACTAAAGTTGTATCGAATATCACACTTCGTCACACGCAGGGGACCCATTTTGCACACCCCCCCATTTTCAGGCCCAATTCGGGCGGTTGCATTCAAAGCGACTCTCTGCATATTTCAGGCAGAAACCCGCCCGGAACCACGCAAAAACCAATCGCGCGATCCTTACGTTTCACTAATATGTGGCTGCTTGCGGAGATTTGTGACAGCCGGCGACCTGGTCCAATTAGAAAACCCGACTCAGCCGATCCGAGCGCATCCCTGAATTCCCGGCCGTCTCCCAGTGCCGGCTTTCTCAAGCCCAGCTAAAGCCGCTCCTTTGCAAGGGCAGCGTGCGAATCCGCTTCCCAGTGGCCGCGAAGATGGCGTTGCTCACCGCCGGCAATATTGGCGGCAGCGTGGGCTCGCCCAGCCCGGTGGGCGCATAATCGGTTTTCCGCCAATACACCTCAATCGGCGGAACCTGGCGCATGCGCAAAATCGCGTGCTGATGGAAATTGGACTGCTGCACCTTGCCCTCCACCAGCGTGATCTCCTGCCCCATCTCGCTCATCCCATCGATGACACCGCCGAAACCCATGCTCTCGGCCGCCTGTGGATTGATGATCTGGCTCCCAACATCCCCCGCCGCCCACACGTGGTGTACCGTCACCTTGTTGTTGGCGTCTACGCTCACGTCGGCCACTTCGGCAAAGTATCCAAGATGACAGAACCATGCCGCCATCCCCATGCCTCGTCCGGGCACTTTCGCGCGCGTCTTCCAGCCGGATTTCTCCGCCACAAGCTCAAGCACGCCCTTGAATCGCTCGGGAATAAGAACCGAAGGCCCGGTTGGTTCGTGGTCACCCACCTCGTCCTTGCCGCTTGACTTCCAGGGCGCCTGCTTGTTGCTTAACAATTCCAGTTGGAACTCCAAAGGATCGCGTCCGGCCTCGTGCGCCATCTCATCCAGGAAAGACTGCGACACCCAGCAATACGCGTTATCTCCAGGAGCCCGAAGCGCTCCGCAACGCAGCATGAGCGGCTGCGCGGATGTGTAGAGGGCATACGACGGAGCAAATCCCGAAGGATAGCTGTCCGACCCAATGCCGCCGCCGGATGCATTGTTCTTGTCATCGCCATAGGTGACAAAGTGATGCCGCCAGGCAGTCAGTTTGCCCTGGGCATCCAACCCGCCCTTCAGACCCACCGTACCGCCCGGGCGGAATGGATCGTGGATGACATCGTCCTCTCGAGACCAGAGGAGCTTCACGGGCGCGTCAACCTGCTTTGCAATCCATGCTGCTTCGACCGCGTAGTCATTCTGGAGCCGCCGGCCAAAGCTGCCGCCTCCACGCACCATGTGTGTAGTGATGTCGCTTTCCTGGATGCCGAGAGTTTTTGCCACTAGTTCGCGGCCGTTTCCCGGCAATGTGCTCGTGGTCCACATCTCGAGCTTGCCGTCTTTCCAGTGCGCCGTGCAGCCCTGCGGCTCCATGGTGGCGTGCGCAATAAATGGATACTCATAGGTAGCTTCAACCACCTTGGCGGAAGACTTCAGCGCAGCGTCCACGTCGCCATAGTTGCGCAGCGTTTTTGCCGGCGGAGCCTGCAGCAATTCCCCGGCGCGCTTTCTGAATCCCTCACTGGTTTGCGCCGCCGCCGGACCCAGATCCCAATCGACTTTTAGCTGCTTGCGGGTCTGTTGCGCCTGCCACCAGGTGTCGGCCACAATGGCGATCCCCGGCTCCATACCCGGCTCCCACGGCGTAAAGGCCGCCGGTGTAATTCCGCCATCGATCACCAGGACGTGGCGCACGCCTGGCAACATCTTCACCTCTTCGAGGTTGGCAGTCTTCACCTTTCCGGCGAACACCGGAGCCTTTTCGATGGATGCGTACAGCATCCCCGGCAGCTTGATATCGATGCCGAAGGCAGGCTTCCCGGTCACGATCGCATGCGTGTCCACACCTGGTTGCGAGTGCCCAATGATGCGGTAATCCTTGGGATCCTTGAGCTTGACGCTGTCCAGAGGAGGCGCAGGCAGCGCGGCAGCCTTGGTGGACAGTTCCCCGTAGCCGGCCGAACGGCCAGAGCTTGCATGAATTACGCGGCCTGGTTGTGTGCTGCATTCCGTGGCCGGCACGTTCCAGTTCTGTGCGGCGGCGGTGATCAACAACTGGCGGCCCGCTGCGCCAACGCGCCGCATTGGATCCCAGCCTTGAGGAGTGTTTGCGGAGCCACCGGAAAACTGTGCTCCAAACTTTTTCTCGTTCAGTTCGGCCTGCTGCACGCGGACGTTCTTCCATTCCACATCCAGTTCTTCCGCGATCAGCATGGGCAGCATGTTGCGCATGCCCTGACCGGTTTCAGAGGCACGCGCCATGATGGTGACAATGCCGTCGGGCGCGATTTGAATAAATGCCTGCGGCGTCAGGTCGGGCGGCTTTCCCGGCCCCTGCGCCGAGGCCAGCGGAGAGCGATATAGATTCAGCGCCAGGCCACCGCCCGCAAGGGCGCTCATCTGCAGGAACGATCTACGATTGATGTGCATCGGAGGGCCCTCCTTCGCTTCGCGCTGCTGCACCGGCATTGGCTGCCTCGTGAATGGCCTGGCGAATCCGCGGATAGGTTCCGCAACGGCAGAGGTTGCCGCTCATGGCGGCGTCAATCTCCGCGTCCGTGGGATGAGGCGTGTGCGTCAGCAGCGCGGCGGCAGACATGATCTGCCCGGCCTGGCAATAGCCGCATTGAGGCACATCGATCGCTTCCCAGGCCACCTGCACCGGGTGCAAACCATCCGGGGAAAGCCCTTCAATCGTTGTGATTGCCCGGCCCGAGGCGCCGCTCACCCGCGTCATGCAGGAGCGCACGGGCTTGCCGTCCAAAAGCACCGTGCAGGCGCCGCACAGTCCCATCCCGCATCCATACTTGGTTCCTGTGTAGTTCAGCACATCGCGCAGTACCCAAAGCAGCGGCGTGTCCGGCGAAACATCTACCGTCGTGGTCACGTTGTTGACCGTTAGCGTCAGCGACAAGGCATTTACCTCTCTGGCTGCGAAAAGAATCTCACTCGTGCGGGAGCACAGTCAATCGCAAACGCAACGAGCCGGAATCCCCGGCGTTGTTGTTGCCGCCAGGAATTCCGGCCCACTGAATGAAATCAACTACCTGCGCTTCGCCGGTGCCTACCGGCTAAAGCTCACGTACCGCCGTCCGGAGTAGAGCCTGTATCCGCCTGCCGGGTCCGCCGTCACTTGCAGCGGTGTGGGGCGCTTCAGCCCCGCGTCATCGCCCGTAGCAACGGTCAGCACGTCGTGCGCGCCTACGTCTGTTACAACAAACTTGTTGTCCGTCACAAAGCCCACACCGTAGACGCCCGCCCCAAGGTTCTGTCCGCCAATCTTGATGGGAACCTCGGTGATGAAATAGGCCTGGTACTTTGTCGCCACGTCCGACGAATACCCGCTCGTATCTACCAGTGTTGCCAGCACAAAGTACCCGTCGGCAAACTTCACGCCGCCGGAGTTCCTCAACTGCGTGGTTGCCGATTGCGCGCGATAGAAAACGCTCGCCGGCAACAGTTTCTGCGTATCCGCCGGCTTCAGAACCGTATCGCCGCCCTGCGCCATCGCCGCCAAAGGCGCCGCCACCATAGCCGCCGCCATCAATCCGGCCGCCGCCAACTTTAGAAATGCATTCCTGCGCATCGCCATACCTCTTTCTACTGCGAATCGAAGTATATCGCACCCTCCGCCGCTCGCGCCTCCATCAGAATGCGTACAGGTCCACATACTCATTCACCGCCATCGCATCGAGCCGCTCTCGATCCAGTGACGCTTCCAGGATAGTCTCCTGCCGCTCTTCGTCATAGCGGCGGCGCAGGTTGGTCTTGAACTTCGCGATCAGCAGCGGCATGCCCTCTTTACGGCGCCGCCTGTGCCCAATCGGATACTCAACCGTCTCTTCGATCACCGTCCCATCGTTCAATTCCATGCGCAGCGCATTCGCAATCGATCGCTTCTCCGGATCGTGATAATCGGCCGTGAATGCGGGCTCTTCCACGCACGCGATGCGCTCGCGAACGGCGTCGATGCGCGGCCCCCAAAGCGGGTCGGCGGCCACTGCGTCTTCATAATCGCCTGCTGTCAGGCGCCCGAAGATCAAGGGGACCGCAATCATGTACTGCACGCAATGGTCGCGGTCGGCCGGGTTTGCGAGCGGGCCTTTCTTGTCGATGATGCGCAGGCAAGCCTCATGCGTGCGCACGGTGATCGATTTGATGGCCGACGCATTGAGCCCGCGCTCGGCCAGTTGCCGGTAAAGCTTCATCGCGGCTTCGACGGCAGTCTGCGCGTGAAACTCCGCCGGAAAACTGACCTTGAACAGCACGTTTTCCATCACATAACTGCCATAACTCCGCTGAAAGCTGAACGGGTGGCCTTTGAAGGACACATCGTAGAAGCCCCACGTCATCGCGGTGAGCACGGACGGGTAGCCCATCTCGCCCGCCTGCGCCATCAGCGCCAGGCGCACTGCACGGCTGGTTGCGTCGCCTGCTGCCCAGCTTTTGCGCGATCCGGTATTGGGCGCATGGCGATACGTGCGCAGACTCTGCCCATCTACCCAGGCCAGTGAAATTGCGTTAACGGTCTGCTCCCGCGTCAGGCCGAGCAACTTGCAAACGACTGCGGTCGATGCCACTTTCACTAAAACAACATGGTCGAGGCCGACGTTGTTGAACGAGTTCTCGAGCGCAATGCACCCTTGTATCTCGTGCGCCTTGATCATGGCAGTCAGCACATCGTGCATGGTCAGCGCGGGCTTGCCTTTTGCGAGAGCTGTGCGAGAAATCCAGTCTGCAGTGGCGAGAATGCCGCCCAGATTGTCAGAGGGATGGCCCCACTCGGCCGCAAGCCAGGTGTCATTGAAGTCGAGCCAGCGAATCATGGCGCCGATATTGAACGCCGCCTGCACCGGATCAAGCTGATAGTTGGTTCCCGGCACCTTCGCGCCATGCGGTACAACCGTGCCCGGCACAATCGGGCCGAGCAGCTTGGTGCAAGCAGGATACTCGAGTGCCTCAAGCCCGCAGCCCAGCGTATCCAGCAGGCAATAGTGGGCTGTCGTATAGGCTAGCTCGCTGCTGACTTCATAACTCAGTGCATAGTCGGCTATGTCAGTTAGAACCTGATCCGGCGCCGGGCGCTCATTGCTGATGTGCGATGACACTTTTGCTCCTATTCACGCTCACTCAGGATGGCTCAGAAAAACATCCCCAACCATCGTTGTGCCCGCCAAGCGTTTCGGCGACGCCTTGTAACAAGCTTTCAAAATCGCTGATTTCCTGATGTGAAGGCGTCATTTGCTTGACGATGCTCACATTCCAAGGAAACTCCTTCATGCCTTCGACAAAGTAAACCGATGCAGTGAACCCTTGTGAATGGAAGTGTTTTGCAAATTGTTCTGCCGCGCTCTCGACTGGAAATACCACACTAAAATCAATATTTCGCGCCATAATGAGGTCATCGCCCTGTTCTTCCAGCCGTCGGAGAGCATTGCCGTTCTCGTCATCGGGATAGATCATTTCGAGGCAACCTCACAATCACAATCGCTACTTTGCGAACTTGCTGACACGCCGCCTTCATTCCCGCTCTTCAATCGGAACAAACGTCAAATTCTCCGGCCCGGTGTAATTCGCCGAAGGCCGGATGATCTTCCCGTCCTGCCGCTGTTCGATCACGTGCGCGCACCAGCCCGCCGTCCGCGCAATCACAAACAACGGCGTAAACAGATCGATGGGAATCCCCATCTGGTGATAAACAACCGCCGAATACCAATCGAGATTCGGAAACATCCGCTTGACCTCGTGCATGACTGACTCAATGCGCTCGGCCACCTGGAACAACCGCGTGTCGTCGGCCTCGGTCGCAAGACTGCCCGCTACTTCCTTAACAATGTCGCTGCGAGGATCGCTGATGGTGTAGACCGGATGCCCGAAGCCGATAATCACTTCGCGCTCTGCGACGCGCCGGCGAATATCCACCTCGGCTTCGTCTGCCGTTTGGTAGCGCTGCTGAATCTCCAGGGCCACTTCATTTGCGCCGCCATGCTTTGGCCCCTTCAATGCGCCAATGGCGCCGACAATGCACGAATAAATGTCCGACCCCGTCCCTGCGATCACCCGCGCGGTAAACGTGGACGCGTTGAACTCGTGCTCCGCGTACAAAATCAGCGAAGCCTGCATCGCCGCCGTCCATTCCGGGCTCGGCGTCTGGTCATGCAGCAGATGCAGGAAATGCGCGGCGATGGAGTCTTCGTCGCACTCCACTTCAATGCGCCGGCCGTTGCGCGCGTAGTGGTGCCAGTAGAGCAGCATGGAACCGAGCGACGCCAGCAGCGAATCCGCAATCCTGCGCGCACCGGCATCGTTGTGGTCTGGAGTTTCGGGCAGCACGCAACCCAGCACCGAAACGCCGGTCCGCAGCACGTCCATGGGATGCGTGGTGGCTGGCAGCAGCTCCAGCGCCTGCTTCACCGCCGCGGGCAAACTGCGCAGCAGTCGCAGGCTCGCCTTGTACGCAGCCAACTCGGCCGCATTGGGCAGCTTGCCATGAATCAGCAGGTACGCCACTTCCTCATACTCGCAGTGCCGCGCCAGGTCCTTGATGTCGTAGCCGCGATAGTGCAGATCGTTGCCGCTGTGGCCAACTGTGCACAGCGCAGTATTACCCGCCGGAGTGCCCGACAGCGCCACGGATTTCTTCGGCTTGAAAGCTGTGGGGGATGCTATTTCTTCACTCATTTTTACTCTCCGCGAGCATCAACCTAACGGAAGAACATGAGGGCTGTCTACTCTTTGCCCTTCGCAAACAGCTCATCCAGCTTCCGCTCGTACGCGTGATAGTCGAGATATTTATACAAATCCGCTCTCGACTGCATCAGCGGCACCACGCTTTTCTGTGTTCCTTCCGCGCGAATCGCCTCATACACCTTCAGCGCCGCCGCGTTCATGGCCCGGTATGCGCCGCAGCAATACAAAATGATGTCCACGCCCGCAGCCTTCAGTTCATCGCGTGTAAACAGCGGCGTCTGGCCAAACTCTGTAATGTTGGCGAGAATCGGCACGCCCACAGCCTTCCGAAACTCGGTGTACTGATTCAGCTCCGTTACCGCTTCGGCAAAAATCATGTCCGCGCCCGCCGCCACGTAGGCTCTAGCCCGCTCAATCGCCGCCGTCATGCCCTCATTGGCCAGCGCGTCCGTCCGCGCCATCAGGGCAAACTGCTCGTCGGTCCGAGCATCCACGGCCGCCTTGATGCGGTCTACCATCTCGTCCTTGGACACGAGTTCCTTCCCTGGCCGATGCCCGCAGCGCTTTTGCCCTACCTGGTCTTCCATGTGCACAGCCGCAGCGCCCGCCTTGATCATGGACCGAATCGTCCGTGCAATATTGAACGCTCCGCCCCACCCTGTGTCGATGTCTACCAGTAGAGGCAAAGATGTAGCGTCTGTAATCCGCCTGACATCCACGAGAACGTCTTCCAGGCTGCTGATTCCCAGGTCCGGCATGCCGAGCGAGTTGGCCGCCACACCGCCGCCGGAAACATAGAGCGCGCGAAACCCCGTCGCCTCCGCCATGCGCGCGGTGTAAGCGTTGATGGCGCCAGCCACTTGCAGCGGCTGCTCTTCCCTCACCGCCGCGCGAAATATTGCACCGGCTGAATCGCTTTCTCGTATGCGCTGCATGCAATGCCCTTCCGCCGCATCATAGCAGCGCAACGGTACGGTTTCCCAACTGGCGCGCGCGGTGCGACAATCATCCCGTTGGCGCGTACCAATCACCACGCGACATCCCCAAAGGAGAAACATCGTGATGAAATCCCTTCTCGTCTGTACCGGGCTGCTCATGGCAGCAGCAACCCTCTCCGCCCAGACCCCCGCACCCAAGCCCCCGCCCAAGAGCCCCGCCGCCACTGAAAGCGCCACCATCGCCGGCAAAGCCATCACAATCACTTACAGTTCGCCCGGTGTCAAAGGCCGCGCCGGCAAGCTCTTTACCAAAGACGGCCAGATTGGCCACGACCCCACCTATCCCGTGTGGCGCGCCGGCGCCAATGCCGCCACCAAGCTGCACACGGATGGCGACCTGACCATCGGCAGCCTGGCTATGCCGGCGGGCGACTACACCCTCTACGCCGACGTCTCGGACCCCGACAACTGGGTCCTGGTCGTCAACACCCAGACCGGCCAATGGGGCACAGTTTATGACAAGACCAAGGACCTGGGCCGCGTGAAGATGAACATGACCAAGCCCGCTGAGACCATTGAGAACCTGAAATACAGTCTCACCGGCACAGGGGGCTCCGCGGGAACGCTAACCCTGGCCTGGGAAAACCACATCGCCACCGTTCCATTTACTGTCAAGTAAGTTCCGCGCACTCCGCGGCGATACGGGACAGGGGGGGTGCAGATGATTCGAGCGGTTTCGATTCATATGTTGCCATTTGAAGGTCATGCGAGGTGGCATTTTCCTGGAAAAAATGCCACTTGGCTTCAGGCCTTCTATCAAGAGCAGAATCGAAACCGCTGTAGGCGTCTTGCCCATACAATAGGAATGTAGTCATTTCTTCCGGGAGGCGGAAATACCTTGCCGTTGTATGCGTATCGCTGCACCCAGTGCGGTCATCGTTTTGAAAAAATCCAGAGCTTCGCTGCCACTCCGGAGTCGGTGTGCCCCAAGTGCGGAGGCGTTCTGGAGCGGCCATTGACCGCGCCCGCACTCAGCTTTAAAGGCGCGGGGTGGTACGTCAATGACTACGCCGGCAAGAGCTCTGCGCCTGCTTCTGAATCCACGACCGAATCGAAGAAGGATTCTCCGGCGACGGATTCGAAGGCTGAATCCAAGTCTGATTCCAAATCCAGCGAAAGTACCTCGAGTACCCCGGCCGCCGCACCCGCAGCCGCACCGAGCACTTCTTCCAGTTCCACGGCATCCAGCTCATCCTCCTAGACTGGGCGGCGCAGCTCCACGCCGCATCCCGCCACAGGTGGCTAAGATAGGGATTGGGCATGCCGCTTCTCGATCCCATTCCGTCCCCGGTTGAACACGCCGACTACGCCACCCTCGAGTGGGAGCCGCTGCTCGCGCTCGTCGCCGGTTTTTCCGCCTCGCCAGTTGGCCGACAGGCAATCCTCGATCTAAAACCTTCCACCGACAAAGCCTGGATTGCGCATCAGCATCAGCTCACCGGCGAACTCCGCCTTATCCTGGCCGAACAAATCTCCGTCCCCCTCGGCGGCCTCTTTGATCCCACGCAGCACGCCGCCAAAGCGCAAATCCCCGGCGCGGCCCTCGAAGCCAATGAACTCCAGGCCGTCGCCCGGCTCGCCAACGACGTCGCCTCGTGGCAATCGCTGCTGCAATCGCCTCCCGCGCGCCTCGTCGGCAAAGTTCCTGGCCTCAGCGCACTCTCCGCTGCCCTGACCACCTCCCTGCGCCCTTTAGCGGAGACAATCGAGCGCACCATACAGCCCGACGGCACACTGGCCGACAACGCGTCTCCAGAATTGAACCGCATCCGCCGTGAGCAGGAGCGCCAGCAGCGGCAGATAGAAGAATCCCTCCGGGCTGCCTTGCGTAAACTTTCCAGTGACGGCGCAACCCAGGAAGACCTCATCACCATTCGCGGCGACCGCTTCGTGATTCCTGTCCGCGTGGAGCTGAAACGGCGTATCTCTGGCGTCGTTCACGGGGCCAGTTCCTCAGGGCAAACGGTATACGTCGAGCCCCTCGAAACCATTGAGCAGAACAACGAACTTGTACGCCTGATTGAGGAAGAGCAGGCGGAGATCCATCGCATCTTTGTTGCGCTCACCCGCCAGGTCGGCGTTTCTGCTGTCGGTCTGGTTGAAGGCGCACGCGTCCTTGCGCTTGTCGACAGCCTGCAGGCCCGTGCCCGGTTCGCCCGCGATTACGACTGCGTCGCCCCAACCATCACGCCCGAGCTGCTCCGCCTGGACGGCGCCCGCCATCCTCTTCTCGAAAAACGTCTTCGCGCAACAGGCGGTCGCATTGTTCCATTGACACTGGAGCTGACCGCCGAATCCCGCCAACTCATCATCAGCGGCCCCAACACTGGCGGCAAGACTGTCACACTCAAAACCACGGCCCTGCTCGCTATGATGGCCCAGGCCGGGCTGCCCATTCCCGCGGCTGCCGCAAGCCTTCCGGTCTTCGCCGCGTTCCTCGCCGACATCGGCGACGCCCAATCCATCGAGGCTGCGCTCTCCACCTTCTCCGCCCACATCACCAATCTCGACCGGCTCTCGCGGCTCGCCGACGCACGCTCTCTCGTGCTCCTCGACGAATTGGGATCATCAACGGACCCCGAGGAAGGCTCAGCGCTCGCCGTCGCCATCGCCGCGCACTTCCTCGCCGCCGGCGCGTGGTCGCTCATCTCTACCCACCACACGTCGCTCAAGGTATACGCCGCCAACACTCCCGGCGTGCTCAACGCGGCGGCCGGCGTGGACGAACTGACTCTCGCGCCCAACTACCAGCTCCGTCTCGGCGTCCCCGGCGCATCCGCTGGCATCCAGACCGCCGAACGGCTCGGCCTGAATGCCAGCATTGTTTCCGCTGCGCGCCAGCGTCTCGGCTCGCAGCAGGTCGACATCGCGCGCTTTCTCGACAAGCTGCACAACGATCTGGCACAACTCGAAGTCGACCGCAAGGCCGCGCGCGAGCTGCAGTACGCTCTCAATCAGGAACGCGCGAGGTTAGCGCGCGAAGGTGACGTCGAACTGCGCAACCGCACCCGCGAACTTGAAGTCAAGCTCGCCTCGCTGCTCAAGGATTTTGAATTCCAGATGCGCGAAACGGTGCGCGCTATTGAAGACCGCGCCGCGCAGCAGAAGCTCTCAAAGGAAGCCGAACGCCGCATGACCCGCCTCCGCCGCGAGTTTCAGGAGAGCTTCAACCAGACCGTCGTCGCGCACCGCACCGGCGCGGACGTCGGCGACGCGAACGCCCAGCCTCACCTCCTCCGCCACATCGCGGTCGGTGACCAGGTCCTCATCAAGTCCATGAATAAAGTCGCTGTCGTGCAACGCGAAATTGAGAAGGACCTTTTTGAAGTCGCGCTCGGGCCCATCAAAATGCGCGTCAAGCGCGACGAACTCTCCGAACCTTCGCGCTCTGAAGCATCCGCCGCAAAGGCCGATCCTCTTGCCGCCGCCCGCCGGCAGAAGAACGTTCACGTCACCGTCACCAGCGCTAACACCGACGACATGCGCATGGAAATCAACCTGATTGGCCGCACCGTGGACGAAGCTACGGAAGAGCTGGAGAAGTATTTAGACCGCGCGTTCCTCGCTGGCCTGCCGCGCGTGCGCATCATTCACGGTCACGGCGCCGGCATCCTCCGACGCGGCGTCCGCGAATTCTTGAAGGGCCATCCTCACGTAGCCACCATCGCCGAAGCCGCGCAGAATGAGGGCGGGCAAGGGGCGACGCTGGTGGAATTGCGGCAGTAGTTGCAAAACACTCGCGAACTAGCCACAATTAGTTACTCGGGGAAAATTCCTATGAGCACATTGAAAAGCCCGCAGCAGAAAAAGCTCGCAAGCCTTGCCCTTGACCGTCGAAACGTCTATGGAGAAAATGCCAAGGCGAGCCGGAAGTTGATTCCGCTTGGCAAGCAGCAGAGCCATCAAAGCCTGCGGCGCGCTGCAAAACAGCCATTGCTCAATGCCGAATTGATCGTTGATGAGGATTCAGCAGGCAGCGCGGAGTTCGATGTCCAGACAGCTCTGATTCAGGCAAATAGGAAGGGCTTCAAGAAGAAGCCGGATGCGCCCCTCGGTGCAGTCTTGAAGGACAAGGCTGAGCCATACGTCCCAATCTGGCAGGGCGCGGACAGGCTTGGAGTCTACAGAGAAATACTCGAT
>Ga0302187_10003671_pt1 | contig 12406 bp, 10 predicted proteins | sample II_Bog_E1_3_FD_202120 | JGI IMG/M metagenome (GOLD analysis project Ga0302187, IMG submission 202120) | Peat permafrost microbial communities from Stordalen Mire near Abisko, Sweden - II_Bog_E1_3 | ecosystem: Environmental > Terrestrial > Soil > Wetlands > Peat | place: Sweden: Abisko...
TGGCCGGCCGCGCGGTGAGCACGTCGTACTCCTGGCGCTCGATGGCGCGCAGAATCTCAAGCCCACCGCGGCTGAACAGGTCCAGGTCGAGTGCCAGGTCGCGGCTCACCATCCCGATCAGCGGCAGTCCCTGCTCAAAGAGCGAGCGCGCGTAATCCACTTCATGGCGCAGCAGGGCGCGGAATTCCGGCGTGGCAATGCCCTGCGCAATGGTCTCGTCCGTGACGCCAAAGCACTGCATGTCGTCCTGCGGCAGGTACACGCGGTCCTTGGCGAAATCCACGCTCACATCCTGCCAGAAGTTCGCCAACTGCAATGCGGAGCAGGTCGCGTCGGAGAGCCGGAAGCGCTCTTCGCTCTGCTCGCCGCAGGCGTAAAGCACCAGGCGCCCCACCGGATTGGCCGAGTAGCGGCAGTAGGCCAGCACTTCCTGCATAGAGGCGAAGCGGGTCACAGCCTGGTCCTGGCGAAAGGCCACCAGCAAATCGGCAAACGGCTCTTTGGGGATGGAGCAGGCGCGGATGGTTTCTCCCAGCGCCACAAAGACCGGATGGCGTGCGCTGCCCTCGTAGCAGGCGTCCAGCTCACGCCCCCAGAAATCCAGCAGCGCCAGGGCTGCGGAGCGGTCGCCCACCTCGTCGCCCAGGTCGTCGGAGACGCGGCAGTAAGCGTAAATCGAATGAAAATGCGGACGCAGCGCGGGGGGCAGAAACCACGAGGCGACGTGGAAATTTTCGTAGTGCGACTCGGCCAGATGTTTGCACCAGGCGCGCGCCTCGGCCAGCGTAGGCGCCACCTCGGGCATGCGATAGCTGGCGGGAAGCGCCGCCCAGCCGCGAGCCATGAGCGCCTCATTCTCCAATTGCGGTGTTGCCGTGGTCATCGGGTTCCTCAGGGCACAATGGCGGTTTTGATCTCGCTGCCGCGGTTCATCAGCTTCTCAAAAACGCGGTTGAGTTCATAGAGGTGCGCGTGGCCTGTGATGAAAGCTCCTGCCTGGAAGCGGCCGCTGGCAATCAGTTCCAGCGCTTTGCGGCACATGGCCGGAGTGTGGTGGAAAGTGGCGCGCAACGTGATGTCGGAGTAATGAATCCGGTTGGTGTCGAGGTTCACGTGCGTCCCCGTTGCGCATCCGCCAAAGAAGTTCACCGTGCCGCCCTTGCGCACCATCTCCACAGCTTCTTCCCAGGCATCGGGAACGCCCACCGCCTCGATGGCAATGTCTACGCCGCGGTTCTTGGGCGTCAGGGCGCGGGTATCGCGGATGGCCTTGCGAATGTTGGCCGTCTGCACCACGTGCGCCGCGCCCAACTGCTTGACGGCTTCCACCTGGCCGTCGTGCTTGACGATGGCCACCACCTCGCACCCGGCAAGCGCTGCCACATGCAGCATCATCAGCCCCAGCGGGCCGCCGCCAATGATGGCCACAATGTCTCCCGGATGGGGGCGCGAATCCTCAAAGCCGTGCACCGCGCAGGCCAGCGGCTCCGTCAGAGCCGCGTGTTCCAGGGCCACATGGTCCGGCACATGGAGCGTGTTCTTGGCCACAATGCGCTCGGGAATGCGGATGAACTCCGCATACGCGCCATTGTTGAACAGCAGATCGTCGCAGAGATTCTCCTGGCCGCGCTCACAGAAATAACAGTGGCCACAGGGTGCGGAATTGAGTGCGACCACGCGATCGCCGGAAGCAAAATCCGTAACCCCTTCACCCGTCTCGACCACGGTTCCAGCCAGTTCATGGCCAAACAGCGCCGGAGGCACGATCATGCGCGCATGGTAGCCTCTGCGAAAAACCTTCAAATCCGTGCCGCAGGTCAAGGCCGCCCCCACGCGGACGATCAACTCGCCCTTGGCCGCCTCGGGAACCGGAACCGCTTCAATACGGACATCTTCACGGCCGTGGAGGATTGCAGCCTTCATGGTTGTCGCCATCCGGTTCCTCCTAATCTGCCCCCGCCCCGGAGACAGGCTCAATCATAATCTTCATCGAGTCTGCCTGGGGGTGGGAAGCTACCTCAATCGCTTCCACTGCCTTTTCAAGCGGAAAGCGGTGCGAAATCAGTTGCGTCAAATCGAATCCGTGGCGATAGCCGCCCAGAACCAGGTCGGTCACCTCATCCAGATATTCGAACGAGGAAGAGTAGGAGCCAAGCAGGGCTTTTTCGTCCATGCACACTTGGCCGGGGTCGATGATGACTTCGCCGTGCTGGGTCTGGGCAAAAAGCATCACGCGGCCGCCCGGCCTGACCGCCGCCATTGCCGTCTTGATCAGTGCATTAACGCCCACGGCCAGAATCACCGCGTCGGCTCCGCGGCCATTGGTCGCCGCCCGGGCGCGTTCCACCACATCTTCCGTTCCTGCATCGATAGGTTCGTCCAGTCCGAACCTGGCCGCAATGGCGTGCCGTTCGGGATAGAGATCGGAGGTGAGCACGCGCGCCCCGGTGCGGCGTGAAAGCGCGGCCAGCATCAGGCCAATCGGCCCCTGGCCAATCACCAGCACCGTGTCGTCCCCGGCCAGATGGAGCAGCTTGACGCCCTTCAGAACCGTGTTGACCGGCTCAATAAAGGCCGCCTGCTCGAAGGGTACGCCGTCCGGAATCCGGATCACGCCGCGATTGGCCACAATCCAGTCCATCACCCGGATGTACTCCGAGAAGCCGCCGCCGGAAGGGATCATGCCCGCCGTGGAACCCACTTTTTTGTATTGCAGGCACTGTGCCGGGGTGTGCTTGCGGCAGTAATAACACGCGCCGCAGGGAACGTGATGGAAGACCATCACCCGCTCGCCGATCTTGAAATTGGTCACGCCTGCGCCGACCCGCACAATGGTGCCAGCCATCTCGTGGCCGAAGATGCGCGGCGCGGTGTGCGAGCCGGTGTGGATCTTCTTCAGATCGGTTCCGCAGATGCCGCAGGTGGCGATTTTAACCAGCAACTCGCCTGCGCCGATCGCGGGAATCGGAACAACTTCCAGGCGCAGATCGTTCTTGCCGTGGTACACAACGGCCCGCATGGCGGTGGGGAGACTCGCCCCTTTTTCGTTTTCAACGTCCACGGTCTGGATAGGCATTTCGCTTCCTGATGGATGAACTTTCATCGAGATCGTCGAGCAGAATCGCTTGCAACCGCTCGGCGGCCTTCTTACCATTCTCGCCCATCCGCATCAGCCGCGGCCAGTGCCAGGGCCGGATGAGAACAAAAAGGATGAACCGGGCCAAATGAAACTGCCCGTTGGCGGAGATAAAGCGGTTGAAATCGGGTAACTTCTCCCGGAATCCGTCGCTGACTCCTTTAATGCAATTGAAGGGAATGCCGCGCATGGCCGCCATCCGCGCCACGCCGGCCGCTTCCATGTCCACCATGGCCGCGGAGTAAGTCGTGGCCAGCCGCTGTTTCTCGCTTGCGTCGGCGACTTTGGCACTGGTAACCAGCCAACATTCATCTGTAGCCGAGGCAACCGGAAAGCGCTCCCCGGTGCGGGCGTCAATCACTCCGGAGACGCGGTAAGCCTCTCCGGGCACAAACTCCTCGCTCAAGGCGCCCGTCCATCCGATGGAAATAACTTGAGAGATGGAACCGTCTTTCTCGACTTCCGCGAAAGCTCGCGTGGCTGCTCCCACGCCCGCTCCGGCACAGGCCGCAACCCACTCGCACTGTTTCCCCTTGCCGTCCAGAAAGCCCCAACGCCAGAGATGAATGCCGTTGCGGAGTTCGTGCTGCCAGCCGCGCACCATGGGCTTCAGCTCGCCGGCCATGGCGGCGATGAGGACGACTCTGGTCATGCCTGGGGCGCGTAGCCGTGCGCGCGAAACCACTCGATGGCGGCGCGCATGGCCGGGTAAACGGGCATGATGCGGAAGCCCAGTTCCTGCTGCGCGTGGGCGCTCGATGCGTACATCTTCTTGCGGCCCATGCGCACCTCTTCGAGCGTTGCGCGGGGCTCCTTGCCACGAATGCGGCCGGTGATCCACTCCTCGAAAAACGCGTAGGTGGCGGCGACAGCGAAGGGGATTCTCATCGAGGGCGAGGGAATGCCAGTAATAGCAGACATCTTGTCCAGAATCTGCTTCAGGGTCAGGTTCTCGCCGCCCAGAATGTAGCGATGGCCCGATTGCCCCAGGGTCAGCGCGGCCACGTGCGCGCGGGCTACCTCGGCCACATCCACCAGGTTCAGCCCGGTGTCCATATAGGCGGGAAATTTGCCTTTGAGAAAATCTACAAAAATCTGGCCGGTGGGCGTGGGCTTGGCGTCGTTGGGACCGATGGGGGTGGTGGGGTTGAGGATAATGACCTGCTGCCCATCCTTTGCGGCGGCAATGGCCTGCTGCTCGGCCATGAACTTGGAGCGCTTGTAGTGGCCCACCATGTCGGCCAGCGATACCGGCGTGTCTTCGTTGATGACGATGCCGTCAGTGCGAAAGTGCATGGTGGCCACGCTGGAGGTGTAGACCACGCGCGGCACGCCAGCCTCGCGAGCCAGCCGCAACAGATCGCGCGTCCCATCCACGTTGACGTGGTACATCGCTTGGGGGTCGCGAATCCAGAGCCGGTAGTCGGCGGCCACATGTACCACTGCGTCGCAACCTGAGAGCGCGGAAGCAAAAGATTCCGGATGGGCCAGGTCGCCCACCTGCGTCTCTCCGTCGATGCCTTCGAGATGGTCAAGATTGCTGGTCTTGCGCACCAGCATGCGCAGTTCCGCACCCTCGGCGGCCAAAGCTCGCGCCACATGGTGACCTACAAATCCCGTCGCGCCTGTAAGGAAGACTTTCATAGTTTGGCGATGCTAGCGAAGATGGTGGAGGTAGCGGTGTTAGCGGAGTTAGCGCGGTTTGCGGAGGTAGCGGAGTCGGCAATGTTAGCGGAGTTAGCAGTGGTGGTCAATACCAGCTCCGCTAACACGCGCGAAGCGCGGCTAACACCGCTAACTCCGCTCATCCCGCTATTCCAACGCATCCGGCTTAAGACCAATGTTCTTTTCGCCGGCCGCTTTCTTCTCATTGTAGTTCTTGACCCAGTCTTCCCAGTGCTTGCCGGCGGCGCGGTCCTTGCCGCTGAATTCCAGACGAGCTATCTCCGCATAACTCACCTTGCGCTTTTCCGGGGCCTTGGGGGTGAAGTACTGCACATAGGATTCGGCCAGCGTTGCGCCGGTGCGGCGATTGAAGATGAAAGCTTCAATCCGCTCCCCGCTCCTGAGCGTGAGAGTTACATCGCCGCGATAATCGAAAGCTTTTTCCAGAGCCTGGCGCAGCTCTTCTTCCGTGGCCAGTTCCGGAATCCAGCCCTCCAGGTCTTCATGCTCCGCACCGGGAGCCAGCTCCAGCGCCTCAACCTGTTCCATGGTGTATTTCTTCACTTCGGCGCTCATGCGTGGGTCTCCTCAAGGCTGTTGGCAGGCTCTTCAATCTGCACTAGCGCCGCGGGCAAATGCGACGCAGCCTCGTCCAGCAGTTTCAGCGCGCCCGTGTCGGGATATTTATTAAAGGTGCCGCGGACCATGGCCAAAAAGCCCTTCCACGAGCCAAAACCATCGATAATGGCAGGCGTCTCATAGCCGCAACTAACCATGCAGTTGGCGCACTTGGGGTTGCCGCTGGCCACACCGTAATTCTCCCATTCGGTGGTTTCCAGCAACTCCTTGAAGCTATCGACATAGCCGTCCTGAAGCAGGTAGCAGGGCTTCTGCCATCCAAAGATGTTGAAGGTCGGCATGCCCCACGGAATGCATTCGTACGTACGGTTGCCCATCAGGAATTCCAGAAACAAGGGCGACATATTGAACTTCCAGGTCGGCTTGCGATTGGAAAGAATGGCGCGGAACAGGCGGCGCACGCGTGCCCTGCCCATGAAGTGGTTCTGATCGGGAGCCTTGTCGTAGCTGTAGCCGGGCGAAAGGATGATGCCCTCCACGCCCATGCCCATCACTTCGTCAAAGAAGGCGCGCACGCTGTTGGGATCGGTGCCGTCAAAGAACGTTGCGTTGGTGGTCACGCGGAAGCCGCGCTGGACGGCCTCCTTGATGCCTTCGACGGCGATGTCGTACCCGCCCTCGCGGCAAACCGAGAAGTCGTGGTGCTCGCGCTGCCCATCCAGATGCACCGAGAAAGTCAGGTACTTGGACGGCGTGAACTCCGGCAGGCGGCGCTTCAGTTCCAGAGCGTTCGTGCAAAGGTAGATGTACTTCTTGCGCGCAATCAGGCCATTGACGATTTCAACAATCTGCGGGTGCAGCAGCGGTTCTCCGCCGGGAATGGAAACCATCGGCGCACCGCACTCGTCCACCGCGGCAAAACACTCCTCGGGGGTAAGCTGCTTCTTCAAAATATGTGGCGGATACTGCACCTTGCCGCAGCCGGCGCAGGCCAGGCTGCAACGAAACAGAGGCTCCAGCATCAGCACCAGGGGAAAGCGCTTGGTGCCGGTCAGCTTCTGTTTCAGCACATACGTGGACACCGTCCACATCTGGGAGATAGGAATAGCCATCTTTAGATTATCCTCCAACGCCGAGTGCGGCGCGTTCCATGGCCCGCTTGTAGCCGGTCAAAGCCATCAGCGGGAAATATTGGCGATACATGTGGTAAGCCAGATAAAACACGCGGGGGAAGCCCGTTCCGGTGATGATACTTTGGCGAACAGCTCCCTCCCCCATCGATTCGTCCCAACTGCCTTCTGGTTCCTGATGTGTCAACAGCCAGCGCACGCCCTTGGCCAACGAGTCTGAACGATCATCGCCCGCGGCCAGCAGTCCCAGCAGCGCCCAGGCCGTCTGCGACGGAGTGCTTTCGCCCTCGCCGCGCAAATCCGGATCGTCGTAGGTGCCGCAGGTTTCTCCCCAGCCGCCATCGGAATTCTGCACCATGCGGATCCACTCCGCGCCCTGCTGCACCTGCGGTTCCAGATGGTCGACGCCGATCGCGTCCAGCCCCCGCAGCACCAGGAAGGTGCCATAGATGTAGTTCACGCCCCAGCGGCCAAACCAGCTTCCATCCGGCTGCTGCTGGCTGAAGATGAATTTGATGGCCTTCTCCACGCGCTTGTCGCCGCGCGTGAAGCCGTAGCTGGCCAGCATCTCCAGAATCCTTCCCGTAATGTCCACCGTGGGCGGATCGAGCATCGCATTGTGATCCGCGAAGGGGATGTACTGGAAGATCATCTTGGTGTTGTCTTTGTCGAAGCTGCCCCAGCCGCCGTTCTTGCACTGCATGGCAAACTCCCACTGGATGGCGCGCTGCGTAACCTCGTGCTGATAGCGCTCGCGGGGATTGTCCACCTTGTTCAGCGCCAGCAGCACCTGCGCCGTGTCGTCGGTGTCGGGATAGAACTCGTTGTTGAACTCGAAGTACCAGCCGCCGGGTTCGGTGTTGCGCACCTTCACGGCCCAGTCGCCCTTGTGGCGAACTTCCTTTGAAAGCATCCAGTCGGCGGCCTTGATCATGCGCGCGTCGTCGCGCGGCACGCCCGCCTCGCCCAGCGCGAACAGGGCCTGCGCGGTGTCCCACACCGGAGAAACGCAGGGCTGCATGCGGAAAGTAGGCTCCGGCATCACTTCACTGGCCGGCTCCTCGATGCCCAATTTCTCAAACTCGTCCCGCGCGCGGATCACCTGCGGATCGTCCTCGGAGTAGCCCAGGCAGCGCAGGGCGATAATGGCATTCAGCATGGCCGGATAAATGGCGCCCAGGCCGTCGGTCATTTCCAGCCGCTCCAGCAGCCACTTCTCCGCATGCTTCAGGGCCAGCGTGCGCAGGGGCCGGATGTGGACGGCCTCCATCACGTGCATGATCCTGTCGAGAATGATGAAGAAGTTGCGCCAGGAGACAATCGACTTCCGATCCATGCGAAGACGGAGTTTCGCGTTGGCGCGCCCGCCCACAAAGAGTTCGTCGATTCCCTGCTCCGGCGGAAGCTTCTTGAAGGGCTTTTTGGCATACATGATTGCCAACGGAACCAGAATCGAGCGCGACCACGAGGAAATCTCGTAGATGTTGAAGTAGAACCACTTGGGAAACAGCACGATCTCCGGCGGAATAGCCGGAACCGCGTCGTAGTCGTACTCGCCCAGCGAGCACAGATACATCTTGGTAAAGGTGTTGCACCCGACCACGCCACCGTGCGCCAGGATCCATTTGCGCGCCCTGGCCATGCGCGGCTCGTCCGCGGTCAGGCCCATGATCTTGCCGGTGGAATAGCACTTGACGGTGAGCGAGAGGTTGCCCGGTCCGCCGGGATAGATGCTCCAGCTGCCGTCTTCGTTCTGGTAGCGCATCATCTCGGTAAACGCGCGCTGTAACCTGCCCGGATCGCCGCTCTCAAGCACCGTGTGCAGATAAATGTAATCGGCCTCGAGCATGGAATCGGCTTCGAGTTCCCCACACCAATAGCCTTCGGGATGCTGCTGAGAGAGCAGGAAGTCCCGGGAGCGGACAATCGCGGAGTCCACATCCGCCAAATCCGCATCCAGCCGCCCAAATCTGGGCGCAACGGTTTGCACCATTCCCTGCTTTGCTTTCATGCGCTTTGAAATGCCTCAGTTTCTGTCCGGAGATCCCGGATCGAAAGCCCCTTGCACCAGCCCGGATTTAGTCGTGACGAAGCCGGGCCTATCTTATCCATCCAGCAACTCTACTCGAACGGCTGGGATTGCGGGGCTTTGTTTATTACTTGACACCTGGCGCCCATGCCGGCAATCGCACCGCGTGGCGCGCGGAATCCGGATTACCCTATGTGCACTTGGTCCCCGCCACCCGCGCTGCCAATGGCCTGAACAATCTCCGGCGGCAGCCCGAAACGCACGTTTTCCGGCATGACTTCAACTTCTTCGACGCTCCCAAAACCGTTTTGTCGCAAATAATTCACCACGTCCTCGACCAGAACTTCCGGAGCCGAGGCGCCGGCCGTCACGGCCACCGTGTTCACATCCTTGAGCCATGCCGGATCGATGGCCTGGGAGTTATCGATCAGGTACCCTATGGTCCCCAGGTTGCGTGAAACCTCCACCAGGCGGTTGGAATTCGAACTGTTGGTCGAGCCAACCACCAGTACCAGTTCCGCCAGGTGCGCCACGTTGCGTACAGCAACCTGCCTGTTCTCAGTGGCGTAGCAAATATCCTGGGAGTGCGGCCCGACGATATTGGGAAATTTTTCTTTGAGCGCATGAATAATGTCGTGCGCCTCGGCCAGGGAGAGCGTGGTCTGCGTCAAATACGCCACCCGGTTGGGGTCGGGGACACTGAGCGCCGCAACTTCCGCCACATTCGAAACCACTTGTGTCACGTCAGGGCATTCGCCCAGCGTGCCTTCGATTTCGTCGTGGTCGCGGTGGCCGATCAGCACCAGCGAGTAGCCCTGCTTGGCAAACTTCACGGCTTCGATGTGGACCTTGGTCACCAGCGGACAGGTGGCGTCAATCACCTTCAGGTTGCGGCCCCGGCTCACGTCGCGCACCGCGGGTGAAACACCGTGGGCGGAATAGATGACGCGCTGGCCGTCGGGCACGTCGTCGATCTCATGGACAAAGATCGCGCCCTTCTCCGCCAGCTCGTTGACAACATAGCTGTTATGGACAATTTCGCGGCGAACGTAGATGGGCGCGCCGAAGGTTTCAAGCGCAATCTTGACGACATCAATCGCACGCACCACACCGGCGCAAAAGCCTCTCGGCTTCAGCAACAACACCCTCTTCTGACTGGGGGAAGTCCCGGCGTGAGTACCGTTCAAGGAGGAATTGAAGACAGTTGTGGTCACTTTGCCAGTATACCAATTCCCTGGTTCAGGGGCGTCGGAACTGGTTCAGGGGGGTCGAAACCCAAAAACGGGCCGATACCCCGGTGGGACCTTGGACCAAGCCGAGGTTTTGCGAGGCCCCGGCGTTACTGGCTGCAGAAAAATCCGATCCGGATCAGAGGGCTCGCTTCGTCCCCTGAAGAGCCGGCTCGGCGACCAGTTCCTCAAAAAGCGTCCGGTAGTGAATCATGGCCTGGCGCAACTCTTCCGTGGTGGCCTGGCCCTTCATCTGCCGAAGCGCAATGCTGTGGGCTGAACGGTAATTCACCGTAACCTGCGGATGGTCCACGGAAATGTCCGCGGCGCGCTGTTCAAAGTCGCTTACTGGATAGCCGCGAGCAGTCATCACATCGCGCAGCAACTCGTCGGCCTCGTGCACCGCGCTGGAGGGGCCGTCAACGAAGTGCGCCTGCACTCTCTCCCAGGCCGCCACAAAGCGCTCATGGTCACCGGCAGCCAGTTGGCGCACGTGGAATGCCTCGACGCGGTCCGAGCGCTTCTCAAGCCTGGCCTCGGCAGTCCGCCGGCCGCCGCCTTCTCTTATGGCCCGATCGTATTCGCTGGCGCCGAACTGGGCGCGCAAGCGCGCTGTCCGGCGTTTTTGCAGCACGATCACAGCCACCGAGACGGCAATCACAAGCACCACACCCGTGATGATGATTGCCCATTGCATATTGGTCAGATCCGAAAGGTCCATAGCTTGTCTCCTGTTCGTGTTTCACTCGTTCTGCCAGGTTGGCATGGAAAGATCGAGGGCTTCCTTACAGGAGTGAATGATACGGCGGCCGCAGGGGACCGTGGCTGGTCAGACTTGCTCATCCGCGCAGGAATTCACGGCAGAATAGCCTCTTTGCTGGCACGATGCACGCGACGAAATAACTACCGGCTGCTGGCAATCATCTGCGCCGCGTGCTGCAGGCTGGTTTCCGTCACTTTGGCGCCGGACAACATGCGGGCCACTTCATGCGTGCGGGCGCGGTCGTCCAATAGACTCACCTTGGTGCGGGTGCGGCCTTCGGACTCGCGCTTGTCGATAAGAAAATGCTGGTCGGCGAAGGACGCAATCTGCGGCAGATGCGTGACGCACAGCACCTGCTGTCCGCGGCCCAGGGACTTGAGCTTCTGCCCGACGGCTTCAGCGGCGCGGCCTCCGATGCCGATGTCGATTTCATCGAAGACCAGGGTGCGCGGGGTGGGATTCTTCGTCTTCGGCTTCACAGCCCCCTCCTCGACGCTCACTTTCAGGGCCAGCATCACGCGGCTCATTTCGCCGCCGGAGGCAATTTCGTCCAGCGGCTTCAGCGGCTCGCCAGGATTCGTCGCGATGCGATATTGCACCTGGTCCCAGCCGTGGGCGGTCCAGTCGGACTGCTGCGCGCTCTCGGCAACAGCAACCTCGAAGCGGACCTTCATGGCCAGGGAGTTGATCTGGCTTTCGGCGAGCTTGGCCAGCTTTTGGGCGGCGGCTTTGCGCTCGGCGGTCAGGGCGTTGGCGGCTTTCCGATACGCGGCCGCGGCTTCTTCCAGATCCTTGCGCAGGACTTTCAGCAACCCGTCCCGGTCTTCCACTTCGGCGAGTTTGCGAACCACTTCCTCTCCGAAGGCAATGACCTCGGCGATGGTGGTCCCGTATTTTCTCTTCAGGCGGTCCAGAAGCGCGAGACGGTCTTCAATTTGGCCCAGCCGCTCGGGACTGGCGTCCAGCGTCTCTGTGTAATCGCGGAGGCTGGCGCTCAGGTCGCCGACCGTGGCGCGGACGCTGGCAAGCTGCTGCACGGCCTCAGCGAAGCGCCCATCGTAGCGGGCCAGTTCTTCCACGTTGCGCAAGGCGGCGCGCAAAGAGCCTTCGGCGGAGGACTCGCCCTCGTAGAGCTGATCGAAGGCGCCCATGGCGGCGGCGTAGAGCTTTTCCGCATTGGCCAGCACGCGCTTTTCGGTTTCCAGGGCTTCGTCCTCGCCGGACACCAGGTGAGCCGTTTCGATTTCCTTCCTCTGGTAGCTCCACAGATCGACCATGCGCAGCCGGTCCTGTTCGCCCTGCAGAAGTTCGTCGAGCTTGGTAGCGGCCTGACGCCACAGGGCATGCGCCTGGGCCACTGCGTCGGTGGAGATGCCGCCAAAACGATCCAGAAGAGTGCGCTGCTGAGCCTGGTCGAAGCTGGAGACGGTTTCGCTCTGCGCGTGAACCAGCGCCAGTTCGGGCGCGAGCTGGCGCAGAACGGCGACCGTGGCCGGCTGATTGTTGACAAAGACGCGCCCCTTGCCCGTGGAGAGGATTTCGCGGCGAAGAATCACTTCGGTTCCGCCGGAGTCGATGCCGTTCTCTTCCAGAATGGCCTCGGCGCCTTGCGTGGACTCGAAGACGCAGGAGACAACCGCCTTGTCGGCGCCGTGGCGCACCACCTCGGCCGAGGCTTTGCCGCCCATCAGCAGGGCCAGCGCATCCACCAGGATGGATTTGCCCGCGCCGGTTTCGCCGGTGAGCAGATTGAGGCCCGGGCCGAAGACGGCGATGGCGTGATCGATGACGGCGTAATTTTCAGCGCGCAACTCGACGAGCATGGTGGAGCAAACCTCGCGAAAAAAGAACGGCTGCCTGTTGATCGTGGTTTCC
>Ga0302187_10003677_pt1 | contig 12400 bp, 8 predicted proteins | sample II_Bog_E1_3_FD_202120 | JGI IMG/M metagenome (GOLD analysis project Ga0302187, IMG submission 202120) | Peat permafrost microbial communities from Stordalen Mire near Abisko, Sweden - II_Bog_E1_3 | ecosystem: Environmental > Terrestrial > Soil > Wetlands > Peat | place: Sweden: Abisko, Stordalen...
GCCAACCCCCGCTGAATTTTCCGGGCTAGTTCCCAAACCCGCCACCGGGCAGCGCCGAGGCAATCGGGCTCGCGCTGCCATCGGCGGCAATCGCGCTGACGCCAAAAAACCAGTCGTCGGCGCGCATGCCGTCCAGCCGCGCGGTGGTGGCCCTGGTGGTCAGCACTTTTTCATCCCAGCCTGGGGCGTCGGTGCGGCGGCGCCACACGGCATAAGCTGTTGCACCGGGGACGGGTTTCCAGGTGAGCGTGGTGAATGTCTGCACCGCGCCTTTGGTGTCGGCGGCAGGGGGGATCGGCGCGGCGGCCAGCGCGGCCAGCGCGCGGACGTTGAGCCGGGTCACATTGGCCAGATAGGCGAAATCCATCTTGTCGATCGTGTCGCCATAGGCATGGCCGTCGGCGCTGCGCACGTCCTGATGCTGCCCATCATAGTTTTCGACCGCGACGGTGAAGCGCACCGCGGGATAGCCGGCTTCTTCGAACGGCAGATGGTCGCCGCCGCGCCCCATGCGGTCGGCGCGCCAGACCTGCCGCACGGCGAACGCCGGATCGGCCAGGCTCGCGATGAAACGCGACAGATTGCGCGACGGGCTGTCGTTTTCGCCGCCGTATAGCCGTTGCGCTTTGGTCAGTCGGGCATCGGCATCGGCGCGCGGTCCTTCGGAAAAGACGCGGATATGGGTCCCATCGACGGTGCCATCGGACCCGCGCGAATTGCCGACGATGTCGTTGTTGAGCACCGCCTTCACCGTCCAGTGCCGGGCGCGGGCATAATCGGCCAGCAATTTGCCCCCGTACAGCCCCTGCTCTTCGCCCGAGACAACGGCATAGACGATGGTGCCGGCAAATTGGCGGTGGCACAGCGCGTGCGCCGCCTCCAGCACCAGCGCCGTGCCCGATCCATCGTCGTTGGCACCCGGCGCGTCGCCGGTGGCGTCCATCGGGTCGCTGCGGCGGCTGTCGAGATGGCCCTCGACAATCACCACTTCGTCAGGACGTTCTGTCCCGCGCTGGATGGCGACAACATCGACCAGCCGGACAGGGTGCGGTATCCGCTCGCCGCTGACCATGGTTTCGGGTTTGACAATCTGCACCGTATCGCCGCAGTCCGCCTGAAACTGCGCCTCGGCCCAGATCCGTGCCGCGCCAATCCCGCGTTTGGGATCATCGGGCGATGACAGCGTGTGACGCGTACCGAATGCCACAAGCTGTTCCACGCGTGCCTTCATGCGCGCAGCCGACACATCATCGGCCGGGGCAGCGATGGCGGGGCCGGCCAGCAGCACGGCGGCGAGACAAAGCGCTGTTTTCATGCCCCCAGACTAGCGCCCCGCCAGATCACGGCAAGCCGCCAGTTTGGACAATCAATAGGCGCGCGCAACCAGGATCGTTTCGACCGCCGGCTCGCCGGTGAACGGGCACGTGCCGGTGGGTACCGGCGCATTCAGCGGCGTGTTGCGGATGGTCAGTTTCAGTGCCTTCAACTGTTCGACCACTTTGTCGAGCGCGGGCCCGGTCGGGCGCGACCAGCCCAGTTCGACCCAGCCCGGTGCCAGCGCCGACTGTTCGCGCTCGTCGGCGAAATAGGCGGTCAGCCCGGCCAGATCGGTGATCCCGCGTTCGATCCGCGCATCGCGCCACTGGGTCGCCTGCGCATGCAGCGCCTCGCCATAGGCGACGATCTGCGCCGTCGCATCGGCCAGGAACGCATCGCGCGCCAGCCCCTGAAAATCGACTTTGCCATCTTCGCGCCACAGCCGGTCGCGGCGCACCACCGAAACCTGGCCGTTTTCGGCATCGCGTCCGCCGATTTCGAGCACCAGCGGCACGCCTTTCTTGACCCAGGCCCAGCGCTTGGCGGTGGCCTTGCCGGGCCGCTTGTCGAGCAGCACGCGCACGCGCTCGCCATAGACGGTCTGCGCGGCCAATGCGGCACGGATGCCTTCGCAATAGGCCAGCAGTGCCGCATCGCCATCGTTGTCGCGCAGCATCGGCAGGATCACCACCTGATGCGGGGCGACTTGCGGCGGCGTGCGCAATCCGTCGTCATCGCCATGGGTCATGATCACCCCGCCGATCAGCCGCGTCGACACGCCCCAACTGGTGGTGTGGCACAGCGCCTGCTGGCCCTGCTTGTCCTGATAGCGGATGCCCGCCGCGGTCGAGAACGTGGTGCCCAGATAGTGCGAGGTGCCGGCCTGCAGCGCCTTGCCGTCCTGCATCATCGCCTCGATCGAAAATGTCTCGACCGCGCCGGGAAAGCGTTCATTTTCGGGCTTTGGCCCGGCTACCACCGGCAGGGCCAGCACGTCTTCGGCAAAGCTGCGGTACATTTCCAGCGCGCGCAGCGTTTCAGTCATCGCGTCGGCCTCGTCGGCGTGCGCGGTGTGGCCTTCCTGCCAGAGGAATTCGCTGGTGCGCAGGAACATCCGCGTGCGCATTTCCCAGCGCACCACATTGGCCCACTGGTTGGTCAGCATCGGCAGATCGCGCCACGACTGGATCCAGCGCGCCATTGCCGCGCCGATCACCGTTTCCGAGGTGGGCCGCACGACCAGCGGCTCTTCCAGTTTGGCCTCCGGATCGGGGATCAGCCCGCCTTCGCCATCCCCAATCAGACGATGATGCGTGACCACCGCCATTTCCTTGGCAAACCCGTCGACGTGCTCGGCCTCTTTGGCAAAGAACGACAGCGGAATGAACAGCGGGAAATAGCAGTTGTCGACGCCTGCATCCTTGATGCGTTCGTCCATCAGTTTCTGGATGCGTTCCCAGATACCATAGCCCCACGGCTTGATCACCATACATCCGCGCACGCCGGATTCTTCGGCGAGTTCGGCTTCGGCGATCACCGCCTGGTACCACTGGGCAAAATCTTCGGCGCGCGTCACCGGCAGCGCATGTTTGATGCTGGTCATGCGCCCCCGGTTAGGGGCGCATGCAGATTCGGGCAAGCGTCCGGCGCGCTACTTCACCAGCTTGTCGAGCTTCTTCTGCATTTCCTCGACCTGGCTGCGCAGCGTGGACAGCTCGTCGGTGTCGGCCGGCGCTGCCTTTTCGGTGCTGGCGGCTGCGGCCGCGCCCGGCACGAACGCGGTTGCGGCAGCCTTGAAGATTTCCATGTTGCGCTGGGCAATCTGCGCCAGCGGGTTGGCACCGATGCTGTCCTCGATCGCCTTGCGCAGCTTGACCTGGTTTTCGCGGAAATGTTCCATCGACGCTTCGAGATAGCCGGGCAACAGCGCCTGCATCGAATTGCCGTACATCGAAATCAACTGGCGGAGGAAGTTGGTCGGCAGCATCTGGCTGCCACCGGCTTCTTCATCCATGATGATCTGGGTGAGGATGGTGTGGGTAAGATCGGCCCCGGTCTTGGCATCGATCACCTGAAACTCGACGTTGTCCTTGACCATCTGGGCCAGGTGATCGAGCGTGATATAGCTGCTGGTGCGGGTATTGTACAAACGCCGATTGGCGTACTTCTTGATGATGACCGTTTCGCCGTCTTTCGCCGCATTCGCCATCGAGTCACGCCCCCGAATTTATGGTTACGGACTAGGTTAGCAGGCGCAGTATGGGCAATGCAACAAGACTTGTGTGCACATTGGATTATACTCCGTTTCTTGCGAAACGCCGGTGCAGCAGAGTGAGCAGTTCATACTGCGACAGGCCGCTTTGTGCGGCGGCCACGGGTAAGTCGTAATCGAGCGTCAGCCAGTCGCCTTCGCGCAGATCGGGCGCAGCAGACACATCGATCGCGGTCAGATCCATCGACACCCGGCCGACCACCGGCAAGTGCGCCGGCCCGTGGCGAAAACCGCCCCGGTTCGACCAGCACCGCAGATACCCATCGGCATAGCCAAGCGCCACCACCGCCAGCCGCATCGCGCGCGGGGCAACGAATATCGCGTTGTACCCTACCGCATCGCCCGGTGCGAGGTCGCGCAGTTGCAGCACCGCCGCTTCGGGCCAGGCCACCCGCCGCACCAATCCGGCCAGTTCGCGCCGCACCACCCCGCCATAAAGCGCAATGCCGGGCCGCGTCAGATCGGCATGATAATCTGCGCCCAGCGCGATCCCGGCGCTGTTGGCCAGGCTGTACCGACGCGCGCTGATCGCCGTACGCACCGTGGCAAAGCGTCCCAGTTGCTGCGCATTTTGCGGTACGTCCTCGTCCGCGCTGGCCAGATGGCTGAGGCACAGATCGATATCGAGCTCACCAAGCAGCGGATCGCCCAGTTCGGCCATGGCCAGGCCCAGTCGGCTGATCCCGGTATCGACCATGACATGGCACGGCCCGCCCCCGCCCGCCAGCCAGCGCCGCGCCTGCGCCAGCGAATTGAGCACCGGGCGCACCCCGGTGGCCTGCGCAAAGGCCACATCGGCGTCGGTCAGCGGCCCGTGCAGCACGGCAATCGCCGCAGCCGGGACATGCGCAATCACATCGGGCACTTCGCGCCAGTGCGCCACAAACCAGTCGCGACAGCCCGCCGCCGCCAGCACCGGTACGACTTGCCCCGCGCCCAGCCCATAGGCATCGGCCTTGACCGCCGCCCCGGCCCGCGCCGCGCCGCTCAACGTGTCGAGCGCACGCCAGTTGGCGCCAAGCGCATCGCCATCTAGCCGCAAGCGCAGCGGCGATGCGGGCAAAGAGGGCAATGCCGTCACGTCAGGCGGCCGGATCGCCCAGCGCGACAAGCGCCGCATCCCACGCCAGCACGATCGCGCCATGGCGCGAGGGATAGTTCCGCGCGGCGGCAATCACGTCGAGCCCCGGCCATTCGGGCAGATCGCCCTCGCCCGCCAGCCATGCCGTCAGCGCCGCGCGTATGCCAGCGATCTGTGCCCGGCTCTGCCCGATGGCATGACCGGCAAAGGCATTGGCCGCGGCCTGGCCAATCGCGCAGGCCTGCGCCCGGATGCCGATCGCGGCGATGCGGCGCGCATCATCGAGCGCCAGCCCGATCGTCAGCGTGGAGCCGCACGTGCGCGAGCGCGCCGAACCCTGCAATGGCAGCGCATCATTCCAGGGCCAGGCCGACAACCCCGTCGCCGCCGCCAGAATGGCGGGCGTATAGAGCGTGGCCGCGCGCGCTGCGGTCATTCGTCGATGGCTTTGATCGGATGGTGGCGATGCGCCCTGTGCGTCGACGTCGGGTGCGTCGGCGTCGGGCTGGGCGTATCGTTTGCCACCGCATCGATGGCGGCATCTTCGGCATGGCTGCGCGCGGAATTGACCGCATCGCTGCGCCGCTGGGCAACCAGCGACATCAATTCATCGCTGGCCGCGTTGAGAAAGGGATAAGTCCGCCCGTCCTTGATCCAGTCCGGGCGCCCCTTTGGCCCCCACACCACGTCATAGGCAAACACCAGCAGCGAAAAGGCCAGGACCATGATCACAAAGCCCTTGATCGCGCCAAAGCCGAACCCCAGCACGCGATCGATCGGCCCCAGCGTCGAGGCCCGGCTGGCATTGCCAAGCTGACGCGCCAGCAGCTTTGTGCCGAAATAGGGCACCGCCAGCAGCAGGCCAAACGCCAGCACGCCCGCGCCGGTTTCGCTGTGCACCCAGGTCATCAAAAAGCCGGTGAGCGCGGCATGCCCGTAATGCACCGCCAACAACGCGACACACCAGGCCGCGAGCGACAGCACTTCTTCGACAAACCCGCGAAAAAAGCCGGATATCGCGCACAGCCCGACGATCAGGAAAACGATATAGTCAAAGCCGGTCATGGGGCCGACCTAATCTGCGCCAATTATGCGGTCAACGAGATTTGGCAGCAGCGTCAGCCCGGTGTGGCGTGCGCCGCCCTCGGCATCGACCCCGGAAGGGCCGAACGTGCGCGCAAAGCCCAGCTTGGCCGCTTCGCGACAGCGGATCGCGGCATGGGCAACCGGGCGCACTTCGCCCGCCAGCGACACTTCGCCGAACCACACCGCCTCGGCCGGCAAGGGCCGGTCGGACAGCGCCGATACCAGTGCGGCGGCCACCGCCAGATCGGCGGCGGGGTCGGTCAGGCGATAGCCCCCCGCGACATTGAGATAGACTTCCGCTGACGAGAAATTGAGCCCACAGCGCGCTTCGAGCACGGCCAGCAGCATCGCCAGCCGGCCGCTGTCCCACCCCACCACCGCGCGCCGCGGCGTGGCGCCACTGGCCAGCCGCACCGTCAGCGCCTGAATCTCGACCAGCACCGGGCGCGTGCCTTCGAGCGCGGGAAACACCGCGCTGCCCGGCACCGGATCGCTGCGCCCCGACAGGAACAGCAGCGAGGGATTGCCAACTTCCTCCAGCCCTGCCCCGGCCATCGCGAACACGCCGATTTCATCAACCGCGCCAAACCGGTTTTTCAGCGCGCGCAGAATGCGATACTGGTGGCTGCGCTCGCCTTCGAAACTCATCACCACATCGACCATGTGTTCAAGCACGCGCGGCCCCGCGATCGTGCCGTCCTTGGTGACATGGCCGACCAGCACGACCGCCGCGCCGCTGTCCTTGGCATAGCGGATCAGTTCGAAGGCGCAGGCGCGCACCTGGCTGACGGTACCGGGCGCGCCCTCGATCTGATCGGAATGCATGGTCTGGATCGAATCGATCACCACCAGCGCGGGCGGCTCCATCGCTGCCAGCGTGGTCAGGATATCGCGCACCGATGTGGCCGAGGCGAGCAGCAGCGGCGCCGCCCCCAGTCCCAACCGGCCGGCGCGCAGCCGCACCTGGTCCGAGGCTTCTTCTCCGCTGATGTAAACCGCGCGCGCGCCAGCCTGCGCCATGTTGGCCGCCGCCTGCAGCAACAGCGTCGATTTGCCGATACCGGGATCGCCCCCCATCAGCACCGCCGACCCGGCGACCAGCCCGCCGCCCAGCGCACGATCGAACTCGGCCAGACCGGTGCGGCGACGCGGCGGCAATTCAACCGGATGGTCGAGCGGCACGAACTGCACCTTGCGCCCCCCGCCCGACAGATCGTGTCGCGCCGAAAACACCGTTTCCGGCGCTTCTTCGGCCAGCGTGTTCCATTCGGCACAATCGGGGCATTGGCCCTGCCAGCGTGTCGAGACACTGCCACAGGCCTGGCAGACATAGCGGCGTTTGGGTTTGGCCATGCATTGTGCCTAAACCGAACATTTGGAGAACACAACCCGTCGCACAAGCGCCGCATCAGGCGCCGGACAATGGCAGACCACAAACTTTTCCGGGGCGTGTGATGTTTATGACACGCATGCAGAACGGACGATAAGCACGCAAGGGCAACGAGTCGGGGCAATTGTTACGAACTTGTCGCGCCTGCGAAGAATGTCTGTTTCCCCAAGATGAATTGATCTGAATCAATTTTCCGCAACGCAGCCGCGCAACCCTAAAAAGCATCATGATTTCATCAAATGTCGTCTAGTACAAATTCGCACTCCTAAACATATATTGCAGTGCAATTTGTAAACTCCTTTATAAAATTAACATTTTAGAAGTTAAAATTCAGATTTTATGCACAATTTGTCGAACGATAATTTTATTTTTCGGATTAATTGCCCGTTGAATTGCCACATCGATTTACCGACGATCACGCAGGTCATGACCCCCTCATAAATTCTCATAATGCCTTGTGGGACGATCAACCACCCGGCATAACTCACTGTAGGGAAAGGCGGCGAACCATCGACTGCCTGCCCATCCGGCCGGAGACGGTGCGGGGGTTTGCCGGGGGGAGACAGGCAATTGCGCGCAGCCGCGCTTTGCAAAACACCCCGAAATACCCCCGCCCCCGCCAACGGACCTAACGGCAACGCCCAGGGGGGTAGTATGAAAACCGGTATGCAGATGCTCAAATTCGGCCTGTTTGCAGGATCGGCGCTGTTTGCGCTGTCCGGCACGGCCCACGCCGACCAGGCGGCCGACGCAACCACTGCGGCGACCAGCTCGGGCGAAATCATCGTTACCGCACAGCGTCGCGACCAGTCGCTGCAGGACGTGCCGATGACCCTTCAGGCGCTCAGCAGCGATTCGCTGAGCAAACTGAACGTCACCACGTTCAACGACCTGTTGAAGTACACCCCCAACGTCACGTTCGGGAACAACGGCCCGGGCCAGGGCGCCATCTTCATGCGCGGGCTGTCGTCGGGCTTTGCCGGTGAACAGTCGGCCGGCACGATCGGCGGGTTCCCCAACGTCGCGCTCTATCTCGACGATCAGTCGATGCAGTTCCCGGCGCACAACGCCGATATCTACGTTGCCGATATCGAACGCGTCGAAGTGCTCGAAGGTCCGCAGGGCACGCTGTTTGGCGGTGGCGCCGAAGCGGGTGCAGTTCGCTACATCACCGCGAAACCCAAACTCGACAAGTTCGAAGGCAAGATCGAAGGCAGCTTTGGCGGCACCTCGGGCGGGGCAGCCAACGCGGCGTTCAACGCGATGTTGAACGTGCCGATCATCCAGGACAAAGTCGCGGTCCGCGCGGTTATCTACGATGACCACCACGGCGGTTATATCAACAACGTCTATTCGACCTTCACACGCGCCAACACCGACCTTGGCAACTATTACCTGGGCACGCCCAAGAACACCAATGGCATTGGTTACCAGACTGTTCCGCAGTCGCAGCAGTCGAACAACGGTCAGTACAACAACGCCGATCAGGTGAAGAACAATGCCAACCCGGCCGATTATGTCGGCGGACGCATTGAACTGGCCGCAAATATCGCGCCGGATTGGAACCTGCTGGTCACCGAGTCGTACCAGAGCCTTGACACGTCGGGTTCGTTCTCGACGCAGTCGTACAGCTATGACTATCAACCCATTCCTTCGATGTCGTCGACCTTGTTCGAACCGCAGTACAGTAAGGACAATTACTGGAACACGGCGTGGACAATCGACGGCAAGCTCGGCGATTTCAAGGTGTTGTATACCGGCGCCTATATGGTCCGCCACATTTCGCAACAGGGTGACTATACCAACTATGCCCGTGCACCTTATGGCGTCTATTATCAGTGCACCGGCGGCAAGTCCTACTGGAACCATGGCGCCACACCGTATTGCTATGCGCCGAACGCCTACTGGACCGACAATCTGCGCACGACGCACCAAAGCCACGAACTGCGCCTGACGACACCCGAAGGCAAACGTATCCGGGCCATCGTTGGTGCCTATTATGAATCGTTCAAGATTCAGGACATCAACGATTGGGATTACAAGACGATCCCGGCCTGCACCACGGCGGCCATTACGGCCAACCAGGCCTGTTCCGCCTCTGTCGGCCCATTGCCGGGGGCGACCGCCAACCAGGGTGGCCTGCGTCAGCCTGCCACGGCGTTCGGTGAAGACACCCAACGCGGCTACAAGCAGTATGCGCTGTTTGGCTCGGTCGATTTCGACATCCTGCCGACCGTCACCTTGACGGGCGGCACTCGCTATTATGATTACAAGGAATACGAAACCGGGTCGGTTTACGAAACGGCGGGGTATTACTGCAATCAGCAGCCTGCGACCACGAACTGCGCCGTCGTCAATCCAGGCAGCGCAAATCTCAATGCGGACAACCTGAACGCCAGCTTCAAGGGCTTCAAGAGCCGTGGGGTGATCACCTGGAAGCCGCAGCCACACACAATGGCATACGCCTTGTTCAGCCAGGGCTTCCGCCCTGGTCTGTTCAACCGTGGCCCGACCGAGCGCGTGCAGGATCCGGTTGATCCCTATCTGCCGTCCGGTGCCAAGAACTATCAGTTGGCAGTCCCGGCGGCCGTCAAGCCCGACACTTTGACCAACTGGGAAGTTGGCTTCAAGACCGACTTGCTCGACCGCAAGGTGCAGTTCAACTTGTCTGCATACTATATGGTCTGGCAAAACGTCCAAACCGGCTTCTTCAACCCGGCGGGTGGTTTCGGCAACACCGCGTTTGGCGTGACCGGCCCCAACTACCATATCAAGGGTGTTGAGGCGCAAATCGTGGCGCGGCCGATAACCGGGCTGTCCCTCCAGGGTTCGGCGACCTACAACGACAGCAAGCAGTCGACTTCGCCGTGCTTCATCTCGAATATTGCGACGTCATCAAGCTATGGCCAATGCATCAGCGGTGTTTATCTGGGTGGATCGGCGCATTCGGTCAGCAGCCCATTCGGAAACATCGGCGATACAACGCCGTTCAGCCCGCATGTGCAGGCAAATGCGCGTGCGCGGTATGACTGGGCCGGGAAAGCCGACTTCAACTGGTTTGTTTCGGGCGGTGTTTCCTACACCGGTTCGCAGTACAACCAGCCGGCGACTTATCCGAACGGCAACGTAGCCGACAATGCGTCGACATTCCTCAGCGCCAACGGGATCATCGTCCCCGGTACGACATTGCTGCGGTATGAAATGCCCGGTTATGCCACGTTCGATTCATCGGTCGGATTCACGCATGACAACATCACCGTCACCATTTTCGGTGAAAACCTGGGCAACGCCCACTCCAGCACGTTCACGTCTTCGGCCGAATACATCAAAACCCAAGTGCCGTTGCGTCCGCGTATCTATGGCGTGAAGATCAGCAGCAAGTTCTGATCCCGACGCCTAGAACGGAATGGTTGAAACAGATTGGGCGGCACCTGACGGGTGTCGCCCTTTCTGTTGAGGGGATCGGCCACACGTTGGCTTTGACAACGAGCCGATGATTGCCGAGAGAAGTGCACGATGGCCACGCAGCAGATAGAGTCTTCCGCCCCGCAACCAGTTTCGCCACTGGAAGGCGAAGTCGTGCGCCTGCAGGCTCTGCTCGATCAGGGCCATTATCAGCACGCGCTCGATGCGGTCACACCACTCCTCGTCACCTGGCCCGAAAATCGCGACCTCTTGCTGATCGCGGCCATGGCCCAGCGCCATCTGAAGCATACGGTCGAGGCGCTGGCGCTGTTGACCAGGCTCGACGCGGTCAAGCCGAATTTTCCGCCAGCGCTGCAAGAACGTGGGCTATGTTACGTTGCGCTTCGCGACGCTACGCAGGCGATTGACACGCTGCGGCTGGCGGTTGCCATCAATCCGGCATTGCCGATGGCATGGCGGATGCTTGACGGCTTGTGCCGGATGATCGGGAATACCGAAGGTGCCGACATCGCGATGCGCCAATGCGCCCATCTTGCCAGCCTGCCCCCACCGATTGTCCGCGCAAAATCACTATTTTATAACGGCGAGGTCAAGTTTGCCGAACGTTTGATCCGGGACTTCCTGCTGACTTATGGCGACCATCCCGAAGCGATGCGTTTGCTTGCACAGATCGGTTTCATCGACAACGTGCTGGACGACGTCGAATTGCTGTACACCGGCGTGCTTGCCATGGTGCCCGACCATCACGAAGCGCGCGCCGAATATGTTCAGACGCTGATCGCGCGTCACAAGTTTGCCGCTGCAAGCGAAGCCTTGCAACCCCTGCTTGTGCTCGATCCCGCCAGTCACCCCCACCGCACCCAATTGGCGACCATTGCGGTCGGACTGGGCGAACATCAGCTGGCGATCACACAGTATCGCGCGATGCTGGCGGAGATCGAAGACGACGACTTCAATGCAAACTTGCGCCGCGCAGATCTCTACCTCTGGCTAGGCCACGCGCTCAAGACTGTCGGCGACCTGCCCGAAGCGATTGCCGCATATCGCGCCGCAACCGATGCCCGACCGGACTTTGGTGACGCCTGGTGGAGTCTGGCCAACCTCAAGATCTATCGCTTTGACGATCGCGAACTCGACACGATCAGGCGGTGCGAGGCCGATCCGGCCACCGTCCCGATCGACCGCATCCATCTGGCCTTCGCCTTGGGCAAGGCCTTGGAGGATCGACGGGAATACGAACGCTCATGGGCTGCCTACGCGCGAGGCAATGCCGAAAAGCGCATCGAGAGCAAATACCGGCCCGAGGTATACGAAAAGAACACGTCGGAACAAAAGCGCATCTGCACGCCCGCGTTGTTTGCCGCGCGCTCGGGTTGGGGCGTTGAAGCGCGCGATCCGATCTTCGTGCTCGGCCTGCCGCGTTCGGGATCGACCCTGATCGAACAGATCCTGGCCTCGCACAGTCTGGTCGAAGGCACGCAGGAATTGCCTGAAATCGTACACATCGTGCACGAATTGCAGGGCCGCGAAATGGATTTTGAAGAGCCCCGCTATCCCCAGTCGCTGATCGATCTCGATGCCCAAGCGGTCCGCAAATATGGCGAGCAATTCATGCGTGACACGCGCGCCTATCGGATCATGGGCCGCCCGTTCTTCATCGACAAGATGCCCAACAATTTCCGCCATATCGGGCTGATTCATCTGATCCTGCCCAACGCCACAATCATCGATGCGCGCCGCAATCCGATGGACTGCTGCTTTTCCAACCTAAAGCAACTGTTCGCACAAGGGCAGGAATTCACTTATTCGATCGAGGATATTGCGCGTT
>Ga0302187_10003679_pt1 | contig 12399 bp, 8 predicted proteins | sample II_Bog_E1_3_FD_202120 | JGI IMG/M metagenome (GOLD analysis project Ga0302187, IMG submission 202120) | Peat permafrost microbial communities from Stordalen Mire near Abisko, Sweden - II_Bog_E1_3 | ecosystem: Environmental > Terrestrial > Soil > Wetlands > Peat | place: Sweden: Abisko, Stordalen...
GGTCATGAGCTGCTGCTGACTGAATCCGGCTGCGGTTACCGCTGCAAGCTGGATCGGCTGATGGCGCTTGACAGCGTCCGGCCTGGGCATATCACGGAGTTTTCGAGCGTGGAGGCGATCAAGCAGTGCGTGCGGGCGGGCATGGGGCTGGCTCTGCTTCCGGCGATTGTGGTGGCGCGCGAGTTGCAGCAGCGCCAGATTAAGGCGCTGCACTGGGCGGGGCCGACGCTCGATATCGCCATGCAGCTGGTGTGGCACAAGGACAAGTGGATTTCGCCGGCCATGGCGGCTTTCCAGAAGCTGATCCGGGAGTCGCTCAAGGACTCCGGGGACTCAGCGAGCGCGGAGTGGGACGGGGTGCTGGCGGGTGCTTCGGCGCGTTGAGAAAGCGCGCCGGCACCTGGCTTCGCCGGCTCTATTGCGCGGCCTTCAACGCTTTTCCCGAGCCGGAAACGTCCAGCGTATAGAGGGTCTGGTTGCTGGTGACGACGAGGAGTTGCTTCTTTTCGGGGACGAAGCGGGCGGCGCGGATTCCGGCGTCGAGGGTGAGGCGGAGGACTTCCCGTCGTTTGGCCGGTTCGCTGACAACCAGTTCCTGGTTCCTGTTCCGGGTTGCAATCAGACCCATCTCTTCACTTCCGGCGATGGCATACCCCCAGAAAGCCATGAGCCGCGCACCCGTTCCGGCATCGTAAACCACACTGTTGTTGTTGTTGCCGTGGACTATGATGAATTTGCCGAATGCCGCGCCGCTTCGTTCGTCGGCGCCGCGCGAGCCGGACTGCCACCAGTTGTTTTGCGCGGCCTCGGGAGAAACGATCTGGCGCAGTACCGCTCCGGTCTGGCTGTTGACCAGTTCGGTCAAAAATCCCCGATGCTCGTCGCGCGTTTCGTCCGACGTGCGGGTCACATGCGACGAGTGCGTTGTCTCGTCCCACGCGGTTTGGCCTTCCATTTGCCAGCACAGGATCAATACGCCGGGTTCATTCTGAGTCACTATGGGTGGGTCCTTGGTATATCGTCTCTTCCAAAGGATGTTTCCGTTCTTCTCGTCATAGACGACGAGCTCACCGAGTGGGTCTTCGTCCTTTGCCCGGTCGTCGGTCACCAGTTTGATGCTTACGTCCAGCAGTTGCCGGTGCTTGTAGTCGTATTTGCCGGTTTCCGCCGCCTCGCCGGTCTTCGCATCGAAGCGGATATTCTGGCCCATTTTGGCTTGCCCAGCTGCTAACTGCAAGAAAAGTTGCTGGCTCTCGTCGAACCAGGCTCCGCGAAAGGAACGTGTGAGCAACATCCGCTTGTTGGCGGAGATATCCCAGATTGCGCCGCGATTTTCGTTGGAGAGAGCCAGATAGTGTCCGTCGGGGCTGAAGCAAATGGCGCGCAGGTACGGCAGCGGCATTTCCGGAAGCTCGATGGACTCGACGGTTGCGGAGCCGATCTCGCCAACGGTGACGCCGCCTTTGCCCGATTCGCTGGCCATCAGCTTGCCGTGGACGTCGGCTGCGGGAAACTTGAGGACGGTAAAGATTTTGCCTGTGGTCAGGTCCACCAGGTGAGGGATGGAGTCGTAAAACGTTCCGGCCACGAGATAGCCGCCTTCGGCGACGGGCCACAGCGACTCCCATCCTTCGACAAACTTCCTGACAGGTTCGCCGGTAGGGAACTGGGCCACGCAGACATTTGCCTGGGGCTGAAAGAAAATGTCCCGTTGGCCGGCGTCGCAGTCGTAGAGAACCTGATCGGGAGCGACGAAGGCCAGCCGCCCCTGCGCAAGGGAACCCAGGCCAAGGCTCAGTTTGACTGGTTTGAGCGTTTGGAGGTCCAGGGCGAGCCGGCTCGCGACTGCGGCAACCAGCATGTAGTGCGAATCGGGGCTGAAGGCGACGGCCAGCAGTTCCGGGTCCCAATCGGGCCGGCTCAACATTCGGTAGATTTGGGCGCTTTCGTCGGTGAGGAAGCCGTCGCTCTTCGAAAAAACGATCTTTCCGGAAGCCACATCGAAAAGCTCCAGCGAAATCTGCCACGAGTCGCGGACTCGCAACACACATGCAAGCAGTTTGCCGTCGGGGGAAAGTTCGCTCTGATCGCAGCCCTTGTACTCCACCAGCTCATGCGCTTCCATCCGCTTGCCGGTCTCCACATCCCAGTTTTCGACCCGCAGGGACTGAAAATGAAAGACGAGATGCTTTGAATCCGGGGTAAAGTGGGCCGCGGATGCATTTGGAGCATAGACCTTGAAAAGCAGCTTCAAGGGCGATGCGCTCATGACATAAACATAGGTCTCGTTCTGGGCCAGCATGTACTGGCCATCGGAGCTGAAGCGCACCCAGTTCAGGCCGGGACGGATGGGGGAATCGAGCTTGACGGGAGTGAGCCCGGGCGTTGGCGCTTCAAGCGGGTTGACGACATAACTGGCCATGAACTGCTGGAAGCTGAGAAATTCGGGCGAGCTCTTCAATTCGCGGGCTTTGCAGGCGTCGGGCGCGGCGTTGGCGATTTTTTGCGCGGAGCGAACGCGCATGCCGACCGTGCTTGTCGTGTCCAGAATGTCGCTTAGGAAGTTACCGTTCCGTCCCTTGCTGTCGGCGATACGTTCGAGGTTGGCTGCGAAGGCTTTGGGAGCGTACCCCGCGCGCATCATGGCGTAGAGACCCACCGCGTCCGCGCGCAACTCGTCCTTTTCCGCTTCGCTCTCGTACAGGTCTTCGCCTGGTTTGGGTTGCGCATTCAACATGAGCTGGTATTTGTCCCAGACATCGTCGCGCGTTCCCAAGGTGGTGAGGTCGAGTCTTCGCCTGAGTTCGCGGGTCATGGCCGAGGCAATCTGGTGGGTGTAGATGTGGCCGATTTCGTGGGCCAGAACTCCGGCGATTTCGTCTTCGCTTTTGGCGTCGATGATGAGCTTGCGGCTGGCGTAGACGTAGCCGCCGGCGAGGGAAAAGCCGTTCAATTCGCCAGACTCATAGACACGGAAATGGTAGGGGATCTGAGTGGGAGGTAGCTGGGCGAGGAGTTTTTGGCCGAGTTTGGTGAGGAATTCGCTGTCTTTTTCCGGCAGCAAGGTGTATTCGGGTTCCTGCTGGGCGGCCATCGCTTCGCCGAGCCATTGCTCTTGCTGCTCGCTGAAGATGTTTGGCCGGTTTGCTGTGAGCGGGGGCTCTTTGGTGGAGCAGGCTGAGTTGTCTTGAGCAGTGGCTGGCCGCGCCGGGGTGAAACTGGCAAGGGTAATGAGACTGGCGAGAATGAGAAGGCGCGGATGGACGGTGGGCACGCGGGTGAAACTCCGTCGAGCATGGATTTCTCCCAGCCTGGCGGCAGTCGGTGGCGCGAGAGTTATCCGCGCCGGGATTGTCCAGAGTTAGAAGTGCAACCATGCTAGCAGAGTCATCCCGGCGACGGCATGACTGGGGACGAATTTCTCAGCTTTTCACCAAACGCCTTTGCAGGGCTTCCAGGGTTTGGCCTTTGGTTTCGGGGTAGAGGAACAGGACTACGAAGAACTGGATCACCGTCATGAACGCGAAGAAGACGAAGGGCGCGCCGCCGACCTTGCCGGCGACGATGGGGAACAGGCCTACCGTTAGGCCGGCCATGATCCAGTGGGCGCTGTTGCCGATGCTCTGGCCCTTGTTGCGGACGACGTTGGGGAAGACTTCGCCGATGTAGACCCAGATGACGGCGCCCTGGGAGACGGCGAAGAAGGCGATGTAGACGATCAGGTACCAGAGCAGCGTCTCCCAGTGGGTCTTGGTGAGGAAGACGTAGGCGACGCCACTCAAGCAGGCCGAGCAGCCGGCCGCGCCGATGAGCAGCAGGGTTTTGCGGCCGAGTCGGTCGATGAGCGTCATGCCGACGAGGGTGAACAGGAGGTTGGTTGCGCCGATGGCCACGCCCTGCAGGTCGCCGGACATCTGGCTGAAGCCGGCTTTGGCGAAGATGGTGTTGATGTAGTAGAGGATGGCGTTGATGCCGGCGAGCTGGTTGAATGCGCCGATGGTGATGGCGAGGAAGATGGGATAGCGGTACTTCCACTGGAAGACGGGCTCGTTGGCGACGGCGTGGCTTTCGCGGAGAGCCTGCTGGATCTCGGCGACCTCCTGCTCGGGGGCGGGGTCGCCCATGAGCTTGAGGACTTCGAGGGCTTCGTCGATGCGGGCGCGGGAGACCGACCAGCGGGGGCTGCGGGGGATGCCGTAGAGCAGGATGAGGAAGCCGACGGCGGGCAGGGCGGCGATACCGAGCTGGGCGCGCCACTCCCAATCGCCCAGGTGCAACTGGCGGATGGCGAAGTTGGAGGCGTAGGCGAGCAGGATGCCGAGGACGACATTGACCTGGAAGGTGCCGACCATGCGCCCTCGCCACTTGGGCGGCGCGAGCTCGGTGATGTAGACGGGGCCGAGCACGGACGATGCGCCGATGGCCAGGCCGCCGATGAAGCGGAAGACGAGCAGGGCGGACCAGTTCCAGGCCAGGGCGCAGCCGACGGCGGAGATGATGTAGAAGACGGCGGTGATGCGCAGGGTTTCGCGGCCGCCGAGCTTCTGGCCGATTTCTCCGGCGAACATGGCGCCAAAGGCGGTGCCGACGACGGCGATGAAGACGGTGAGCGCCTGGGTGCTGTCGGTGAGGTGGTAGAGCCGGGTGAGCGCTTCGAGAGCGCCGGCGATGACCGCCGTGTCGAAACCGAAGAGGAGTCCGCCGAGCGCGCCGCTGATGGTGGCCTTGACCAGATAGAAATTGGGTCGCATGTCTCTCCCGATGCAGCGCATTCCGTTGGGGCGTAAGGCTGCCTATTGATGGAACAACGGCCATCATACAAGCGAAACCCCGTTCACGCACCCCTGCGCGGTGGGCAAGCGTGGATTTTGTCGTGGGCTAGCTGGGCGAGGTGGCGGATTTTGATGGCGTCACGGTCAGAACGCGGCAGCGTTGCTTGCCGGCGGCGCTCCAGGAGACGGGAAGATCGCTTTCGAGGTAGGCGCAATCGCCGGTATCCATGGTTTCGCGCATGCCGCCAGCGTCGATCTGAATGCGTCCTTCCAACACGTACAGGAAGAGCGCGCTGGTGGGTTTGGCTTCCGGCACAGTCGTGACGCCGCCGGGAGCGATGTCGACCATGGAGGCGTCCATCTGCCGGCGGGGAACGCCTGGATTGAGGAGAATGACGCCGCCGGGGTCGGTGGAGCGTCCGCGCCCCTGGCTGGTGACCTTGCGGGTGACGGAGAGGGTGTGCTCGGTGGCCTCGGCAAAGAAGTACCCGAGCCCGACGCCGTAGACGCGGCAGATGGTGGCGAGGGTGGGCAGGGTGGGGACCATTCTGTCGGTTTCGAGCTTGGAGAGCAGGGCGGTGGAGAGGCCGGTTTCGGCGGCCAGGCGCGCCAGGGTGAGCTGTTTCTCCGTGCGCAAGCCGCGCAGCTTGTTGCCGATGCAGTAGGGGGCGAGAAACCATTCGGTGTGGGAGATTGCCTTGGCCATCCGGAGTTTCCTTTCGTGCGCCACAGGCGCCAGTGAGGCAAGTCTCCCAGCTTTTGGCTCCGGAAAACCTGAAGATTCTCTGAAAATCGATCGGCTTTCGCGCGGGTGTTTGGCTCGTGCCGGAACGCTCTCCAGTCAAATGCATCCAGCGACGAAAGGAAGTTACAGACGGAAAACGGACAAGGCTGCTCAAAACAAGACACTTTCCGGTTAAAATTCATGAGGCGGTCCTCCCCATCCGCCAAAAAAGCGGGGCGAGGTTCTGACCGACGCTCACCGGGGCCTAAGTGGCAATTCCGGCCCAGGTCCATGCGAAGACTCAACCAGAAAAGGATACGAAGCAAAGTGACGAATACTATGTACGTTTTTTGCCGGGGTGCCGGCGCAGCGCTGCTGCTGGCCACGGCGCTGGCCATTTTTCCGGCGATCAGCCGCGGGGACACGGTTCTCTTGAAAAATGGAGACCACCTCACCGGCACGGTGACCCAACTGGCCGGCGGCAAACTGACGGTGACGACCAGCTACGCGGGCGCGCTGACCATCACCTGGGACGAGGTGAGCTCGGTCAAGCTGGACAAGCCGCTGCTGCTGCCGCTGGAAGACAAGGTCGACGGGAAGAAGCTGGAGATTGTGGGCATTGAGCGCACGCCGGACGGATTCAGCGTGACCACATCGGCAGGCCTGCAACCGGTTCCGGCGGCGAGCCTGACGGCGCTGCGCACGGCGGCGGCACAGCAGGCGTATGAGGCGGCTCTGCACCCGAACTGGGCGCATGGATGGGCGGGCTCGGCCAACGTGAGCTTTGCTTTTTCCAGCGGCAACAGCGAAACTACGGCGGTGGGGACGGGGGTGAATTTTGCCCGGCCGACGCGGACCGACAAGACGTCGCTCTACTACAACACGATTTACTCGCATGACGGCATCCTGAACGCGACGACGGCGGAGGCGACCAACTCCGGGGCGCGCTACGACCACAATCTTGGCAGGAAGGTTTTCAGTTTCGCGACGCTGGATTTCCAGGCGAACGCGCTGCAAAACCTGAATCTGCGCGAGGTCGCCGGTGGCGGTATGGGGTTCCACGCGATCAACGTACCGAGGGAGCAACTGGACTTCTTCGCGGGCGCGGTGTACACGCATGAGAGCTACAGCGCCTCAACGACCAGCACCACGACGACCACCACATCGGGAAACACAACTACCACCGTGACGGTGACGACGCCTGTTCCCGCCGAGACCAACACATTTGGCGCGCTGGATTTTGGAGAGCAGTACACACGCAAGCTGGGCAAGGCGAGCGCCTTCACCGAACAGGCGTATATTTTTCCAGACCTGAGCGATACGAGCCAGTTTCGATTTACGTTGAATACGACACTGAGCACGAAGATCAGTTCGTTTCTGAGCTGGCAAACGACGCTGAGCGACATCTACGTCACCAATCCACCGATGGGGACCCAGGACAACGACCTGCAGATGACGACGGGACTCGGGATCAGCTTTACGCGCAAGTAGTTTGAAAAGCGGCCACAGTGTCCCGAAATGAGTCAAATTCCTTTCCCGCGGAAGGAACAAAATCAGTCTCATCCCTTTGCGCATGTTTCGCCAAACGCGGCGAGTGAATCGTGTTTCCTTTATCTTGCGAAAGGGCTGCGAAGAATTTGAAAATGGGGTTTCCTCCGAGGTTTTTTTGGAGTAATCTTGGTCTACTTCAAGCTTTGGTTGGGCCCTGCGGCGCAACACAACGTTGGTTCCTTGCTCCACTCCCCCCTTGGTTCCCTCGTGGTTCTGCCGACTTTGGATTTGAGGCGCGCCCCTTGCGGGCGTCCGCCGAATTCCGAGCGATTCGCGATCTACGTTTCAATTTCGACAAGTGAAAAGGGGCCACACTATGAGCCCAGAGAATGCTGTACCTTTTCCCCAGAACGAGTTGTACTATCGATTTTCTTCGTACGCGCTCCTTCCCGATGGAAGGCTGCTTCATGGCGGTGAAAGCGTTCCAATTCCTCCCAAGGAATTGGCTGTGCTGAGCCTTTTGGTCGCCCACAACGGCCAGATTGTCAGCCACGCGGAGCTGCAGGAGGCTGCATGGAGCGGAGTGCATGTGTCGCAGGACAGCCTGCCGCGGTGCATTTCTTCGTTGCGCGCCCGGCTGCAGTCCGAGCGATGCATTCAGACCGTCTACAAGCGAGGCTACCGGTTCACGCTGCCAGTGGAGCTGACGCCGATTTCACCCCCGGCACGGCGTTGGGAAGGCGATCGGGACCGGCGTTTGACGCCCAGGGTCGCGCTGCCCCGGCTGGCGATTCTGCCGTTTGTCACGTATCCGGATGTTCCTGAGGCGTTTGGACCGGGGGTCGCTGAAGAGACGATGCTCAAGCTCAACCAGGCCAGGCAGCCGGTGGTCGAGGTGCTGGCGCGCGAGTCGGTCTTTTGCCTGGCGGCCAAAGGGCTGGACGCCGCCGCGATCGCCCAGTCGCTGCGCGCGGAAATTGTGCTCACGGGGACGATTACGGCGCTTCCGTTGCATTTCCGCCTGCGCGCGGAGATGATCCGGGCCCGGGACGAGGTTCAGCTCTGGGTCGAGGATTTTCTGCTGCCACGCGAGCTGATCGCCTATGCGGACGCGCGGCTTGCCAAACGCATTACGGCGCGGATCCAAAATGCGTTCGCGAAGCCAATCTCGCCCATCCCGTCTCCGGGCCGAGGCGGTTTTGCCGCTTCCCTGGCGGCGAGCGCGGATTCGGCGGCGGGGGGCGCGGCCGGACCACCGCGCGGGTCATCGTTCCAGCGCCTACGAACTCTTCCTGCAGTCGCTTCATCCGTGGGATTCGCTTGAACCCCGCCAGATGCGGGAAGCGCTGCAAGGGCTTCATCGCGCCGCCGAGATGGACTCCTCGCTCAAGGAAGCGCGGGTCCGCCTTGCCAATGGGTATCTTGTTCAGGCGTACTGGGGATACGTGCGCGCGGATATTGCCGCGGAGCAGGCGCGGCGGCAGATCGCCATCCTCACCGAGTCCCCGGAGGCCAGCCATGCGTTCGCGCAGTCGTTGCGGCCGGCGATGGGTTGGATTCAGTTCTCGTGTGACCGGGATCTGCCGGCGGCTCTGGCTTCCTTTGCCGCCATTTCGCCCGAGGACTATCATCCGGCAGCGTTCCGATATCGTTGCAGATTTCATCTTGGGTTGGGCCAGGCGGCGAGGGCGATCGATCAGCTACGGTTTGCCATGGAGGCCGATCCATATGCGCCCACCTCGCTGGCGACACTGGCCTGGGCCTACTTTATGGCGGGCGACACGGCGGCGGCTTTGACGCAGATCGAGGCGGCTCTCGGTCATTTCCCCGACCATCCGCTGGTGCAGCTCTTCAGCGCTCAGCTGCTGGCTGGCGCCGGCAGTCCGGGCGACGCGCTCAAGGAGCGCGCAGTCCACCTGGCAGGCGGCTGGTGGAGGCGCGCCCCTACATCGACGCGGCGCACGCCGCTCTGGCCTACGCCTGCGCCCGGCAGGGAAACTCCCAGGAAGCGCGCGCCATCCTCGATCGCCAGGTATTGCTCAGCCGCGAACGGTTCGTGATGCGCTCGATTCACGCGCCGGTGCTGGTGGCGCTGGGCGATCTGGACGCGGCGGTGGAGGAGTTGAGCCTTGCCGAGAAGCTGCGCTGCCCCTGGTTCTTTGAACTGCTGCGCGATCCGCGCTTGCTGGCCCTGCATGGCAAGCCGGAATTCCAGCGGCTCAAGGCCATCGCGGCGAAGATGGAATCCTCTTTGCCGGCCGCGTGAGCCCTATGGACTCCCGCATCTTTGCTGGCGGCGGAGCCGATCGCCCCGGGGCGCGGCGCGCTGCCGCGCGGACCGCTTTTTTGCTTAGTAAATCGATATACCTAGCCAAGATACCCCTTCGCGCTGTACATTGCTCTGGGAAGGACTCCTGGATTTTTTGAGCCGGACTTCGTGATGAGCCCTCCCTTGCGCTAAACTTCCTGTTCCATTTCGTCCACAGGTCCCAGGCATCTGGGACAAAAGCTCGAAGGAGACCTGCCCGCAATGACCCGTCCTCTCCGTCCGTTCCGCGTGTCCCCGTTCTCCTTGCTGCGTGCCGCTTTCCTCGGCGCACTCCTGCCTGGCTTGGTTGGGGTTGTTGCTCTTTCCCAGCAGCCGGATTATCTGAACACTCAGCTAGCGCCCCAGGCCCGGGCCAAGGACCTGGTGGGGCGCATGACTCTCGATGAAAAAGCTTCGCAGCTGGAAGACTGGGCGCCGGCCATTCCGAGGCTGGGGGTTCCCGACTACCAGACTTGGAACGAGGCGCTGCACGGCGTGGCGCGGGCCGGATACGCGACCGTCTTTCCCCAGGCCATCGGCATGGCCGCCACCTGGGATACCAAGATGGTGCACGAGATGGGCGACACCATCTCCACCGAGGCGCGGGCCAAATACAACCAGGCGCAGAGCGAGGGCAACCACCGCATCTTTTACGGGCTGACCTTCTGGTCGCCCAATATCAACATCTTTCGCGATCCCCGCTGGGGCCGCGGTCAGGAGACTTACGGCGAAGATCCGTTTCTGACCGGCCGCATGGGCGTGGCCTTTGTGACCGGCGTGCAGGGCGACGATCTGGAGCATCCCAAGGCGATCGCCACCAGCAAGCACTTTGCCGTCCACTCGGGGCCGGAATCGCAGCGGCATGTCTTCGACGTGCATCCCAGCGCGCGCGATCTGGAAGAGACCTACCTGCCCGCCTTCCGGGCGACCGTGGTAGAGGGGCATGTGGGCTCGGTGATGTGCGCCTACAACGCCATCGACACCTTCGCCGCCTGCGCCAACCAGAATCTGCTGGTGGATCATCTGCGCAAGGCGTGGGGCTTCAATGGCTTTGTGGTGAGCGATTGCGCGGCGATCGTGGATGTGTACTCGGGCCACCGCAATGCGCCGGACATCACCCACGCGTCGGCGCTGGCGCTGCAGGCCGGGACGGACCTTTCCTGCAGCATCTGGGCGGCGGGCTTCAACACGCTGGGCAACGCGGTGCGCCAGAAGCTGGTGACCGAGGATCTGGTGACGCAGGCGGCCGAGCGGCTCTTCACGGCGCGCATCAAGCTGGGCCTGTTCGATCCGGTGGGCACGAACGCCGGAGACAAAATTCCCTTTAGCGCAATCGATTCCGACGAGAATCGCGCAAAGGCTCTCAAGGCCGCCGGGGAAGCGATCGTCCTGCTCAAGAACGATGGGACTCTGCCGCTGAAGAAGCTGGACGCGACCATCGCGGTGGTGGGGCCGGAGGCGGACCTGCTTCCGGGATTGACCGGGAACTACAACGGCATTCCCCATCATCCGGTGGAACCGGTGGTGGGCATCTCCAAGCTCTTCAAGCAGGTGAAGTACGCGCAGGGCTCGGTGCTGGCCGATGGCTCGATGGTTCCGGTGCCCATGACCGTGTTTGGCAGCGGTCTGAAGACGGAGTTCTTTGCCACGCCGGATTGGACCGGGCGGCCGGTGGCGACCTTGACCGAGCGGGATATCCAGGATAGCTGGGGCGACTCGATGCCGGTGCCGGAGTTGCACACGCACACCTACTCGGTGCGCTACACGGGCAAGCTGACGCCCCCGGCCGCTGGGCACTACATGTTTTCGCTGGAGGCGGAGGACAGCTTCCCCTACTCGCCGCACGATACGGTGCGCCTGACGCTGGATGGCAAGGTGGTCCAGGAAGGCAATATGCGGACGGGCTGGGATATCTCGGCGATGGGCAATTTCAAAGCCGCTCCGGGCGCTTCGCCGAGCGCGCCGCCGGTGATGGCGTTCGGTCATCTGCCGTCCTTCAGCCTGGACTTTACCGACGGCAAGCCGCACGATCTGGAGATCGACTACAGCCACTCGGGCGACCAGGCGGGCGGGGGACTGTACTTCAAGTGGGCGGCCCCGGCGCAGGCTCAGTTGGACGAGGCCGTGGCCGCGGCCAAAGCCTCGGACGTGGTGGTGGCGTTTGTGGGCCTCTCGCCGCAACTGGAGGGCGAGGAGATGACCATCAAGATCGATGGCTTCGAAGGCGGCGACCGCACCAAGATATCCCTTCCGGCTCCGCAGCAGAAGCTGCTGGAGGCCGTGGCGGCCGCGGGCAAGCCCGTGGTGGTGGTGCTGATGAGCGGCAGCGCCGTGGCCCTGCCCTGGGCCGAGGAGCACGCGGCGGCCATTCTGGAAGCCTGGTACCCCGGCGTGGAGGGCGGAACGGCCATCGCGCAGACGCTTGCCGGGCTCAACAACCCGGCGGGGCGGCTGCCGGTCACGTTTTACAAGGGAGTGGATGACCTGCCCGCCTTTACCGATTACGCGCTCAAGGGCCGCACCTACCGCTACTACACGGGCAAGCCGGAGTGGGGCTTTGGGTATGGGCTGAGCTACTCGAAGTTCGACTACGGCCCGCTGACGCTCTCCTCGAGCAAACTGAAGGCGGGCGACCCGCTGACGGCGACGGTGTGGGTGACCAACACCAGCACGGTTCCGGGCGATGAGGTTGTGGAAGCGTACGTGAAGACGCCGCAGACCAACGGGCCGATCCAGTCGCTGGCCGGCTTTGTGCGGGTGCAGGTTCCGGCAGGCGAAACCCGGGAAGTGGCGCTGCAGATCGACCCGCGCGACCTGTCGAGCGTAGACGAAAAGGGCGAGCGGAAGGTCTTGCCCGGCCGGTACCAGATCACGCTGGGCGGGGCGCAGCCGGACGAAGCGGCGGGAAAATCGACGGCGAAGTTCACGGTGACGGGAACGCAGACGCTGCCGCGATAGTCCTGACGGAAGAACGATGAACGAAGGCGAAGTGTGGCATGGAAGACGCTCCGGGTCGACTTCAGGGGCGCTTTCCATGCCGCCTTCTGCGCCTTTGGGCGAGTTTCTGCGGCTGCCATGGCATTTACCGGTATACTTCTGGTTTG
>Ga0302187_10003682_pt1 | contig 12395 bp, 12 predicted proteins | sample II_Bog_E1_3_FD_202120 | JGI IMG/M metagenome (GOLD analysis project Ga0302187, IMG submission 202120) | Peat permafrost microbial communities from Stordalen Mire near Abisko, Sweden - II_Bog_E1_3 | ecosystem: Environmental > Terrestrial > Soil > Wetlands > Peat | place: Sweden: Abisko...
GGCGCACCGCGCGGCGCGACTGGCGCACCGCCTCGGCGGTGACCGCGCAGGAATTGATCACCACCGTCGATCCCGGAGCGCCGGTCAGCATGGCGCGGATCGCCTCGCTTTCGGCCAGGTTGAGACGGCAGCCGAGCGTGATGACCGGATCTGTCGCGCTCATGCCGGGTAATCGTTGGCGGCGAACGTGCCGGTAAAGCTGGTTGCGGCGGGCCCGGTCATGATCACGTTGTCATGGGCATCCCACGCGATCGTCAGCGGCCCGCCCGGCAGGGTGACCGTAACGCGCCGCCCGGTCAGCCGCCGTCGCATCGCCGCCACGGCCGTGGCGCAGGCCCCTGTGCCGCAGGCGCGCGTCAGCCCGGCGCCGCGTTCCCACACGTGCAGCGTGATCGCATCGGGGCCGGTCAGCGTGGCCACATTGACATTGACGCGCGCGGGAAACAGCGGATCGTGCTCGATCAGCGGGCCCAGCCGCGCCAGATCGACGGCATCGGCATCGGGCACAAAGAACACCACATGCGGATTGCCCACGTTGACCGCGACCGGATCGGCCAGATCCTCCCACGCCACCGGCATTGCCAGCGTGTCCATCGCATAGGCCAGCGGGATCGCGTCCCAGCCGAACCGGGGCACCCCCATTGCCACGCTGATACCGTGATCATCGACGCGGGCGACCAGATCGCCGCCCAGCGTTTCAATACGCGTTTCGCCGCCGTGCTCGGGGCCCAGCAGCATGCCGACCGCGCGGCTGGCATTGCCGCAGGCTTCGACTTCGCCGCCATCGGGGTTGAAGATGCGCATGCGCACATCGGCATGGGTGGCGGGCTCGAGCACGATCAGTTGATCGCAGCCGATCCCGGTCTTGCGGTCGGCCAGCGCGGCGGCGCGGCGCGCGGTCACGGGGACCGGATGCGCGCGCGCGTCGATCACCACGAAATCGTTGCCAAGGCCATGCATCTTGCGAAACGGGATGTGCATGGTCGCGGCTACTAGAACAATGGGAGCGGTTTGGAAATCGCCCTGATCAGGCCCTGATCAGGCGGTGCGCGAGTCCGGCACTGTTGCGGCTGGCCGTGGCGAAACCGCCAGCAGGCTTTGCGCGGCAAGCTCGTCGCGCAGATCTTCGGCGCTCAACGGGTGGCCATAGATATAGCCCTGGCCCAGAAATGTGCCCAGCTTGCGCAATTCGTCAAGAATCTGGGGGCTTTCGATCCCTTCGGCGGTGATCGGCAGGTCCATCCCCCGGCCCAGCGAGCTGATCGCCTCGACCATCGCATTGCTGTCGCGGTTGCGCCCCAGCCCGGCGATGAAATTGCGGTCGATCTTGATCCGGTCGAACGGCAGCGCGCGCAAATGCGCCAAACTTGATGCGCAATGGCCAAAATCGTCCAGGCTGATCCGCACCCCCTGGTTGCGCAACGATGTGACCAGTGACCGCACCATCGGCAGGTTTTCGACCAGACTGTCTTCGGTGATTTCGATATCGAGCCGGTGGGGCGGGATGCGCGCTTCGACCATCAGTTTGAGCAGCCTTTGCGCAAACCACGGATCGCGCAACTGCACTGGCGAGATGTTGATCGCCAGCGTCAGGTGCGGCGCCCATTCGCCGGCATCGACCAGCGCCTGGCGAATCAGCGATTCCGACAGGGCCGGCATCACGCCGATCTCTTCGGCCACCGGCACGAACACGTCGGGGCCGACTATGCCGCGTTCGGGCGAATGCCAGCGGGCCAGCATTTCCAGTCCGGTGATCGCGCCGCTGGCCAGATCGATCTGCTTTTCATAATAGGGGCGGAATTCGCCATTGTGCACGCCCTGGCGGATCGCCTGCTCCAGACGGTTGCGCGCCAGCATGTCGTCCTCGATCGCCGGTTCGAACCAGCAATGCCGGCTGCGCCCGCCTTTCTTGGCCTGGTACATCGCGACATCGGCCTGATGGGTCAGCGTGGCGACCACGTCTGCGGTGGCGCTGGCGGGCGTGATCGCCAGGCAAGCCAGCCCGATCGACGCAGTGACCACGACCGTGTGATCATCGCAATGCACCGGCAGCGCAATCGCTTCGCCGATCCCGGTGGCCAGGCGATCGCCATGGCCGGTGCAATCGGTTCCGCGTGCAAACGGGACCAGTGCGGCAAATTCATCCCCGCCCAGCCGCGCGAGCACGGCATCGGCGGGCAGCATGGCGCGGGCCCGCCGCGCCGCCTCGATCAGCACGGCGTCGCCGACATGGTGGCCATGCGCGTCGTTGGCCTGTTTGAACCGGTCAAGATCGATCAGCATCAGCGTCAGATTGCCATCGCGCTGCCCGGTTGCGGCGGCCAGCCGGGCCAGCGCTACATCGAAACTGCGCCGGTTGAGCAACCCGGTCAGCGCATCGGTATCGGCCAGCCGCAGCGCCGCCGTTTCGGCATCGCGCCGCGCGGCCACTTCGCGCATCAGGTCGACATAGCGGCGCCAGCCAAAGATGATCAGCGCGATGTTGAGCAGCAGCGCATTGGTCAGCAGCGCATCGACGCTGCCTTCGCCCGAAATGAGATGATGCACGACATGCGGCAGCACTGACGAGCCGGTGCCGACGAACAGGAGGATGGCCGCAAAGATGATGCCCAGCGCCACCACATCGCGCTCGGTCCGGGCCGCGCCAGGCGCAGGCAGGCGCACGGAGCCGGGATTGAGCCCAGCCGCATTCGCAGCGGACACCTGGCCGCCGGTCTGCCGATGCTGGAAATCCTGCGATGGCATCGTCCCTGCCGTGCTCCTCACAAATCCGGAATTGCAAATGCGAAATCCCTGTATGCCTGCATAAACCGCCATGTTGAAATTTGGGTTAAGCCTCCGGACAGACGGCCCGCTTGCCAAATCGTGGCCATGCGCCTAAGGGGACCACGTGAATCGGCCAATTCGGGCCGGATCGCACCAATGGCTTTCGGCTTTGAAGCGGAGATGCTGGACGCTGGTCGGCGAGGTTTCGCCCACCGGCGTTTTTGGCGTTCTGGCTCAATAGCCGGGAATTGGGCAGGAGTGACACGGATTGTTCGATAGTCTGTCAGACCGGCTGAGCGGCGTTTTCGACCGCCTGCGTGGTCGCGGCGCGCTGTCCGAAGAGGACGTGCGCGGTGCGATGCGCGAAGTGCGCATTGCCCTGCTGGAAGCCGACGTGGCGCTGCCGGTGGTGCGCCGGTTTGTCGATGGGGTTACCGAAACCGCGATCGGCCAGCAGGTCTTGCGCTCGGTCACGCCGGGCCAGCAAGTGGTCAAGATCGTCCACGACGCGCTGACCGAAATGCTGGGCAGCGGCACGGCCGAGCTGGATCTGGCGGCGACCCCGCCGGTGGTGATCATGATGGTCGGCCTGCAAGGGTCGGGCAAGACCACCAGCACCGCCAAGATCGCCAAGCTGCTGAAGGACAAGCAGGGCAAGAAAGTCCTGATGGCCTCGCTCGACGTCAATCGTCCGGCGGCGCAGGAACAGTTGGCCGTGCTGGGTGGCCAGGTCGGCGTGGCGACATTGCCGATCGTGCCGGGCCAGACCCCGGTCGAGATCGCCACGCGTGCGCTCCATGCGGCGCGGTTGCAGGCGGTCGACGTGCTGATGCTCGACACCGCCGGGCGACTGCATGTCGATCAGGCGCTGATGGACGAAATGAAGGCCGTCAGCGCGATCGCGACACCACGCGAGACGCTGCTGGTGGTCGATTCGCTGACCGGGCAGGACGCGGTCAACGTTGCGCAGAATTTCGCGGGGCAAGTGCCGCTGACCGGCGTGGTGCTGACGCGCATGGACGGCGATGCGCGCGGCGGTGCGGCGCTGTCGATGCGCGCGGTCACCGGTCAGCCGATCAAGTTTGCCGGGACCGGCGAAAAGCTCGACGCGATCGAGGCGTTTGATCCGCAACGGGTTGCCGGTCGCATCCTGGGCATGGGCGATATTGTCTCGATCGTCGAAAAGGCCGCCGCTGCGGTCAACGCCGACGAAGCCGACAAGCTGGCCCAGCGCATGGCCAAGGGCGAGTTCGACATGAACGATCTGCGCACCCAGTTGCGCCAGATGCAGCGCATGGGCGGACTGGGCGCGCTGGCCGGGCTGATGCCGGGGATGAAGAAGGCCAAGGCGGCGATGGCCAATTCGGGCATGGATGACAAAGTGCTGGTGCACATGGATGCGATCATCGGCTCGATGACGCCCAAGGAACGCGCCAAGCCCGAACTGCTCAACGCCAAGCGCAAGATCCGCGTGGCCAAAGGGTCCGGCACGCAAGTGCAGGACGTCAACAAGATCATCAAGATGCACCAGGAAATGGCGCGCGCGATGAAGCAGATCCGCAAGATGGGCGGGCTCAAGGGCCTGGCCGCGATGTTCGGCAAGGGCGGTATGGGCGCGGCGATGCCGGGGCTCGATCAGCCGATGGGGCCGGGCGGCCTGGGCGGCGGCATGAAGATGCCCGGCCTTGGCGGCATGCCGGCCAATCTGGGCGATTTGCTCAAACGGAAATGACTGTTTTGAATTCCACCTGTTTTACGAATCTGATGAAAGGGTAATCCATGTCTGTTTCTTTGCGTCTGTCGCGTGGCGGCTCCAAAAAGCGCCCCTATTACAAGGTCGTCGTGTCCAACAGCCGCGCCCCGCGCGACGGCAAGTATCTGGAACAGGTCGGCACCTACAACCCGCTGCTGGCCAAGGATGATGAAAACCGCGTGCGTGTGGTCGAAGACCGCGTGCGCTATTGGCTGGGCGTCGGCGCGCAGCCGACCGAACGCGTTGCCCGTCTGCTCGACAAGCTGGGCATCAAGGAACGCAAGGTCACGCTGAACCCCAACGCGGGCGTTCCGGGCAAGAAGGCCACTGAACGCGCTGCCGACAAGGCCAAGAAGGCGGCCGAGGCTGCTGAAGCCGCTGCGGAACCGGCGGAAGCCTGATCTTGGCGACCGACAAGCCGGTCACGCTGGCGGCCATTGCGGGCGCGCATGGCGTGGCCGGTGAAGTGCGGCTGAAACTGTTCAGCGAAGGGGTGGCGACCTTGAAGCGCCACCTCAATCGCGAAAACGGCTTCAACGGCGGCACCCTGACGCTGACCGCGTTGCGCGACGACGGCAAGGGCGGTGCGATCGCGCGCTTTGCCCAATGCATCGATCGCAACGCGGCAGAGGCCTTGCGCGGCACCCTGCTGACCGTGCCGCGCAGCACGCTGCCGCCGCTGGGCGCTGGCGAATATTACCATGCCGACCTGATCGGCCTGCCGGCGGTGTCGAACGACGGCACGGCGCTGGGCACATGCATCGCGGTCGACAATTTCGGCGCAGGCGATGTGCTAGAAGTGCGGCGGCCCGACGGCAAAAGCTTCATGGTGCCGATGCGCGCCGAAGCAGTGCCGGAATGGGATGCCGATCGGCTGGTGATCACCGCCGCGTGGGCGCAGGACTGAGCCGTCCGAAATTTTCGCCATTGGCCAACCAGGAGTGCCGACCGGCATTGCTCGCTACAGGATGGCCGGGCCCCGCACGATTCGACAAGTCCGCGATTTTGTATATACTGACCGGATATACGGGAGTTGGTGATGGCCAGGGAATATACGGTCAAAAGCTTCAAGTCGGGCAATTCGGTCGCCTTGCGCCTGCCAAAGGCGCTCGGGATTGCCGAGGGCGAAGATATCGTGATCGTCCCGCATGATGCTGACAGCTTCAGCATCTGGAAGAAGAGCGATGCCAAGAAGGTCTTCATGGGCCTGTACGGCAGCATGTCGCCCGGTTTCATGGATGAAGACCGGCAGGACGTGGAACAGGACGATTATGACTGGCCGGGCTCCGGCGACCAACCGGCGGCGGCGTGATGTATTTGCTCGATACCAATGCCTGCATCGATTTTCTCAACGGGCGCAGCGCGGCGCTGGCGCAGCGCATGGCCGAAAATTTCGGTTCGTTGTGGGTGTCTTCGATCAGCGTGGCCGAACTGATGGTTGGCAGCCGTCAGTCAGCCGATTCGCGACGGGACGCTGAACGGATCAACGTCTTTGTGGCCAACCTCGACATTGCCGATTTCGACGAGGCTTGCGCACGGCGCTATGGCGCGGTGATCCGGGCGATCGGCGTGCGCCGCAAGAGTTTTGACCGGCTGATCGGCGTGCAGGCGCTTGAGCGGGGGCTTGTGCTGGTCACCCGCAATGGCCGGGATTTCGATGACGTGCCCGGTCTGGTGATCGAGGATTGGACACGCTGATCGGTGCTCGACAGGGCATCGTTGAGGCGCCAGGGGATCGCACCATGACATTCGCCGCCACTATCCTCACGCTCTATCCCGACATGTTCCCGGGGCCTCTTCGCCACAGCCTGGCAGGTCGTGCGCTGGCCGAGGGCACCTGGTCGCTCGATACCGTGCAGATCCGCGACTTTGCCGCCGACAAGCACCGCACTGTCGATGACACGCCTGCGGGCGGCGGGGCGGGGATGGTGCTGCGGGTTGATGTGCTCGCGCGTGCGGTCGATCACGCCCGCGCGCTGCACCCCGCCGTGCCCGTGGTGGCGATGACCCCGCGTGGCAAGCCGCTGACCCAGGACCGCGTGCGCGCGCTGGCGGCGGGTCCGGGGGTTACCGTGCTGTGCGGGCGGTTCGAAGGGTTTGACGAGCGGATCTTTGCCGGGCGCGATGTAGAAGAGATCGCGGTGGGCGATGTCGTGCTGTCGGGCGGGGAATGTGCCGCGCTGATGCTGCTCGATGCTTGCATTCGGCTGCTTCCCGGCGTAATGGGCGCGGCTTCCAGTGGGCACGAGGAATCGTTTGAAAACGGTCTTCTCGAATACCCGCACTACACCCGACCCACCGAGTGGGAAGGGCGCACGATCCCTGAAGTGCTGCGATCGGGGGATCATGCGAAGATCGCTGCCTGGCGTAAATCCATGGCAGAAGATCATACCCGGCTACGCAGGCCGGACCTTTGGGAACGCCACACTGGCGTTCGGGTCCAGTCTGCCTCTGGTGCGCAGCGTGGAACGACGGACGAAAAAAATGAACCTGATTCAGCAGCTTGAAGCTGAAGCCATTGCCGAATTCAAGGCAAAGAAGGAAATCCCGGCTTTCCGTGCGGGTGATACCGTGCGCGTTGGCGTGCGCGTCGTCGAAGGCGAACGCACCCGTGTCCAGGCCTATGAAGGCGTGGTGATCGCGCGGTCGAACCGTGGCCTCGGCTCGAACTTCACTGTTCGCAAGATTTCGTTCGGCGAAGGTGTGGAACGCGTGTTCCCGCTCTATTCGCCCAACATCGATTCGATCACGGTCGTCCGTCGCGGCGTCGTGCGTCGTGCAAAGCTGTATTATCTGCGCGGTCGTCGCGGCAAGTCGGCGCGTATCGCCGAACGTCGCGATGTGCGTCCGGGCAACGAAGGCTGACACCTTTGCCTTGACCCGGTTGCGCCTATCCGCAACACAGTCCATTCGCCAAAAGGCGTCCCGGTCAACCACCGGGGCGCCTTTTTGCTGTCAGACCCATATGAGTGCCAGTCCCATGCGTCCCAATCCGATCCCACCGTGTGCGTCTCCCCTCCCCTTCAGGGGAGGGGCCGGGGGTGGGGGCTATCCTCTTGGTTCGGCGTGTGGGGCCAGGCCCCACCCCAACCCCTCCCCTGAAGGGGAGGAGCTCAGGAAATGGCGCTCGATTGGCCTGCTGTTCATCGCTGCCATGATCGGCAGCATCGTATCCACCCCGCTTGCCGCCCGGGAGACCGCCGTGACCCAGCCTGCCACCTCCGCCACGCTGACGATCGAACGGGTCTATGCCAGCCCAGGGGTGGCCGGGCCCAATCCGCGCGGGGTGCGCCTGTCGCCCGACGGGCGGTTCCTGACGATGCTTCGCAGCCGCGCCGATGATCGCGATCGCTATGATCTGTGGGGGTTTGATCGCAAGACCGGGCAATGGCGCATGCTGGTCGATTCGGCCCGGCTCGCCTCTGGCCGCGAGCTGTCGCAGACCGAAAAGATGAACCGTGAACGGCAACGCATCGGCGCGCTGAAAGGCATCGTCAGCTATGACTGGGCGTCGGATTCGCAAAGCGTGCTGGCGCCGGTCGACGGGCAACTGTTCCTGGCCCATGTCGCCGGGCCCGATGCCGGCAAAGTGGCGCCGATCGCCGCCGCGCAGGGCGCCGAAGTGCTCAACCCCACGCTCGGCCCCAGGGGCACCCAGATCGCCTTTGTGCGCGACCGGCGGCTGTGGGTTGCGCCGCTGACCGGTGCGGCCAGGGCGGTGACCCCCGCCGAAGCCAATGCCGACGTGCACTGGGGCGAGGCGGAGTTCATCGCGCAGGAAGAACTGCACCGCTTTGCCGGATACTGGTGGTCGCCCGATCAAGGCCGGCTGGCAGTCGAACGGTTCGATGAAAGCGGGGTCGGGCTGGTCACCCGCGCGGCGATCGGCGCCGGGGCGACTTCGGTTACGCAACAGCGCTATCCGGGCGCGGGCACTGCCAATGCGGTGGTGTCGCTGGCGATCGTGGGGATCGATGGCGAAACCCGCGTCGATGTCGATCTGGGCCCCGACAAGGACATCTATCTGGCGCGCGTCGATTGGGCGCCCGATGGCAAGACGCTCTATGTGCAGCGGCTCAACCGCGTGCAGGACCGACTCGACATGTTGGCGGTCGATCCTGACACCGGGGCATCGCGCGTGCTGTTCAGCGAAGTCGCGCGCGACAAGAGCTGGATCAACTTGTCGGATGCCTATCGCTTTCTGGCCGATGGCAGCCTGATCTGGTGGTCCGAACGCGATGGCCACGGGCACCTTTACCATTACAAGCAAGGCGCCTGGACGCAGCTTACGCGCGGCAACTGGGAAGTGTCGAGCCTGGTCGCGGTCGACCAGAAGGCCGGGCGGGTGATCCTGACCGGCAATCGCGACGATGTGCTGGCCGGGCAGGTCTATGCGCTCGACCTGGCGCATCCCGACACGCTGACCCCGCTGGGCGATCCCGCGTTTGACAACCATGCCACCGCCGACGGCAAAGGCCAGACGCTGATCGTGACGCGCAGCGCCGATGCGCAGCCGCCGCAATCCTATCTGGCCGACAGCGCGGGCAAGCGGCTGGCCTGGATCGAGGAAAACCGCGTGGCAGGCGATCATCCCTATGCGCCCTATCTGGCCGCGCATCGCCCGGCGCAGTTCGGCACGATCAAGGCCGCCGACGGGTCGGACCTGCACTGGCTGATGATCACGCCGAAGCTGGAGCCGGGCAAGCGCTATCCGGTATTCACCTATCACTATGGCGGCCCCAGTGCCCAAGTCGTGCGGCGCGGCTGGCAGGGCGCACTGGCGCAGGCCGTCGTGGCCAAGGGCTATATCTGGTTTGCCATCGACAACCGCGGTTCGGCCAATCGCGGGGTCGATTTCGAAAGATCTGGCACGCGATGGGTTCGGTCGAGGTGGAAGACCAGCTTGCCGGAACGCGCTGGCTGAAGACGCAAGGCTATGTCGATCCGGCGCGCATTGCCACGTTCGGCTGGTCCTATGGCGGCTATATGACCCTCAAGATGCTCGAAGAGCACCCGCACGAATGGACAGCGGGCATCGCAGTGGCGCCGGTGACCAGGTGGGAACTGTACGATACCGCCTATACCGAACGCTATCTGGGCGATCCCAAGGCGCCCGGCGGCGTCTATGACCGCGCCGGCGCGCTGGTCGATGCAACGAAAATTGCCGACCCGCTGCTGGTGATTCACGGCATGGCCGACGACAATGTCGTGCTCGACAACACCACCGCGCTGGTCGCGAAGTTGCAGGCGAATGCCGTGCCGTTCGAGATGATGCTTTACCCCGGCCAGACGCATGGTATCGGCGGGCCGAAGATCAGCGTGCACCTCTATGATGCGGTGTTCGATTTCCTGGCCCGCCACGGTGTCGGCGCAGGCGGAAAATAGGAGCAGACCAATGGGTTATCGGGTAGCAGTGGTGGGCGCCACCGGCAATGTCGGCCGCGCGCCTTTCCGATCGATGAGATTGCCGCGCTCGCCTCGTCGCGATCGCAGGGCAGCGAGATCGAATTCGGCGAAACCGGGCAAATGCTCAAAGTGCAGAACGTCGATCATTTCGATTTCACCGGCTGGGACATGGCGCTGTTTGCGGCGGGGTCTGGCCCGACCAAAGTCCATGCGCCGCGCGCTGCGGCGGCGGGCTGTGTGGTGATCGACAATTCGTCGCTGTACCGCATGGACCCCGACGTGCCGCTGGTCGTGCCCGAAGTGAACCCCGAGGCGATCGACGGCTATAAAAAGCGCAACATCATCGCCAACCCCAACTGTTCGACCGCGCAACTGGTGGTCGCGTTGAAGCCCCTGCATGACCGCGCAAAGATCAAGCGCGTGGTGGTCGCGACCTACCAGTCGGTGTCGGGCGCGGGCAAGGAAGGCATGGACGAACTGTTCGAACAGAGCCGGGGCATTTTTGTCGGCGACCAGGTCGAACCCAAAAAGTTCACCAAGCAGATCGCGTTCAACGTGATCCCGCATATCGATGTCTTCCTCGACGACGGATCGACCAAGGAAGAATGGAAGATGGTGGTCGAGACCAAGAAGATCCTCGATCCGAAGATCAAGGTTGTGGCGACCTGCGTGCGGGTGCCGGTGTTTGTCGGCCATTCCGAAGCGGTCAACATCGAATTTGAAGAGGAAATCAGCGCCGAGGAAGCGCAGGATATCCTGCGCGAAAGCCCCGGCGTGATGCTGATCGACAAGCGCGAGGACGGCGGATACGTCACCCCCGTCGAATGCGTGGGCGATTACGCTACGTTCGTCAGCCGCGTGCGCGAGGATTCGACCGTGGACAACGGCCTGAGCCTGTGGTGCGTGTCGGACAACTTGCGCAAGGGCGCCGCGCTCAACGCGGTGCAGATCGCCGAACTGCTGGGGCGGCGTCACCTCAAGAAAGGGTGAAGACCGCCCCCGGTTCGTCATGGCGAAACCGGCCTGGCGCGATGCCGTGTTCGGCCAGGGCATGGGCCAGGTCGCGCAAGGGTTCGTCGCGGCCTTCGTCACTCAGCGGGAACACGCCCCAGTGGATGCCGACCGCCAGCGGGGCGTCGAGGTGTTGCAGGATGCGCACCGCCTCGGCTGGGTCGGTGTGCTGGTCGGCCATGAACCAGCGCGGGGCATAGGCGCCGATTGGCAGCAGTGCCATGTCGGGTGATCCCAGTCGGGCGCGGATCGTGTCGAATAGGCTGCCGTCGCCATAGCCGGTGTCGCCCGCGAAATAGACCGACCGGTCGCCCGCGCGCACGTGGAAGCCGCACCACAGCGCCATGCGGCGATCGTATAGCCCGCGCGCGGACCAGTGTTGTGCGGGCACGAACGTCACGGTGACGCCGGGCAACTGCTGTTCGTCCCACCAGTCGCCGGTGACGATCCTGGCCTTGGGCGCGATGCGGCGCACCAGCGTGTCGTTGCCGAGCGGGGTGACGATCAGCGGATCGTGGCGCGCAACCAGCCGCCGCATCGTCGCGACATCGAGATGGTCGTAATGGTTGTGGCTGAGCAGCACCGCATCGATCGGCGGCAAATCCTCAAACCGCACGCCGGGCGCACAGACGCGCTTGGGCCCGGCAAACTGCACCGGGCTGCACCGCTGCGACCACACCGGATCGGTCAGCAGATTGAGTCCCCCGGTCTGGATCAGCACCGTGGCATGCCCGACCAGCGTGATGCGGGTGCCATCGACCCGCGCGTCGGGCCGGGCGGGGTGCACCGGCACGTGGGCCGGCCAGGGCGCACGTTTCGAGGTTTTGCGCCAGCGGCGCAAACGTCTTGTCGTGCGTGACAGGGGCGATGTTGAAAAAGCGGCCATTGAAATGGTCGCTGGTCGGCCCGTCGTAATAGCGGTTTTTGGGCATGGGGTGTCCGATAGAGGATGCACCCCTCATATCGGGACGAGGCGGGGACGATTACAAGCCCAGCGCGGCGCGTTCGCGTAGAAGGATATCGACGCCGCGCCCGATCAGCCGCGCAATCGCTTCGGGGCTTTGCCAGCCGGTGTGCGGGGTCAGCACGGCGCGCGGGGCGCGGCGCAAGGGGTGATCGGCGGGCAATGGCTCGGTTGCATAGACATCGAGCCCCGCGCCCCCCAGATGACCGTCGTGGAGCATGGCCAGCACTTCGGCCTCGTCGGTCAATTCGGCGCGCGCAGTGTTGATCAGCACCGCGCCGCGCTTCATCTTGCGCAGCCGCGCGGCATCGAGGAACCCGGCGGTTTCGCTGGTATAGGCCAGATGGGGCGAGACCACGTCGGCGCGCGCCAGCAGCGTGTCGAGATCGACTTGCTCCACGCCCGTAATATCGACCGGGCGGCGCGCCCAGACCAGCACGGTCATGCCCAGCGCCTGCGCCAGCCGGGCCACTTCGCCGCCGATCGCCCCCACCC
>Ga0302187_10003684_pt1 | contig 12393 bp, 10 predicted proteins | sample II_Bog_E1_3_FD_202120 | JGI IMG/M metagenome (GOLD analysis project Ga0302187, IMG submission 202120) | Peat permafrost microbial communities from Stordalen Mire near Abisko, Sweden - II_Bog_E1_3 | ecosystem: Environmental > Terrestrial > Soil > Wetlands > Peat | place: Sweden: Abisko...
GGTTGGAAGCGGATTGGCCGCGAGCGTGAGAGTGGCGCGGCGGTCAAAGGCTATGCGATACTTTTATAGCACTGTCCTACGCAGGCCGGGATGGCGGAACTGGCAGACGCAGCGGACTCAAAATCCCTTTTAATGAATATCTAAACACTCCGCACCAAACCGCACCGAAGCGCATTCATCGCACAACGTTCAGATCCCAATGACATTAGAGCCATAACTCATACCGCACCGCGGCGCACTCAACTGCACGGAAGTTCTTCCATGTGGTGACTAAATCGGCGACCTCTGAAGTGCTTGGTGGCGGATGATACGGGATGATACGATTGTGGCGTGGATCTGACGCCCGAGTTGCTCTATTCGATGATTCGAATACTCCCCGATTCAGGGTGTTGGGAATTCACCGGGCCGAAGGACTCCCATGGATACGGAAGACTCTTCATTTCAGGGAAAGAGTGGAAGGCGCAACGTGCGGCATACGAGTTGACGGTTGGGCCGTTGCCGCCCAGAACTCGGTTGCTCCACCCTCTTTCCCCGAAAATGTGTATTGGAGTCGCCTGTTGCAACCCGGCGCATATGAAGCGGCAGGTTCAGTTCTCCGGCATCGTGCCAGCTGAGAAGCGCTGTAGTCAGGGACATCTCATCAATTCACAGAACAGTGTGATTGAACGAAGGGGTGACCGCATTTTCGTGCGCTGCCGCATTTGCCGCCAAACTGCTTGGAGGGCAGCAAAGAAAAGATCTAAGAATTGATTCTTAGGCTGTCTGGTGGATGAACCATCGGGTCGGCCTGATCCTTAATTCGTAGATGAACTGCAGCGAGCTTTTGCGGAGATCTTTCGAGAAAACCCTGGCAGTCACCTTCAAGCATTCGGCTGTTAACCGAAGGGTTGTAGGTTCGAGTCCTACCTGAGGAGCCAAAAAGCAAGTAAATTCAGCAATATGCGAGGCAGCCAATTTGGCTGCCGTTTTTGTCTTAGACGAGTGGCTGTTTTGATGGCTGTTCGACAAATCTGTGCCAGAAGATAGTTTTCGAGTGCCGAAACGCGGATTATTGCACCACTTTAATCCGCTGCCTAGGCCGGGGAGTAGAGAGGATGTCAGTCAAAGACTCAGATGGAGATTGAAGCACGTTTACATTTGCGAAGACTGAACGGCGTGATTGCAAGGAGATGACTTTCTGCAGTCTATTTTTGAACGCCTGCTTGGTGGAATTCTCCTAGATCTGATGAGGACATAGTCGCGCGGCGCAGGATCGATCGACACAATTTCAGCTCGCGATGGGCTCTGGGTGATCGACGCGAGCGAATCGCAGCAACTCGGAACGGGGGATCAAAACCCTTGACCCGATCCGTCTCACCTGGAGTTGCTTATTCGCAACAAGGTAATCCAAAGCCCGTTGACTGATTGATAGAACTGCCGCTGCCTCTTGTCGGCCGATCAGGAGCTTCTCGTCGACATTGATGCCCGCTTTGGCTGGACCTTTCTTGATAGGACTCGACCCATCGTTCATGATTCATCTCCAAGGGGAACGGTCTTTATAAATGTTTGGGACTGTGCAGGAGAGGACCGAAATCAGTTATGCAGAATGAATGATCGACTAGGGACTGCGGCGAAGACTTTGCGAGTGATCCCGCCATAACCCATCTCCTTTTCCAGAGAATGCCCGAAATCTCCACAGGCGTCCAAGACCTTTTTCGTCAAGATCGATGCTCGACAGGCATCAGCAAGGCAAATTCAGATACTTGCAGGAATTGAGCGGAATAATCAGTGCGAGAGAGGAATCACTCTCTGCAATTGCAGAAAACCAAACTCTGTGTTCGAAACTAGCTCAGGCCAGACGAACTGCGGATCTGTTCTTTATTGTGTGGGGCTTGAAGTGGTACTGCAAACAGAAATGGCAACCAATAGGGCACGCGTTAGCGCCAACGGCGGTAGTACTTTGGCCAGAGGTCGCGCAGCTCGGATCTCTTCCTTCACTGGCTGGATGAGATCGTTTTCCACGTACTCGTTTCCTAGCTCTTCGTTTGATCGAATTAGATCCAAGAATCTCTTCTTCTCTGATGGAGAGGGAAATGAAAACAAGATTTCGTATGCCTTCAAGTCTGGATCGCCGACGAGCGCCAGTGATCGGGTGTCCGTGAGGTGTGAATAGCCGAGTAGATAACCAATCGTATCGGCCGCGAAGTCTCTGCCCTCGGGGTCCTCATCGTTCAGAAATTCCACCGCGCAAAGCCAATCGGGTTCATCGATCCAGATTGGTTCAGTCATATATTCGATTGTCATTGAATTTCTCCTGAAATGTTCATTTAGGACGCTGCCCAGTCACGGCCCGCTGGAGGAAGCGCAGGGATTAAAAGCCCTGCTCAACTTGGAAGATCCTAAGTACAGCATCGAGCAGATCGCCGCGAAAGTTGGAAAAACACCAGCATATTGTGCGCAGCGAGTCCGTTTGACCGAACTTGCCGCGCCAGTGGTCGAGGCGTTCTATGCCGAGGAGATCGGCGTAGGACATGCCTTACTGCTTGCCAAATTGCAGCCAGCACAACAGGAACAGGCGCTTGCCAATTGCTTCCGCGAAGAGTGGAACGGAGCCGGGGCAAAGGCAAAACGCATACTGCTCCCTGTGCGGCACCTGCAACAGTGGATTGAGCACAACGTTCTTTTGCTCTTGAAGCAGGCACCTTTCAACAAACGCGACCCGCAACTTGTCCCCGCCGCCGGAAGCTGCGTCGAATGCCCCAAGCGCACCGGACACAACAAGCTGCTTTTTGCCGATGTGAGCGGGAGTTCCGATGCTTGCACTGATCCAAACTGCTACGCCGCCAAGCTGGACGCGCACGTAAAAGCGAAGGTTGCCGCCAAGCCGGAGCTGGTCCAGATCAGCACCGCATATAAGCAGCAACCGGAGGGCGAGAAGACCATCCCGCGCAATAAATACGTCGAAATCCGCGAGGAGAAGCCCGACACGCCGGAGAAAGCGAAGTGGCCGGAGTTCAAGACATGCAAGTACACCACCGAGGCCATCGTATCGGACGGCATCGACAAAGGCGAACTGCGGAAGGTTTGCACCGAGCCGACCTGCCTCGTTCACCATCCCAAGAAGCAGATGCCGAAGGCCGATGCCAGCTTCAAAGCCGAGCAGGAGAAGCGCCGCCGCGAGGAGGCATTGGCGAACGCAACCGGAATTCGCGTTCTTCAATCCATCGTGTCCGCTGTCCCCGTTCGGTTGATGAAGCGCGATCTTCTCTTCATTGCCGAGCAACTGCTCCCGTTGCTGGACGAAAAACGGCTGGAGACGGCAGCACGGAACCGAAACATCAAGGCAAAGGATGGCGAGTCAGTAGCCAAATTGCTCGCTGCATTTGTCCGAAAAGCCGACGAAGGCACCATTGGCAAACTGATTATCGAAGCCGTGATTCCCCTCTCTGCCAGGTCACAATCGGATGGCGGTAAAACCCTCCGCGCGGCAGCCCAGGTCTACGGAGTCGATACCGATGCCGTGGCACTCAAGATCAAGCAGGAGTTCATTGCGAAGCAGAAAGCGAGGAAAGCTACAAAGCCGGAGTCGAAGTCTGCTGGCAAGGTGAAACGAGCGGCTTAGGGGAATATGGGAATCCTCGGGCCTGCCGTTCTGGCAGGTCCTTTCTTTTGCACGTCGCTTTTTCCCCGCTCTCAGGAGTCTCGGGCCGAGTACCGCGAAAACCGAAAGGTTGGCAGCGACACCTCCCAAGGCGCAGGGAAGGGGGCATGAAGACTAGAATGGAAATTACGCGTTCCGCTATTGGAGTTACTGCTTACCTGAAGATCGGGGCAAGCTCGAGTTTGGGCACGAGATCGCTCGCGTGAGTGCGCACCTGGGACCGGCGCGATGATGACCTGAGTTGACAGAGTTTAGAGGGTTGGATTTGATGAGCGCCACCCTGACGTGGCTGGATCACGACGCAGCGGATCGGGAACGAATGAACCGCATCCTAGCATTGTTTCGCGAGCGCGACACGCGAGATGAGCTAGGCGTCGGGGTCATACGGGATTTGTTGGCAGACGAATTCTTTCCCGGCACAAGCACCATACAAACTCGCTTGCGGTACATGCTCTTTGTTCCCTGGATCTATCAGGAGCTTGAGGCAGGGGGATGTCCCTCCGCAGGACTGGCTGCTCAAGCCCGCAAGTGCGAAGTGGAATTGGTCAAGGCTCTCTCCGAATCCGATGACAAGGCGGGTGTATTTGGCAAGCGGGCTGGCGGGGACTTGCGAAGGTTGCCGAGTTCGGTCTATTGGGCAGGGCTGGGTAAATGGAGTATTCGCAGGTTCAATGGCTCTCAAGAACAGTATCAGGCTGCGATTGACGACATCTATCAGAAGCGAAGTAATCGACACCGGGCGCTGGATATGGCCCGGCGTCGTGGGGAAGGCTTGGATGCCATTGGTGGCATGTCGTCTATCACCTGGCACCCTGGAATACCTCCTCCGCCGAAAGGTTTCCCGCAAACCGCTACACTTCGTCTGACCCGCGATGAGGCACAGTTTATTGAGGATCAGATTATTACTACCCAACCTAATTCTCTGTTCGCGCGGATCATCCCCCTGCCCGTGGCAGACGTTGACTATCCGTGGCAACACCCCTCTTTGAGTCGTTTCACGGAGGAGCAGCGCGATTTGCTTCATCATGCCGACTTGTTCTCGCAGGTGATGTATGGCGCGGCAATTCTCTACAACCTGATGCTCGCCAGGAAAAAGGCCAGTGCGGAACTCGTCAAGGCTCGCCTGGAAGATGCCAAGGAATGGCTTCAATCGCTAGATCGCGTGGGGCTCGATAAGTGGGAACTCGATTGGGTCATGCCGCTGGCATTCAACCATCAACAAGCCGTGTCGCCGCACACACTGGAATTCTGCAAGCGATGGGTAGAGTTGGTTCGAGCGAGTGGAAATTCAATCATGAATGAGAAGACTGCCCAGAATTTGATTCAGAGCCGCGAAATGCGCCTCAAGGTGGGACGGTCGCGATTCTCAAATTCTCGGGCTCTCGATCAGTGGAACGGCAGGGCGGGACTAGCTCGCATGGATTACCGTTGGTCTACGGTGAAGAGATTCATTCTGGATTTGCGAGAGGGACTGGACGGAGAATGAATGCTTGATCCCAACAACCGTAGCCTCTTGGTCAATTCGCTGCGCCCCCCGCCTGGTTATATTTTTAGCGGGGGGCTGGCGACGACCTATTCCCTCGATCTGACAACCTTGTTGTCCGTGCCGTTGAACCTGGCTCTGCCGTCAAGCGATGACCGCACTGCAATGCTAGAGGATGGTGTGGCCCTCCTTGAGGCACTCCGGAGAACAACTGACAGGCTCTCCATTTTCTGCCAGCAAGGGCGAATCAGTGCTCCCGCAAAGGATCATGTGCTCTACGGACTCCTGGAGTCTTGTGTCGTGGAAGTCACCGCTCCGCAGGGCGGTGTGTTTCACCCAAAAATATGGGTGCTTCGTTTCGAGCGTTCCGACGCCCCCGACGATGTGGTTTTGCGCTTGCTGGTGCTGTCGCGAAACCTGACAAATGACAGATCGTGGGATTTGAGCCTGAGCCTAGACGGTAAGCCGGGCAAGCGCACTGTCGCCCAGAACAGGCCGCTAGCCGATCTGATAGCAGTTCTTCCGGACCTTGCTCCCATTCAGCCAGTCGCTCGCATCCGCCAGAATTGCAAAGCGCTGGCGGATGAACTGCGGCAGACGACCTGGACTGAATTGCCGGGGGCGTTTGAAGGCTTGGCGTTTCATACGCTTGGGCTCAAAGGGCAGTCGTGGTCGCCGAAGGCGTCGAAGAGGTTGGCCGTCATTTCTCCATTTGTCACTGCATCCGCACTGCACGCTCTCGCGGCTAGCACACAAGAGGCTGTCGTTCTCGTTTCACGGCCCGATGAGTTGGCAAGGGCCTCGAAGGCTTCACTAGCCAGATTCGGCGCGCTCAAGGTGCTGCACGATGGTACCGAAACTGACGACGCTGACGACGCTATCGCGAGAGATCGACTTACACGAGGACTGCATGCGAAGGCATACATCGTTGAGGACGGTTGGGACACTACCCTCTATCTGGGTTCCGCGAACGCGACAAACGCCTCATTGGTGGCAGCGACCAATGTTGAGATCCTGGCCGAACTTACAGGGAAGCGCAGCCGCGTTGGGGGCATAGATACATTTTTGGGCGTTGATGGCCTGGGCGAGTATCTTACCGATTTCGAGCCCCCTGAGGAGGTACCCCCGCTGTCCATTGAAGAGCAAGCGGAGAAGATTATCGACGCGGCGCGTGCCGACTTGATGCTGGCCGGAATCCGGCTGTCTTGTAGCCCTGCCGACAAGGACGCCTGGGACTTACGCTTATTCGCGAAACGCAATATCAAGCTCAAACAAATTGAGTCAATCCGCATCTGGCCTATCTCCCTGCCAAGGGAGAGCGCCATAGATGGTTTTCCTCTCGTAACAACAGCCGAAGCGCTGATTCCGCGATGCGCGACGGCCTCTATCACCGGCTTTGTAGCGTTCGAGTTGACGACGGCCCTGTGCAGCCATGCGGTTTGTTTCGTTCTGAATCTACCCGTGGACAACATGCCCGAAGGGCGGGATGCGGCTGTTCTGCGGACCATTGTTGCCAACCGCGAAGGCTTCCTGCGTTACCTGCTGCTCCTGCTACAGGACATGGATAACCTACCCTCCGTTGGCGACATACTCTCTGCAACTGGAGGCAAATGGAACGCCGGGGACAGTCTTGACGGGCTGCCGTTGCTCGAAGAATTGACGCGGGCCTTCAGCCGTAATCCGGGTCGTCTCGATTCCGTGCGGAATCTGGTTAAGCAACTCAACGCGACTTCCGAAGGGCACGACATCATCCCTGCCGAATTCATGGACCTTTGGCGGGTGTTCGACTCTACCTTGCAGGAGGGCGAACGATGAGCGCCAAGCCGCTCGATGTAGAGGAGTCACTCAAAGGGCTGAAGGATTTCCAGCGCCGCACGGTGGAATTCGTCTTCAATCGTATGTACGGCGATTCAAACCCTGCGCGCCGGTTTCTCGTCGCTGATGAGGTCGGCCTTGGTAAGACTCTCGTTGCTCGTGGGATCGTCGCCAAAGTAGTGGAGCAGCTCCGGGCGAAAGGTAAGAAGAGAATAGATGTGCTCTACATCTGCTCCAATGCAACCATCGCACAGCAGAATCTGAATCGACTGAACGTCACAGATCAAAAGACATCGTCGTTCGCGACGCGGCTCACGCTATTACCCTTGCAATTGCAGAGCCTGAAGGCAAACGGGATCAACTTTATCAGCTTCACGCCTGGAACGACGTTTGATCTCCGTTCGCGCGGGGGCAAGGTGGAAGAGAGGGCGCTCATCTACCGAATGCTCCAAGGGCATTTTGGCGTCCGCTCGACACCGCTCCTCAATCTCCTTCAGGCAACAGTTGTTTCTCGCGAGCGGTGGATACGTTGGGCCAGGGAATATGAACTCAAGTACGACGAGCCTTTGGCCGTGGCATTTCGCAAGAACATTGGAGCCGACCGCGCCTTTCTGGGCAAGCTGCTGGCAGTGTGTCACGACTTCAGACGAGTGAAGAAAGTGCGTGGCGATCTCGTGCGCCGGAGGTACGAGGTCATCGGTGAGCTGCGGCGGCGACTCGCCGATGTGTGCATTGAGGCGCTGCGGCCAGATCTCGTCATCCTTGACGAGTTTCAGCGCTTCAAGGATTTGCTCAACGGTACGAACGAGGCGGCGGAGCTGGCGCAACAGCTTTTCAGGCATCACGAGGTCCGTGTGCTCTTGCTTTCGGCCACGCCGTACCGGATGCTATCGCTCGACCATGAGAAAGACGATGATCACTATACGGATTTCCTGGATACGCTGCGGTTCCTGTTCGATGGTGATGAGAGCCGGATCATCGAAATCAAGGAGGAATTCCGCCGCTTTCGTCAGGCGCTCTATGGTCTAGATGATCAGAGTTCTGCGCAGGCCATTGAAGTGCGTGACATCCTTGAGAAGCATTTGCGGTCGGTCATCGCGCGCACCGAGCGCATCGACATGACGGAGTCGCATAATGCAATGCTGGTGGAACCGCCCGAAGTTGCAACACTCGGGGCGGCCGACCTGCGGACAGCCCGGTTCGTCGATCGCGTTGCACAAGCGGTGGAATCTGGGGACACTATTGAATATTGGAAATCAAGCCCCTATCTCGTCAATCTTATGGGGGACGGCTATGAGCTGAAGCGGCGACTGCTCGAACGCTGCAAGGAGCCGTCAGCGGAGTTGTTGTCGGCCTTTCAGAAGGCCGATGGTGAGCTTCTGCGCAACGTCAATATTCAGCGTTATCGCGCAATCGATCCGGCAAACGCGCGGCTCAGGCAACTGATGTCGAAAACGGTGGACGCGGGCCAATGGCAATTGCTGTGGTTGCCCCCGGCCCTGCCCTATCTAAAGCCTGGCGGCGTGTACGCACAGGACATACCCGCAACTAAATCTCTGATCTTTTCAAGCTGGCAAGTCGTTCCCGATGCCATTGCGGCAATCTGCTCATACGAATGTGAGCGGCACATGTTGCAAGAACAGGAGGGGCTTCCGAGGTATCGCGAACTGCACAAAAAGCGCCGTCAACTGCTGCAGTTTCGTATGGACTCTGAAGATCATCGGCCCGCCGGAATGCCCGCTCTCGCATTGATGTATCCCTGTCCAACTTTGGCCAGTCTGATAGACCCGCTTGTTTTTGCTGTTGCTTCCGGGGCGACACAAGCGCCTGACATTTCGGACATACGGGGGCAAGTGCGTGACCGGATCGAGGAGAAGCTGTCGGCTATCACACCTTCCGACGCTCCAAAGGAAGGTGTTGCGGATCAGCGCTGGTATTGGGCATCCCTCGCGCTATTGGATAGCCAGTACGCAAACGATGTGTTGTCGTGGTTAAACAGTCAAGCAGAAGGCTGGGTGAGCATTCAGGCGGGCGATGATGGCGATACCGCAGGTGGCTTTAGGCAGCACATTGATCTCTTTACACAGGTTTTTGAGGGCCGGATAAAGCTTGGCAGATTGCCTGACGACTTGTCGGAGGTCTTGACCGATTTCGCGCTCGGTTCACCCGCCATATGTGCTCTGCGAGCAATGCGGCGAATCTCCAAGGGCCTTCCAGACGTTAGCCCGTTTGCGCTATCGGCCGCGTCCCGCATCGGCGACGGCCTGCGCTCCCTATTCAATCAGCCGGAGGTGACAGCGCTGTTGCGAGCAGATGACGAGCGCGTGCCCTATTGGCGGCGCGTGCTGAGCTACTGCATCGACGGAAACCTCCAGGCTGTTCTTGATGAGTACGCGCACGTTTTGAAAGAAATCACCGGACTCACTCAGAGAACCGGAGTAGAGATCGTCGTAGGGGTCGCGGATGCGATGGTCGAGGCACTGTCACTGCGTGCTTCGCCGTTACGCGTGGATGACCTGAAGGCAACGCCACATGGCCATATCCGGGAGAACGAGTTTTCCATTCGGTGCCGGTTCGCAGTTCGGTTCGGCGATGTCCGCGATGATGACGGAAAAACGCTCATTCGCTCGGGAAGCGTGCGACAAGCGTTCAATTCGCCATTCAGGCCGTTCGTCCTGGCCACAACGTCGGTCGGGCAGGAAGGGCTGGACTTCCATCCCTATTGCCATGTCGTTTACCACTGGAACCTGCCCTCCAATCCGGTCGATCTTGAGCAACGTGAGGGGCGCGTTCATCGCTACAAGGGGCACGCTGTCAGGCGCAATCTCGCAAAGGCATACGGATTGTTAGCGCTCCAAGATGGTGGCTGGACTGATCTTTGGGACGAGCTATTTGCGCGCGCGGCGAAAGATAGAAAGCCGGGGATGAACGATCTCATCCCCTACTGGCTCTTTGAAACTGATGGCGGGTGGAGTGTCGAGCGCCGGGTCCCGATTCTTCCGCTGAGTCGTGAAGTGGCGGAATTGCGGCGGCTCAAGCAGATGCTCGCGATATACCGGCTGGCATTTGGTCAGCCTCGCCAAGAAGATCTGCTTTCCTATCTGAGTGACCACACGGCCAAAGACGAGTCGGAAAGCCAGACTAGCGCGTACCGAATCTGTCTGGCACCTCGCTGATAAGCCACCTTTCCATAGGGAATATTCCCCGCTGCTTTGCAATTCGTGGCAAACGGAGACCGCGCCTAGAGTTCGCGCACCTGAGCGGCAAGCGTCGGATTGTTTTCCTCGGCAAGCTGCTTTACATGATCTATGTAATCCTCGCGGACGGCGCGCTCACGAAGCCCTCGGACGATGTATCCGACATATTCCAGGCTGGTCTTTAGACCCTGTGTTGGATTCCGTACCCGATAAGTAAGCGCAGTAACGATCTGGCCGTTTTCCCGCCGAACTGAAATCATCTCCTGCCTATAATTGGTTCCCTCTCCTTCAATGGCATCGAGGGATTTCCTTTGTTGCGCGGCCGCAGTCTGCCGTTTAATGAGAAAGTCCGGTACTTCGTAGAGTGCGCCCCAGACTCTCTTTCCAGGGCTCGGAACTATATCCGACGCAGCACATCGTCGTCCGTTGCTCCAGACATCAAAGGCGAGCTGGAATTCTTCGACGGTTTCCGCGATGGCAATAAACCCTGCGTCGCCGCATAGGCGATCCTCGCAGTTAATTTGGCTGGCCAGACAATTGGAGCCATACTGAAATACCAGAGCCATATTCTCTGTACCTGTGTTTGTGTCCACTGTGTGTTCTGTAGATCAACAATAGGATCGTAGTTTGCGTATGCCTGGCGCGCAAAGCTAGCGTTCTTAGAACTCCTCGGTCCGTCTTTTCGTAGGCTCCACTTCTTTGCTTGGGCCCGTCCCCGCGCCTTTCACAGTTGCTCGCGTGGACCTGCTTGGTTAATCACCTAACTGCTTGTGGCTTTTCCGGCGAGCATCGGACACCGAATCTGCGAGAGGGTCGAGAGGTGTGGCAATGCACGCAGATTCGGTGGCATAAAGAAGAGTCAGCCCCTCTACTTCCGGATATTGGGCGGAAAGGCAATTGCGTACTTCATCCCTATTCACAGTCCGCCCGTCTAAATCGAATAGCATTGCGACGATCTGCGTATTCCACACGTCAAGGCTAATGGCTCGTGGATCCCTCAGCGCCGCGCTTGCTATAACACCGAGGGAATATGGCCCAATTCCGCGAATGTCCAACAAGCGTTCAAGTACGTCAGGTGAAAGCTGCCCACAAGGCTCGGACCGACAAAAGTATTCGCCCACGGCCTCGAGCGTTCGTGCGCGGTAGCCAACTCGACAAACATCGCGCAGAGTCCGTTGTCCAATTTGTCGAAGTCCATCCGGAGTGAAGAATGCCCGCAAGCGGACCCCATCAAACTCGACGATTGAGCCGGCCTCAACCAGGAGGCTTTTTAGCATTTGAGTAGATCTGCTGACGGTAGTGTTCTGCAGTAGAACACTGATCACGGTGATCTCAAACAATGATTCGGGACAACTGATCCTAGAGTGCAAGACTTTTTTGAAAGGTCGCGCGTGACCATTGGCTCTGACGAGTTTAAAATGGTTGCTCAGGTCGTCCTGGAAACCATAGGATGTGCAAATCCGATCAAGAAGCGAACTGATCTCGGATTCATTGGCACTATGGTCCCGCCACACATCAATGCGCACGCTCCTTGCGCCTGACATTCGTATTCTTGCTCCAAATATTGCGTTTCCCTCGCGAAACGTCCGCCACGTTGATTCTCGCGTGTGGATTTCTAGGCCAGTAAAGAAATGACTGGGTTTCCACATCGTGTACAAGAAATTAAAAGGAGTTCGGACGGGGCGAGTCCATCCTCCCAAGTAACGTAATTTGAGTGGGCTCAAAGTCGGACCACCTACCATCGTTTCCTTTCATCAATCAACAGTCCGTATGAGGGTGCGCGTTCTAATTCAGCCTCGGTGATCAGGTTAAATCCGGCCATACGTGATCGGGTTAAAAGCGGCCATAGAGAGAGGCAGAAGACGTTATTGTTTTACCTTGCCAACGTGTAGGTTTGCAAGGCGGGGAGTTGGGCGTTGATGTTCAGCTCCTTTGATTTCGTGTTAGTGTTGTACTCGCTCCGCCGGGGTCGCGCCTTGCGGATCGATCCAGGGCCGATGACACGGGGCTGGCTCCGAAGGAATCGGTAATCGAGACCCTCTGCGGCTTTCCCGATGGGTTGGCCAGCAGAGGGTTTCGTGTTTCTGCAGATATTCCTATGGTGAGGCTCCGTCGTGGGAGGCTTCTGGATCACGAGTCGCGCCGCCGCCGGGCGTTCTTTGCCCGGCATCCATATCGCTTTTGTTTTTGCCTCTGCTTTTGCATTTGTCATTGGCCTTCTCCAGGGGTGCCGGTTTTGGTGCGCCAACTGCGCGGGC
>Ga0302187_10003687_pt1 | contig 12387 bp, 10 predicted proteins | sample II_Bog_E1_3_FD_202120 | JGI IMG/M metagenome (GOLD analysis project Ga0302187, IMG submission 202120) | Peat permafrost microbial communities from Stordalen Mire near Abisko, Sweden - II_Bog_E1_3 | ecosystem: Environmental > Terrestrial > Soil > Wetlands > Peat | place: Sweden: Abisko...
GCCTGATAACCAGACCGAATCAGAGAAAAGACCTCACGGCAAGAGATGTGTGAATCTCGTAGGGACAAGCCCGGGGGTGAGGTGCGGCGAGACAGGAATGCGGTCGTTTACTTAGCCGCGGCAGGCTGCCAATCGGAATAGTCGCCGTTGCTGCCGGCGGTGCGGCAGAAGGTGAGCTTCCATTCCCAGTTGGTGACGCGGGGATGGACCATGTCAAAGGTGAAGGCGCCGTCTTTGACCAACGGAATACCCTCGCTGGAGGTCAGGGTTACCTTGTTCTCGACGCAATCGCTGGATTCAGAGGTGTTGCGCTGGGAGATGCGGACGGCGGCGCGGTAGGTGGCGCTCTTTTCCTCGTCGCTGGCGTCCGAGGTCTTGCCGGGGGTCGCTTCATCCAGATTGCCCATCTGGCTCTTGATCGCCTTCAGGGCCAAGCCCTTGACGATGCCGCTCATCATTTGGTTGGACGGAGCCGAGGGGGAGGCGAAATAGGCATCGACGTTGGTCAGCACGCTTTCGGCCACCGGCTGGGGCAGCTTGATGGTGTGGGCGATGTCGGCGGCGTCGCTGGCCATGGCAGCGCCGGACAGCAGGCAGAAGACGGCGGTGGCGGCGACCAGCTTGGCGGTATGGGACATGAGAGAACCTCTGAACATGGAAAATGGACTTCGGAGACAGGTTGTCCTATCTCCGAATTTGGCCAAGATTGTGGCAGGAATTAGCTGGTGACCTTCAGGCGATCAAAGCCCTTGGCCAGATCGCCGATCAGGTCGTCGGGATCTTCCAGGCCGGTATGGATGCGCAGGATGGGGCCTGATTTCCAGTTTGTGGCGGTGCGTTTGATCTCGGCGGGGATGATCAGGCTTTCAAAGCCGCCCCAGCTATAGCCGATGCCAAAAAACTCCAGCCCGTCCATGAAAGCGTCCACCGCCTCGTGGGAACAGGGCGTCAGCTCGAAGCTGAACAGGCCGCAAGCGCCGGTGAAGTCGCGCTTCCAAATGGCATGGCCGGGGTCTTCCGGCAGGGCCGGATGCAACACCCGCACCACTTCGGGGCGCTGCTGCAGCCAGCGGGCCAGGGTCAGGCCGGACTCCTGATGCTGACGCAGGCGGACCCCCAGGGTGCGCAGGCCGCGTAGGCCCAGATAAACCTCTTCGGCTCCGGCGCAGACGCCTTGGGAGGACTGGGTGGTTTTGATCTTTTTCCAAATCGGCTCGGAAGCGCAGGTGATCAGGCCCAGCATGGCGTCGGAATGGCCGACGATGAACTTGGTGCCCGACTGGATCGAGATATCGACGCCCTTTTCGAAGGGCTGGAAATAAAGCCCCGCCGACCAGGTATTGTCCATTACCACCAGGGCCCCATGGGCATGGGCGACTTCAGCGATGGCCGGGATGTCCTGCATCTCGAAGGTCAGGGAGCCGGGGGCTTCGACAAAGATCACCTTGGTGTTGGGACGGACCAAAGCCTCGATCCCAGCGCCGATGGTGGGATCATAATAGGTGGTCTCGATGCCCCAGCGCTTCAGATGATCGTCACAGAAACGGCGCGTGGGGAAATAGGTGCTGTCCACCATCAACAGATGGTCGCCCGCCGACAGCAGGGCCGACAGGCTTCCGGTGATGGCGGCAAGGCCAGAGGCGGTGGAGATGGTGCGATATCCGCCCTCCAGGGCGCAGACGGCCTCTTCCAGCGCGAAGCTGGTGGGGGTGCCGTAGCGGCCGTAGCGCATGCCGTCAAAGGGTTTCTTCTCGGCGGTGCGCATCTGGCCGACCGTCGGATAGGTGACGGTGGAGACGTGATAGACCGGAGGATTGACGGCGCCCTGGTGATCTTCAGGATGTCGCCCGGAATGGACAAGGGTGGTCGCCCGCTTCATTGCTGATGTCGCCTCGGTTTCCTATGGGGCCAGCATCATGCCCCAAGGTGCCGACGCAGGCCAAGCCTCAAACCGTGGTTATGATTGCGATGATGGCGACGGGGAGCATCCAGCGGGTTCTGCCCCATGTCATCCCAGCGCACCGAGGCCTCGAAACGGGCCAGCAGCAAGAGCAAATCTCGGTCTACATCGTCGGTAGGCGATGCGAGTGTGTTTAAAATATCCTCGTCAGCCGGACTCATGGCCGTCCTCCTTTAGCAGGATGTCAGCGCCCTCGTTCAAGCATGCGAACTATAATGGGGAAATGTGTCTGGAAAATGGCAAGAAAAGAGGGGCTTGCTTACGATCTGTAACCAAGCCCCTCGAAAGTAATACTATAGCCAGTATGTCTATTCGCCGTCGTCTGTACCATCCGGTTCGCCCAGCGGGTCTAGGAAAGCGGGGCTGGGGGCGATGGCTTTGGCCATCATGATGCGCGGGGCGACGGTATAGCCCAGGGCCTGATAAAAGGCCCGCATGCCGCTGTTGGTCTGGCGGATCAGCAGATGGGTCTTCCAGACCCCTAAGCTGGCCAGCCAATCCTCGGCATGTTTGACCATGCGTCGTCCATAGCCGCGTCCGCGCAGTTCGGGGTCTACGGCGACGTAATAGAGCCAGCCGCGATGGCCGTCATGGCCCACCATCACCGAGGACACCACGTCTTTGCCCAACTGCCCGACGAAGAGGCGAGAATTGGATTCCGACGAGCGGCAAAAGCCAATATCCCAGGCGACGTCGTTATAGGGAACCCGAAGATTGCAGGCATCCCACAGGGTTACCACCACATGTTCGTCTTCAGGCTCGTAATTGCGGATCAGCAGATCATCGCTCATGCTCATTCCGCCGCCACGGGGGTGTCTTCCGCCAGCCCCCATTCGGCCCAGGAACCGTCATAGACGGCAGCCTCGGTGTTGCCCACCAGATAAAGCCCCAGGGCCAGCACGCAGGCGGTAACGCCCGAGCCGCAGGAGGCCACCACCGGCTTGGTCACATCGATGCCGGCGGCCTTGAACTTGGCGGCGATGGCGTCGGGCGGCAGCAGAGTCTTGCTCTCGGGGTCCAAAAGCTGGGTCCAGGGCAGATTCTTGGCCCCGGGCATATGGCCGGACTTCTTCGAAGGCCAGGGATCGGTCTCGGTGCCGTTGAAGCGACCCGGCGGACGGGCGTCGACGATCTGCTCGTTACCAGAGGCGACAATGGCCTTCATATGCTCCAGGTCGCGGGCCAGCAGCTGGTTGACCCGGGGCATGAAGTGGCGATCGCGGGGCATGGGTGGCAGGTCTTCGGTGGGGCGGCCTTCGCGCTGCCACTTCTCCAGCCCGCCGTCCAGGATCGAGATATCGTGATGGCCGAACAGGCGGAACATCCACCAGACCCTTGCGGCGGCGGCGCCACCCGACGAGCGGTCATAGACGACGATGCGGTTGCCGTTGCCCAAGCCCAGCTTGCGGACCTTGCTGGCGAATTTGGCGGCTTCGGGCAGCATGTGGGGCAGGGGGCTGGGCTTGGTGGCGACGTCGTCGATATCGAAATAGACGGCGCCGGGAATATGAGTCTCGTCGTAGTCGGTGCGGGCGTTTTTGCCGGTGCTGGGATGGTTCCAGCTGGCATCAACGACCCGCACGTCCGGCGCGGACAGATGCTGGGCCAGCCATTCGGTGGAAACGATGGCATCGGAAGTGGCATTGGACATTCTGAACGCTCCCTGTCTTTCTTGGCGTGTTAGGCGAGCCAATCCGGCACCGGCAGCCCCCTTTCTTGCAAGAACGAAGGGTTGAACAGCTTGCTCTGGTAACGGTGGCCCCAATCGCACAGAACCGTGACCACAGTATGCCCTGGGCCAAGCCTTTGCGCTACCTTGATGGCAGCCATAACATTGATGCCCGAAGAGCCGCCGACACAGATGCCTTCTTCCTTCAAAAGATCGAAGACGACCGGCAGTGCTTCATGGTCGGTGACCTGCAACTGGTCATCGATGGGAGCATCTTCCAGATTGCGGGTTATACGGCCCTGGCCGATGCCCTCGGTGATGGAGGTGCCTTCGGCCTTCAACTCGCCATGGGCATAATAGTTGAACAGCGCCGAGCCTAAGGGATCGGCCAGGACGATCTGGATGTCCTTGCTGTGTTCCTTCAGGCCGATGGCGACGCCGGCCAAAGTGCCGCCGGTGCCCACTGAGCAGGTAAAGGCATCCACCTTGCCGCTGGTCTGCTCCCAGATTTCCTGCGCCGTGGTGCGGGCATGGCCCTCGCGGTTGGCCAGATTGTCGAACTGGTTGGCCCAAAGCACGCCGTTGGGCTCGGTCTTGGCCAGCTCGAGGGCCAGAGTCTCGGAATAGCGCACATAATTTCCGGGATTGGCATAGGGCACGGCGGGCACCAGACGCAGGTCGGCGCCGCAAAGCCGCAGCATGTCCTTCTTTTCCTGGCTCTGGGTCTCGGGCATGACGATAACCGTGCGGTAACCCTTGGCGTTGCCCACCAGGGCCAGGCCGATGCCGGTATTGCCGGCAGTGCCCTCGACGATGACGCCGCCGGGCTTCAGCAAGCCCCGACGTTCGGCATCCTCGACGATGGCCAAGGCGGCGCGATCCTTGATGGAGCCGCCGGGATTAAGGAACTCGGCCTTGCCCAAAATGGTGCAGCCGGTCAGTTCCGAGGCTTTCCGCAGCTTGATGAGTGGGGTATTCCCCACGGTTTGTGCAAATCCACTGTAAAATCCAGACATGCAAACCCCGCAATGAGTGTGTTATTTAAACATAATCACAGCTGGAAAATGGATCAAGTCTTTAACCCAGCCATTTCTCTCGTAGGCGGGGGCGGTTCAGGGCCAGCCATTGCAGGGCGATGATGGTCATGGAATTGGCGATCTTGCCGCTTTGCACCCAGGCAATGGCCTCGTCGGCGGTGACGGTGAAGACGCGGATGTCCTCGCCTTCGTGCTCCAGGCCATGGATGCCCGACAGCTTGCTGGCATCGACGCGGGCGCAGAAGATTTCCATGCTTTCGGTGGTGCCGCCGGGGCTGACCAGATAGCGACAGACCGGCTCGATCTGGGTGACGGTGGCTCCGGCTTCTTCCTGGGCTTCGCGGATGGCCACCTGTTCGGGGGTCTCGCCGGGGTCGATGATGCCGGCCACCACTTCGATGAGCCAGGGCTCCCATCCGGCGGCATAGGCGCCGGGGCGGAATTGCTCGATCAGGCCGACTTCGTCCCGATCAGGGTCATAGAGCAGCACCGAAACGGCGTGGCCGCGCTCGAAGATTTCCCGCGACATGGGCTCGGTCATGCCGCCGGCATGGGTGCGATGCTGGAAGACATAGCGGTCGATGCGGAAATAGCCCTGAAAGGGCGTGGTTTTTTCCAGGATGATGACGTCTTCGGTCATGCTCGACACTCCGGGCTCCGGTGGGTGGAACCGTTCTAGGCTTGATGGCAGGTCGATGCAAGGAAGGCTGGCGGCGCTATCTGGAGATATGGCAATTCATCCTAAGGGAATGATGACCATAGTCATAATTTGTGCTATGCAACATAAATGGACTGGGAGAGGGTCTCCTAGACTTGTGGGGTGTAAGAGCCATGGCATTCAGTGATCTGAAGATCCTAGTGGTGGACGACAACGCCAACATGCGCCGATTGATCGGCACCATCCTGATCGGTGTGGGCGTCTCGGAGGTCCGGGAATCCGCCAGCGCCAAGGAAGCCCTCGACGCCTTGCGTCACGAAGACGGCTGGCGTCCCGATTTGATGCTGGTGGATTACGTCATGGACGGCCTGGACGGCGTCCAGCTGACCCGGCGGGTTCGCCAAGACATCGACGAGGCGGGACGACGTCTGCCCATCATCGTCATCACCGGCTATTCCGAGCTGTGGCGCCTTAACGAGGCCAAGGCCGCCGGCGCCGATGAATTCATCGTCAAACCCTTTACCACCTCGACCTTGCTGGACCGCATCAGCCGCGCGCTGGCCACCTGTCGCAACGGCCTGGCGGCCGGAGAAATGCTCTCGGCCTGATTGTGTTCATAGGGCAAAGGTCTTGGTTCTGATGTTGCGATCCTATCCATAAGTTTGTAAACTGTTGCAAGGATGAATGCCGATGGCCATAGGGCCTCGGTGAAGCTGATTTTTCCTGTGGATCATGCCTAAGCTGAGTCCAAGGGAAGCGCGGCGTTTCCCATCCCTCATGCCGATGTCACTCGCCTTTGGGTGGCTGAACAATGGTCGTGGGCGGAACTGTCTTTAAGGAATTGCCGCCGCCTCGAAGAGGTCGGACTGATTTTTTGGGGGCCGGTCTTTTGGGGCGGGCTGGTCTTGGGGAAACGGGAAGCGCCAAGGATGTTTGACTCCCCTGACAAGCAGGACTCTGACAAGCGCAGGGTCGAGCTGGCGGAATCGGGCTTGTTCCACCCGTCCCGGTCCTCGTCCTCATCTTTGTCTTCCTCCCGTAAGTCCGCCTGGGCGGCTTTTGATCGTCAGCTGTTGTCCTTCATGGGCATCATGACCTTGGTGGTGGCGGTCTTCGTCGGACTGATGCTGGCCAGCTTCGAGGACGTTCAGGAAGACAGCGACCGTGATCTGCGCAACCTGTCGGAAGTCATCGCCACCAATGTTGAAGATGCCCTGCGCCGCGCCGAAGGCGATCTGGGGGCGGTGGGGCGGCTTTTGCAGCCCGACGATTTGGCCGGCAGTCCCAGCTCGGCTCGCCGCGATGATTTCAACACCATCCTGGCCGATCATCTGCGGCTGTTCCCGGAAGTCAGTAATTTCTATGTCTATGACGCCGATGGGGCGACCTTGTTCCGGGCTGGTCGGGCCTCGACTCAGTTCAGCGTCGCCGACAGCCCCTGGTTCCGCCAGTTGAAAGACGACGCCGGGCTGGAGATGGTGATCTCCGATGTGGAGCCCAGCCGTGGCACCGGCATGCCCTCCGTGGTGTTGGCTTTGCCCTTGCGCACTCAGGGCGGCAAATGGCAAGGCGTGGTGGCGGCCTGGATCAATCTTGAGCATTTCCAGTCCCAGATCGATAGCCTGAAGATGGGAGCCCACGGTCTGGTGACGGTGCGCCGTTCCGACAACGGCAAGCTGCTTCTGCGCAGCCCCCCCATGCCGGATTTTGTCAATCAGACAAGCAACAGCGAGATGACCCGCCGGGTGCTGTCTGGCGAAGCATCCGGCATCGGCGAATATAATAGCCCCTCAGACAATGTGCTGAGGCACTTCGCCTTTAAGAGGCTTGAGGGATATCCGCTGTTCATTGGTGTCGGCGAAGCCACCGAAGATATTCTGGAAGGCTGGTGGAACCAGACCCTGCTGGTCGCCGTGCTGGTGCTGTTCGTCCAAGGCATGATGCTGGCTCTGTTCCTGCGCCAGCGCCGCTCGCAAAGAATTCTGCGTCAGGCCAACGAGGCGCTGCGCCGCAGCGAAACCCTGCTGCTGGAAAGCGAGGAACGCTTCCGCATGACCTTCGAGCAGGCGGCGGTGGGCATCATTCACAATGGCTTCGACCGCAGCCTGTTGCGCTTCAACCATCGTTTCTGCGAAATCCTCGGCTATGACCCCGAGGAGATGTCCGGCCAGAGCTATCTGCGCTTTACCCATGCCGAGGATGTGGGCCTGAGCGACGAGGCGGTGGCGCCGCTGCTGCGCGGCGAGCGGGCCAGCGTGAGTTGGGAAAAACGCTATGTCCGCAAGAGCAGCCAAGTCATCTGGGCGCGGCTGACCTCGTCCTTGCAGCGCTCGGCCGAGGGCTATCCCCTGCATTTCATTACGGTGGTCGAGGACATCACCCACCGCAAGGAAATGGAAGAACGGCTGCTGAGCGAGGCGACCCGCTACGAAGGTCTGCTGCGCACCGCCAGCGACGGCATCCATGTGTTGGATGAAGAGGGCAATCTGGTCGAAGCCAGCGACAGCTTCTATCGCATGCTGGGCTATCAGCCCCAGGAAGGGGCCAGCCTCAATGTGCGGGACTGGGACTTCGGCATTCCCCCAGAGAAGCTGATGGAAAGCCTGCGCAAGCTTATGAGCGAGATTTCCTCGGTCTTCGAGACCCGTCACCGTCGCCGCGACGGCACGGTCTTCGATGCGGAAATCCATGCTCGCAAGGTCATTCTGGAAGGCAAGCGCTACCTCTATGCCTCGGCCCGCGACGTCAGTGGCCGCAAACAGGCCGATGCCGACCGCGAGAGGGCCGAGATGGAGCTGCGTGCCACCAGTGCCCGCATGCGTCTGGTGCTGGATACCTCGGCCGAGGGCATCGTCGGCATGGACGACGAGCAGCGGATCATCTTCGCCAATCGCGCCGCCGCCGACATGCTGGGTTGGCCATCGCCCGAAGCCATGCAAAGCCGCCCGTCCGTCGATATTCTCGGCTATCGCGTCGCAGAGGGCGCAGGCGGCTGCTCCATCCGCGACACTCTGGAGGATGGCGAAATCCGCCGCGTCTCCGACGAAGTCTTCTGCGGCCCCAACGGTATCGCCCGCCCGGTGGAATATGTGGCGGCGCCGCTGCTGGTCGAGGAAATTCCCGTGGGCGCGGTGGTCGCCTTCCATGACATCTCCGAGCGCAAGGCCATGGAGATCGAACTGAAGCGCTCCAATGCCGAGCTGGAGCAGTTCGCCTATGTGGTCTCCCACGATCTGCGCCAGCCTTTGCGCATGATCACCAGCTATCTCAGCCTGATCGAACGTCAGCTGGGCCGGGGCGTCGACGAGGATTTGAAGAACTTCTTCAACTTCGCCACCGGCGGCGCCAGGCGCATGGACAAGCTGATTATCGATTTGCTGGAATATTCCCGCGTCGGGCGGCAGAAGGGCAATCTGACGCCCCTGGCGCTGTCCGAGGTGATCGCCGACGGCGTGCAAAATCTGACCGTCGCCATCAATGAGGCCAGCGCCATCGTCACGGTGGCCGAGGACTTCCCCCAGGTCATGGGCGATCGCTCGGAACTGGTGCGCCTGTTCCAGAATCTGGTGGGCAATGCCGTCAAATACCGGTTGTCCGACCGCCCCTGTCAGGTCGATGTGGGCTTTCGTCGTCAGGGCCGTGACTGGGTGCTGTGGGTCACGGACAATGGCATCGGCATCGCCGAAAAAGACTTCCAGCGGGCCTTCGGCGTCTTCCAGCGGTTGGTGGCTAAGGATGAATACGAGGGAACCGGCATCGGTCTGGCCGTCTGCAAGAAGATCGTCGAACATCATGGCGGGCGCATTTGGATCGAGTCTCATTTGGGCAAGGGCAGCAGTTTCCTCTTCACTTTGCCGATGATGGGCTGACGGGCCGCCCGTAAGCCGCTATTATCAGGTTGATATCTCGTGAACGAAGACGGCAGGGAGCCTGTGGAACCGCAAATGCCCGGCCCTATCCCCGGTTATATCAAAATACCGCTGGTTTATGTGGTGACGGCCCTGATCTGGGTTGTCGGCAGCAGTCTGCTGCTCATCAATCTGGCGCCGGACCAGATGGCGGTGGCGTTATTCCTTAAGGGGCCCGTTTTCATCCTGGTGACGGGGCTTCTGCTGGTGGTGTTCCTGCGCCGCGAGGAAAAGCGTCAGCACAAGGTCGAACGCGAGCTTCAGGCCATTCTCGACGGCATGTCCGACGTCTATTACCGCTCGGACAAAGAGGGGCGGTTTGTCGTTGTCACCCCTCAGATCGAGATGTTGAGCGGCTATCGTGCGGAAGACCTTCTGGGCCAAAAGATTGCCAGCCTCTATGTCGATCCGGCCCAGCGGGATCAGTTGCTGAAAGAGCTGGAGGCCAACAACGGCCTTGTGGTGGATTTCGAAGTTTTGATGCGCCGCAGGGATGGCCAGCCGGTTTGGGCTTCGACCAGCTCGCAGTACCATTATGGCCTTGATGGTCGGATCGACGGCGTCGAGGGAATGGTCCGCCAGATCGACGGCCGCAAGAAAGCCGAGGTCGCTATGCAGGAGGCCGGCAATCTGGTGGAGGCTCTGCTCAACACCTCGCCCGACGCCACCATGCTGATCGACCTCAAGGGGCGTCTGCTGGCGGCCAACAGGGTGATGGCCCTGCGCTTCGACATTGATCTGAAGTCGGCGGGTCATGTCAGTGTTTGGGAGCTGTTCCCCTCTGATCTGGCCGAAAGCCGCCATCGCGCCGTCGATGAGGTGGTCGCCAACGGCCAGCCGCGGCTTTTACGCGATATCCGCAATGGCCGGTATTTCGACAACCACATCTATCCGGTCCGTGGCGTCGATGGGCGGATCGACAAGGTGGCGATTTTCTCTCGCGATGTCACCGAGCAGCATAAGACCGAGGTGGAAATCCTCGAGCGCGAGGAAATCTATCGCGCCATGTTCGAAAACACCACCGTGGTCAAGCTGCGCACCGATCCCGACAGCGGCCAGATCATCGATGCCAACAAAGCGGCGGCAGAGTTCTATGGCTGGCCCCAGGATCGCCTGCGGGGGATGCGGGTGATGGATCTGAACCTTTGGGGGCCGGATCGCACCAGCCACGAGATGGAACAGGTGCGCAAGGGCCAGACCACCAGCTTCCAGGCCCGTCACCGTCTGGCCTCGGGGCAGATCCGCGACGTCGAGGTGCATAGCGGCCCCATCCGCGTGCGGGGCAAGACCTTTCTGCACTCCGTCGTCATCGACGTCACCGAACGCTTGCAGGCCGAGCGGTCCCTGACCGACGCCAAGCTTCAGGCCGAGGCTTCTGCCCGAGCCGAGATGGCCTTCATCGCCCGCATGAGCCGCGAGCTGCGCACGCCCCTGAACGGCATCCTGGGCATGACCCGCCTGCTGTCGGAAAGCCCCCTGGCGCCTGAACAACGGGACTGGCTGAACAATGTCGGCCAGTGTAACGGCGATCTGATGACCATCCTGGACGAGCTGATGATGTTCAGCGAAGGTCGGCTGGAGGGCATATCCCCCCATGCCCATGAGACCGAGCCCAGGCCCGAGCCGGTCGATAGCGATTTCCCAGCCTTGCAACCCATGAACATCCTGCTGGCCGAGGATAATTACATCAATCAGAAGGTCACCGAGGCCATTCTGTCGCGGCGCGGTCATATGGTCACCACCGTCGGCGACGGGCTGGAGGCGGTGCGGGTCATGGATAGCGCGCATTTCGATCTGATCTTGATGGATGTGCAGATGCCCGGCCGCGATGGCTTGTGGGCCGCCCGTACCCTGCGCGAGCAGGGGCACGATACCCCCATCATGGCCCTGACCGCTCAGGCCATGCCCAAGGATGCCGAGCTGTGTCTGCAGGCCGGCATGAACGGCTATATCGCCAAGCCCTTTACCGCCGAACGGCTGATGGGCGAGATCGCCCGGCTGATACAGCGTCTTAAAGCGTGATGCGCAAAATGTTCATCACGCTGGCGAGCTTGAGCGAGCGGCCAAGCGGCGGAGGCCGCGCTAAGGCTGAGGGACTTACGTGATGCAGATTTTCTGCATCACGGTCTAAAGGCTGATGTTTTCCCGCCGTTTCCTGCCGCTGTTCTGCCTGCAGTTCCTGGGGGCGGCCAGCGACAATCTGTTCAAGAACGCCGTAGCCCTGCTGCTGATCTTTAGGCCGGACGTGGCTGGCGGGCTGTCGCCTCAGGTGGCGGTCAGTCTGGGAGCGGGGCTGTTCATTCTGCCCTTCTTCCTTCTGTCGGCCTGGGGTGGTTTGCTGGCCGACCGTCTGCGCAAGGATCGGCTGATCCGCCGGATCAAGGCGGCGGAGCTGGCGATTTCCCTGCTGTCGGCCTGGGCCTTGGCGGCGGGATGGCTGCCGGGTCTGCTGGGTTGCCTGTTGCTGCTGGGAGCCAAGTCGGCTTGCTTCGGCCCGGTCAAATATGCGGTGCTGCCCGAACTGCTGGAGCCTGAGCGGCTGGTGACGGGCAATGCCCTGGTGGAGGGCGGAACCTTCCTGGCCATCCTGGCCGGCACCATTGCCGGCGGCCTGCTGGTGCTGCGAGACGGCGGTGCTCTGGCCGTGGGCCTGTTGCTGGTGCTGTTGGCCGGCTTGGGGCTGCTTGCGGCGCAATTCCTTCCCGCCACCCACGAGGAGCCTTCGCCGCCGGCCCTGTCCTTCCATCTTTACCGCTTGGGGCGGCAATCCCTGTCGATCCTGGCCGGGCGCAAGGGATTGCTGACGACGGCCTTAGGCATCAGCTGGTTTTGGTTCTTAGGAGCCACCTTCCTGGCCCAATTCCCCGCATTGGCCCGGGATGTCCTGGGGGGAGCCGAGCAGTTGGTGACCACCATGCTGGTGATGTTCACCATTGGCGTGGCCTTGGGGGCGGCTTTGGGCGGCAAGCTGTTGAAGCGGCTGGGAGCGCGGCGTCTGACCATCCTGGCGGCGGTGGGCATGGGCCTGCTCTGCTGCCATCTGTGGAGCGTGACGAGCAGGCCTTGGGCCTTGGCCGATCTGCTGGGGATCGCCGTCTGTGGCGGTTGCTATGTGCTGCCGCTCTATACCCGGCTGCAGCGCGAGTCCGAAGAGG
>Ga0302187_10003688_pt1 | contig 12387 bp, 12 predicted proteins | sample II_Bog_E1_3_FD_202120 | JGI IMG/M metagenome (GOLD analysis project Ga0302187, IMG submission 202120) | Peat permafrost microbial communities from Stordalen Mire near Abisko, Sweden - II_Bog_E1_3 | ecosystem: Environmental > Terrestrial > Soil > Wetlands > Peat | place: Sweden: Abisko...
GTCGCGCAACTTCTACATCCTCGCCGCCGCCCTGGGCCTGTTCGCGCTGCTCTCGGCCGGCATGTCGCTGGTCCCATCGAGCTTCCAGCCCGGCCTGCCGACCAACGGCTCGCTGTGGCGCACGGTGGCCATGTTCCTGCTGCTGTTCGGCCTGGCTGCGGCCCTGATCGGCGTCATGACCCACCTGTTCGAGCAAGTTGACCGGCGCAGCGAAGAAGCTCGCCTGGCCGCGCGCAGAAAACGGCAAAAGCCGTAAACCCGCGCCACAGCCTAAAATAGAAAAAGGGACTCTTCCCGGCAGGATCGAGCACACGCACATGTACGAAGTCACCGTGGAGTCGGGATTCTCATCCGGCCACTATCTCCGCAACTACAAGGGCAAGTGCGAAAACCCGCACGGCCACAACTACAAGGTGCGCGTCACGCTGGCCGGTGAAACGCTGGACGAGGCCGGCCTGCTGCTCGACTTCAAGCTGCTCAAGCAGGTGATGCGCCCGGTCATCGACCGCATCGACCACCAGATGCTCAACGACCTTGAGCCCTTCACCGTGCTCAACCCCTCGGCTGAAAACCTGGCCAAATACTTCTACGACCAGACCAGCGACCAGCTCGCCAGCATGACCCAGGGCCGCGTCCGCGTGAAGGACTGCACCATCTGGGAGACCGACACCACCACCGCTACTTACTACGAGTAGCGCGCACTTTCACCTTCCGGACTGGTTGACGCTCCTTCCACGCGGCGGGCAGTTCATCGCCCGGCAAAGGCTGCTTGTCACCGCCGCTCCGATTCAGCAGCTCCAGTGCCCGGCCAACGTCGGCGTCGCGTGTGTAGCGCTCAAAGAACTCCCGCGTCCGCCAGACCGCCAGCTTTTCCGCAACCGCAACATTGATCAGCTGGTTCAGGGCCACGCCCTCTGCCTTGGCCAGGGCGCGAGCCTCTTCCAACAAAGTGGGCTGCAGACGTAGCGCAAAATTACTCGTCTTCATTGTCGTCTGATCCTTTCCAAAGTTTCGCCGGGCCCCAACACCGCAATGCCAAATCGCTTCGCGGCCTTTAGAAAATCCCGCGTGTTGAGCGTGGCAATCATCTCTGCCCTTCCGTGATAGGCAGCTTCCAAAACAAACTCATCATCCGGATCCACAAGTTGCGGCCGCAATCGGCGCGATACGTGGACAGGCTCGCCCATCCGGCAAAATGCTCTCACGATCTCCACGTTCGCCTCGATGTCCTGGCCGCCCGCAAGGTGCTCCGGCCGGGTTAAGACGGCCTCGTATTCCAGCACCAACGGCACAGAGACGAGCGGCCTCAGCTCCCCGGCCAGAACCATCCTGACGAGCGCTCGCGACGCGCCCCTGCCGCTGCGAACAGCAGCCACCAAAACGGACGTAGCGAGCACGATCCGCACGCGGAGATCATATCACAGGCAATATCACTATAGCTGTTCTCCAATCGCTGTTCACCGAAAGCACGATGATGAGTGGCTTTTTCTTCAAGAAAAAGCCACGTTGAACGCAACGAATCAGAGCACATAAATTGGAGAACAGCTCTAATTCATCTGGCTGGACTTCGACTTCAGGTAGTCGTCAAAGGGAATCTCGAAGTAGAAAAGCTCCTGCCCGTCCGCGTCGCGCAGCTTGTGCAGGTGCAGCTTGGCGCCCTTCAGTGGGTGGTCGAGCTCGGAGACGTCGTAGAACAGGAACCCCGCCCGCGTGGTGTGCGGCTCAACCACCAGCGCCTGGTACTCGAAGGTGTCAAAATCCGCCTCGATCTCCTGGTTGCTGGCCTTGGGCTTCAGCTTGATGGCCGGAATCGGCCCGGGCATGGGAATCTTGCCGCCCTGGCGCTCCTTCTGGGTCATCAGCCGCTCCACATCTTCCGGCTCCGCCGCCTGAATCTTGTCTCCCGCCGCGGTCAAAAACAGAATCCGCGCATCGCGCAGGCTGATGGGCCGGTCGCCCAGGTTGGTCACAATCAGCCGCACCGGCATCACCCCGTGGCTCAAATAGTCCACGCGGAACAGCGCTTCCTTCTCTTTGGTGTCGTAGGGCTCGGCGGCAATGGCCACCTTCTCCTTGTCGTGCACCTCAACTGCGGCAAAGGTCGTCGCCGGCTCGACCGCGGGCGGCGTGTGGTCCACCGCCAGAGCCGGCAGCGCCAGACCCAGCACACAGAGCGGAATGGCCCGCAAACTCCTCATCGTGCTCGAAGATATCATCTTCAGACCTGCCTGCATCCCGCGCCTGCCTGCGCCCTCTGTCCGCTTGCATCATCACCCTGCTTGTATCATGTGAGGATTAGACCCGGCTAAGGTCAAATCCGTCACGCATGATTCTTCTTTTCTACAATCTGGCCTTACTCGCGGCGCTCCTTCTCGGCGCGCCGTGGTGGCTGTTCCGCATGGCCACCACGCATAAATACCGCGAAGGCCTCGGCGAGCGCCTGGGCCGGGTGCCGACACATCTGCTTGAAACAGCCGCCGGCCGCCCCGTCCTGTGGCTCCATGCCGTCTCCGTCGGTGAAGTCATCGCCGCCAGCCGCTTGATCGCCGACCTCGACCGCGCCCTCCCCAGCCACTGCCTCCTCATCTCCACCACCACCCGCACCGGCCACGCGCTGGCCAGCGAGCGCTTCGGCGCCGACCGCGTCTTCTACTGCCCGCTCGACCTGCCCTGGGCCGTCCGCTCCTATCTGAACGCCCTCCACCCCAGCGTCTTCATCCTCGCCGAAACCGAGTTCTGGCCCAACCTGCTCAGCGGCTGCTTCCGCCGCAGCATCCCCGTCGTGGTGGTCAATGCCCGCGTCTCCGACCGCTCCTGGCCCCGGTACTTGCGTACGGCGGGCCTTTGGAAAGGTTTCCTGAGCCGTCTGGCCCGCGTCCTCGCCCAGAGCCAGACCGACGGCGCTCGCCTGCTCGCCCTCGGCTGCAACCCCGAGCGCCTCACCGTCGCCGGCAACCTCAAGTTCGACGTCCGCGCCACCCAGCCCTCTGAGGCCACACGCCTGCTCCAGGCCCTCCGCCACGGCCTCCGCCTGGTCGTCGCCGGCAGCACCCTCGACCGCGAAGAAGCCGCCCTGCTCGAGATCTGGCCGCAGCTTCTCGCCGCCGATCCAAATCTCGCCCTGCTCCTCGCCCCGCGCCATCCCGAGCGCTTCCCCGCCGTCGCAGCACTGCTCCAGCAATCCGGCCTCACCTGGAGCAAGCGCTCCGACTGGCAGGCCCAGCCCGCCGGCTCTGTCAAGCTCCTCAAGCCCGGCCACATCGTCCTGCTCGACACCATCGGCGAGCTGGCCTCGGCCTACTCCCTCGCCTCCGTCGCCTTCGTCGGCGGCAGCCTCTTTCCCGCCGGCGGACACAACCCCCTCGAGCCCGCCCAGTTTGGCGTCCCCATCGTCATGGGCCCCTGGTACCCCAACTTCCGCACCATTACGCAGGACCTGCAGGCCCACGACGCCCTGCACATCACCACCCCTGAAGACCTGGCCGTCACCCTGCTCCACTTCCTCACCGACCGCGCCGCTGCTCAAGCCATGGGCGCCCGCGCCCTGGAGGTCTTCGACCAGCAAGCCGGCGCCACCGCACGCTGCGTCGCGGCCATTCAGGAACTGCTTGCGGAACAACCTGCCCAAATCCTGAACCCGACCAGCCTTGTATCAGGGCATGACTTCAGTCATGCCGATCGCGTTAATCAAAGCAGCGGCGGGCTTCAGCCCCTGAGCGCTGACAACCCTCCCCTGCCGCGCCCTGCAAATCCCGCTTCCGACCTCCCCCACCCCTCCAGCCGCCGCTTCCTGCTCCCCCTCATCCCGCTCTACCGGCTCGCCCTCTGGTTCCGCGAGCGCCGCCTCGGCACCCGCGCCGAACCCATCCGCCGCCTGCGTTCCCCTGTCGTCAGCATCGGCAACCTTTCCACCGGCGGCGCCGGCAAAACCCCGCTCACCATCGCCCTCGCCAAGGCCCTCGCCCAACGCGGCGTCCAGGTCAACGTCCTCTCCCGCGGCTACGGCCGGACCAGTCAGTCGCCCACCCGGGTTCAAGTCGATGGAACCGCGCAGCAGTTCGGCGACGAGCCCCTCCTCATTGCCCGCGATGCCGGCGTCCCCGTCTACGTCGCTGCCAGGCGCTACGACGCCGGCCTCCTCGCCGAGGGTGACGCCTCCGCCATCGCCTTCCTCGGCGAGCAGTTCAATCCCGTCGTCCACCTGCTCGACGACGGCTTCCAGCACCGCCAGCTCCACCGCGACGCCGACATCCTGCTGCTCAGTCGCGACGACCTCGCCGACCGCCTGCTCCCCGCCGGCAATCTTCGCGAGCCACTCACCGCCATGCGCCGCGCCAGCGCCGTCGCCATCCCCGCCGGCGAACCGGAGCTTGAGGCCACCCTCAAAGCCCGCGGCTGGCAAGGCCCCCTCTGGCGACTCCATCGCACCATGGAAGTCCCGGACATCTCCGGCCCCGTCGCCGCCTTCTGCGGCATCGCCCGTCCCCAGCAGTTCTTCGCCGGTCTTGACGCCGCCGGCCTTGACGTCGTTCTCCGCAAAGCCTTTCCCGACCACCACCCCTACACCGCAGCCGATCTCGCCGAGCTCGCCGCGGCAGCCCAAACCGCCGGTGTCCGCACCCTGCTCACCACGGAAAAGGACCGCGCCCGCCTCGGCGCCCGCCTCTCCAGCCTTTCCGCGTCTCTGTCCCTTCAAACCGTCCCCCTCCGCATCGCAATCGAAGACGAAGACGAGGCCATTGCCTGGCTTCTCGCCCGCATCAGTTCCGCTGCCTCGCACTCGCGGCTGTGAGAAAATCAGAGTTTGCACACGCAATCCAAGTTCCGTCTCCTTGTGGTCCGTCTCGGCGCCATGGGCGACATTTTGCACGCCCTCCCCGCCGTCACCGCCCTGCGCCACATGCACCCCGGCTGGATCATCGACTGGGTCGTCGAGCCGCGCTGGCAGGCCCTGCTCTCGGCAAAGCCCAATCCGGAGGGAGCCGGGGGTTTCAACCCCCGCATTGAGCCGGCAGCATCGCCGCGGGCTTCAGCCCCGGAAGCCCAACCGTTAGTCGACCAGCTCCATCTGGCTCCCACCAGGCAGTGGCGCAGCGCCCCTCTCAGCCGCAAGACCATCCATGAAATCAGCTCTTTGCGCCACGCCCTGAAAGCCGCCTCCTACGACACCGTTCTCGACCTCCAGGGCGCCATCCGCTCCGCCGTCCTGGCCCGCATGGCCGGCTCCCAGCGCCTCATCGGCGACCACAATCCCCGCGAGCGCGCCGCCCGCCTCTTCTACTCCGAGCGCGTCTCCACCCAATCCGCCCACGTCATCGACCAGGCCGTCGAGCTGGCCCGCGCCGTTGCCGGAGACGACCTGCACCCCCTCCCTCCTTGCCTCCCCATCGACCCCGCCGCCGAAGCCTGGGCCGACGCCATCCTCCCCCGCCCGTCCAGCCCGCCCGCCGTCCTCATCAACCCCGGCGCCGGCTGGGGCGCCAAGCGCTGGCCTGTCGAGCGATATACTGCTGTCGCACGGGAGCTTATCCGCAGCGGGGTGCGCGTCATGGTCAACACCGGTCCGGGAGAAGAGCCGCTCGCCCAGGCCATGGCCGCCGGAACGGACGGCGCAGCCACGCCCGTCGCCTGCTCGCTCGCCCAGCTCATCGCCCTCACCCGCCGCATCTCCCTGGTCATCGCCGGAGACACCGGTCCGCTCCACCTGGCCTGCGCTCTCGGCCGCCCCGTCGTGGGCATCTACGGACCCACCGACCCCAGCCGCAACGGCCCCTACGGCGTGCCGTTCCGCGTGCTGCGCAGCTCCGAGAGCCGTCGCGACCACACCCGCCACGCCGCCCCGGAAGCCGGCCTGCTCACCATCCAGCCCGACGCCGTCCTTCACGCCGCCAACGAGCTCCTGGCAGCAGAGGCCAGCCAATGACCCAGCCCGCACCCCCCGACTGGATCGCCCGCTGGCAGCGCATCGCCCGCCGCATCCGCGTCCCCCTCGGCTTCCTCACCGCCGCACTCTATCTCTTTGATCTGCTCCGCCACGCGCCGCATCCCGCCGCCGTCGCCTGGAGCCTGGCCCTGGTGCTGCCCGGCCTCTGGCTGCGCGCTTACGCCGCCGGCTACGTGAAAAAGAACCGCGAGCTCACCGTCACCGGCCCCTACGCCTACACCCGCAACCCGCTCTACCTCGGCTCCATGCTCATGGCCGCCGGCTTTGCTGTCGCCCTGCTCAGCTGGCCCGTCGCCGTGGTTTTGGCCGTCGGCTTTGCCGTCATCTACATCCCCGTCATCGCCTCGGAAGAGCGCTTCCTCCGCGCAACCTTCCCCGACTTCGACGCCTACTGCCAGCGCGTTCCCCGCCTCATTCCCCGCCTCACCCCGGCCCGCCCAATCCAGGCCGGCGGCGCCTCCGGAGCCTTCTCGCTTGCCCTCTATCTCAAGCACCGCGAGTACAATGCAGGAGTGGGGGTTGCGCTGCTTTACCTCAGCCTGCTCTTCCTGCGGCCGCTCGCCGGCATGGCTTTCCCAGCCCTCCGTTAAGCGGTTCCGGCCCAGAAGCCGTCCCTGGAAAGTCACCCGGCCGTGTCCGCAATCCGTGCTACCAGTCGTAGAAGGAGCTTTACCCTGAAGTTGAAGACGCCGATAACCGCCGCAATCGTTCTCTGCGCCCTGGCTCTGGCCGTGTCGCCCGCCCAGCAGGCGCCCCAGCAGGTTGCCACGCTCGCCCCGCCCCGCCCCGGTTTCAGCTTCCCTGACAAGCAGACCCTCACCTACACCGTAGACTGGCGCGTCTTCCCCGCCGGCACCGCCGTGCTCCACTTCGAGTCCACCGGCGACTCCGAGCGCATCACCGCCAACGCTGACACCATCGGCGCCATCAACCTCCTCTTCCACGTCACTGACAAGTTCCAGTCCACCTTCGACCGCGCCAAGGGCTGCACCAGCGAGTTCGACAAGCAGACCATCGAGGGCCGCCGCCAGATCACCTCCACCCTCAAGCTCGACTACGCCCAGAACAAATCCATTCTCGACGAAAAGAACCTGGTCACCAAGCAGACCAAGCACGTTGAGGCCGCCGTCCCCGGCTGCATGACCGACCTGCTATCCGGCATTTACTACGCCGCCTCGCAGCCCATGGAAGTGGGCAAGAGCTTCGTCATCCCGGTCGTGGACGCGATGCACATTGTGCCCGTCACCATGAAGGTGGAAGGTCGCGAGGAGATCAAGACCTCCCTCGGGTCCTTCAAGACCCTCCGCGTCCAGCCCACCGCCGACGCCGGCGTAGTCAAAAACCGCGGCAACATCTGGATCTGGTACACCGACGACGAGCGCCATCTCCCCGTGCAGATGCGCGCCCGCCTCTTCTGGGGCACCATCACCTTCCGCCTCACCGGCAACGAAAGCAAGTAAGCAACCGGACGTGCCGTTCGGGATTTCCGGAGGGAGGAGGGGCATTTATGCCCCTGAAATCCACGCCTGATTCGATGAGGGCTTCAGCCCCGGGGCCTTTGCTTCTTGCGAAAGGGGTCTCCGGGCCTGAAGGCCGAGGGTTTAGCTCCTCTCCACAGGGGCATGAATGCCCCTGCTCCCTCCGAGCCACCGGCCCGCACTGGCCGCGCGCCCACCCCGGAGGGGTGGCCCGAAAATAGCCCAGGGCAAGCCCGAAGCGACGCGAAGGGCGCAGCCCTGGGTCACCGCCCCCATAAAACCCCAGGCGCCCGAGCGTACCTGCCTTCAGGCAGGTACGCGAGGGCGCCGCCTTCGCCAATCCCGCTCCCGGTGTAAACTTCTCCTTCGCGCCCAACCCATCGCATCCGCCGCGCGAACAGGAAGAGCCCATGCGCAAACACCTTCTCGTCGCCCTCCTCGCCGCCGCTCCCTTCTGTCCGGCCCAATCGAAGCGCCCCATGACCTTCGAAGACATGATGGCCATGAAGCGCCTCGGCGAGACCGCCGTCTCGCCCGACGGAAAGTGGCTCGCCTACTCCGTCACCACCGTCAACCTGGCCGCGAACTCCAAGACAACGGAGCTCTTCATCCAGCCGATTGCGGGTGGAGACGCAAAGCCGCTCACAGCGGCCCAGCCCGGCGACAGCGGCGTCCAGTTCTCCTCTGACAACCGCCGCATCCTGTTCCTCAGCAGCCGCGAGGCAGGGCAGCAAATCTGGCTGGCCGACTTCGACTCCGCCACCGGCGCAACCACCAACGCAAAAAAACTCACCACCCTCTCCACCGAAGCCGACAACGCCCTCTGGTCCCCCGACTCGAACTCCATCGTCTTCACCTCCGCCGTCTACCCCGACTGCCCCGCCATCACGCCCGCCGACGGCGCAACTGGGGATAAATGCAATTCAGACCGCGACGCCGCCCAGGCCGCCGGCAAGGTAAAGGCGCAAATCTTCACCCACCTCCTCTACCGCCATTGGGACCACTACACCGGCGCCAAGCGCAGCCATCTTTTTCTTGTCTCTGTTGAGGACGGCGCCATGCGAGACTTAACCCCCAACGATCCCCACGATGTTCCGCCCTTCTCGCTGGAAGGCGGCGGCGGCTTCGCCATCTCTCCCGACTCCAGGGAGCTGGCCTTCACCGAGAACCTCGACCCCGAGCCGGCCACCAGCGTCAGCGCCAAGATCCTCACCCTCGACCTCACCAACCCCGCAGCCAAGCCAGTCGTAGTCAGCAACTCGCAAGGCGGCAACTTCAACCCTGCCTACTCGCCCGACGGTAAATACCTCGCCTGGCGTTCCGAGGCCCGCGCCGGCTACGAAAGCGACCGTTTCCGGCTGATGCTCTACGACCGCGCCGCAAAGACGATCAAGGATTTGCTGCCGAAGTTTGATCGGTGGGTGGATGAGTTTGTTTGGGCTCCGGGGTCCAAGGGTCTGTACATCATCAGCGGCTACAACGGGGCTTCGATGTTGGCTGCCGTGACGATGGAAGGAAAGTTGGGGAACACCTTCAACCCCTTGGCCGAAGGTAGCAAATCTATCTCCGACAGGTCTGAATGGTCGGATTTGCACCCTCTCTCAGACGGTGCAGTGATTGCATCGGAGGTGGGAGTGCGTCAACCGAGCGAAGTAGTGAAGCTTCAGAACACAGTCGAAACGAGCGCCTCGGGGCCTTCGGAGCTTACGACCTTACTCTTCACAAAACGAACCGCTGTAACACATCTAAACGACGCGCTCCTCGCCCAGCTCGATCTCCCCAAGATGGAATCCTTCTGGTTCACCGCCCCCGACAAAACCAAAGTCCAGGGCTTCCTCATCCGACCGCCAGCCGTCGACCCCTCCAAGAAATATCCCGTCAAATTTTTAATCCACGGTGGCCCGCAAGGCGCATGGGGCGACTCCTGGAGCTACCGCTGGAACGCCGAGCTCTTTGCCGCCAACGGCTACGTCGTGGTGATGATCAATCCGCGCGGGTCAACAGGGTATGGCCAGGCCTTTGTCGATGGCGTCAACGGCGACTGGGGCGGCAAGCCCTTCACTGACCTGATGACCGGCCTGGACTACGCCGAGCAGCACTACCCCTTCATCGACAAGACCCGCGAGTGCGCCCTCGGAGCAAGCTACGGCGGCTACATGGCCAACTGGGTCCTCGGCCACACCAACCGCTTCAAGTGCATCGTCTCGCACGACGGCATGTTCGACGCCGAGTCCGCCTTCGGCTCCACGGAAGAGGACTGGTTCAACATCTGGGAGTTTAAGGGGCACCCCTGGGACTACTACGGCAAACCCGACAGCGAAAACCCCTTCCGCAAGTGGTCGCCGTCGCTCTCCGCCAAAAACTTCAAGACGCCCACCCTCGTCGTCCACGGCCAACTCGATTACCGCCTCGACGTCAGCGAAGGCTTCCAGCTCTTCGACACCCTGCAATTGCTCAAGGTCCCGTCGAAGATGCTCTACTTCCCCGACGAAGGCCACTGGGTCCTCAAGCCGCAGAACTCCCAGCTCTGGTACAAGACGGTGAACGACTGGGTCGATCAGTGGACGAAGGCAGGGAACAGGGAGTAGGGAACAGGGAATAGGATGCGCCGACGCAAGACGTATGGACCAAGCTAACAGGAAGAAAGGCAACGAAATTGATCGCGTTCTTTGAGATTCACGACTCCACACTCAGGGGCATTCATGAGAGTGACGGCCTGGTAACTCTCATGCTCAATGCAATCCGCACGGAGTGGGAGACGCCCGAGATGGAGGGTGTAGGAACCTGCTTTACGCAGGAGATACAACTTCAGTTTGCGAATGCTACCGTCCAAAAAGAGGCTGAGGTGCCCATATGGCTTCTAGATGGGTCCTTTCACGCTGACGCCGACGACGCCAAGCCGGACGACGCGGATGCAGGAGTTATTCCGGCGTCATTGCGTGTGGCCGAGGGAGTCAGGCTCCGCTTGGAAGGGATGAATGAGGCCAACCAGGACTACTTTTCGATTGAGATTCATGGAAAGACCATGAGCCTCACCGCCGTGAGCGAGCCCAAATTCCTTCAAACATTCCGGCCAGACTCATCAAAGGATTCCTGAACGCGATGGTTCTCGATTTTGTTCCGACATCGGAATTACGAACCCGCCCATTGCGCGAAAGTGATCTGGAAGAAGTTCATCGGCCGTTGTAGGATCAACCGCATGGCGATGACCTATCGAGTTTCGGCGACACTTGATGCCAAGTCCGAAGCAGCGCTCTACAGCATTATGAAACGCACGGGCTGGAACAAGTCACAGGTCATCCGGTGGGCCATTGTGACATTTGCACAGAGCCAAGGCTTGGCGAAGAGTCCCGCGCCCGGTGGTACCGCCAAGAAACTCAAGTTCAAGAGCTGACTTTGCCCTTCGCCCGCAAATCCGCGAAGTCCCGCGAGCCGCTGAACGCAGCCGGCCTGTTTGACTACGCCGTCAAAGCCCTCGGCCGCCGCATGCGCTCCGAGGCCGAGTTGCGCCGCCTGATGAAGGCTCGCGTGGCGCCCGACGCAAGCGGTGAAGCTGCGATCGTGGCCGTTGTCGCGCGGCTCAAGGACTACGGCTATCTCAACGATGCGTCCTTTGCCGAGACCTACGCCCGCCTCCGCCAGCAGAACGAGAAACTCGGCCAGCGCCGCGTGAAGCAGGACCTCCAGCAGAAAGGCATCGCCGGCGCGTTGATCACAGAGACCCTCGAAGCCCGCTACGGCCACACCAACGAGGAAGCCCTGGCCCGCGAGCACCTCGACCGCAAGCGCATCAAGAAGCCTGAAAACCCCAAGGAGACCGCCCGCGTGATGCGCCGCCTGGTCGGGGCCGGCTTCTCCACCGGCGTCATCTACAAGATCCTCCGCCAGTGGGACGTGCCCGATGAAGCGCTCGCCGCCCTCGACAACCTCGACCACGAGCCCCGCGAAGACTAGCGTCCAACCTCAGGGCAGCGCCAGCACCAGCCTCATCATCCGGAACGACCGGAGGGAGCAGCAACCGGACCGGAGGGAGCAGCAACCGGACCGGATGGAGCAGCAACCGGACCGGAGGGAGCAGGGGCATTCATGCCCCTGAAATTGACCCTGCGGCGGCCGGGCTTCAGCCCCGGGTCCTCGTTTCCGCCCGCACCCACGCCCACCCCGGAGGGGTGGCACCAAAATAGCCCAGGGCTGCGCCCTTACGCGCCCACCCCCGCATGCCATTACACTGGAAACACCATGCAATCCCGCTCTGGAAACGAAATCCGCGAACTCTTTCTGCGCTTTTTTGAGTCGAAGCAGCACCGCCGCGTGCATTCGTCCTCGCTGGTGCCTGCCAATGACCCCACGCTTCTGTTCACCAACGCGGGGATGAACCAGTTCAAGGACCTCTTCCTGGGCGCGGAAAAGCGCGAGTACTCCCGCGCGACAACCTCGCAGAAGTGCGTCCGCGCCGGCGGCAAACACAACGACCTGGAGAACGTCGGCTTTACCCGCCGTCACCACACCTTCTTCGAGATGCTGGGCAACTTCTCCTTCGGCGACTACTTCAAGCGCGACGCCATCAACTTCGCCTGGGAGCTCATCACCAGCCCCGAGTGGTTCGGCATTGAGAAGGACAAGCTCTACGTCACCATCTTTGAAGGCGACCCGGCCAACGGCGTGCCCCGCGACGACGAGGCCGAAAACTTCTGGATCGAAGCCGGCGTGCCCAAGGAACGCATCAAGCAGTACGGCCTCAAAGATAACTTCTGGCAGATGGGCGAGACCGGCCCCTGCGGCCCCTGCTCCGAGATCTTCTACGACATGGGCCTTGAAGCCGCTGAGAACCCCGGAGTGGACAAGCCCTTCGGCGAAGACGACGCCCGCTACGTCGAAATCTGGAATCTCGTCTTCATGCAGTTCGACCGCGCGGCGATTGTGGACCCGGCGACCAAGGCCACCACCTACAAGCTCACCCCGCTC
>Ga0302187_10003696_pt1 | contig 12377 bp, 8 predicted proteins | sample II_Bog_E1_3_FD_202120 | JGI IMG/M metagenome (GOLD analysis project Ga0302187, IMG submission 202120) | Peat permafrost microbial communities from Stordalen Mire near Abisko, Sweden - II_Bog_E1_3 | ecosystem: Environmental > Terrestrial > Soil > Wetlands > Peat | place: Sweden: Abisko, Stordalen...
CGACCCAGGAGTATCTGTGTCGGCACTTCGCCCGTATGGGTGCGCGCGTTGTTGTGCGCGGACCTCGCCTCAGGCAGCGGACGAAGATTGCAATCGATGTAGGCAGGGACCGTTCCGGCGAAGTGTTTGTCATCGGGTGTGAAGACGAAGTTGCAATCGAAGTTATCGACGTGCAGCCACAGTCGCATCACCTGGTGCTGATGACTCGAGACGGAAGTGCAAAGCACAAGTTCCTGCTTGGGCGCGATGAACGCCACTGGTTTGCTGCGGCCGTGCCGGGCGATGGTGTTCGCGATGTGCGAACCGCAATCGCCAGCTTGCGTCCCACGGAGATCGAGGGACGTGAGGCGATTCGGCAGGGTGAGTGGTTCTTTGTTCCGGAACCCGGCGTGAACGACAAGGACGCCGTGATCCTGCGCAACGAGCCGCTAAGCCGCGGTGGTGGCAGCAAGCCTCACGTCTGTGCGCAGATGATGAGGAAAGGTGGTGAAGCGGTGATGGTATGCAGCCGGTACCAGACGGGCATTGCTATCGGGGAGTACCAGAAGCTCATCGCACGCAACCCAGAAGCGCGAAAGTTCGGCTGGAGCCGCATGGTGCGCAACGCCGAAGTCTATGCGCGTGGAGAAATCCGGCACCGGGATCACAAGACGATTGATCTCTGGTGCTGGCATCGCGTGTTCATGAACCGGGAGAGATTTGCGAAGCACGCTCCGCAGATTGCGTTTCTCGATTAACCCGAATGCCCCAGGTCTCGATATGCACGGGACCTGGGGTACAGGAGCCAACTATGTTCGATGGTGTCACAGAGTTCACTTCGGCGCAGCCAGGAGACTCGGCCGAGTTCATGAAAAAGGTGCAGGCTCTAGTTGTTGGCGGTGCTCGCGACTACGAGCCGGCGCGTCTGTACGTTATTCGCATTGACAACTGGTTTGGGCCGAAATGGGTGCACTTCGCCGGAAAGGTCTCCGTCGGAAAACACTTCTACGCGGGCATTCATAAGGTCACACTGCACGTGCCGCCGTTTGTCCCGCACCGAGTGGTTGCAGAGCGAGTCTTTGCCGGTCCGAACTACGATGAGACCGTCGCCAGGCCGCCGTTGCATATCGAGTGCGCGAGCATGCTGGCGCTTTCCAGGCGAATCGCGGACGTGGATAAGGAGGCCGCATTCGTATGGTTCAGCGGTCAGTCCGAGGTACAGAAGCGGGGTTCAATCATGGTTTATTTACCAGTTGCTTCGACACCGATGACGAGCCACCGCCGCGAACGCCGCCGGACCGGAGCATTTTACGTGGGTCTGTCGGAACACGAAATGGGCTGGAATCCAGTCATGTTGCGCGAGATTTCGCGTGGTGAGGTGGAGCACCTTGAGGAGTGCGGGAGAACTTTGATTGACTACCGTGAGCTTACGCACTGAAAATCTCGGCCTATATTCTCTAGTCACCATGGAGAGCTATTTCAGCGAACTGGTTACCGCGTTTGTTCCTGGCCGTCTGCATAATCCCACAGCAAGCATCGATGACGGGTTTGCCGCGCGGCTGTTCCTGCATAAAACTAAGTTGAAGCCAGAGTGATCGTCCCATGCGCAATCCGCAACTGAAAGGGCTCTCGCCTGCAATCAAAGAACTCGTCGATCCGCTTGTGACTTGGCCGAATATCCAGGCTCGGTGGCGGGATGAGTTTGACACTGTTTCGAGGATTCGATCCATCGGCGAAAGTTGCGAAGCTCATGCACGATTACCTAGAAAAAGGCTTCCCACCCCAGGTCTTATACGGCGTTATACGAGGCGCATATAATTATCCGAACCTCGTATAACGTGCTTTACCATTGGAGCATTCGCGGCCATCAGCTGCACAGGGGCTTTTGACAATGGAACCACTCGCTTTGTGAACGCTTCGTTCTAGGATGAACGGCACCAACCGGCTGCGCCGGTCGGAAGGATACACGTCGTCGACATCGAGTCTTCGGCGGGCCTACGATCAGGAACTGATGAGTCCGGTCTAATCCTTCCGATTACCCAGCCAGCGCACTTCTGCGGGCGAACGGATACGTTGGCAACGCTGCTATAATCCCCCCAACTCTTAATTCCAACTTTTCGGATGTAGGATCTTCTTGAACTCATTTGAATTGAGTGGTTTCCGCTCGCGTCAAGAGCGCATCTCGGGCCAACTGAAGGCACTTGCAGAAGTTGCGAGAGGCCTGGCTGTTGAAAGTCTCGCCCTTGAACTAGACAATACCCGGCGCGAAATGCTCAAGGATACCTTTCGCTTTGTGGTCGTTGGGGAGTTTACCAGAGGCAAGTCTACGGTGATCAATGCGCTGTTGAGAGACCGTGTATTGCCGTCCGCAGTCGAGCCAACAACGGCCGTCTTGACGAAGGTCGCGGGGGGAGGCAGCAAATCGTTCAAGTTGCTCCACCGCAATGGGCGCCAAGACCAGGAAATTACCTTCGAACAGTTTTGCGACCTCGTTGCGCCGCTTCTGCCCCGGAGGAATGACCGAGATCAATGCCAACGATATGAGCAGAGGCTAAAAGACCTTCGCGATCTCTCGATGGTCGAAATGTGCTGCAGCGCGCCTATTTGCAATGAGGGTGTCGAAATCATTGATACACCTGGCACAAACGATCTCGACCCACTCCGCGAACAGATTACCTACGACTATATCCCTCGTGCAGATGCAATCCTTTTCGTACTAAGTGCAAGGACGCCTTTTACTAAATCTGAGTCGGACTTTTTGGTTAATCGAGTGCTAAAGTCCGACGTTGCTAGGATCTTCTTCCTGCTCAATTTCTCAGATACGCTTTCAAAGGATGATCTTGAGACAGTTCGACATAAATGCCTCAATGACCTTTCGAACGTCGTAAAGCAACCCCGCCTGTTTCCCGTCTCAGCGAGGACTGCTCTTCGCTTCAGGCTAAGAGCAACAAAGAATTCAGTATCGCCTGATGAGGAAGGCGGCTTTCAGGAACTCGAAGCCGCTCTCTCAACGTTTCTCCAGTCCGATCGAGCTTGTGCCAAACTGAGCCGTCCGATTCATAGAGGGCTTCGCTATTGCGATGAGTTGCTCAGCGGCCCACTATCCTTCGCCAAGTCCAGTGTCGGATTAGAGATTCCAGAATTGCAGAAAAGGATCGACGAGCTTGCCCCGAAGATTCAACGACTGCAGCAACGACGCGACACGACAATTTCATCTCTTCGCCTTCGCCTCGGTAACAAGCGAAGTGAAATGGCTGTTCTTCTTCGAAGAGGCCTCTACGATATTGCCAACTCAGCTTTAGCAGCCGTCGATTCATACGAGGGGCCGCTGCAAGCAGAAGAAATTGGCCGACACATAGAGGGAATTGTGGCCCCAATCCAATCTCAATTACACTCTTCGTTCAAATCCACCACAACTGCTGCATTTTCGCTTGAGTTTTCCAACGCGGGCAAGGAGCTTGCAGATATTGAAGCCGGCTTCGGCACGGTGTTCCACGCGAACTTCGATGCTTTGATGACAAGGCATGGTGTGAGTGTCTCCTCGACGGAGGTTGGGACGGGCTCTATGCTTCTCCAGCTTGGAGGGGCCGGAATCGGACTCCTGTTTGTTCCGCTATTCTTTCCACTCGCTATCTTCGCTGGATGGATCGGCGGTGCATTGGCCTCTTTCCTTTTCGAGTCGAAAGCTCGGCAAGAACAACTTGGGAAAATAAGACTCTCGATGGATGAACGTTATCGAGGCACAATTCCCGGTGCTGTATCTCAGTTTGAGCAAGCCTGGGATACGGCTGTACAAGAAGCGTTGAAAGAACTCGCGGACGCCTTTGAGCGTCGTTGTGTTGAGGCCAGAAGCGCACTTGTCTCCGCGCTGGACAAACTGACGAGTGCCACGCAGAGCGCCACCGAGTTGCGGAATGAGTTGGGCCGGACGGAGAAACGCTTGCTTGATGTAAAGCAACAGTTGATGAGCGAAGGGTTGTTCGAATGAATTGTATCGAGGCCAAGGAAGAATTGCGAGAGATCGGCAACTGTCTTGCCGCTATCTTGAATACGATCGACAGTCAGAGTTTACTCTCCGACTTTAACGATTGGCGTACAGATTTGGAGACAGATGTATTTACTGTCGTTGTGGTAGGCGAGTTTAACCGGGGCAAGAGCACATTGTTAAATGCGCTCTTTGGGCAAGAGATTCTCCCTATTGGCGTAACGCCCACTACCGCGACAGTTACAATTCTTCGTTACTCCGCGAATCCCCAGATTCAGGTGCATTATGCTGGTGGCACTGTAAAGGATTTAGTCTTTTCCAAGGATGCGATTGAATCCGTTGTTTCCTCCGCCAGTCAGGCGGCAACGGAGATCGAATATGTCGAAGTTGGCATTCCACATCCGCTATTGCAGGCAGGCATGGTTTATGTCGATACGCCGGGTGTGGCCGACCTCAACAGGGACCGTGTAGAAGTGACGTATCGTTTTGTCCCTCGCGCTGATGCAGTAATTTTTGTACTTGATTCAATGCAAGCAGTGACCGACTCTGAAATTGAGTTTCTTCAATCGACTATTCTGACCAATGGCATCGAGCGATTGCTCTTCGTCTCGAACTTTGCTGACTTGCTTGAGGTTGAGTACAAGAGCACGGCGGCAGAGAAGGTGAAGAACAGGCTTGCCTCGGCGCTCGACAGAGACGATTTGCCCGTTGTTGTCTTATCTGCAAAGGAAGCAGGTTCTGAATCCGAGCGGGCCTACTCTGGCATAGAAGAATTGGAGGCCCAACTTCGCATTATCAACCTAGATGGAATGCGTAGTCAGGAAAAGGTTGCTCACCTGCGCCAGAGGCTTTCAGCAATCATTCTTAGTGCCAAGAATGACGCCGAGCGCAAGAAGTCTTCGAGCCAGCTTGAGGCAGATGCGCTAAAGCGACAAATAGTTGAACTGGATGAGCAGTGGCGTCAGCGGGAAGAAAGAATTAGACGGATTGCCGACTGGACGAGCGACCGCGAGGCTGAAATCATTGCGATGGCGCAAAAGTCCATGGAGACGTATTTTCGCGCTCTGAAGGAAGATGTAGGCGACCAAATTAGCACCTACAGCGGGCCGGATTTTAAGGGCTTCGTTGAAATGCAGATCCCTCTAATGATCAAGAGGCGGTGCAAGATGTGGGTTGATGCACACGGGGATGCGCTTCGTTCATTGCTCATGCGTCTTTCTGCGGAATTGACTGCCGCACTAACCAGGGAATTTAAAACCAGGATTCCAATGCTTGAGCCGAGGTTCGTTTCTCGCGGGATAGCAGTTGAGGATGTCCATCTTGATTCTCCAGATGCTCCAAATGGTCGTATGTATGCAGGGCTCATTCTCGGAGGCGTTAGCGCTCTATTAATGCTAACCGGCGTCGGAATGTTTATGCCGATGCTCAGTTTTGCTGGATATCCTTGGTTGGCCGGACGCCTTGACAAATCCGGCCTCGAAAAAGCCAAGCACAAGTTCATGCCTGAATTTGATAAGGCCCTCTATTTGGCGGCGGAGTCAATGAGGGACCGAGTTTTAGGGTACTTGGTCGATGAGGTCAGAGGTCTTCAGGAGTCCGCCGAACTGAAGTACCGCCAGCTCCTGCAAGCAGCGCGGAGCGAGATACAGGAAGAATCGGCATTCCGGAGTCAGCCGACGGCGATGGTCCGGAGCCGTCTGAGTATTATCGACGAGACACTTGCGAGTCTACGAAAACTCGAGACTCGAATATCGTTACTATCATCCAACGAATTGAAGGAGGCCTCTGTATGAGCGACCAATTTGCTGATCAGAATCAGATCTTCCACAATGGCGATCTGTCCCACCATACCATCAACGGCGAACTGATTTCCACTGGCGTCAAGAACGCGTTTTCCCAGGACTACTTCCGGTCGGATGGTGGTCATGAACATGCAGTACCCAATGCCGAGGGTGGAATGGATGTGTACAGAGACGGCGCTCTACAGGAGAGAATCATTCCCCATGGACATGGTGCGCACGATGTCTACGACTCTCAGATGCAGTTAAAGGCAACTATTCATCCAAATATGCAGCACGGGCACGACGTTCTGCACGGTGGAACCCTGCTGGAGAGCAGCATACCACTTGGTCACGGCGCCACGACGGTATTGAACTATAGTGATCCCCTTGCTCATCTGAGCGAATACTCAATGACCAAGCTTGTTCTGGAATAGGAATCAATGCCAACGATAGACCTGGATAACACAAAACAACTTGCTCGGCTCGGCGAACTGCTTTCAGCTGCGGCAACAGACTTATCTTTCTATCCGCTTTTGGCAGACCATTCGTTCCAGTTTGAGACCACCGCACATGATCTACGCCTGCCGCCTCTGGTCGTTGTTATGGGAACTTTCAAGTCAGGAAAGTCGACATTACTTAACGCCATTTTGGGTGAAACACTTCTGAGTACCAACGTGTTGCCAGAAACTGCAACTGTGACGATGCTTAGGAAAGGGAGGAAGGGTAAGATCTTTGGTCATTTCGAAGGGCACCCAGTCCGGAAATGGCCCATTTCTAAATTAGCCGCCCTAAGCTCAGAAACAACTCCTGCCACGGCAGCAATTCGCGAATCGATTTCCTTCATCGAAGTTCCGATTGATCTTCCGTTACTAGATCGCGTCACGCTTGTTGACACTCCAGGCGTTAATTCGCAATATGAGAAACACACGCAGGCGACAAAGAGTTTCTGCCACAGATCCGAAGCCGTTCTATGGATTGTCTCCAGCTTACAGCCTCTCAATAGTGTCGAAGAGGCGTGGATCAAGGCGCTTCGTGAGGACATCAAGGTCCTGGTCGTAGTTAACCAAATTGACCTACTGGATCCGGATGAAACGCCCGTATCAAGAATAGTTGAAAGAGTTCGAAATAGCGTGGAACGGCAAAATGTATCGGTTACGGCGGTGTCCGGAAAACTCGCACTCGAAGGAATCCTGAACTCAAACAAAGGGGCTCTTAACGCGAGTTTGTGGTCTTCATTTCTTGAGGATTGCGATCGTGAGGTTTTTCATTTCGACACGAGCCGGCGACTTCAGCGTGCAAGCAGGGATGTTCATCGTCTAGTTGATTTACTTTTTGCAGACATCTCGGAGTACTTGCGAGAAGCGGATCGGTATCGACTTAAAGCTAGAGGTGGCAAGGAGTACTACGACAGCCTTGAAACCAAATTACGTATGCTGGCCGAGGCCGAACGCGAAATGCTCAAATCGGAAGACGTTCGCGAAGCCATGCAGTCTCTATCAATTGAAGAATACTGGGAGAGCTCAAAGGAGTTGGAGCTAAAGCGCCAGGCTCTGACAGGAGCGCTACTTGCAATTGATGAAAAGCAATCTGCTATCAATCGTGAGGTATCCGCGCTGACAACTAGGCGCGAACGATTCCAGCCTGAGGTTGATAAATTCAATCAAGACTGGACGGCTTACATGACTTCTGGGCTCTTTGGTGGAGAGCCAAAGATGTTTACCGGCGGCAAAGATAAGTTATTGCGTCGCAGGCAGATTCTTGAACAACAACAATCATTCTTCGGAACGGAGCAAAAGGAAATACGGAGTCGAGAGCGCGAACTGGATTCCGTTCGTGAAAGAACGAAGGGTGACTGTGCGAAGTTTCTTGAAATTGCCGGGGACTCCATACGCAACACAATTGCTTCAGTAGTTAGGGAGTCAGAACACGCTGTTCAGGATCAGGGTAACGCAGCAGCAGAGCTTGCGGGGCTGAAGTGGCTTGCCGAATATGCGAACAGGTCTTGCAAAAAGAATCTGTGGACAGAGATAAGTCAGCTTACTGTGTCCTCTTTATCGGACGTGCCAGTTAGTGAAGCGGATCGCCGAATCGAACAGCTCATCAGAACGATTGAAAGTATACCTGGCCAAGAGTGGAATGTGGTGGTTCAGAATCCACTGCCGCTACCAAAAGAGGTTAAGAGAACTGCATCAGCTAAGGGAGCCCGGATCGAATCGTGGAGACTGGTCAGGGATGCCTTAATCTTGGTTCCTTTGCTTCCGATAAGAATCCTGACTACGTCCTTTGGATTCGCACGAAGGCATCCAGTATTTGCAATCTCTCTTGGAGTTATTCTCTACTTCGTCACAATTAAGAGTGGCCTGTTGCAACGCTCCTCAGCGACGGCTGAAGTTGCAAGTCAGCCCTCTTCCCAGGCAGCTCAATCGTCAACGGACTCCGACAGTTCTGCGGCAAAGACGGATACTGCAACCACCGAACAGACTGCGACCGGTCCTGCTGCCGATCCGGAAGCTCAGAGCACAGAATCGACCGAGCAGGAGGCAAAGGCTCTCTATGACCAGGGACGTTACTCTGACGCAATCCCTCTTTTCGATCAGGCTTGCAATGTTGACGGTGGCAAGGAGGCTTGCGTTGAGCTAGGCAATCTCTATCGAAATGGAGTTGGAGTGGCGATAGACAAGTCCAGAGCGACAAACCTCTTTCAAAAAGCCTGCACCATGGGTGATCAGGACGGTTGTCATCAATTGAAGGAACTGCAGGCTCTGGATGCGCTGGATGCACCTGATACCAGATCTGATGCAGCAAGGAAGCAACGAGAAAAGGCAGCACTGAAAGCATTGGAGCAATGAACATGAGGATTAGGTTCTGCACGTTACCGTTTACGATGTTGTTCTCAGTTTCCTGTTTTCTCGTTGCGGCTAATGTAGTTATGGTCTCGTCCTCAGGTCAAGCTCAAGTCGAAGTTTCGAAGCCCATCGGCTTGAATGGGCTGAGCCAAGCGCTAAAGATCGGTGGGTTGACGCCAGAGAAACTGGTACAAATTATTCGTGAGCGTGGCGTCAGTTTCAAAGTGGACGTCGAGATCGAGAAGCAGCTACGCAATGCTGGAGCGGACGAAAAGGTTATACAAGCGGCACGCGAGAATTATCGTGGTGAGACCCTGAAACCTGGTCCCGTTGTGGATGCAGTTCCAGACTCTGGCGCTCAATCCACTTCCTCGTCAGAGGATGAAAAGGAGAGAGGGCAACAGACTGCGCAGGCACGTCAATCGCAGGCTACTCTCCTCCTGCAGAGAGGAAACTCCTATTTTGCCAAACAGGAGTTCGACGCCGCTATTCAGGATTACAGCGCCGTCATCAGCCTCGACAGCAGTTCTCCGGCTCCCTTCGCCAATCGCGGCCATGCCTACAACGGGAAAGGTGAGTATGACCGAGCCATTCAGGACTTTGATGAAGCCATCCGCTTGAATTCAGGCTTCGCAAACGCCTACTTGGGCCGGGGAATATCAAATAACCAGAAAGGAAAGACGGATGAGGCGCTTTCGGATTTTGACCGCGCTATAGGCCTGGACCCGAATCTCACGAACGCCTTTCTGTTTCGTGGAAGCGTATACAACACTCAGGGGCAGTTCGAACGAGCTGTTTCGGATTTTGACAAGGTAATTCGCAATTCTCCGAACTCCTCCGGCGTCTATTACGAACGCGGATTATCGAAGTTCTTTATGGCCGACTTGGCCGGGGCTGCTGCGGATTTCGAACAAAGCCTTGCGCCGAATCGCCCCGCAGTTAACTCGGCCTATGTACTTCTGTGGCTGCATATAGCTAACCGCCGCCTGGGGAAGAACGACACAACGGATTTCGCCCAGCGGGCAGCACGAGAAGATCAATTGAAATGGCCGGCCCCGATCATCCGTCTCTATAACGGCGAGTTGACGGAAGAGCAGGTTGTTGCCGCTGCTGCTGATTCAGATGCGGAGAAACAGAAGGGCCAACTTTGCGAGGTACATTTCTACGCCGCTGAATACGCGCTTTTTCACGGTGACCTTGCGACCGGGCTGAGAAGACTCGATACCGCGAAGGAGGTCTGCCCCAGAGCCTTCACCGAATTTCAAGGCGCAGTGCAGGAAATTCAGCGGATGCGCTTCACCGATCCCGGATATGCCGTAACCAGCCGATCCGCTGTGTCTTCGAGCCCGGTTAATCTCAATCACCAAGAAGACACGATGCTGCATCCTGACAACGAGGTAGATGCAGGGAGATACTGGGCCGACCCTGCAACCGGGTTGATGTGGACAAAGGAGGACAATGGCCAGGATATTTCGTGGCAGGGAGCGTCTAACTATTGTAGAAATCTGGTCCTAGGTAATAGCTTTAAATGGCGTTTGCCGACGATTGATGAGTTGGAAACGATCTATGACAGAAGCCCAAAGACGGGTGGTGGAAATGTGATTGGGGATATCCGAATCACACGAAAGTTAGAGTGGAGCAATTCATCTGGGTACAATCCCCGCGAGAAGTTTGTATTTGGCTTCGATTTTGGCCACCGTGGAAGTCTATTAGACATCAACTTCAATGGCATTCGCTCTCTCTGTGTGCGCCGCTCCTCAGATCACGACGCTGCTAAGCAATCGACATCCTCGCCTGGAATGTTGCCTGTGAGAATGAGTTCTGGTGAGTACCGTCTGTCGCTGAATGGGAACATCCATAGGGTCGAAATCTCAGATGATTATGTCACGATTTCACCTGTGACTGGCCATCTGAGCGCTCACATTCCTATCAAGATTGATGGACACGGAAAGCGTAAGATCGAGGGGCAGTGGGAATCTGATAACCTTAATGGTTGGCGGATTCAACAACGAAGCGCAACGGGTTGGTTAGAGTGTAACTGTTTCCAGAAGACCTGATGCGGGGTTTTGTAGCCCAGGCATTTTCTGGGTCTGTGGTTGAGGCGTTGCTGGGCCAGCGCGATTTCTTCGTCTGTGACCTGTTCGAGTTTGCGGTGTTTGGGAAAGAACTGGCGCAACAGGCCATTGAGGTTTTCGTTGGCGCCGCGCTCCCAGGCTGCGTGAGGATGCGCAAAGTAGTAGCTCAGTTCCAGTTCGGCCGCGATCCGTTCATGCTGGGCAAACTCCTTTCCATTGTCGGTGGTCAGTGTGTGCGCCATGCGGGCGAAGGGTTTCAGTTGCGCGACGATGACCTGGCTCACTTCTGCCGCCTGTTTGCTGGCGACGCGTGTGATCAGCGCGTAGCGGCTCTTGCGTTCGTTGATGGTGACCAGAGCTTGTGAGTGCCGTGCACCGACGACCAGATCGGCCTCCCAATCGCCGTAGCGTTGTCTGCTATCGACAATGGCGGGACGCTGATCGATCGAGACCTGATTGGGGATAGTGCCGCGCCGCTCGTGCACCCCGTGCCGCTTGCGCCATTGCTTCTGGATGCGCAGCGCCAGGTGCAAAGCGCCACCGGCGCGCTTGTCTTCGTAGATGCGCTGATAGATGCTCTCGTGCGAGAGGCGCGGCAGATGCTCGGCGCGCTGATAGCCGGCAATTTGCTGCGGACTCCAGGTTTCGGCCAGTTTCTCACGGGCGAACTTCCATGCGGCGACCGGCACACGGCGCGCGTTTGCGGCGCTTTGCCGGCTGCGGGCCGCGGCCAGCAATCCGGCCACCTGCGGCCGATAAGAGCCGACGTGATTGCGGTTCAACTCGCGGCTGATGCTGGACCGATGCCGTCCCAACTTGGCAGCGATGGCACCCTGTGACCAGCCAGCGTCTTTAAGGGCAGAGATTTGATATCGTTCTTCTTGGATGAGATGGCGGTAGCGCATTCTTGGCAAACCTTGCTTGGCGGTAGGGCTTCCAGGATGCTACCCCATCCCATCCACCCGCCGCTCGGATTGCCGTTGCACTTCGTTGTTGAATCCGCCCATTCATAACTACCTTTCTGCGTGCAGCGAGCTATAACTCATGGCATACTGTGTCCATGATCTGCGTGCATGCGCGTCCAGACGAGATAGAGAAGATGTTGTCCCTCGCTATCGAGATTAGTCGATGCTGAAGAAGTCTCTTTCAGGCATTTTGCAGACTACGTTTTGGAGCGGGAGCAGCCCTTGTAGGGGCGATATCCAACTCCAGATGCGTATTAGGCGGCGCAGAAAATTGCGCCAAAAAGCTCCGAGGAGCTTGTGGAAGTTCATCGCAGAGGCTGCCAGTTCGGCGTTGATCGCATCGCCCTCAACGCCCTTCAGGCGGTTGCGCTCCAACCGGTGTTCCAACCTTAGATGTCCGATGCTGCGTTCGACCGCGGCGCGGCGTTTCATCCATCGCCAGAGCGGCCGTGGTGTTCGACCTCTTCTTTTTTTGTCCACATGCACAGTTGCTTTGCCTTCGTAATTGTGGCCGCGATAGCCCATGTCTACATGCACCTCGCTGGCCCGATCCCCGATTATGCTTTCCAGATGCTGCATCTGCGCGGCCAGCGCGTGACCATCGTAGGGATTGGTTGTAAAACTCTTGGTGCCGACCAACCATCCGCCTCGGCTGGTGAACCCTCCGAGTTCCGCGGATTGTCATTCCTCACGACGAGGCTCCGGCGGTGCAGCAGCCGATTCTGGATTCACCGCTGACGAAGCCG
>Ga0302187_10003705_pt1 | contig 12360 bp, 12 predicted proteins | sample II_Bog_E1_3_FD_202120 | JGI IMG/M metagenome (GOLD analysis project Ga0302187, IMG submission 202120) | Peat permafrost microbial communities from Stordalen Mire near Abisko, Sweden - II_Bog_E1_3 | ecosystem: Environmental > Terrestrial > Soil > Wetlands > Peat | place: Sweden: Abisko...
GAAGTTCCGGCGGGCAAAGATGCGGCTGGACGCGATCGTCGACAAGCTGATTGCCAACCGGCGGACGTTGACGCCGGAACAACTCGAAGGGCGTGGCGACCTGCTTTCGATGCTGGTGGCGGCGCATTATGAAGACGAGGAACAGCCGGGAACGTCAGCAACGGGCATGAGTGATGCCCAGGTAAGAGACGAGGTGCTGACCATCTTCCTTGCGGGCTATGAGACTGTGGCCAACGCACTGACGTGGACGTGGTACCTGCTGAGTCAGAACCCCGAGGCCCGTGACCGTATGTATGCGGAGGTCGATGGTCTGCTGGGGAACAGTAGCGGGACCATGCGGCCGGCGGTGCTGGCTGACTACGCCGAGCTGCGGTACACGGAGATGGTCTTCGCCGAAGCGATGCGGCTGTATCCTCCGGCGTGGGCGATGGGACGCCAGTCGACCGCACCGGTGACGCTGGGGGAGTACCGCATCCCAGCTCACGCGCACTTCTTCATCAGCCAGTACATCCTGCAACGCTCGGGCGAGTATTGGGACGAGCCACTGGCGTTCCGCCCGGAGCGACATACGCCGGAAGCCAAGGCTGCGCGACCGCGGTTTGTCTACTTCCCCTTTGGGGCGGGACGGCGGCAGTGCATTGGGGAGAGCTTTGCGTGGATGGAAGGCGTGCTGGCGCTGGCGACGATTGCGCAGCGGTGGCGGCTGGACTTCGTGCCACGGTTTCCGGTGGAGCCCGAAGCGAAGATCACTCTGCGGCCTAAGTACCCGATGAGGATGCTCCCGGTGGCCCGCTGAACGAGCGACGAACTCGATGTGAGGCTCGGTGGTTCGTTCCGGTCCGAACGGCGGCGGCAGTGACGTCTGGCTCGTCCTGGGGCACCGTGAACAGAAGTGGCCGTTTGGTGCGATAAGGCTTCTCAAGACAAGGCGCTGGTCTGCAGTTGAGCTGCGCCGGAGTGCGTTCGAGAACTTTGAGAAGAGGTAGACCGTGAACTTTATCCATTGGCCGGAGCGCTATCTGCCCGGAACGACCGACAATTTCGTCTCCAACGAAGACATCGTGAAGGGCCTCTCGGCTGCGGATGTATGGCCAGTCCTGATCAATGCGTCGTTGTGGCCGGCGTACAATCCGCAGATCTCGGACGTGTCGGCTGCCTGCAAGCAGCTGGCGCTGGGTATGAAGTTTGGCTTCAGCACGTTTGGGTTCCAGGTGGAGGCGGAGGTGGTCGAGTTTGTTCCGCCGACCCCAGGGCAGGAAGGACGAATGTCTTTCCGCGGACAGATCCAGGACGATGAGAACGGCGCGATCGACCTTCTGCAATGCTGGCTGATCGAGGAGCTCCCTGGCGGGCGGGTTCGGGTTCTCACGCAGGTGTCGATGATCGGAAAGATCGCCGCCGACATGGCGAGACGCAGGCCAAACCCGATGCTGAACGGCGACCAAATGTGGCTGGATGGACTGATTACGTCGGCGAAGGTGGTTCGGGCGCACGCGCAGTAACCGGCAGCTGCGTGGGCTCGACCTGAAGGTGGAATGCGACACTGTAGGTATGCCCTTTACTCTGGCCCATGCGGCCGCGTCGTTGCCGTTCCGCAGGACGCGCCTCCCGGTCTCAGCGATTGTGATCGGCTGCCTTGCCCCGGACCTGCTGTACTTTATGAGGCTGGCGCCGCGCGGGCGGTTTGGTCATTCGCTCCATGGCGTGCTTTTCCTGGATCTTCCCATTGCGCTGGGAATGTACTGGATCTGGAGGGCATACCTGCGGCCCGGAACGCTTGCGGTTGCCGTTTCGCCCGAGAGGGGCCTGAAGGCGATCGAGGAGCGGCGGTGGAGCGTGGGTTCCACGCTGATTGCGGTGGCGGCGATTCTGCTCGGCATCGCCTCGCATCTCCTGTGGGACTCGTTCACCCATATCGATTCCTGGCCATATTGGCACAGCGCATTCCTTCGGCATGTCTTTACGCTGCCTCTCCTGGGTGAGGAGCACGGGTACGACCTCATGCAAAATCTCAGTTCAGTGGGTGGGCTCGTGATCCTCGGCCTTTGGCTGCGAAATCACTGGTGGGACGACGCAGGCCATGTCCGATTCCATATCTCTGGGGAGTGGAGACGACGGGCACTCGCGGCATGTCTGATCGCGGCGGCGTGCGGGGTCGCTCGCGGCCTTTGGGGTACGCGCGGCCTCCCGTGGCAGCATTCCTGGCTCCTGATTGTCGTGGAATTCCTGGTGGCAGGGATGGCCGTCCTCTTCGCAGAGTGGCTGCTGGCGGCGATGATCGTGACCTACAGGCTGACGCGTTCGCGGTGAGTTCGGTGCGGCTCGGATTCCGGCGTATCGCTTCGTGATATGACGGAGAGGCATGCAAGGTCCTGACCCCAGCAATCCGCACCCGATGGCCGGCTTTCCGCAGGTCTGCTACATCCGCAACACGGTGAAGAACCCGAACATCGTCGTGGGTGAGTACACGTACTACGACGACCCCGAGGACTCGGAGGGGTTCGAGCGCAATGTGTTGTACCACTTCCCTTTCATTGGCGACCGGCTGGTGATCGGGCGGTTCTGCGCGATTGGGCGCGGGGTGAAGTTCATCATGAACGGAGCCAACCACAAGCTCGATGGCATCTCGACCTACCCGTTCTTCATCTTCGGGAACGGTTGGGAGTCAGCGGCTCCGCGACCGGGCGATCTGCCGTACAAAGGCGATACCGTGATCGGGAACGATGTGTGGCTGGGGTATGACGCTCTGATCATGCCGGGTGTAACAATTGGGAACGGCGCGGTGATCGCGGCGCGGTCGGTGGTGACGGCGGATGTGCCTGCGTATGCGGTGGTCGGAGGCAATCCGGCGAAGGTGATTCGGATGCGGTTCGATGAAGCGACTGTGGCGCGACTCGAAGAGATCGCGTGGTGGAACTGGCCGGTCGCGAAGATCACGGAGGAGCTGGGGAAGATCGTGGCGGGGGATGTGACGGCGTTGGCCGCGTGCGTTCCGGCTGAGCCTCGGCGCTCCAGGACATTCTGACTACGTTGCAGTTTGTACGCAGCCATCCGAATGAGACACTCTTGCCGTGCCCTTCACGCCCGCACATGCCGCCGCAGCGCTTCCATTTCGCCGGAGCTTCCTTCCGACGGCTGCCATCGTCATTGGCACGATGTCTCCGGACTTCGAGTATTTCCTCCGTCTGGCCCCACGAGGGCACTTCGGTCATACAGCGGTCGGCGTGCTCGTCATGGACCTGCCATTGTCCTTGCTCGTGCTGTGGCTTTATGGGCGGGATCTCCGCCCAACATTCATCGCACTGTTTTTTGACTCAGCAGGGCATCCCGAGTCGAAGGCTTGGGACGTTCCGGGCGTCACCGCCGCGTGCGCTGGCATTCTCGTGGGTGCCGCGACCCATATCCTCTGGGACTCGTTCACTCATCGAAGTTTCTGGCCGTATCAACATATGGCTGTCCTGCATAAGCCGATCTTTCTGCTTGGCACCGCCCGCATCGAGCTATACGAGGTTCTCCAACAGTTGAGTTCTCTGGTCGGCCTTCTGGTCGTTGGCGTTTGGTGTTGGCGGTTGCTGAAAACGGACACGCGACACCGAGGCGTCAAGATCATCTCCGGTCATCGGAAGGATCTGGCCGCATGCGCCGCCTTCATCGGGATCTCCTCCGTCATGCGCGCATCGGGAGGTGCCACAACTGCACCTGAACCCCTCCGCATCGCGGTGTTTGTGGGCGACCTCGTCGTCACCACGATGTCGTTGACGTTTCTAGCCATCCTCTCGTTCAGCGTGATCTACGTAAACCGCCAAATTCCTCCTCGGCCACCGCAGACGATAAGCTAGAGTAGCCATGCCGCTTCCTCGCACCTTCGACGACTTCCATGCCAATCACGTTGTGCTCGATAACCTGCGGGCGGCGATTGCTTCGGGGCGGTTGCCGCACTCGATGATCCTGCTGGGGCCGCGGGGGGTGGGCAAGTACACGCTGGCGGTGATGCTGACGATGGCGCTGGAGTGCGAGCGGCAGCCTCGTGAGGTGTCCGGGCGTGGGCTGCCGGAGGGCGAGACACGCGAGCTGGCCAGCTACTGCGGCGAGTGCCGCAACTGCACACGAATTGCCGAATCGGCTGATCTTGGCGCTCGCGTGGAAGAGGCGATCGCCACACGCGAAGAGATGAAGGATGCCGACAAGCGCGAGACCCGCGTGCTGGTGCAGACGCATCCGGATGTGCTGATTGTGCCGCCCGATCCGCCGCAGCTGATGATCAAGCTGGGCCAGGTGCGCACGGTGATTCAGCGGTCGCACTACCTGCCGACCGAAGCGCGGGCGCGGGTGTTCCTGTTCACCTCCGCAAGCTTTATGAAGGAGGCGGCGAACTCGCTGTTGAAGCTGCTGGAGGAGCCTCCCGCGCAGGTGCACCTGATCCTGCTGGCGGAGAACCTTGGCGAGCTGCTGCCGACGATCCGTTCGCGCTGCGCCGTCGCGCACCTGGGCGCCATGAGCGTCGAGGAGATCACGGCGCTGCTGGCCGAGCATCGCAAGGAAGTGAAGGGTGCTGAGCGCGAGCTGGTGGCCCGGCTGAGTGAGGGTGCTCCGGGGCGGGCGTTGAGCTTCGACCTTGCAACTTATGCTGCGGCTCGCAACGACGCGTTGACCATTTTGCACACGGCGGAGCGCTCGGGTGGGATGCAGGATCATTCGTTACTGTTCAAGATGACGGAGAGCTATCGCGCGGGCGCTGAAGGGCAAGAGAAAACGACGGCGCTGCTGCGGGCGTTGTCGTCGGTGCTGGAAGACCTGCTGCTGTTGAATGCAGGTGTGCCGGATCGCATTCGCAATGTCGACAAGCGGGCGGAGCTGGAACGGATGGCTACGGGCTTCGACTATGCGTGGATCGAATCGGCGGTGCGGGCGATGGACCAGGTGCAGAGCGGGATGCGACGCAACCTGTTGCGTTCGCTGAGTCTGGACTCGATGGCCGTCGGGCTGGAAGCGAGCCGCTGATATAGACCTTTGGTGGATGACCTGCCTCGAGGCTTTGTGTAACCATCTGGAAGCTGGTTCTGGAGGGTGGCTCTGGTCACCCAGACCGAAGTTGGCCCGAAACTGGATATCAAGGGAAGAACCTGGAATCTCCGGGTATCGTCCCGGCTGGATTTTGCATCCAACGGCCAGAAACTCATGACACGCTGGGAAACTCAGGGCCTATTGGGCCGGGTCTCGCCTGCTTGAGAAGCCGTTTTGCTTCAAGGGAGAACGATCGTTGACCGACGATAAACGCAGCACACGACGCGACGATTCGTTCAATGGAACGCGCAAGCTCATTCGGCCTCGCCTTCCGTTGGGCGGACGCCGACATGACCCCTCGCAGGGTGAAGATCCGCTGACGCACGCGAATGCGACCGAAGGGGCTTCCTCGCAGGAGAGTTCCCATGCAGAAGCGCTTTACTTCCAGAAGCAGATCCAGCAGCAGACGGAGATGACCGTCGTCCTGGATGACGGCGAAGAGATTCACGGCATCATCGAGTGGTTCGACCGCTTTGTGCTGAAGGTGAAGACCGGCAAGAGTCGCGTGATGATCTATAAGACAAGCATCAAGTACCTCTTCAAGGCCTCCGAAGCGCAGCCGCGCATCAGCGTCATGAAGTAGAAAAGCACGCCGCGGCAGTGAATCGATCCCGCGGCGGCCCAGGTGGTCTTGCCCGAAACACTCCAACTTTCCGCCAATCAGCCGGGCGACGTGGCCCGGGCTGCGGAGCTGCTGCGCTCCGGCGGCCTCGTCGCCTTTGCGACGGAGACGGTGTATGGGTTGGGAGCCAATGCCCTGTTGCCGGAGGCCGTCGCCGCGATCTTTGCTGCCAAGGGACGCCCGGCGTGGGATCCGGTGATCGTGCACCTGGCGTCGGTGGAGCAGCTTGCGCAGGTTGCGGAGATTCCTGCTGAGCTGCAGCCGCGTGTGCTCGCACTGACGAGGGCTTTCTGGCCCGGGCCGCTGACGCTGCTTCTGCCTCGGACGGCCGCCATTGGCGATGCCGTGACCGCAGGGCGTCCGCTGGTGGGAGTACGGATTCCGGCGCACCCTGCGGCGCGAGCTTTGCTGGCTGCCGCGGGTGTTCCGGTCGCGGCGCCCAGCGCCAACCGCTTCGGCCATACCAGCCCGACCACCGCAGCGCATGTGCTTGAGGACCTCGATGGGCGCATCGATGCGGTGCTGGATGCCGGGCCAACGAGCATCGGCGTGGAGTCGACGGTGCTCGATCCGACGCAGACGCCGATGGTGTTGTATCGGCCGGGGGCTGTCTCGGCAGAGGAGCTTACAAAGGCAACAGGGGTTGCGGTGGAGGTTTATGTGCCCCCCGTAACCAGCTCAAAGGAAGAGCCTTCGTCGCTTCCGTCGCCGGGTGTGGGGATACGTCACTATGCTCCGCGAGCGAGGGTTGTGCTGGTCGCACCGTTTGCAGATGACTTGGCCCACTCGCTGCTTGAGGTGGCTGTCCGTGAGAGAGCAGAGGGTCGGAGCGTTGGGCTATTGCTGCCGGATGGCTGGGCGGCGCCTTCGGGGTCCCGAAGTTTCCCCTGGGGAGATTGGGGCGACCCGCAGCAGCTGGCCGCAGGCTTATTTGCGGGCCTCCGTGAGCTCGACAGCAGTGGTGTTGATGTCATTGTCGCTCCCCTGCCGCCGGAGGGTGGTTTATACGACGCCATTCGCGACCGACTGGCTAAGGCGGCGCGGGCGAAATAGTGGCGGGCTGGCCCGGATCCGAGAGTCCGGACCCAGGGCACCCAGCTATTGCGAATAGGATTTCCGCGCCTCGTATGGGCCAAGTCGTGCGCGAGGGATTGCAGCTCTACCGAAACGGGGCTTGTGCCACGAAAGTGGGCCACGTTTTCCACCTTGGTCGTGTGACCGGAGGCCTATACTCCTCCCCATGCAGGTGGCTGAGATTGAGCTGAAGTTTGCCGTCGAGGATCCGGTCACCTTCCGGTTTTCGGCACTCCGCGCGAGCTTCCAACTCGTCACCGAGCGTTCGCTCGAGACGAACACCCTCTACGACACGGTCGACCGCCAGCTGCGAGCGAGGAAACAGATTCTCCGGCTGCGGGAGTATGACGGCCACCACGTGCTGACGCATAAGCGTACGGCTGCTCCCAGTGAACTGGACGCTCGATTCAAGACGCGGGTCGAGACCGAGACGATGCTCGAGGACAGCGAGGCGATGGCCGAGGTATTTCTTCAGCTCGGGTACGGGCCTGTGTTCCGGTACGAGAAGTACCGGACGGAGTTTGCGTCGGGCGATGGGCATCTGGTGCTCGACGAGACGCCGATTGGCGTTTGGGCTGAGCTGGAAGGTGCGCCGGAGTGGATCGATGCCATGCTCGAGCGACTCGAGGTGGATCGCGAGCGTTGCTCGACGGATAGCTACGGGAAGCTTTTCGAGCTCTGGAAGATCGAGACTGGCAGCGATGCGATCAACCTTACGTTCGAGGAAGTTCGCTCGGTGGCTCTTGTGTCCTGAGCCATCTCTAAGGAAAACGAAAGGGCCCGCCGGGAATGGCGGGCCTTCGTTTGTTCGACCGGGATTCAAGCTAGAAGATCTGGAAGTTGACCTCGATGTAGAGATCGACAGCAACTGGCTTGCCGTTATGTATGGCGGGCTTGAACTTGTACTGCCGGACGGCCTCGACGGCCTTTTCGTCCAGGCCCATGCCGACGCCCCGCACCACGCGCACATGGCTGGGATTTCCGTGCTCATCCACGATCAGGTAGACCTGCACGTTGCCGGAAAACTTGGCTTTACGGGCCTCCTCGGAGAACTCGGGATCAGGGGAGAAGATGACGGAGGGGGGGTGGACGGAGCCACCGATGTGCATGACGCCGCCACCGGTGTTGCCGCCTGAGCCCGGTCCGATGCCAGCGCCACTGCCGGAGCCGATGCCGGTTCCGTTGCCGTTCCCGAGCGAGAAGCCCTTGAGGTTGGAGTTGGGCATGCCCAGGTTGGGCATGTCGTTGTTCGCCATCTTCAGGTCTTTCTGCATGACGACCGTGGGCTCGATGGCAATTTTGGGGGCCTCTGTGGGAGGCGCCTTGGGCGGAACGATCTGCTCCTGCGCAAACTTGGGCAGGTGCCCCTGGGTGACGGGGCTGAGATCATGCTGTCCGCCGCCGCCGCCTATACGATCCGCCCTGGGGAGCACGGGAGGAGGCGGAGGCAAAGTGATGGACGTGATGTCCTTCTTCTGCGGAGCCACCACCTCGGCAACCTTGCGGCCGACCAGAAAGAGGATCAGCAGCGCGATGGCGATGTGGACGCCCGCAGCGACCGCCGTGGAGACGGGGTCGCGCTTGACCGCCATGCGATCGGCGACCGCGATGGGCTTGGACTCTAGTACGAGCGGCGGCAGCTTTGGAGCGAAGAAAACATCACGAATGTTGTCGATCAGGGACTGAAAAACGCTGGGTTCTTTAATCTCGCCCGCTAGATGCGGAGCTTCGGCCTGCGCGTGCAGGACATGATTCAGCGGACTCTCGGAGGGAGGAAGCGGGTCAAAAGGCATAATGTGCGGCTTGAGGGAGCAACGTGCTCGGGGAGGGTCCTTTCCGCTACGGGGGAGCTACGGCCACTCGGGGCTTGTTCTACAACCTGCCAAAACGTCAGGGGCCGCTCACCAACTCCGAGGTTATTGTACAAATCTTCGGCCCCGAGATGCTGTACGTGATTAGACGTAAGAAGTTCAGTGGAAGTTTTTAAGGTGCCGCCCTCGATTCGCCGCTTGAAAACCTTGTCGCCCCGGAGGGGCGTTTCGGGGGTTTCGGACCGCATCCCGACTACAATAAGGGTTTGGCCGCCTGGCTGTGGCGCTCCACCGTGGAGTCCTGCCGGTGCGTGTACCCCTGCAGGAGAAGAAACGAGTAAGCGGATGGCGGACGGCGAGAAGAACAAGGGTCTAAAGGGAACATTGAACCTGCCGCGGACGGATTTTGCCATGAAGGCAAATCTGCCGCAGAACGAGCCTGCGCGGCTGGAAGGCTGGGAGAACTCCGGCCTGTACGAGAAGATTCGCGCCGCGCGCGCTGGTGCTCCGAAGTACATTCTGCACGACGGCCCTCCGTATGCGAACGGCGCGATCCACCTGGGCCACGCGCTGAACAAGTGCATCAAGGACTTCGTAGTGAAGACGAAGACCATGGCCGGCTTCGATTCGCCGTACGTCCCGGGCTGGGACTGCCATGGCCTGCCCATCGAGATCAAGGTAGACGAGCAGCTGGGCGGCAAGAAGCTGGAGATGGACCCGGTCGCGGTCCGCAAGGCCTGCCGCGAGTACGCGGCGAAGTACGTCGACCTGCAGCGCTCGCAGTTCAAGCGGCTCGGCGTCTTTGGCCGTTGGGACAGACCGTACCAGACGATGGACTTCCCCTACGAGGCGAAGATCCTCGAAGCGTTTTATGGGTTCTACGAGAAGGGCTTCGTCTACAAGGGCTTGAAGCCGGTGTATTGGTGCTCGCATGACCGCACGGCGCTGGCTGAGGCGGAGGTGGAGTACGAGCAGCACACCTCGCCGAGCGTGTATGTGCGCTACAAGCTGACGTCGAAGCCGGAGGCGATCGACCCGCGGCTTGCAGGCAAGGATGTGTACACGATCATCTGGACGACGACGCCGTGGACGCTGCCAGCAAGCATGGCCGTGGCGTTCAATCCGGAGATCGATTATGTTGCGATGCAGGCTGAGGATGGCGTGGTCTACGTCGTTGCCGATGCGCTGCAGGAGGCGACTCGTACCGCGTGCAGCATCGCTGCCTGGACGGAGATTGCTCGCTTTGAGGGCGCAAAGCTTGATCGCGTGACGTTCCAGCATCCGTTCCTGGATCGCTCGATCCTCGGAGTGAACGCAGATTACGTGACGACCGAGCAAGGCACGGGCGCGGTGCATACGGCGCCTTCGCACGGGCCGGACGACTTTGCTACCGGCGTGAAGTATGGCCTGCCGCTGGTGTGCAACGTCGATGCGCAGGGCAAGCTGCGCAACTATGAAGGCATGCCGTTCGATGGGCTGTTCGTGCAGAAGGCGAACTCGGTGATCATCGAGCTGGTGAAGGAGAAGGGTGCGCTGATGGGTCGTCATGACCTGGTGCATTCGTATCCGCACTGCTGGCGCTGCCACAAGCCGCTGATCTTCCGCGCGACCGAGCAGTGGTTCATCTCGATGGAGACGCCGGTGCTTTCGCCCAAGGAAGGCACCGCGCAGACGACCTTTCGCCAGCGTGCGCTGGATGAGATTGCGGGGGTGACGTGGGACCCGGCGTGGGGGCAGGACCGCATCAGCAACATGATCGCGACGCGGCCGGACTGGTGCATCTCGCGGCAACGCATCTGGGGTGTGCCGATTGCGGTGTTCCTGTGCGACAAGTGTCATGAGCCACTGAACGATGAAGCCATCAACAAGTCGGTCGTTGAGCTGTTCGCGAAGGACGGCGCGGATGCGTGGTATGTGAAGGAACCTTCAGATTTGCTGCCAGCGGGAACGGCGTGCAAGAGCTGTGGCACGGTGATGCAGTTCCGCAAGGAGATGGACATCCTCGACGTGTGGTTCGAGAGCGGTGCGAGCTGGCATGCAGTGCTGGAGACCGAGCCGGAGTTGAGCTTCCCTGCCGACTTCTATACCGAGGGTGGCGACCAGCATCGTGGCTGGTTCCATTCGTCGCTGTTGTGCGCGGTGGGGATTCGTGATGCGGCGCCGTACAAGAAGGTGGCTACCTCCGGTTGGACTCTAGATGAGCAGGGCCGGGCGTTCTCGAAGTCGCTCGGCAATGGCGTCGATCCGGTCGACATCGCCAAGCGTCTAGGTGCGGAGATTGTGCGGCTGTGGGTTGGGTCGGTGGACTTCCGCGAGGATGTGGCGGCCAGCGAGAACCTGATGCAGCGGGTGAGCGAGAACTATCGCAAGCTGCGCAACACGCTGCGCTTCCTGCTCTCGAACCTGGCGGACTTCGATCCTGCGACGAACAGCATCGCGTTTGCTGCGATGCAGCCGTTGGACCAGTACATCCTGGCGCGCACGGCGGAGCTGGATGCGGCGATTCGCAAGGCCTACGACGAGTTCGAGTTCCATCGCGCGTATCAAGCGCTGAACGAATTCACGAACACGGACCTGAGCGCGCTGTATCTCGACGTGGTGAAGGACCGGCTATACACCTATGCACCGAACAGCGCGGGCCGACGCAGTGCGCAGACCGCGATGTGGCGCATCGCCGAGGCCATGACACGGCTGATCGCGCCGATCCTGAGCTTTACCGCGGATGAGGTGTGGCAGTTCCTGCCGAAGGTCGAAGGACGGCCGGAGAGTGTGCATCTTGCGCTCTTCCCTGCCATCGACGAGATCGTTCCGGGCTCGGTGGAGCGGCTGGAGAAGGAATGGGAGCAGCTGTTGCGTGTGCGCGAGCTGGTGAATCTTGAGCTTGAGGCCCTGCGCAACGCAAAGGCCATCGGCAAAGGTCTGGATGCAGCGGTGACGGTCATCGTCACAGAAGGATCCCCGGAGCAGGATGTGCTGGTGAAGTACGAATCCGCGCTGGCCGAGTTCTTCAATGTCTCGCAGGCGAGTGTGCAGGCCGTGGGTGCGAGCAAGGATGCCGCGGCGATCGTGATCGAGGCGAAGGTGGCTGGTGGCACCAAGTGCGAGCGTTGCTGGCGTGTGGTTCCGGATGTAGGCAGCGATGCTCGCTGGACCAAGGTGTGTGGTCGTTGCGCTGAGGCGCTGGATGCGGTGGGCTTTGCTCCCACCGAGGGAGGCGCGGCCTAATGGCTACTTCGCTCAATACACGACGCGATGCGCGTCCGCTGCTGTTCGTACTTTCGGCTCTGGTGATTGTGCTGGATCGGCTCTCGAAGCTTTGGGTGATCAAGCACATCGCTCCGGGCCGCAACATTGTTGTGATTCCGCGCGTCTTTCGGCTATCTCATGTGCTCAACACGGGCGCGGCGTTCTCGATGTTCGATGAAGCGAAGAACCCAGAGACGGTGCGCTACATGCTTATCGGCTTCTCGCTGCTTGCGGCGCTGGTGGTCGTGGGCTTGATCTGGAAGCTGGGGCGGACGATCAATGTGACATCGATTGCACTGGCCCTGATTCTCGGCGGGGCGATCGGGAATCTTTATGACCGTTGGAAGCTGCTGCACGTCATCGACTTCCTCGAGGTGCACATCTACCACTACCACTGGCCGGACTTCAACGTGGCGGACTCGGCGATTGTTGTTGGAGCTTGTCTGCTGCTGATCGAGATGCTTCGGCCGCAGAGCAGCAGGGATTAGGGATTAGGGCACAGGGATTAGAAGACAAGATTGAACGACAAGATCACAATTCGAG
>Ga0302187_10003710_pt1 | contig 12357 bp, 17 predicted proteins | sample II_Bog_E1_3_FD_202120 | JGI IMG/M metagenome (GOLD analysis project Ga0302187, IMG submission 202120) | Peat permafrost microbial communities from Stordalen Mire near Abisko, Sweden - II_Bog_E1_3 | ecosystem: Environmental > Terrestrial > Soil > Wetlands > Peat | place: Sweden: Abisko...
GAGAAAGAAGTGCCCTAGAGCCGTTTCCGACCAATCGGAATCGGCTCTAGGTTTGTAACAAACGGCCCGTTCCGGGCTCGCTCAAATGCCGCGCAGGCTTATCGCATTTTTCGATTTGATCCAGTCAGATCGAAAAATGCCCTAGCCCCGCACCGTCTTCAGGAAGTCCGAGACCACCTGCCCCAGTTGTCCGGTCTGGCCGACCATGCCGCCGGCGGCGGTTTCCACTTGGCTTGACGCCCCCTGAACCGTGCCGTTGGCCTGGGTCAGATGGCCCAGATGCAGGGAAACCTGGGCGCTGCTGGATTCGGCCTCCGAGATATTGTGGGCAATGGCCTGGGTCAGGCCGCGCTGACGCTCCACTGCCTCCGAGATAATATCCCCCGCCGCATTCAGAGAAGCGATGGTGCCGCCAATGGCGCCGATGGCGGTGATAGCCTCGGCGGTGGCGTCCTGAACGGCGGCGATCTGCTGCGAGATTTCGTCGGTGGCCTTGGCGGTCTGATGGGCCAGATGCTTGACCTCGCCCGCCACCACAGCGAAGCCCTTGCCCATATCGCCGGCCCTGGCCGCTTCGATGGTGGCGTTCAGGGCCAGCATGTTGGTCTGGGCGGCGATGTCGTTGATCAGGCTGGAGACCTCGGCGATCTTGCTCACCGCCCGGCCCAGGCCTTGGACCAGAGAGTCGGTGCGCTCGGCTTCCTCGACCGCGCGGGCGGAAATGCGCGAACTGTTGCCCACCTGCTGAGCGATCTGCGAAATGGCCGAGGCCATTTCCGCCGCCGCCTGGGACACGGTCTGCACATTATGCGCCGCCCGCTCGGCCGCCGAAACCACGTCGCCGGCAGCCCCTGAGGCCTGGCCGCTGACGCTGGCCATCATCGAGGCCGAGGAATGAACCTGTTGGGCGGCGGCGGTCAAGGCATCGGCCACCTGCTGGATGCTGCCTTCGAACTGATCGGCCATCTGCAGGCGGGCCTGACGCTGCTCGGCCTGCATGCGTTGCTGCTGGGCCTGCTGCTCGTGGCGCAGGCCGTCGGCCTGCTGGGCCTCGTCGCGCAGCACGCGGATGGAGCGGCCCAGCTCGCCGATCTCGTCGCCGCGGGTCGCGCCCACCACCGCCATGGCGTCGGCGGAATAATCGCCCTGGGCCAGACGATTGGTGACGTCGGACAGTCGCTTCAAAGGCGAGGCGATATGGCGGGCCAGCATGAAGACCCATCCCAGCGCCATCAGGACGATGACCAAAGACACCGCCACCAGCTTGATGCCCAAAGCCCAGAATTCGGCGCTCAGATCGTCAAGGTAAAGGCCAGTACCGATGATCCAATGCCATTCTGGCACCGGAAAAGCATAGGAAACCTTTGGCTGGGGCGAGGCCGAACCGGGCTTGGAATATTCATAAAAGACCGAGCCGCCGCCCTGCTGGGCCACTTCGATCAGCTTTTGGATGAAGGGAACGCCGTTGGCATCCTTGACGCCCAGGAAGTTCTTGCCTTCCCGCTCGGGCCAGGGCGGCACCATCTTGGCGTTGCCCTCCAAGTCATAGGCGAAGAAATATTCGCTGCCGCCATAACGTACCGAGCGCAATTCCCGCAGAGCCACGGCGCGGGCCTCGTCTTGGCCAATCTCGCCCTGGCGGACCCGATCTTCCTGATGGGCGATCACGGCGCGGGCGGTTTCACTCAAGGAACGGACCTTGCTCACCCGCTCATCCAGCATCGCCCCATGCATGAAATAGAGAGCCAGCAACGTCACCAGCGTATAGCCGGCAGTCCCCCCAGCCACCGTGGACATCAGTTTCAGCGAGATGGAAAGTTTCGGGATCATCGTCCATCGGTCCTGTAATAGGGCGGTAAAACCTTGAGCATCAGCCCGGATTGGCATTCTGCAAATGTGCGGCGTAACGTCGGTCGTGCTCCATGATATGGCTGAACAGCCAACCTCTCAGAAAATTCCCCACCTCGGTGCTCAGACCGTTATTGGCTTCGGCCCTGGCGCGACTGGTCATCTCCTCAAGCTCACTGAACAGCCGATCGTGCTCGGCCTGGTGGGTATCGCAATCGTCATAGCCGGACAGTCTCAGAATCGACATCTCGCGATTGAAATGTATCTTGGTATATTTGAACAGTTCTTCAAGAATAATTCCGACATGTTCGTCGCCAAAACCGGCATAGCATGCAACGAGTGTACTGTTCAAGAGATCGACCAAAATCTTATGGTCATCATCTAAAGAAGGAATACCAACGCTTAAGTCGCTCGTCCATTTGATGATCACATCTTCCGGATGCATTTTTTCCTCGCTTATTATACCGTCAGGCCAATGAATTGACCTGACGTGTCCCTCACCGGGCGCGGTATCCACCGCTTGGCCTCGCGCTCAATGCGCTCTGGATACCGGCCAACGAGTCACATCAAGTGCTGGCCGGCATTACTTATGATTATGTTGGCTCAAGGCCCAACCCCTCGACCGAGGAGCGGGCGGCGGCATCCTCGATCCCGGTCATCGAGGCCAGAAACATCGAGGCGGCGGTAACGCCTTCCTTATGGGCGGTCTCGGGCGGATGGCCTTGGGCCATGGCTTCCGAGACGGTTTCGTCATAGGCTTCGCACACCATGCGCTTCATGGAATCATCCATGGCCGTTCAAGCTCCCTCAAGATCGATTCGGCGGATGCGGACATCCCTGCTGTCGGACCAATCGCAAGCGTCATGCCATACCCAGGCATTCCCAGGGGCCACCTTAGGTTTCTTTAAAAATTCAATGGGATGGGAGCGAAGCCAAGCCGCCGCTGGGGTTCGGGCCAAGTGCAGCGCATGGGAAGCTTGCGCCTTTAGCGTCGCAAAATGCGATTCGAGGCGACTAGGGTGTTCTCAAACAGCGACAAGCCGGGAAGCTGGCGCGAACCGTCGTGCCCTGGCCCAGGCTGCTGGACAAAGTCAGACCGCCACCATGAAGCGTCATGAAACGGCGGCTGAGCGGCAGGCCTAAGCCGGTGCCGCCATGATCGCGAGCGATGGTGATGTCGGCCTGACAGAATTCCTCCATCACCGACTCCTGGGCCTCGGGGGCAATGCCCTTGCCGGTATCGCTCACCGCCAATACCAGCCCGCCCGAGGGCTCATAACAGGCCTCAAGGGTGATCCGCCCGCCGCTGGGCGTGAACTTCAGGGCGTTGGACAGCAAATTCAAAATGATCTGGCGCACCAGCCGGGCGTCGCAGCGCAAAGCGCCTGGGTTCAGCGGCAATTGGGCTGAAATGGCGATGCCCCGCTGGGTCGCCGTCTCGGCCACCATCTCAAGACAGCCTTGGAGCAGATCGGCCACGGCCACCTGTTCCTCGTACAGCTGGAAGCGCCCAGCCTCCACCTTGGAAATATCCAGCACGTCGTTGATCAGATTAAGCAGATGAACGCCGGCGCTATGAATATCGCCGGCATATTCGGCATAGCGCTCGACACCGATGGGTCCCAGCATCTGCTGCTGAATGACTTCGGCGAAGCCTAGGATGGCGTTCAGCGGTGTGCGCAGCTCGTGGCTCATGGCGGCCAGGAAGCGGCTCTTGCGGCGGTTGGCTTCCTCGGCGGCCTGCTTGGCCAAGACCAGCTCTTGCTCCAACTCCTTGCGTTCGATGGCGTAGCGCAGAGCGCGATAGACCAGAAGGCCGTCGCCCTGGCCCTTGACCAGATAATCCTGAGCCCCCGAATGAACGGCGCCGATGGCGAAGTCGGGATCATTGAAGCCGCTGAAGACCACCACCGCCGTTTCGGGAGAGGCCTCCTGAACCCGACGCAGGGTCTCGGTACCCGTAGAATCCGGTAGCGACAGATCCAACAGAACCACGTCAAAATTACCATCGATGAGAATGGGCAGGGCGATAGAAAGGCGGTCGGCATGAGTCAGATCTACCGGACCTATCCCCTCGGCCTCGGCCAGAAGATAGCGCACCAGCCGAGCGTCACCCGGATTGTCTTCCACCAGCAGAATACGGATAGCTCGATGGTTGCCGTCTTTCATGACGCAACCTCCGCCTTAAAAGCCGATCCCCCTGCTTATGAGCATGACTCCATTGGCCGGCCTTCACAAGTCCGCAAAGGACGCAGGATCGCTCATGGTTTCCATGGAGAGTGCCGCCCCACGCGCCTGGCACTTGCCATCGGTAGAACGGGAACAGCTGCCGATCATTTTCCCAATGGTTCCGCAACAGCGGCCGCAGGATGGCTCGACGCCAAAATGGGAAAAGACCTCGGACATCCGCGAGACGCCCTGCTCCTTGGCGTCCTCGACGTCGCGATCGGTGATGGCATGGCAAATACAGACGTACACGCCGTTGATCCTCCTGGCCTGGGCAACAATATGAGAGTTGGAACTCGCGCCTGTCGCTCCTTCAGTTTGACAAGCGTAACAGATACTAATAATGATTATCAATAACGATCTCACCTTATCGCCCCTCTTCCTCTCAATGGATCAGGGGGCCGCGCTCTAGGAGACCACCATGAAGGGTAACGCAACCGTCATTGCCGAACTGAACAAGCTGCTGACCGGCGAGCTGACCGCTGCCGACCAGTATCTCATCCATTCGCGCATGCATGAGAACTGGGGGCTGACGGCCCTTTATGAGAAGGTCGAACATGAGCGAGTTGAAGAACTGGAGCATGCCGACAAGCTGATCCGCCGCATCCTGTTCCTGGAAGGCGTTCCCGACGTTGCCTCACGCGCACCGCTAGCCATCGGCGCCACGGTGCCCGAGATGCTGGCCAACGATCTGGCCTATGAGCTGCAGGTCGTCGCCGCCCTGAAGAAGGCCATCGTGCTGTGCGAGCAGGAACAGGACTTCGATAGCCGCCGCATCCTGGTCGAGCTGTTGCGCGACACCGAGGAAGACCATGCCTATTGGCTGGAGCAGCATATCGGCCTGATCGCCAAGATGGGGTTGGAGAACTATCTCCAGTCGTCTGCGGCCATCGGCAAATCAGCGTAAAAAGGAGAGCCGCCATGAAGGGCGACCGCGCCATCAACGGGCAGCTGAACAAGGTGCTCCGCTTCCATCTGACCTGCATCAACCAATATTTCCTCCATGCCCGCATCCTGAAAAACTGGGGCTTCCGCCAGTTGGGCGGCGTGGAATACAAGGAATCCATCGAGGCCATGAAGGAGGCCGATGCCGTCATCGAACGCATCTTGTTCCTGGAAGCCCTGCCCAATCTGCAGGATCTGGACAAGCTGCTGATCGGCCAAACGGTGCCGGAAATCATCAGGGGCGACCTGACCCTGATCACCGCGGCTCGGGCTCAACTGGTGCTGGCCATTGCCGCCTGCGAAAAAGCCGAGGATTTCGTCAGCCGCGATCTATTATCCCATCAGCTGGAAGAAGCCGAGGAGCGCCTGGATTTCTATGAAACCCAGCTGGAGCTGATCGAGAAGCTGGGCCTGGAGAACTACCACCAAAGCGCCGTCGGCGAGTTGGAGGATTAGGCCTGTCGATTGACTGATAACATACGATCCATATATGGTTCGTATGTTATCAGCTTTAAGAGACAACCATGGGCATCGTAAAAATCGACGACGACCTGCATGAGGAAGCCCGCCGAGCCAGCACCGTGATGTGCCGGTCCATCAATGCGCAGGCCGAGTTCTGGATGAAGATCGGTATGCTGGCGGAAGCCAATCCCAACCTGTCCTTCAACGAGATCGTAAAGAAGCAGTTCGAGACGGCGGATGTGCGTCTCGGCGATGTCATGGTCGCCTGACATGGTAAAGACACCGGACGAACTGGCCCTCATGCGCATATCGGGCAAAATGCTGGCGTCCGTCTTCGAGATGCTGGACGGGCAGGACCTTGCCGGCATGTCGACATTACAGGTCAACGATCTGGTCGATCGCTACATCACCCTGGACCTTGCCGCACATCCGGCAAGCAAGGGGCAATATGGCTTCAAATATGTTCTGAACTGCTCGATCAATCATGTCGTCTGCCACGGCGTGCCCGACCCGAACGAAATCATCCGTGACGGCGACATCATCAACCTCGACATCACCCTCGAAAAAAACGGCTTCATCGCGGACTCGAGCAAGACCTACCTGATCGGCAATGCCCCGACGGCGGCAAGGCGGCTTGTGCGGGTCGCCCAGGAGGCGATGTGGAAAGGCATAAAACAGGTGCGGCCCGGAGCCCATCTGGGAGACATCGGCTTCGCAATAGAGCGACATGCCAAAAAGAACGGCTATTCGGTTGTCCGCGATTATTGCGGGCATGGCATCGGCCGCGAGATGCAAGAAGAACCGCAGGTGCTCAATTTCGGGCGGCCAGGAACGGGCCTGACGCTGCGCGAAGGCATGGTCTTCACCATCGAGCCGATGGTGAACCAAGGCACCCGCAAGGTCTCGACCGAGAAAGACGGATGGACAGTCGTGACCAACGACCGGAAACTTTCCGCCCAATTCGAGCATACGGTCGCGGTCACGGGGAATGGCGTCGAAGTCTTGACCCTGCGCCGCGACGAGACAGCGATGCTGTAACCCCATCCCTTAATGGGTCTGGGACGGCTACGTCCGGGGTCCATTAATGGGCAGGGTGAAAAGGAAGCGCGAGCCCTGACCGGGAAGGCTTTCCACCCAGATATGGCCGCCGTGATGGTCGACGATCTTCTTGCAGACGGCCAGGCCGATGCCGGTGCCGTCGTATTCGTCCTGGGCATGCAAGCGCTGGAACAGGCCGAAGATGCGATCAAAATACTCTTTCTCGATGCCGATGCCGTTGTCGGCCACGGCGATCAACCAATCTTCGTCCTGACGGGCGCAGGAGATACTCACCTTGGGATCGCGGGTGGGGTCGCGGTATTTCAGGGCGTTATCCACCAGATTCTGGATCAGACGCACCAGTTCCTGCTGATCACCGACCACGGTCGGCAGATGATCGGGCCATGTCAGGCTGGCCCCCAATTCCTCGATACTTCCTTGCAGGGACGGCAGAGCGTCCTCCATCACCGCCTTCAGGGGCACCGCCACCAGCGGATGATCGTGCCGGCCGACCCGGGCGTAATCCAGCAAATCAAGGATCAGATGGTCCATGCGCAGAGCGCCGTTGCGGGCGATGGACAGGAACTCACGGCCCTCGCCGTCCAAAGCATCGCCCAGGCGGCGCTCCAGCAGGGTCAGGTAGCTGTTGACCATCCGCAGGGGCTGGCGCAGATCGTGGCTGGCCACATAGGCGAAGGCCTCCAGATCGGCGTTGGAGCTTTGCAGCTCGTTGGTCCGCCGCACCAGGGCCGCTTCTGAACGAATGCGTTCGGTAACGTCATGGACGATGGAAAAGACAAAGGTGCGGCCCTGCACCGTGACCGGGCTGGCATAGACCTCGACATCCCTGATCTCGCCCGAGGCCAGCCGGTGGCGGAACTGGAACAGCTGGCACTGACCGCTACGGATCTCCTCGATGGCGGCCCTGACTTCCTCTGGAGGCAGAGTATTGATGTCGCTGATGCGCATGGCCCGCAACTGCTCCAGGCTATAGCCATAGAACCGCGCCGCCGCCGGATTGGCATCGACGATGCGGCCATCCGTGGGATCGATCAGGAATTTGATGGCCGAATTGGAGCGGAACAATTGCTCGAACAATTCCTGGCGGTCGCGCAGGATCTGTTCGTTGTGACGGCGCTCGGTGATGTCGTCATGGACCCAGATGAAGCCCAAGGACGGCTCGGCGGGGTCGATCAGTCGCCCGGTCAGGCGGCACCACAGGTCATGGTTGTCGGACAATCGGCGCATATGATAATCGGCGGCGAAGGTCTGACCCTGGCGAACAATAGGTAAAGCCACCTTTGACATCTGCTCGAAATCGCGGGGATCACTATAGAAATCCTCGGTGGAGCGACCCAGCGCTTCGGCCTCGCCACCACCGCCATAGATTTTGCAGAAGGCCTGATTGACTCGCAGGATTCGCCGTTCGGGGCTGATGATGCTGATGCCCACCGGGATATTGGCCAAAATGGCCTCTATCTGGGCGGTGGCATTGCGCAAGGCGGCCTCGGCGGACCGACGAGCCGAGATGTCGCGGGCGATGGCGACGAAGCGGGCCGTTTGCCCAGCTTGCGCGTCCGCCACCTGATATTGCAGGAAAATCTCCACCGGGAAGGTCGAGCCATCCTTGCGACGATGCACCGCCTCATAGGTCACGGAGCGGCGCGGGCCGCGAATCAGCGGCTCGCCATTGCGGCGAAAAGCCTCCTCGCCCCCCTCGGCCTTAATCACCCGCAAATGCCGGCCCAGCAGGTCTTCGACCCCATAGCCCAGCTGCTCGGCGCAGCCCTGGTTCACATAGACCAGCTCCAGCTGATCGGCGGTAAAGATATAAAGAGCGTCAAGGGTGCGGTCGAGAACCGTCTTGAAATGGGACAGCCCCAAAAGAGAATCCCGAGCCAGGGACAGCTCGGCCTCAAGCCTTGCCGCCCGGACTCTGGCCCGACCCAGCCGGCGGAGCAAGCTCCAGGCGCCAACTCCCAGCGAGGCCCCAATGAGCCCCGCCGAGAGAACGCCAACAAGATCAGTGGGAGACAGCGTCATAACTACCCCAATGCCCCCCGGCCCGAGTCTTTAGGGGATCACTTCACCGGCGTTTCAGGGAAAGCCAGCTCGTGACGGGCCCGCCATTCCGGGGCGACGTAGTTGATGATGATGGACTTGCGGATCCCCTGGATGGGACGCGGGTCCACCGCATGCCAGGTGTCGGTGCCGGGAATGAAAATCAGGCCGCTGTTGAACAGGCAAGGAGCGCGATGCACCCACTTCATCTCCTGGTCATAGACATCGGTGCCCAGCTCTTCAGCGTTCGGCCCCTTCGAGAGATAGATCAGCATGGTGTACTGCTTGACGCCGATGTCGGTATGGGGCTCCAGCCAGAAACCGTCGGTGTCCTGGCAATATTCCAGACGCAGATTGGTGCCGGTCAGATCAAGGCCGCATTCCTTTTCAATAGCGGCGATGGTCTTGGGGTCCTGGAAGGCCTCGGCCAGAGCGCGGACCTCCGGGAAGCGGGCCTGAGCCTCGGCATTGAAGTAATAGCGGGTGCTGTTGTTGGTCTCGCGACGGCCGCTGTATTCCAGGCCGGTCGGAGCCGGAACCGGCAAAGCGTGCAACGCCTCGGCCTGCTCCAGCGGCAGCATGTCTGTCATCAACCAGTGGCGGTAAGGCTTGGTCACCCTTTGGCTGCCGTCCAACGCCTTCAAAAAGCTGTCCTGGTCCGCCAAAGCTTGAGATGCCGCAGTCATAGTCATTTGCCCCGAAATTGCAATTTAGCCGGCGCATCATACGCCTGCATTTTCCGGTCGGCAAATACCCTCATTCGTTTTGAAGGATTCCAAGATGGGCTTCAACCTTTGCGCCCGACACCGGAATCTTTCCCACCCTTGACGAGAGGCCTTGGAGGCACGAAATATTTTATAGGCGAGGCCAATTGATCGGCCGCCAATTATCTCCCGGAACCGGGTGCCTCTTATGGGCCTGAGCTCCGAAGTCGCTCATCTTCGAGGAGAACCGCCAGATGACCCGCGTTTCCGTCTTCAACAGCCCGCTGCTTCTTGGCTTCGACCATTTTGAGCGGGTTCTGGACCGCATCTCCAAAAGCTCGGCCGAAGGCTATCCGCCCTACAATATCGAGCAGATCGGAGAAGAAGGACTGCGCATCACCCTGGCGGTGGCCGGTTTTGCCATGGATGACCTGCAGGTGGCGCTGGAGAACAACCAGCTGACCGTGCGGGGCCGTCAGGGCGAAGATGACCCTGACCGCGTGTTTTTACATCGCGGAATCGCCGCCCGTCAGTTCCAGCGCAGCTTCGTGCTGGCCGAGGGCATTGAAGTAACCGGGGCCTCCCTGGACAACGGCCTGCTGCATATCGATCTGCAACGGCCCGAGCCCGAGACAAGGGTGCGCACCATTAAAATCGAAAAAGCGTCTTCCGGTCCTAACCGACCGACGCTGAACGTGACAAGCACGCCGAAATAGAGCGTGCCCCAACAACATGGAGACCACCGTCATGCAAGAGGACTTTCTCCGCCGCCACATCTGCCCCACCAAGGCCATGAGCGCCCATGATCTAGCGATTTGGGGCCTTGAGGACGTGGCTTACGTCAAGCGCGTCCAGATCAACGACGAGTTCGGCTGGTCGATCCACGGCGCCGACGGGGTCAACATCGGCCTCAGTCACGACCGCGATCAAGCCTTCGCCGCGATCCGGCAGTACGATCTGGAGCCCGTCAGCGTCCATTAAAAATCGTGACGCCATAAAGGCTTATCTTGACGCTCCGGCTTTGCTTTGGCACGCTCTTAGCCTATGACAAAGATCAATGTAGGCAAGGCAGGAGCGGGGAGATGACCAAGTCGGAGCTGATTGCTCGTCTGGCAGAGCTGAATCCTCATCTCTACCAACGAGACGTGGAACGTATCGTCACCACCATCTTCGACGAGATCGCCGAGGCTTTGGCCCGCGGTGACCGGGTTGAGTTGCGCGGTTTCGGCGCCTTTTCGGTCAAGACCCGCGACGCCCGCCAGGGCCGCAATCCGCGCACTGGCGAGTCCGTGGATGTCTCCGAGAAGGCCGTGCCCTTCTTCAAGACCGGCAAGCAGTTGCGCGAGCGGCTGAATACCGGCAAATAAGCCGGATATCATGCGCTTCATCAGCCGTCTGCTGTTCTGGGTGATCGCCCTGCCCTTGGGCGCGGCCATCATCGTCTTTGCCTTGTCCAACCGCCAGACCATCCCCCTGGCCTTCTGGCCCTTCGACGAAGGGTTGGAACTGCCGGTCTATGCCATCGTCTTGGGCCCGCTGTTCGCGGGTCTGGTGGCGGGGCTGTTCACCGGGGCCGGACGCCGTCTGGCCGCGCTTGCCCGGGCTCGCACCCTGGCTCACCGCATCACCGTTCTGGAGCGCCAGCTGGAGGCCGCATCCGCGAAGGCTGCTCCCACTTTGCCTAAGGACCATCCGTGACCAATCCCGTTTACTGTGCTCTTGACACCACCGACACCGCCGAAGCCGTCAAGCTGGCCCGCCAGCTGTCCGGGCTGGTGGGTGGTTTCAAGCTGGGCCTCGAGTTTCATACCGCCAACGGCGCCGCCGGAGTGCGCGCCGTCGCCGAAACCGGCATGCCCATCTTCCTGGACCTGAAATTCCACGACATCCCCAACACCGTGGCCGGGGCCATCCGCGCCGTGGTGCCGCTGGCTCCGGCCATGACCACTCTGCACGCCATCGGCGGCGCCGAGATGATGAAGGCCGCCGTGGATGCCGCCCATGAGTCCGCCGCCAAACTGAATATCGCCCGCCCCAAGATTTTGGCCGTCACCGTACTGACCAGCATGGGTCAATCCGAGCTGCCGACCATCGGCGTCGAGGGATCGGTGCTGGATCAGGTCAAGCGTCTGGCCTCCCTGGCCGTTTCGGCTGGTGTCGATGGCATCGTCTGCTCGCCCCACGAGGTGGATCACCTGCGGGCTCTGTTGGGCCCTGACGTCACCCTGGTCATCCCCGGCATCCGCCCGGCCTGGGCCGCCGCCAACGATCAGAAGCGGGTGCTGACGCCCAAAGAAGCCGTTGCCAAAGGTGCCGATTACCTTGTCATCGGCCGCCCCATCACCGCCGCCGCCGACCCGGCCGAGGCTGCCCGCAAGATTCAGGACGAACTCAAATGAGCGCCAAGCCGGTGAAGGTGAAAATCTGCGGCCTGACCGACGAAGAGACGGTGGATGCCGCCATCGACGCCGGAGCTGATTTCGTCGGCGTGGTCTTCTTCGAGAAGAGCCCGCGTCATGTGACCATCGAGCGGGCCAACGAGCTGTTGGAATTCGTCCCGGAAGAAGTCCAGCGGGTCGGCCTGTTCGTCGATCCCACCAACGAGTTCCTTGACCAGATCATGAACAATCTGCGCCTGGACCTGTTCCAGTTCCATGGCAACGAAAGCCCTGAGCGCATCGAGGAAGTCCGCCTGGAATACGGCATGCCGGTGATGAAGGCTCTGGGGATTTCCTCGGCTGCCGATCTGGACGCCGCCGAAAAATATGCCGAGGTCTGCGACTGGCTGCTGTTCGACGCCAAGCCGCCTGAGGGTGCCGAGCGCCCCGGCGGCAATGCCGCCGCCTTCGACTGGAGCCTGCTGGCGGGCCGTAAATGGGCCTGTCCCTGGATGCTGGCCGGTGGCCTGAACGCCGCGAACGTCGCCGAGGCCATCAAGCTGTCGGGAGCCAAGGCCGTCGATGTCTCCTCGGGCGTGGAATCCGCTCCCGGCGTCAAGGACGCCGAGAAAATCGCCGCCTTCATCCGCGCCGCCAAGGGCGCCTGAGCCGCGAAAGGGGAGTCCGGTCCATGC
>Ga0302187_10003737_pt1 | contig 12295 bp, 6 predicted proteins | sample II_Bog_E1_3_FD_202120 | JGI IMG/M metagenome (GOLD analysis project Ga0302187, IMG submission 202120) | Peat permafrost microbial communities from Stordalen Mire near Abisko, Sweden - II_Bog_E1_3 | ecosystem: Environmental > Terrestrial > Soil > Wetlands > Peat | place: Sweden: Abisko, Stordalen...
CCCATGGTCGCTACTCAGACCCGGGCGGCGGAGAAGGCTGCCGAACCCCAGGTGGTTCTCCAGCGGCGCTTGACCCCGTAGAGGCCGAACCAGGCGATCAGCCCCAGGCTGGCGAACAACCACAGGGCGAGCTGGTAGTCACCGGTACTCTGTTTGATCGCCCCCAGCCCGGCCGTGAGCAGAAAGCCGCCGATACCGCCGGCCATGCCGACCAGGCCGGTCATCACGCCGATTTCCTTGGTGAAGCGCTGCGGCACCAGTTGGAACACGGCCCCGTTGCCGGCGCCGAGGCCGAGCATGGCCATGACGAACAGCGCCAGGGCCGCCACCGAGCTGGACAGGTGGAAGCCCACCGCGCCGATGCACAGGGTGGCAATGGCGTAGGTGCCGAGCAGGGCGCGAATCCCGCCGAAACGATCGGCCAGGGCGCCGCCCAACGGACGCATCAGGCTGCCGGCGAACACGCAGGCGGCGGTGTAGTAGCCGGCGGTTTGCGGATTGAGGCCGTACTGGTCGTGGAAGTAACCGGGCAGGGCGCTGGCCAGGCCGATAAAGCCGCCGAAGGTGACGCTGTAGAAAAACATGAACCACCAGCTGTCACGATCGCCGAGGGCGTTCAGGTAATCGGCCATGGATTTGGCCTTGGCGCGGTTGGGTGCGTTGCGCGCCATCAGGCTGAACAGCGCCAGGGTCAACACCAGGGGGATCAGGGCCAGGCCGAACACGTTGACCCAGCCGAAGGCGGCGGCCAGCAGCGGTGCCGCCAGGGCGGCGATCACGGTGCCCGAGTTGCCGGCGCCGGCGATGCCCATGGCCTTGCCCTGGTGCTGCGGCGGATACCATTGCGACGCCAGGGGCAGGGCGACGGCGAAGGAGGCCCCGGCCATGCCCAGGCAGACGCCCAGCAGCAGGGCTTGTTCATAGCTGTGGATACCCAGTTGCCAGGCCGTCAGCAGACCGACGATAACAATCACCTGGCCGATGATGCCGGCGGTTTTCGGCGACAACTGGTCGGCGAGCATGCCCATGATGAAACGCAGGACGGCGCCGGCCAGGATCGGCGTGGCGACCATGAAGCCACGCTGTTGGGTGGTCAATTGCAGGTCGCTGGCGATCTGCACCGCCAGTGGCCCGAGCAGGTACCAGACCATGAAGCTCAGGTCGAAATACAGAAACGCCGCGAACAGGGTCGGTGTATGGCCGGCTTTCCAGAAACTGTTGTGCATCTAACACCTCATCTGCCAAAGGGTTCAACGACGGTTCGGAACCTGCGCACGGGTGATGTCCACCGGCCGCCTGCCCCTGTTTACCGACGTTAAAAACGCAAAAACGCCGCATCCCGGTTCGTTTGCACGATGGGAAATGCGACGTCTTTGTCGGAGTGGGGCAGCCGCCGTTGGCTACCGGGTATTGCCTGAGCACTATATGTGCCAGTTTCTGCTGCGGCCCGTTGCGCCGCTCAAGTACGGCCTTGCGAGGGCATCACCCGCCGGTCGCGGGTCGGGGCGGGGAAAAAAGCCCGTGCCCCACAACGCAGCCCGTTGATGAGGCCGTGCTGCGTTGCGGTGCATCTCAGTCGAGCAGTTCGCTCATGGCGATCACCTGCTCGGCGACCTGGATCAGTTTCTGCTGTTTGCTCATGGCCTGGCGGCGCATCAGGGTATGGGCGGCGGCCTCGTCGCAGCCCTTCATTTTCATCAGCAGCCCCTTGGCCATCTCGATACGTTTGCGCTCGGCGATCTGCTGGTCGCGGGCCTGCAACTGCGCGCGCAGGTGCTGGTCGCTTTCGAAGCGGGCCATGGCCACGTCCATGATCGGTTGCAGGCGCTGGGACTGGATGCCTTCGACGATATAGGCACTGACCCCGGCCTTGATCGCCTGGCGCATCACGGCGGGGTCGTGTTCGTCGGTAAACATGACGATCGGTCGCGGTTGGTCGCGGCTCAGCAGCACCACCTGCTCGAGCACGTCACGGCTGGGGGAGTCGGTATCGATCAGCAGTACATCCGGACGCACCGCCTCGACCCGCGCGGGCAGGTCGATGGTCAGGCCGGATTCGTCGATCACCTCGAAACCGGCTTCACTCAAGGCCGTGCGCAGGCGCCCTAGCTTCTTCGACGTGTCGTTGATCAGGAGGATTTTCAGCATGGCGGCCAGCTCCTGTCAGTGATCATTGAGGGCATGCAGGGCAAAACCACGGGCGTAGGCCTCGGGGTTGGAGCCGTCCCAGAGTTGGCCGTCGAGCAGTTGGCTGCTGCGCATCGGTGCGCCGGGCATGGGGATGTCCAGGGCGTTCGCGGCGCGGCTGTAGAGGTCGAGTTGCTGGACCTGGCTGGCCACGCCCAGGTAATCCGGCGCCTCGCGCAGCAGGCCCCAGCGGCGGAACTGGGTCATGAACCACATGCCATCGGAGAGGTACGGGTAGTTGGCCGCGCCACGGTCATGGAAGGTCAGGGCATGGGGATCTTGCCAGTGCCGGCCGAGGCCATCGTCGTAGCGACCGAGCAGGCGTGGTTCGATGCTCGCCAGGGGCGCGTCGAGGTAGTCGCTGCCGCTGAGCAATTGTGCGGTGCTGCGCAGGTTTTCCTGGCTCTCTTCGATAAAGCGGCTGGCCTCCAGGATCGCCATCACCAGGGCTTGCGCGGTGTTGGGATACTGTTCGACGAAGGCGCGGGTGCAGGCCAGGACTTTTTCCGGATGGTCCGGCCAGATCGCCTGGCTGGTGGCGAGGGTAAAACCCTGGCCCTGCTCGATGGCATGGGCGGCCCAGGGCTCACCGACACAGAAGCCGTCGATGCGTCCGGCTTGCAGGTGTTCGAGCATTTGCGGGGGCGGCACCACCACACTGTTGACGTCTTCCAGCGGATGGATGCCCTGGCTGGCCAGCCAGTAATACAACCACATGGCGTGGGTGCCGGTGGGGTAGGTCTGGGCGAAGGTCAGTTTGGCCTGGCCGCTACGGGCCCGTTGTTGCAGGGCCTGGGGGCTGGTGACGCCGGCCTCCTTGAGCGGTTGCGAGAGGTTGATGCTCTGGCCGTTCTGGTTCAGGCCCATCAGCACCGCCATGTCGGTGGCCGGTGTGCCGCTGATGCCCAGCTGGATGGCGTAGATCATTCCGTACAGGCCATGGGCGGCATCCAGCTCGCCGCTGACCAGTTTGTCGCTCAGGCCGGCCCAGGAGTTCTGGCGCTGCAGATTGAGGGTCAGGCCATAGGGCTGGGCGAAGCCCTGGGTGGCCGCGACCACCAGGGAGGCGCTGTCGCTCAAGGGCATATAGCCGAGGTTGAGGACGTTTTTTTCCGGGGCATCGCTGCCGGCTACCCAGGCCAATGGGGACCTTGTCAAATCGTTGTGCATGCAGTGATTCCTGAAGCTGTGGGGCTGATGCCTGTTACATGGCGGAGCAAGAGTTATGCCGATGACCGTCGGTCAAGGCCGAACACGGTCCCTTGTAGGAGCATGGCTTGCCAGCGAAAGGGCCCGCGAGACCGCCAGAAGCTTCGCGGGCAAGCCCTGCTCCTACAGTTTTGCGGTGTATTGAAGATTCCGCTCACTCAATAGACATCGCGCAGATAACGCCGATCCTTGCTCATGGCACTGACATACAGACCCGCCGCGCCGCCGCTCATCCGACCGTGGACCTGGACGATTTTCTTCAGCGCGGCGTCGACGTCCTTGGCCATGCGGCTGGCATCGCCACAGACATAGACGCTGGCGCCTTGCTCCAGCCAGCTCCAGAGCTGCGCGCCAGCTTCGAGCATGCGCTGCTGCACGTAGATCTTTTCAGTCTGGTCACGGGAGAAGGCGGTGTCCAGGCGGCTCAGGTGACCGCTGCGCAGCCAGGCTTCCAGTTCCTCTCGGTAGTAGAAGTCGCTGGCGGCGCGTTGTTCGCCGAAGAACAGCCAGTTCCTGCCCTCGGCGCCTTGGGCCTGGCGTTCCTGCAGGAAGGCGCGAAACGGTGCGATGCCGGTGCCTGGGCCGATCATGATCATCGCTGTTCGCGGATCTTGCGGAACCCGGAAGTGCGTGCTGCGCTGGATAAACAGGCGGGCGCCGATACTGGTGGCACGGTCGGCGAGAAAGGTCGAACAGACCCCGCCACGGATCTGCTCGCCATGCCGGTAGCGTACCGTGGAAACCGTCAGGTGCACCTGCGCCGGGGTGACTTTCGCACTGGAGGAAATCGAATACAGCCGTGGCTGCAAGGGCTTGAGCAGGCTGATCAACTGATTGGCGCCGAGGCTGATGGGGAACTCCAGCAGCAGGTCCGGCAGTTGCCGGCCCCAGAGCCAGTCCTTGAGCCGGGCCTGGTTGGCTTCCTCCTGCAATTCATCCAGCCAGGGGCTGGCGCAGAGCCCGCAGACCCGGCGCAAGATCTCCGGGGTGATACGGGTGATGTCCAGGTGATCGAGCAGCGCCTCGCGCAGCGCCATCGGCGCCTTGTCCTTGAGCGTGACCCCGCTGTCGCCATCCAGTTGCAGGATATCCAGCAGCTTGTCGACCGACTCCGGGCAATTGCTCGGCCAGACGCCGAGGGCATCGCCGGCCTGGTACGGGAAGTCCTGGTCGCCGAGGTCGAACACCAGATGGCGGGTTTCCTTTTCCGCCCCCGGGGCATTGAGCACCTGGTTGTGCAGAAGGCGGGCGTGCAAGGGGTGATGGCGGCTGTAGGGGCTGCCGATGTCGGTCAGGGCGGGTTGTGTCGTTGCGACCACATCCGCGCTGGCGATGATTGCCGGCGGGGTGGAGGGAGCGCCGAGCATCGTACACAGGGTTATGAGCCAGGGTTCGACAGCCTGTTGGGCGTCCTGCTCGCACTCCAGGCGTGGCAGCAGGCGTTCGGCGCCGAGTTCGTTCAGGCGCTCGTCGAGCTTGCGGCCGAAACCGCAGAACTGATCGTAGTTGCTGTCGCCCAGGGCCAGCACGCTGTAGCGGCTTTGCGCCAGGGCCTGGTTCTGGGCACCTTGCAGGGTCTGCCAGAAACCCGTGGCATTGTCCGGCGGGTCGCCGTCGCCAAAGGTGCTGGTGACCAGCAATACGCTGCTGGCGGCGCGCAGGTCGTCAAGGCTGGCCTCGTCCATGGCCCGCAGGCGGGCTCGTTGGCCGGCGCTGTCCAGGCGCTTGGCGCAGGCCTGGGCCAGTGCTTCGCTGTGGCCGGTTTGCGAGGCCCAGAGCACCAGCCATTCAGGCGTTGTCGCCTGAGCCTTGGCGGCGATCTGCGGTTCCAGCGTGGTGCTCGTCGTGCGGGAAAACAGTCCGGCGAGCAGGCCGTCCAGCAACAGGCGTTTGTCGGCGCCAAAGGGCGCGCTGGCGGGCAGGGTGGGCACGCCCGGCGCCTTGGCCTCGGCACTGCGCAGGCCCAGCAGGTAACCCTGCATATACAAGCGTTCGTCGGCGGCCAGGCTCAGCTCCGCCGGAATATCGAGGTTGAGCAGGCGGGCGAAGGCGTTGATCTGCATGGGGGAAACGTTCTCCGGGGCGGCAGCCGAGGTGTCGGCCGGCGCGAGTTCGGGGACAAGGTGGGTGGGCTCTGCAGCCAGGGCCAGCAGGTTGACCGCACAGAACTTGAAGGCCGGCTGCAACGACAGCGGGTCGATGGCATCGCTGGTCACCGCGTTGATCGCCAGGTCGTCGCCGAACACATCGTTCCAGTGAAAGGGCGCAAAACAGTTGCCCGGGCGGACCCGGTCGCTGATCACCGCCGGCAGTACCGCACGGCCGCGTCGTGAACGGATCTGCACCGGGTCGCGTTCCTTGATGCCCAGGCGCCCGGCATCCTCGGGATGGATTTCCACGAAGGGCCCGGGGTTGAGTTTGTTCAGGGTCGGCACCTTGCCGGTCTTGGTCAGGGTGTGCCATTGGTGCTGGACCCGACCGGTGTTGAGCACCAGGGGGAATTCCTCGTCGGGCATTTCCGCCGGCATCAGGTGCGGCCGGGCAAAGAATTGCGCCTTGCCGCTTTCGGTCGGAAAGGCGATCGCCGGTGGCTGGCCGTCCTGGTCGTATTTCGATGCCTGGCTGAGGCCGTTGTTGAGGTAGCGGATCGGGTTACGCGTGGCCCCCTGGGCCTCGGCGCAGGGCCATTGCAGCGGTTGCTCGCGCAGGCGGGCATAACTGGCGCCGCGCAGGTCGTAGCCGGTCTTGGGGTTCCAGGCCTGTTTGATCTCCTCGAACACCGCCTCGGCGCTGTCATAGGCAAAGGCCTCGGCATAACCCATTTCGCAGGCCACGCGAGCGATGATCTGCCAGTCGGGGAGGGTCTCGCCCGGAGGCTGCACGGCCTGCTGCATCAGGGTCAGGTTGCGTTCGGAGTTGATCATCACCCCTTGCGCTTCGGCCCACAGGGCGCCGGGCAGGAGGATATCGGCATAGCGGTTGGTTTCGGTATCCAGATAGGCGTCCTGGCTGATCACCAGTTCGGCGCTTTGCAGTGCCTCGATAACGTTCTGCCGGTTAGGCACGCTGGCCACCGGGTTGGTGCAGATAATCCAGCAGGCCTTGATGCTGCCGGCGCGCATGGCCTCGAACATCGCCACCGTGCCTTCGCCGGCTTCGGCCCGCAGGCTGTCGGGGGGCAGTCGCCAGAGTTGCTCGATAAAGGCGCGGTCATCCGCCACCAGTGCCGAGCGCTGGCCCGGCAGGCCGGGGCCCATGTAGCCCATCTCGCGACCGCCCATGGCGTTGGGTTGCCCGGTCAGGGAAAACGGCCCGCTGCCAGGCCGGCAGAGGGTGCCGGTGGCCAGGTGCAGGTTGCACAGCGCGTTGGTGTGCCAGGTGCCCTGGACGCTCTGGTTGAGGCCCATGGTCCAGCAGCTCATCCAGTTGGCGGCCTGGCCGATCCACTGGGCGACCTGGTGCAGGTCGGCTTCGGCCAGGCCGGTCAGCTCGGCGACCCGGGCCGGTGGGTAGTCCTCGAGGAAGTCGGGCATCACTTCCCAGCCTTCGGTGAAGGCGGCGATAAAGTCGCGGTCGTCATGGCCGTTTTTCACCAGCAGGTGCAGCAGGCCGTTGAGCAGAGCGAGGTCGGTACCGGGTTTGATCTGCAGGAACAGGTCGGCCTTGTCGGCGGTGCCGGTGCGCCGCGGATCGACGACGATCAGCCTGGCGCCGGCCTTGACCCGATCGAGCAGGCGCAGAAACAGGATCGGGTGACAGTCGGCCATGTTCGCGCCGATCACCAGGAACAGTTCGCTGTGCTCGAAATCCTCATAGGAGCCCGGCGGGCCGTCGGCCCCCAGGGACAGTTTGTAGCCGCTGCCGGCGCTGGCCATGCACAGGCGCGAGTTGGATTCGATATGCCGGCTGCGGATAAATCCCTTGGTCAGCTTGTTGGCCAGGTACTGGGCTTCCAGGGACATCTGCCCGGAGACATAGAGCGCCACGGCGTCCGGGCCATGGTTGTCGATAATGTCCCGCAGGCGGCTGGCGGTGGCACTGATGGCCTGGTCGATGCCGACCCGGGCCGGGTCACGGCTGCGTTGCGAACGCAGGAAGGCGTGCTCCATGCGCCCGGAGTTGGCCACCGCCTGGCCGCAGGTGCTGCCCTTGGTGCACAGGCGACCGAAGTTGCTCGGGTGTTGCTTGTCGCCCGAGACCTTGACGATCAGGTTGTTCTCGACCTGCATGACGATGCCGCAACCCACGCCACAATATGGACAGACGCTGCGCACGGTGTTGCTGGCCACCTGGGTATCGGTCATGGTGCGTCCTCGGGGTTGGAAACCGGGTCCGGCAGAAACGAAAAAAGCGCCGGCTGCCCCACGTTTTTCAACGGGAGCGGCACGGCGCCTTTGTCGTGAATGTTGCCTGAAGAGTGAACTACACAGCCATCGACGTTGATGGCCTGGTCAGGCTGTAGCAATGCGCGCGCCAACTGTTTCACTGGTGCTCGGCAGGGTGCGGTGGGCAAGGCTGACATGGGGTAAGGTCAGGCTGCTGGCGCAACTCCGAGAGATGCAAATCAGCGTCGCGATGGGGCGGGCCGAGGGTGACTGCATCTTTTTGGTGCTTTTGTGTGGAGGTGTCCGTCGCCTTGCCAATGGCATATCGAGTGCGTCACGCAACCTGTAGGAGCCGGCTTGCTGGCGATGGCGATCTGCGCAGCGCCGCGAGAACCTCAGTCTGCCGGCTGATCGCCAGCAAGCCGGCTCCTACAGGGATCGTGTTGGATTGGGCCTTGGCACAAGCGATGCATAGCCCCTGATACCTCACCGCGATGGCGCGAGTGGGATGCCCCGTCGATCAACGGCGATCGTTTGGCCACAACCGGCCCGGGTGAACATGACTGCGTCGGGCCTATGGGCCGGCAGCACGAACAGGCAAAGGCGCCTGGAACCTTTTGGTTCCGGGCGCTTTTTTTTGCCTTCGAAAAACCGGATTGGCTTTGACGGATGCTTCCTATGAACAGCTATTCAGCGACCTCGAACAACCGGCCAACGCTGGTGGTGATCGGCAACGGCATGGTGGGTCACCATTGCGTCGAGCAACTGGTCGAGCGCGGTGCCCTGGCGCAGTATCAGATCCATGTGTTCAGCGAGGAACCGCAGCGAGCCTACGACCGTGTGCACCTGTCCGAATACTTCAGCGGCCGCGATGCACAGGCCCTGGCCCTCGGCGATATCGCGCTGTACCGGACCCCCGGTGTCACCTTGCACCTGGGCCGCGCGGTATTGGAGATCGACCGCGCGCGTCATGAGGTGATCACCGCCGATGGCTGTGTGGCGTACGACAAGCTGGTGCTGGCGACCGGTTCCTTTCCCTTCGTCCCGCCGATTGAAGGCGCCGAGGGCGACTCGCGGCTGGTCTATCGGACCCTGGGGGATCTCGACCGCATTCGCGACGCCTCTAAAAATGCTCGCCGTGGCGTGGTGGTCGGCGGCGGCCTGTTGGGCCTTGAAGCGGCCAATGCCCTCAAGTCCCTGGGGCTGGAGGCGCATGTGGTGGAGTTCGCGCCGCGGTTGATGCCGGTCCAGCTGGATGAGCAGGGCGGTCAGGCGCTCAAGGATCAGATCGAGGCGCTGGGGGTCAGTGTCCATCTGTCCCGTGGCACCCAGTCGATCAGCGCCGGCAGTGAATACCGCTACCGGATGAACTTCGCCGGCGAGGATTTCCTCGAGGCCGACCTGATTGTGTTTTCCGCCGGCATCCGTCCCCAGGATGCCTTGGCCAAACAGTGTGGTCTGGAGCTCGGCCCGCGTGGCGGGGTGGCCATCGACAGCCAGTGCGCCAGCAGCGACCCGGACATCTACGCCATCGGCGAGTGCGCGGCCTGGAACGGCGGGATCTTCGGCCTGGTGGCCCCGGGTTACCAGATGGCCCGGTCGGTCGCGACGCAACTCTGTGGCGAAGACAGCGAACCGTTCATGGGCGCGGACATGTCGACCAAGCTCAAGTTGCTCGGTGTCGATGTCGGCTCCATTGGCGATGCCCAGGGCGCCACGCCCGGTTCACGTAGCTACCGCTTTATCGACGAGGCCAGCGCCAGCTACCGGCGCCTGGTGGTGTCCGCCGACGGCAAGCGCGCCCTGGGGGCGGTGTTGGTGGGCGACAACAGTTATTACGACACCTTGTTGCAGTACGTCAGCAATGGCATCGACCTGCCGGCCGATCCCGCCGGGTTGATCCTGCCATTGGGCGAAGCGGCACCGGCCCTGGGCGTGGATGCCTTGCCCGCTACCGCCACCGTGTGTTCCTGCCATAACGTCAGCAAGGGCGCGATCTGCTCGGCCATCGACGGCGGTTGCAGCGAACTTTCCGAACTCAAGGCCTGTACCCGTGCGGCCACTGGTTGCGGTGGTTGTGCCGCGTTGCTCAAACAGGTTTTCGAACATGAGCTGAGTGCTCGCGGCGTCACTGTGGACAAGAGTCTGTGCGAGCATTTCGCCCATACCCGCCAGGAGCTTTACGCCATTGTCCGGGTCGAACGCATCGAGTCCTTCGACGCGCTGCTGGCACGCCACGGCAAGGGCCATGTCGGCTGCGATATCTGCAAGCCGGCGGTCGGCTCGATCCTCGCCTCATGCTGGAATCAGCCGATCATGGACCCGGCGTTGGTGCCGTTGCAGGACACCAATGACACCTTCATGGCCAACATGCAGAAGAACGGCACCTATTCGATCATCCCGCGTATCGCCGGTGGCGAGATCACCCCGGACAAACTGATCGCCCTGGGGGCGGTGGCGAAGAAATACGAGCTCTACACCAAGATCACCGGCGGCCAGCGGATCGACCTGTTCGGCGCCCAGTTGCATGAGTTGCCGCAGATCTGGGGCGAACTGGTGGACGCCGGCTTTGAAACCGGACACGGCTACGGCAAGTCGCTGCGCACGGTGAAGTCCTGTGTCGGCAGTACCTGGTGCCGGTATGGCGTGCAGGACAGTGTCGCCATGGCCTTGCTGCTGGAGAACCGCTACAAGGGTGTGCGGGCGCCGCACAAGTTCAAGCTGGCGGTCTCCGGCTGCACCCGCGAATGCGCCGAGGCACAGAGCAAGGACATCGGCGTGATCGCCACCGACAAGGGCTGGAACCTGTATGTCGCCGGCAATGGCGGCATGCGTCCGCGACATGCCGAGCTGTTCGCCACCGATCTCGATGACGCGACCCTGGTCCGCTACATCGACCGTTTCCTGATGTTCTACATTCGCACCGCCGACCGCCTGCAACGCACCTCGGTGTGGCGTGAAAGCCTGGAAGGCGGCCTCGACTATCTCAAGGCGGTGATCATCGACGACAGCCTGGGCCTGGCCGCCGAGCTGGAAGGGCAGATGCAACTGCTGGTAGACCGCTATCAGTGCGAGTGGGCCAATGCCTTGCAGGACCCGGAGAAGCTCAAGCGCTTCCGTACTTTCGTCAATGACAGCGGCGGCGATCCCGCCATCCGTTTTGTCGAGGAGCGTGGTCAGCGTCGTCCGGCCCGTGCCGACGAACTTCAACTGATCCCTGTCGCCGAGGAGTTGAACTGATGAACACCACGACCCTGGAACGTCCGCAGAATGCTGTGGAATGGAAAACCCTGTGCAACCGTGCTGACCTGGTGGCTGATTCCGGCGTGGTCGCCTGGCTCGACGGCGCCCAGGTGGCGCTGTTCCATCTGCCGGCTATCGACGGTGGCGAGCAGGTTTTTGCCATCGATAACCGCGATCCGAAATCGGGGGCCAATGTGATCGGCCGTGGCATCGTCGGTACGCTGAAGGGCGAGCTGGTGATTGCCTCGCCCTTGTACAAACAGCACTTCCGCCTGGCGGATGGCACCTGTATCGAATACCCCGAGCAGCACTTGCGGATCTGGCCGGTGCGCTTGAATGGCGATCGGGTGGAGGTGGGGGTGAACTGAGGCGCAGCGCTGGAGCGTGAGGGTGTCAAAAGCTTCGCGGGCAAGCCCTGCTCCTACAGTATTGTGTCGTACACAAAATCAGTGGTCGACGCTTAGCTGTAGGAGCAGGGCTTGCCCTCGAAGAGGGCCTTGAGAACGCTACAAACTCTGCGGATAGCACAAACTTCAGCCAGGTTTGAGAGCATTCTCAAGTAAGCAGAAAGGCCCCCGAAGGAGCCTTTCTGTTATGCCGTGGACTTACATGTTCGGGTAAGTCGGGCCGCCGGCGCCTTCCGGGGTGACCCAGGTGATGTTCTGCGAAGGGTCCTTGATGTCACAGGTCTTGCAGTGCACGCAGTTCTGGGCGTTGATCTGGAAACGCTTCGCGCCGTCCTCCTGGGTGATCACTTCATACACACCGGCCGGGCAGTAACGCTGTGCCGGCTCATCATAGAGCGGCAGGTTCTTGCCGATCGGGATGCTCGGGTCTTTCAGCTTCAGGTGGCAGGGCTGCTCTTCTTCATGGTTGGTACCGGAGATGAACACCGAGCTGAGCTTGTCGAAGCTGAGCTTGCCGTCCGGTTTCGGATAATCGATTTTCGTCGAGTCCTTCGCCAGCTTCAGGCAGGCATAGTCCGGCTTGGTGTCGTGCAGGGTGAACGGCAGCTTGCCACCGAAGATGTTCTGGTCGAGCCAGTTGAAGCCGGCACCGACGATCGGACCGAACTTGTGCATCGCCGGGCCGAAGTTGCGGCTGGCGAACAGTTCTTCGTACAACCAGCTCGATTTGAACGATTCGACGTAGCTGTGCAGCTCATCGCCACCCTCGGCACCGGCCAGCAGCTTCTCGGCCACGGCTTCGGCGGCGAGCATGCCGGACTTCATCGCGGTGTGGCTGCCCTTGATCTTGGCGAAGTTCAGGGTGCCGAGGTCGCAACCGATCAGCGCGCCGCCGTTGAAGACCATCTTCGGCAGCGAGTTCAG
>Ga0302187_10003739_pt1 | contig 12294 bp, 10 predicted proteins | sample II_Bog_E1_3_FD_202120 | JGI IMG/M metagenome (GOLD analysis project Ga0302187, IMG submission 202120) | Peat permafrost microbial communities from Stordalen Mire near Abisko, Sweden - II_Bog_E1_3 | ecosystem: Environmental > Terrestrial > Soil > Wetlands > Peat | place: Sweden: Abisko...
TACCCGTCGGGAGGCCGGGTCGCTGCGGGCGATGCTCGGCGCCACCATGCCCGGCGGCCCGTCGAAGTGCCAGACTCGGCCACATGGGAGACACCATGCAGGCGTACCGGATCGTCGAGTGGGAGCATGCCCCGGAGTTGGTGGAGGCTCCCGTGCCGGAACCGGGACCCGGGCAGGTCCTCGTCGCCGTGGCCGGCAACGGCCTGTGCCACTCGGACGCCATGATGAGCCAGATGCCCGATGCGATCGGCGAGGAGATCGGCTGGCAGGTGCCGTTCACCCTCGGTCACGAGATCGGTGGCCGCGTGGCGGCGCTCGGTGCAGGTGTCCGCGGCTTCACGGAAGGCGATCCGGTCGCGGTGATCTCACCCAGTTCGTGCGGACACTGCTCGTTCTGCGTGCGCGGGGAGGACAACAACTGCGCCGACTCCCTGGTCGGGCGCGGCTACGGCCGGGACGGGGGGCTCGCGAGCCACGTCCTGGTGTCGAGCGCCCGCGAACTGGTGAAGCTGACCACGCTCGACCCGGTGTGCGCCGGTCCACTGACCGATGCCGGGGCCACCAGCTACCACGCGGTGCGGCGGGCGCTCCCCCGCATCCATCCGGGCGGCACGGCCGTCGTGATCGGCGCGGGCGGCCTCGGGAGTTTCGCCGTACAGCACCTACTGGCCCTCACCGCGGCCCGGGTGATCGCCATCGACCCGGTCCCCGAACGCCTGGCGTACGCGTCCGAGCTGGGTGCCCACGTCACCATCGAGGGCGTCGACCGGGACACCGCCGGCGAGGTGCTCGCGCTCACGGGTGACGGCGCCGACGCCGTCCTCGACTTCGTCGGCGTCGGACCGACGATCCGTGCCGGGCTGCGGTCGACACGCCGGGGAGGTGCCTATGCACTCATCGGTGCCGGTCAGGGGGGCCTGCCCGACGTCAGCCTGTACGACTTCCTGCCCAAGGACGGCGAGGTGTTCACGTTCCAGGCCTCGACGATCTCCGACGCACTCGACGTGATCGCGCTGGCCGAGGCCGGCCGGATCCGGGCCGACGTCGACCTGTTCCCGCTGGACCGGGTCGCCGACGCCTACGCGGCCATGGAGGCCGGGACCCTGCGAGGCCGGGCGGTGGTCGTACCCGGCTGACCCGACAGAGTGCCGTTGAGTAAGACGCTCCGGATTGTTAACCTGTCGGAGGGTGCAGGGAGGGGGCTGGACATGACAGGTCGACGGATGATCGCGGGGTTCGTCGCGGGGCTGGTCGTCCTGGCGGGCATATCGGTCCCGATCGTGGACGCCCTCGCCGGTGGTCCCCCCGACGTGACCACCGCGGGGTACTCGAACCTCCGCACCGACTGGGACCCCGCCGAGTCGGCGCTCGCGCCCACCACGATCGAGTCCGGCTCGTTCGGCCAACTGTTCTCCACGAAGCTGTCCGGGTCCGTCTACGCGCAGCCGCTCGTGGTGGGTGGCACCGCGATCGTGACCACGGAGAAGGCGATGGCCTACGGCATCAACGCAACCACCGGGGCAATCGTGTGGAGTCGCTCGTTCGGCACCCCGTTCCTGGCCAAGACGGTCCACTGCTCCGACCTCACCCCGGACCTCGGCTCCACCTCGACCCCGGTGGAGGATCCGGCCACCGGCCTCGTGTACCTCACCACCCGACTCGAGACCGGTTCCGGAGGCCTGGCCAATGCGCACTGGTACCTCCAGGCGGTGTCGGCGGCCACCGGTGCCGAAGCGCCCGGCTTTCCCGTGGCGATGACCGGCACCCCGTCGAACACCCCGACGGTGCCGTTCGACGACTCGTTGGCGCAACAGCGGCCCGGCCTCCTCCTCCTCGGTGGCACCGTGTACGCCGGCTTCGCCTCCGACTGCGACATCACCCCGTACCGGGGCGTCGTCGTGGGGGTGAGCACGAGCTCGCACACCGTCACCAGCATGTGGAGTGACGAGTCGGGCATCGGCACCGACCAGGACTCCCAGGCCGGTATCTGGCAGAGCGGTGACGGGCTCGTCTCCGTCGCCCCGGACAACATCATCCTCGCGACCGGCAACGGGGTCTCCCCCCAGCCGGCGGCCTCGGACGATCCGCCCGCCACGCTGTCGGAGTCCGTCATCGGCCTGACGGTCGGTTCGTCGGGTGCCCTCACGCCCACGCAGTTCTTCGCGCCGAGCAACGCGGCGAACCTCGACGCCAACGACGACGACTTCGGGGCGGGGGGGCCGGTGGCACTTCCCACCCAGTACTTCGGGACCGGCGCCCACCCCCAGCTCCTCGTCCAGGTCGGCAAGGACGGCAGGATCTTCCTGGTTGACGCGGCCGACATGGGCGGGTTCCAACAGGGTGCCGGCGGAGGCGACGCGGTGCTGCAGGAACTCGGTCCGTTCGACGGCGTGTGGGGCCACGCCGCGGTGTACGGCGGCCAGGGCGGTTGGGTCTACATCCTCCAGAGCGGCGGCGGCGGCTATCTGCAGGCACTCTCCTACGGCGTCAACGGGCAGGGTCTGCCCCAGCTGACACCGGCCGGAACCAGCTCCGCCTCGTTCGGCTACACATCGGGGTCGCCGCTGGTCACCAGCAACGGGACCACGGCCGGCAGCGCCGTCGTCTGGGTCATCTACAGCAGCGGCCCCCGTGGGGCGAGGGCCCAACTGCGCGCCTACGGCGCGATCCCCTCGGGTGGCGTGCTCCCCCTGCTCTGGGCGGCGCCGATCGGGAGCGCCTCGAAGTTCTCGGTGCCCACCGCGTGGAACGGCCGCATCTTCGTCGGCACCCGCAACGGCCGGCTCCTCGCCTTCGGCTCCTCGGCGGCCCCGGCGGTGTCGGCGGCCCCCGTCGACTTCGGACCCGTTGCCGTGGGCTCGAGCCGGACCGTGACCGTGGACGCCACGGCGGCCCAGGCCACGACCTTGCTCGGCCAGGCCGACGTCAGCGGGTACCAGGCCTCCCAGAACCCGGACGCGACGGGCGGGACCAGCACCTCCACCACCGTCCCGGCCGCGGACACGGCAGGACCGACGTCAATTCCTGCGTCGGGGACGGAAACCGTGCCCGGGGGCGTGTTCACCATCACCCAGCCGCCGGCGGGAACCCGGGTGGCCGCCGGGGCACAGGTCCCGCTCCACATCACCTTCACCCCGACCGGCCCCGGTCCCGTCATCGCCGACCTGAGCCTCACCACGACTGCGGGGACCGACTCGATACCCCTCACCGGGTACGGCAGCGCTCCCGGACTGCTCAGATCGGCCCAACCCCTCGACTTCGGCACGGTCCTGACCGGTTCCGGAGGTCTGGCACTGACTGCGACCGTGTCCAACTCGTGGGACCACCCGGAGACGGTCACCGGGGTCACCCTTCCCAGCGGCCCCCTCGCCGTCACCGGCGTCCCCCGGACGGGCACCGTCCTAGCGCCTCATCAGACCGTCACCCTCTCGGTCAGGTTCGACCCGTCCGTGGCGGGGACCTTCTCCTCGGCACTGACCGTCTCGACGGACCACGGTGCCGTCACCTTTCCGATGACCGCGACCGGGGTCACGGGATACCCGCGCCTGGCGACCAGTGCCACCACCGTCGACGCGGGGCCGGTGGCGGTCGGGTCGTCGGCGGACGTGACCTTCGACGTGGGGAACAGCGGCACCGTGGCGCTCGTGATCACCCGGGCCCTCGCCCCGAGCGGTGCGTTCTCGGCGGAGGTACCCATGCCCGAGGGGACCACGATCGACCCGGGCACCTTCCTCCACCAGACCGTGACCTTCCAGCCGACCGTCAAGGGACCCGCATCGGACACCTACGTCTTCAAGTCGAATGGCGGTGGGTCGGTCACGGTGACGTTGGTCGGCACCGGCACCTGAGCCGGCTGCAGCCGTCCCCCGTTCGTCAGTCGGTGATCCAGCGGTCGCGCTGGTCCTGGAGCCACCCGGGCAGGTCGATGGGCGGATCGGGGAGCGCCACCGCACCATGGCGTGCCAGGGCGGATTCGAAGGATGCGGGGTCGTCGCCCCAGCCCCGAGGGTCGCCCATCATCACTTCGAACAGGACCGCACCGTCGTCACCGGCGACGAACGGGCCGAATGCCGCCCCGAAGGGCAGTTCGATGTGGGTGCCCACCGGACAGGGACGGTCACCGCAGAGGATCTCCCCCTCGAGGACCATGAGCACGTGCGGGCTGAGGTGACCGTGCCGGCGCTGGATCACGCCAGGGTCCCATCTGGCGTACAGGGAGAGATAGAGGGGGTCCGCCGAGAAGGCGAGCCACTTCTCCCACACGGACGCGACCGACCCGTCGGCACGTCGCACGGACCGCACCTGCTGCCAGGGCACCTCCGGGTCGTCCAGGTGTCGGAACACCGGCTCAAGCCCAGGGATCTTCACCCCCGGCGGGTCGTCCATGCCCGCACGATATCCGACGTACCGGTGGCGAGCCGCTGTCGGCGGCACTCGACGGACCGTCAGCTACCAGTCGCTGCACCGGGCGTGGGCGGAGGCGGCGCCTGTCCCGTGGCCCCCGACGCCGGTCGCTCCGCGGCTGGATCCGCGTTCCGCGGTGGACGCCGCTTGGGCCGACCGGTCGCCGCCCGGGCTGCCGCCGCGGCCTGCAGCCTCGGCACGTACAGCAGCACGTAGCCGACCGACACCGCACCCAGGACGGCGATGACCCCCAGTGGCACGACCGAGAGGTGGCTCGGGTCCTTCGGGTCGGAGAGCCCGGTGGCCAGGAACATGATGGTGAACAGGATCGCGCCGAACGTCGCCAGCGGCCGGGCGGCAATGAGTCGGAACGGTCGCTCCCGCGTGTCACGTCGACGCAGCACGAGGAGGCAGACCGCCCCGACGGCGTAGATCGCGGACTCGATGGCGGCCCCGACAGCGACGAGTAGCAACCACTGTCCGGTGGCGAAGACCAACGCGGCGACGACCGCTGACACACCGGCCAGGACGGAGACGGCCAACCAGGGCACCGCGTTGAGGTTGAGCTTGGCGAACTGCCGCGGCAGCGTGTTCTCGCGCGCCGCGGCGTAGATGAACCGCGACGCCACCATGAACCCGCCGTTGAACGTGTTCAGCGCGGTGAGGACGGTGAGGGCCAGCATCCACAACTCGCCGATGGTGCCGAGGGCGGCCTTGCCCATCAGGAGTTGGGGGTAGGCACTGTGGTGGAGGACGTCGAACGGCACCAGGTGGGACAACGCGAGTGCGAAGAGGGTCGAGACCAGCCAGATCAGCAGCGGGGCGATGAACAGGGCCCGGGTGATCACCCGGGGCGTCCGGGCCTCCTCGGCGGTGGTGGTCACCCATTCGAACGCGGCATAGAGGAAGAGGGCGAATGCGACGGCCTGGACTCCCGAGAACGCACCCTTGCCGAAGATGTCGAACGGCTGGTGGAACGCTCGCCCGTGGTGGAAGATCGCCACGACGGACACCGCCGCCGTGCCCGTCAACACGGTGTAGGTGACGAAGGTCTGGACCCACCCAGCCATCCGGATCCCCCGTAGGTTTGCCGCCACGGCGAGGCCGAGCAGCACGGCGATCCAGAGATAGGCGAGGGCCGCCGGCTCATGGAGCACGTGGCGGATGGCCGCGCCGATGAGGAAGGCGTCGGCCGCGATGACCAGCACCACCGTCGTCATGTACGTGAACGTGACGGTCATCGCGGTCCGGTTGCCGACAGCCCTTCCGAGGTAGAGCCGGATGCCGGCCGCCGTCGGGTAGAGCCCGTTCAGCTCGGCGAAGATGCCCGCCACCAGCACCACCATCAGTCCGCCGATCAGGATCGCCAGGGCGGCGGTCGCCCCCGGGGCATACGCGAGGACCGACACCACACCGAGATAGTCGATCGCCGCGAACGCCAGCCCGGCCGAGGTCGCCGTGGCCGCTGCGGTCGTGACCGAGCGGCGCAGGGTGGACACCGTCGGCGCGGAGCCCTCTCCCCCGGCAGCCGTCAACGGACCATCGTCAGACGTCTGGCCAGATGACCGCGCTGATGGCGTCGAGGCGCATCACGTCCTCCTGCGACCCCTTCACCGTGATCTCCCCCCGCAGATACTTCTGCACCGGGTTCAGGTCGCCCCAGAACATGTCGCAGAACGTTTCCGAGTGGGTCGTCACCACGATGTCGGGGGTCCCCACGTGACCCTCGGGCGTCGCCAGGATCTCTCCCCGATCGACTTCCATGGTGAAGCGGACCCCGGTGTCGGAGCACACGAAGTGCAGGACGCGGGTCCAGTCCCGCTGCATCTTGCGGAGCCGCTCGTTCTCGTTGCAGCTGACCGTGTAGTCGGCCAACGCCTCGGCGAGCTCGTCCCAGTCGGCCATCGTCCCCTCCCCTCCTCAGCTCGGCGATCCGGCGGGCATCGTCGCCCCCGCACCCGTCCCGCCCGACCGCACCGGTCGGCGCCTCGGGCGGGACGGGGCCACCTCCTCCGGCCCGACGCCTGCCACCAGGTCGTCGATCGCCGCGTCGAGCGCGGTCAGGAGCAGGTCCACCTCGGCCTCCTCGATCACCAGCGTCGGCATCAGGCGCATGACCGCCGGTTGGTTGCCGCTGTAGATGGCCAGGACGCCGTGCTGCGCCAGGTGGTACGACATCCGGGGCCCGAGCGAGTCCTCGACGTACTGGATACCGGCCATGAGTCCGCGGCCACGCACCTCGGTGACCACTTCTGGCCGCGCGGCGGCAATGGCACGGAGCCCGGCGAAGAGCCGGTCGCCCATGGCCGCAGCGTGGTCGACGAGGCCCGTCTCCTCGATCACCGCCAGTACCTCGAGGGCGACCGCACAGGCGAGGTCCGAGCCGCCGAAGGTGGAGAGGTGGATGAACGGGTTGGGAATCAGGAACTCCCGCAATTCCTCGGTGAACACCGTGGCGGAGATGGGCACCAGCGAACCGCCGAGCGACTTCGCCGTCGTCATGATGTCGGGGACCACGCCGTCGTGCTCGCAGGCCCACCAACGGCCCGTCCGGCCCAACCCGGTCTGGATCTCGTCCAGGATGAGGAGGGCACCGACCCGGTCGCAGGCGGTACGCACGCCGTCCAGGTACCCGTCCGGTGGCACCACGATGCCACCCTCGCCCTGGATCGGCTCCAGGAGTACGGCGGCCGTGTGTTCGTCCAGCACGGCGCCAAGGGCGTCGAGGTCGCCGAAGGGGACCTGGACGAACGCCGGCATCAGTGGCTCGAACGGTTGCCGGAACGACGACCGACCCGCCGCCGACAGGGCGAAGCCGGTGTGCCCGTGGTAGCTGTCGACGGTCGACACGACGGTCGGCCGGCCGGTGGACCCGCGCGCCAGCTTGATGGCGAAGTCGATGGCCTCACCGCCTCCCGAGCCGAACATCGTGCAGGTCAGGTCACCCGGGGTCACCTCGGCCAACTTGGCGGCCAGCATCGCCTTCTGCTCGGAGCACAGGAGGAAGTTGCCGTTGTCGAGGTGGTCGACCGCCGCGTGTGCGGCAGCGACGACCCGTGGGTGACGCCGACCGACATTGAAGGATCCGGCGGAGGTGAAGCAGTCGAGGTAACGGGTGCCGTCGATGTCCCACACCCACGGTCCGGAGCGTTCGCCCTCGATGATGTCGAGACCGGCCGCCTTCATGACCCGGACCTTCTGGGGATTCAGGAACGTGGCGAACTGCTCCAACACCGCCTGCTTGCGCACGCCATCGGTCATGGTGCTCCCCTTCCGATCTGCACCCGGGGACACCGACGAGCGGGGCCGGCCGGATTCACGTCGCCTCCGGCATCCCACGGTCCGGTCCGTGCGATCCGGAGCGTTCCTCCATGCGGAGCGAACACTATCCGAGGCGTTGAACAGGGACTCTTCCAGTGGATCCCACCGCGGTCGCGCCGGCCGCCGCTTGGCCCCACCGACCGCGCACGGGTCGACGCGAGCAACGGCCCGCCCGGGCGGTGGCCAACGCGGTCGAGTGGTGCAGTTGCTCCCGACCCGAACGGATGCGACCATGGTCGACCGGCTGCAGTCTGTCTCGAGTCCGGTCGGCACGACGTTCGACCAGGGAGGTGGCGTGACAGCAGTTCGAGCAACAGGCGGGGTAGCCCCCACCCGGGTCAGTGACCGGCCCCCTCCCGCCGAGGTGGTCCCGGAGGGGGGCATCTCCCCGCTGCGGGCCACGGCGATCGTGGCCGTCGTCGGACTGCTCATCACACTGACCGTGTCGTGGACCGCGTGGACGCTCAATCGCAACAACGAGCACCGGCTGCTCGAGGTCCAGACCCGCCAGGCGGCCGCCGTCCTGAGCTCGAGCATCCTGAGCCTCAGCAATCCGCTCGACACGGCACTACAGATCGAGGAGGCGACGGGCGACAGCACGTCGCAGTTCGACCGGTTCGCCTCGACCTACGTCGGGCCGACCCGAGGATTCGTCTCGGCCGTCCTGTGGACCTCGGACGGCACCACCTGGCGGCCCGTCGCCTCGGCAGGCGTCGAACCACTGATGCCCCAGGACTCCGCCGAGGCCCAGGCGCTGATCGAGAAGTCCGTCACCAGTCCGACGTTCGTGGTGACGTCGGTGCCGAAGAACGGTGCGCGCAGGATCGCCTACGCCGTCTCCGACCGCACCAATCCGACCACGGCCATCTACGCCGAGCGCGCCATCCCGGCCAACCGGGTGGTCCCGGTCGAGAACGGTGCCGCCTTCTCCGATCTGGACTTCGCCACCTACCTCGGTGCGACGACGAACCTGTCGGCGTTGGCCACCACCGACCTCCCGCTCCCCCAACTCCCCATCACCGGTGACCGCGCCCGTGTGTCGATCCCGTTCGGCGACTCCACCGTGACCCTGATCGCAGCACCACGCGGACAACTGGGAGGCACGCTCGGCGCCGCCCTTCCCTGGGTGTTCCTGATCGGGGGACTACTCGTCACCCTCGGGACGGCAATCGTCACCTACCTGCTGGTCTGGCGGCGGCGGAGTGCGGAACGGGATGCGGGAACCATCGCAGGCCTGTACGGACAGCTCGATACGCTCTATGCCGAGCAACGGTCGATCGCGGATGCACTGCAGCAGGCCCTGCTTCCCCAACGCAATCCGGCGATCCCCAACCTCGAGGTCGCCACCCAGTACCTGGCGGGGACGGACGGCTTGGAGATCGGAGGCGACTGGTTCAGCCTCATCGAGATCGCCGACGGTCACTTCGCCTTTGCCGTCGGCGACGTGTCGGGAAAGGGCGTGGGTGCCGCCGCCATCATGGCCCGCCTGCGCTTCACCGTCCGGGCCTACCTCATGGAGGGCCATTCTCCTGACGTCGTACTCGGAATGGCCTCCCGCCAACTCAGCGTGACCCGTGACGGGCACTTGGCCACCGCGTTGATCGGCGTGGGCGACACCGGCTCGGGGGTGGTCACCCTGGCCAATGCCGGGCACCTCAACCCGATGCTGGTGGCTGGTACCTCTACCTCGTATGTCCGGACCGACGTCGGGCTCCCGCTGGGCGTCGCTCCTTGCAGCTATGCGCCGACCACCGTCCAGCTCGCCCCGGGATCGGCCCTGGTCGCCTTCACCGACGGACTGGTGGAGCGCCGTGGGGAGAATATCGACGAGGGCCTCGAGCGCCTGGTCCGGGCTGCCGACGGTGGAGTGATGACGATCGGGGACCTCGTCGAGCGGCTCACCACCACTCGCAGCCCTTCCGGTTCCGACGACGTCGCCGTCCTGGCCTTCCGCTGGACGGGTCCGGGGGACCGACCAGTCGGCTACGTCGATCCGGCCGGTGTGGAAGGCGCCAGAACGGGTATCGCCAAGTAGCTGGCCACCGCGCCGGCACAGGTCACCCTCGGTCTCGAGAAGCGTACGTTCATGGACAGTTCGGGAATCGCCCTGATCCCACAGGTCACCACTGCGATCGATCGCGTGCGCTCGACGCACGACCGCACGAGCGTCCACCGCGCACGCGAGGCGCCGGGGCCCCTCGGGCATGTGGGTTTCGGGCCATGACGACGCAGCGGTTCGATTCGTCCGACAGGTCGGTGGGCGCAGCCAGAGCGTTCGTCGCCGGCGTGATCGTGGACCTCCCCGCTGCTGTCCGCGACCCGGTCGTCCTCATGGTGTCGGAACTGGCCACCAACGCGCTGGTCCATGCGGACGGTGGGTTCGACGTCTCGGTGGATCGGTCGGCTACCGCCGTGTTCGTGGCCGTCAGTGATCGCGGGGGCGGCACACCGGTCATCCAGTCACCCCCGACCTCGGAGTCCCACGGGCGCGGACTGCAGATCGTGGAGGCGTTGTCCGACGGGTGGGGGGCCTCCTCCGAGCCGAGCGTCAGACCGGGTGGAACGACGGTGTGGTTCCGCAAGTCGGTGGTGCCGTCGGACCTGACGCCCGCGTGACTTCCCCTCCGCAGCTGGGCTGGGCTCGCTCCTGCTCGGAGCGGAAGGTGGGACCGGACCGGACTGCCAGCCCTCCGGTCGCCCGACTCGTCCCCTGAAGACAGGAGACCCCCGGTCCGGTGGCCCAGGGATTTCTTCTGTCCGGAGTGGCGGCGATTGGTGCGCTCGGCAGGATTCGAACCTGCAACCTTCTGATCCGTAGCGCGCCCCAGGGTCGTTTCAGGAGGTCCCAGCGAGTCCCAAATTGTCCCAAATATGCAGGTCATATGGGGTGTAATTTTCGGACCGTGAAATGGGTTGGGACTCGATGCTACGCCCCGGGGCCCAATTGTTGGCTTTTTCGTTGGTTATTTTCGTTCCTTGCAGGCAGGCGAATCAGAAGGTTCTGACCACTGTTTCACCCCTTGAAAGACCAAGTCAGAAGGTTTGATCAGAAGGTTCGGAATCCACTCAGTTCTGCCCTCGTAGCAAGCCTTCGAGGGACTGCCCCGTGCGACGCAGCTGATCGACACTCGGAGTATTGGCTTCTCCCACCCCGGATCGGACAATGGTCCCTACGGTCCGGTCCGCTTCGTCGACCATGCACCGTCTGATCTCCCGTTGACACCAACCTCCGAGGTCGTGGGGAGCATGGCGCAACGCCTCAGCAATCGCTCGGGTCATTTCGGGGTGCGAGGTCAGTCGGAACAGATCGAGGTAGTCCCCTCCGGCCTTCTCCGCTCGCGCGGCACGGCGCTTCGGAGCGGACTGGAGCTTCATGGCCACCAGGCTTGCCGGGGTGGCGATTCGGCACCGAACCTCGGCCACCACCTCTCCGTCTTCTTCAGCGATGAGCGTGAGGTCCTCGGCTGTGTCGAGGGCCCAACGATGGGCCAGTACGAAGATGCGGTCCGCCTCCCCTTCGGGCAGGAGGTCTGGTGAGATGTCACTCGCCGGAACGTCTCCGACGGCAATGCAGTCGATCTTCGTGCCCAGCAGGAGCCCATCGACGCCCTCGGTGCCGATGACAGTCTCAACGGCGGTCAGCTCGTCACCATGCTGTGTGGCGACGGTGTCGAGGTCATAGGTCACCCGATGAGCGCCCTGGAGTCGGGCGAGAACGGCCAGACCGCCGATCACGGCGAACTCTCCGATCGGGACCGCCTCGGCCAAGGCGGCCAGTGATGTCACCAGCGGTGCCACCCCGGAGTTCGCCAGGCGGAGTTCACCAGACACGGGCAGTCTCCTGAGAATCCCAGCCTTCGAGGATCTCGCGACCACGAGCCCGATCCTGAGCGAGGTCGAGAGCGATGATCAGGCTGTTGGCCACAAGGAAGCCGTCCCGCTTCGTCGAGGACGGCAAGGTGAAGCCATACCGGGACGGGCACACTGCGATCACCGATCCCGTCCAACCGGAGGGAGCGCCGTAGGCACCAACCACCGTGGCCAGGTCGGTGTCGTCGGCGACGTAGAGCCTGGGCCACCCCCCCGCGGGTCCGGCGGCTACCGGTACACCGAGGGAGACAGCACCGAGGGTCCCGCTCAGTCGGAACCGCTCCGGTGGCTCGGGCGGCGGAGCTTGGGGCATCGGATGCCAACGGGGCTTCCACTCCTCGGCAACGGCCCAGAACAACTCGGGCACGAACGGCCGGTTGTCCGAACCCACCATTCCCTGGGCTCGGAGCTCGGACAGGATCTCCGACACCCGGCCCGGAGAGCGATCGATCTGCCGAGCAACGGCGTGGACCCCCTGGGGCTCACCGGGTTGCACAAGCAGTGCCAGGGCCACATCAAGACCTGTGCCCCTGAATACGCTCACGACCCTTCGGGACGGCACCACCGACCCCGAGGACACTTCGGCATTGACGAAGAGGCCGGGCGTCCTGACCCAGAGGTGCCCCCTTCGGTCGAACCACGCCAGGCCTGCCCGACTCAGCTCTTCTCTCGCGGCTGTTGAAATCCGGTCAGCGACGA